>Ga0153935_1000078_pt1 | contig 19425 bp, 15 predicted proteins | sample TSNJ019MetaG_FD_104677 | JGI IMG/M metagenome (GOLD analysis project Ga0153935, IMG submission 104677) | Attine ant fungus gardens microbial communities from New Jersey, USA - TSNJ019 MetaG | ecosystem: Host-associated > Fungi > Mycelium > Unclassified | place: USA: New Jersey, Wharton State... | reverse complement strand
TCTTCACTTCATTACTCCTAAATTTACCTCTCCTTTGGACAATGTTCTACTACTCCAAGATACACAACTACAACAAGTGACAGGAGATCAAGGCACAGTGCATGAGCTAAGGCCAAGGTTGTTCCACTTCTTTATTGTCACCAATGTTCCTTCTAGACTAGCTGTAAAACCACAGGACCAGAGAGCAATGTCTCTTATTTCTCTCAGTAGCATGTCCTTCGCTCCAACTCTATCCTTTTGTATTACTTTCCAGAACCCAGAGTGTACATTTATAGTATTTTCACAGTAATTCACAGTATATTCCTAGCCTTTCCTATACTGCTCTCTATCTTTCTGACAGAAATACAAATATCTCTTGAACCAGTACAGGTAATGACTTCAAATTTTTTTTGTTGGAGAATATTAGATTGGAGTCAACACTTCTCCAATACACAGAAGACTGTAAAAATGGGGCCAATGTAAGAGGACCCTACCAACACTACTCTTGTGTTAAGGGTACAGACTTAGGACTGAAGCTTTAACTCCAACCAGTGGTGATTGAAAGAGAAGAACTTGATGGAGTCCCCCATTAGATCCCTACTACTACTTATACCAATTTCTCATAGTCTATGTGCCTACTTCCCATAATCACAGAACCCTTACTTAATAACTATATAGTTGTACATAATATTATCCCATATTATTTATAGCTTTTTTTTGTTATATTTCTGGAGGTTCTCTATCAAGTTGACAAATGTATAGGAGATATTTTCCTTTTTCAGAAACAACTCATAACATAGCCCTCCCTTCAAGGTTCCTTGTTCCAAGGAATTTTTCCATCTATTCCAATTTTTTTCTATTTTTTTTCTCTTTCTCTTTTATACTTTTTTCTCCCTCATCCATATACTAGTTTGGCTGTGAATTCCCTTGGTAGTTCACAACTAAACTCCTTTTCTTCTTCTTTTAGCTCTTGTCACCTAACTTCTTTAGCCTTTTCTCCATACTCCTTTTCAAATTCTTTAACTAGTTCTTTTGTGTTTTTCAAATTCTCTCTTTCTTCCTATATATCTGCCTCTATTGTATACCTCTTCCATCATACTAAGAACCTATTCTTCTCTTGTACTTTTCTTTTATTTAGAATTTTCTCTATCTTGTACTCCTCTTCTCCATCTATAACTACTGGTTATGGTGATACTACCCTCTAGCCCTCTACTTAGGGTTTATATAACTGTACTCTACTTATGTTGACTACTGGGTATTGTAAGGACTTAGACTGAGATGTCTTAGAACTACTCCTAGTCTGAGTTGACAAGAAGAACTCAATAGAGTTCCCGTTAAATTTCCTATACTACTTATACAACTACTTCATGGTCTGTGTACTATCTTCCTACAGTCCCATGTGACTTAGTCATGTGACATCACCTGACTGTGACTTATAACCCTGTGACTCTGTGACATTTAGTTATGTGATACTTTCTCACACTCCATCCTTGTGTAGTAAGTCCAGAAAGGAAAAGAAAAGTAAAGTAAAGTAAAGTAAATAATAACTTTAGCTATTTTGCCAAGTCATGACAGGTATATTTTAATAGTTAGGGGTAGTTCAAGTTCAATTGTATTTATTAAAACAACTCTTTTTACTTTGTATAGACCTATAAACCACTTTGTTAGTTTCTCTATTCTTCTTTCTTTTATTTGCTACTTCAAGTCTTTTGTACTTAGCATTACTAGGTCTCCCTTTTGGTATTCATCTCCCTCTTTTCTTTTTCTATCTGCATACTGTTTCATCTTCTCTTGTGCCTTTTTTAATGTTATCTTTACTTTCTCCTGAATTTCCTTCATTCTTTCTACAAATTTCCCTACTGCTTTATATCTTTCTCTCTATCTCCCTTCAAACCCTATTCTTGGGTTTTGTTCACAGTTTGCTCTGAATGGTAATATCTTTGTTGCCAAGTGGATTTTATTATTGTAGACAAATTCCACTATTTCTAGCCACTCTAGCTATTGCTTCTGTCTATGATCAATAAACATTCAAAGATACTGTTCTAGCTTTTGGTTTACTCTCTCTATTTGCCCATCTGTTTGTGGATAATAGGCTGTCAACAACTTTGTTTCAATCTCCAGCATCTCATTTAGCTCCTTTATTATTCTTGCTATAAATTGAGGTCCTCTATCCAATACAATACTTTCTGGAAGCCCATAGAGTTTCTATACTTAATCTTGGAACAACCTTGCTAGCCCTTCTACCAATGTTTTTTCTGTAGTAGCAATAAAGTGGGCTATTTTTGTAAATCAATCACATACTACTAATATCACATCATATTCTTGGGCTAATAGAAGTTTGATGATAAAGTTGGTACTAATATGCTTTTATAGTTTTTTAGAAATTGTATTTGGTATTAGCTTTCCTACAGGAGCTTCTATATGATTCTTGTTCTTCTAGCAGGTATCATATCTATTTACATATCTTTCTACCTCTTTTGTCATCCCTAGCTATCAATAGTTTCTTTCTACTAATTCTACTATTTTCTATCTTTTTCCATGTCTTCCTACTGGGGTGTTATGGTGCAATTGTATTATTTCTACTCTCAAATCTCCTTTCTCTGGTATATAAAATCAATCTTTCTTTAATACAAGTCCTTCTTCTATTGACCATTCTTTCTTCTTTAGCATTTTCATTCCTGACCTTTTTAGCTTCTCTACTACTTTGACTACCCTTTTATTCTTCTTCTATACCTTTTTTATTCTTTTCTTTAGACCTTTCTCCTCAATCAGCATTTATTCTCTCCATCTTACTTCCTTTTGTATCCATTCTGGCTTTATTAATGTTCTATCTTTGTTATTATTTTCTATCCCTTCCTGCCAATCTGGTCCCCTACTCAATCTATTCACCTTTTCTATACTCTTCCCTGGTATATATTTGAGTGCAAAGTCAAACCTAGATAAGTATAGTATCTATCTTGCTTGTCTATGGTTTAGTTTTTGACTAGACATAAAGTACTGTAGATTTTTGTAGTCTGTTCATATTTCAAACTATACCTTTGTTCCTTCCAAGTAATATCTCCACACCTCCAAATACCTGATTACTACTAGCATTTTTTTGTTGTGAATTTTATAGTTTCTTTCTGTTAGATTCATCAACTTAGATATAAATATTACTAGTCTCTACCTTCTATTTTTACATTTTACTAACAGTACTCCTCCTGTTGCATAGTCTGATATATCTACTTCCACTCATATTTTCTTGTCTAGGTTTGGTATTGCCAATACTGGTTCTGATATAAATGTCCTTTTCATTTCCTAAAATGTCTTCTCTTGTTTCTTTCTTTACTTCTACTTTTTTCTTTCCATACTAATAGGTGTAATAGTACCACTGTTATAAATAGGCAGTGAATGCCCTTAGTGATCACCCTAGATGAATGTTCAAGAAGAACTCAATAGAGTTCTTCATTGGATTAGACTTCTACTTATACTACTTTTACAGTGGCTGTACTCTTAGTCATGTCCTTCCAGAATGTTCTATGATTATCTGACCTTGTCATGCAACCCTAGCTCCCACACTATTTATATCTTCAATCCTATTGTGTGTCTTGAGGTTTTGGATTAAGTGTTCAAATACTTGGGAAACTTTTTTCCTTTTGGAGCTCTTATAATATAGTTCCCTCTTCAAGTTTTCTCATCCTGAGAAATTTTTCCATTGACTCCAGTTCTTATTCCACCTCTTTTCTCTTTCTCTTTTGTACCTTCTTTTTCCCCATCCATATATCAATTTTGCTGTGAACTCTTTTGGTAATTCCTAACTAAATTCCCTCTCTTCTTCTTTCAGCTTCTGTCACCTTAGTTCCTTAATCTCTTTTTTGTACTCTCTCTCAAACTCTTCTACCAATTCCTTTGCATTCCTCAAGTTTTCCCTATTTTTCCAAGTATCTTCTTCTGCTGTGTATCCCTTTTACCTTACTAGAAACTTCTCCTTTCTCCTAACTGTTCTTTTGTTTAAGATTTTTTCCATCTCGAATTCCTTCTCTTCTTTAATAATAACTAGTTTTGGCAGTATCTTCTTCTATCCCTCTACCTGCAGTTTATAGAGTCATACTCTACTTACATTAACTACAGGGTGTATTTTAATAGACTTAGGTAGTTCTAATTCTATCGCATTGCTAGAGACAATTCCCTTGATTTTGTAGGGGCCCACAAAATGCTCTATCAATTTCTCTAATCTTCTTCCTTTCATTTACCATTTCAAGTCCTTTGTACTTAGTAGTACTAGGTCTCCTACTTTGTATTTCTCTTCCTCTTTTCTCTTTCTGTTTGCAAACTTCTTCATCTCTTCCTATGCTTTTCCTAGTGCCGCTTTTACTTTCTCCTAGATTCTCTTCATCCTTTTTGCAAATTTTCCTACTGCTTCGTACTTTCCCCTTCTTTTTCCCTCAAATCCCATTCTTGGGTCTTGACCATAGTTTGCTTTGAATGGCAATATTTTTGTTGCCGTGTGGATTTTGTTATTGTATGCAAATTCCACCATTTCTAACCAATCCAGCTATTGCTCTTGTCTATAGTCGATGAAGACCCTTAGATATTGCTCTAACTCCTGGTTTATCCTTTCTATCTGCCTATCTATTTGAGAATGATAGGCTGTTGAGAGTTTTGTCTAGATTCCCAACAAGTTATTTAACTTCTTTATTATTTCTGCCACAAACTGTACTCCTCTATCTAATATGATACTTTCTGGAAGTCCATGTAACTTCCATACATGATCTTAAAACAGCTTTGCAAGTCCTTCTGCTGATATTTTCTCTGTTGTTACTATGAAGTGCACTATTTTGCTAAAACAGTCATATACTACTAAGATAGCATTATACCCCTAGGCTAATGGCAGTTTGGTGATAAAGTCTGCCGAGATATAGCTCTATGGTTTTTCTGGGATTGCATTAGACATCAGCTTTCCTACTGGTGTTTCACTTTGATTCTTGTATCTTTGACAAGTATTGTATCCATCCACATATCTTTCTACCTCTTTTGTTACTCCTGGCCACCAGTAATTTCTAGCAACCAACTCTATTGTCTTCCATCTTCCTCCATGCCCTTCTACTGGAGTATCATAGTACAATTATATGACTTCCTTTCTAAGTTCTTCCTCTGGTACATATATTCTTCCCTTCTTCATTACTAACCCATCTTCTATTTCCCATTCTTTATCTTTTAATGTCTTTATTCCTAACCCTCTTTAGCTCTTCTACTGCCTTTACTATCTTTTCATTCCCTTCCTGTGCTCTTCTAATCCTTTCTTTTAGGTTTCCTTTCTCTATTATCATTTCCACTCCCCTGATCTATTCTGGCTTTATCAACTTCTGGTCCTCATTGTCCTTTTCCACTCCCTCCTGCCAGTCTGGTCTCCTGCTTAATCTATCTGCCTTTCCCATGCTCTTTCCTAGAATATGCTTTAATACAAAATTAAATTGCAATAGGTATAGAGTTTATCTTGCTTGTCTACAGTTTAATTTTTGGCTTGTCATAAAACACTAGAGGTTCTTATAGTCTGTCCAGATTTCAAATTCAAGTTTCACTCCCTCCAAGTAGTGCCTCTATGCTTCTAGGTATCTTATAACTGCCAGTATCTCCTTGTCATGAATTTCATAATTTTGTTCCATTGTGTTCAGTGATTTAGAGATGAAGGCCACCAGTCTCCACTTGCTATCCTCACACTTCGTCAACAATGCTCCCCCTGTTGCATAGTCTGAGGCATCTGCTTCTACTCTTATCTTTCTATCAATATCTGAGATAGCCAAGATAGGTTCTGTAGTGAATACCACCTTGAGTTTCTCAAATACCTCCTTCTACTCCTTTTTCCACTTTCATTTCTGCTCCTTCCTGACCAGCATATGTAGCGGTGCTGCTATTTTGGCAAAGTTTTTTATGAACCTTCTATAGTAATTGGTGAGACCTAGAAATTTTTGTACTTCTTTGATATTTTTAGGTGCTGGCCAGTTCAGGACTCCTTCTATTTTCTCTCTTTGCATCTCTACTCCCTTGGGACCAATCACTATTTCCAGGAATTCCACTTCTCTTACTTTCCATTTGCACTTCTCTGGCTTCACAAATAGGTCATTTTTCTCTAGTCTCTTTAGTACCTCCTCTACTAGCTCATTATGCCCCTCTTCTGTATCTGTAGCTACTAAGATGTCATCAATAAATGTTACCATATCTCCTTGGTTTATAAGGTCTCTAAACAGGTTATTCATCATTGTTTGGAAAGTAGCAGGGAAGTTTATTAACCCAAAATACATGACTATGGGTTCATAAGCTCCAATGTACGTTGTAAATGTGGTCTTCCATTCGTCCTCTTTCTTGATTCTGATATTATTGTATCCTCATCTCAGATCCAGCTTCGTGAACACCTTTCTCTTTCCTACTCCATCCAGTATATCTGCAATGAGGGATAAGGGATACCCATTCTTTATTGTCCACTGGTTTATGTGTTAATAGTCTTGTACCATTCTTTGTGTGCCATCCTTTTTTACCACAAAGTATACTGGTGACATTTGGGGTGACTTGGAAGGTTGAATATATTCTTTCTTCAACTGATCCCCTACAAATGCCTATACTTCCTCCCTTTTCTCTCTCGACAAGTACACCTTTCCTTTTTTTGGTATGAACCTTTCTTTCAATTCTATAGCATGGTCCCAGGTCTTTTACACTGGTATTCTCTCTGACTCCTTTTTTCCAAACACTCTTTTCTACTTCCAAAACCTTTTGGGTTCCAATTTTTTCAACATTTCTTCATCCTTGTCCTTTTCTACCTTCTTTACTTTCTTCTCTTTCTCTTCTTGCTTTCTTTTTCTACATATAGGCAGACAATGTGTCATTTTTACTTCCCTTTTTTCCCAATCTATTTCTGGATCATGGGCTGCTAGCCATGGCATTCCAGTATCACCTCTGTTTTCCCTAAATTACATACATCTATTCTTGCCCTCTCTACATGTCCTTTGAAAAACATGTTGCACTCTACCTGGTGTATTATGGCTCCCTCTGCATTTACTGTTCCATCTACATTTCTAACTAACAGAGGTTTCTTTAGCTTTTCTATTTTAAACCCCTTTTCTTGGGCAAAGATCATATCCATGAATAGACCTGTTGTCCCGCTATCTAGCAGTGCCCTTACTACTACCCCTTCATGGTTTTCCAGCTTCTCTAGCCTCACCCTCATCTAGACTTCTCTTAGTGGCTGTAGAGTGCACCACATATCTCTTACTCTCTCAGTTGTATTGGTGCAATTGAATTTATTTCATAGCTTTTCTGGACACAATACACTATACAGAGTATTGGAGGCTAGCTGAGAGCTTACTGTCCTCTATTTTCTTTTGCCAATTCTTGCAGCATTTCCATTACTTTTCCTTTATGTCTTTTCCAACAATTTTTGGCCATATGGCCCCACTTTCCACACATATAGCATGTCCTGTCTTCTCCTCTTTCTCTGTCTATATCCATTATATTTAGGTCTTTTCTTGGACCCATTTGAGTTCTCTCTCTATTGAGCATATTTTCTCCTCTGTACCCTCCTCCCGTTTTCCATGTTATTTGCCCTCCTCTTCCTCCATACAATCCTTCTCCTCTAGGCTGTGCATTTCCTCCTGGACATGCTGCATTCCTTTCCAACATCCTCTCTTCTATTCTACTTTGCCTCTGATTTCTATCCAGCCTCACTACTCTTTCTTGCTACTCTCCAATAGTGGTTGGCAGTTCTTTTGCTTCTGCCAGCTTTCTCCTAATACTTCCATTCAACCCTCTCTTGAATTCTTTGATGAGAGGTCTTCCCTCATAGCTGCTCCCCCTGGCAATCTTTTTGAATTTCTGTACATACTCATCATAGATTCTCCCTCCTTGCTCAATTGTTCTCAACTGTTCTATTTTCCTCTCCTCCTCCAATGTTTCCCCAAAGTCATTCCTTATCTTTGTGAATAGCTGCTCCACTGATTCCACTTTTGATTTTCTCTTAGCCAGCTCATCCAGCAAGTTATCCTTCCATGCTCCCACTATTTCTCTCTGTACATATGACAATACCCAGGCCACCTGGGTCACTGCTACTTCTTCTGTCACCTTTATTCTAATGTATAGGCAAGCCGCATTAACAAATACACTTATCTCTTCCATCTTTCCACTGAAAACTTGAGGTCTTGTAACCTCCACTTTGCTCTTCTGTTGCTGAAGGAGCATGGTGTTAACCTGCTACTGCAGGATCACAATTATGGTGAGAAGTTGCTCCTCTCTGGTTTAGAGGGGAATGGGTGCTGAGGGGCATTTCCTTTGTTGCTGTTGTTATTGGTAAGACATTGGCAATGGCAATGGCAATAGTGATGATTCCTTGTAGGAGAATGAATGGTCTTTTTTGTCTGTACTTATGACTGACTACTGACTAAGAAGAGTAAAACAATATTATCCCTAAAAAGGAAATCTCTAAGCTAGACAAGCCTTTAAGAGGTTACTGTCGTTCCTCTACATAGACCAGTCATAATGGATCGGTAGCACGGAGCTGATAGTGAAGAACTAGTTACAAGTCTACTCAATATAGAGGTCAGGTCTTGGGTAGAGACATGAGCTTTGTCTAGGCTATCTATCCACTGTCCCTAACTGACAGTGAAGTTCCCTTTACAGCTAGAGCCTGCTATCCAAGATGCTTTCGAGCGCTGTGCTTGTTAGTGAGAATGATAAGAAAGTAAGTAAAAATAAGGATGTTGAGACTGCAAGGTGCAGGGTCAATGATGGATATCGAGTTCTTATATTATTGATAGGCAGTAAATGCCCTTAGTGATCACCCTAGATAGATGTTCAAGAAGAACTCGATAGAGTTCTTCATTGGATTGGACTTTTACTTATATTACTTTTACAGTAGCTGTACTCTTAGTCATGTCCTTCTAGAATATTCTGTGATCACCTGACCTTGTTATGTGATCCTAGTTCCTACACTATTTATATCTTCAACCCTATTGTACATCTTGAGGTTTTGGATTAAGTGTTTGAATACTTGGGAAACTTTTCTTTTTTTGGGGCTCTCATAATAACCACTACTCTAGCAAAGTTCTTTTTCTTAAATTCCTATTTCTCTACAAACTTTCTATTTGTAAACAACTCCATTGCTTTACTATCTAGCAGAGCTTTAACAAATACTCCTTCATGGGTGTCCAGTTTCTCTACTTCCACTTCTATCTATACTTTTTTCAATAGTCTCATTGTTCTTCTCATATCTCTTACTCTCTTAATGTTTTGGGTATTCAATCTATTATCCAATTATACATATTTCAAAACATTATATTTATTATAAAAGAGTAGCTGGGAGTTTACTAACCTCTATTCTTTTTTGATAACTCATTTTGTTCAATTTTTCTTCTCTCCCCAACTTTTTGTCTTTAACTCCTACAATCTTGAGCTATATACCCAAATCCTCCACAATTGAAATAAATCTGATATTCTCTCCTTCTAGCTTTTCTGTCTACTGCTATTGGTTCTAGTCCAGTCTCTATTCTCCTATACTGGTTTTTTCTGTTTTAATATCCTTTCCTTTGATTTTGATCTCCTGTTCTCTATATAACTTATCTTCCCCTTTCTCCATATAATCCTCTGCCAAATCCTTCTCTCTGTTGTATATTTTTCTATGGACATGCCATGTTCCTCTCTAATATCCTTTCTTCTACTCTACTTTACCTCTGATTTCTATCTAATCTCATTAATCTTTTTTGCCACTCCTCTATTGTACTAGAGAGAATTTTTGCTTCTACTAGCTTTCTCCTAATTGCTTTATTCAACTCTCTTTTGAACTTTTCTATGAGAGGCCATCTTTTATAGCCACTTCCTTACACTACCTTCTTAAACTTCTAGATATACTTATTGTAGGTTCTCTTCTTTTGCTTAATCGTTCTTAGCTACTCTATTTTTTGTTTCTCCTTTGTTGTCTTTTCAAACTTATTCCTTATTTTTGTAAATAATTTTTCCATTGTCTCTACTCTTAACTTCTTCTTTGATAGTTTATCTAACAAGTTGTCTGTTACAAAAAAGTGACTACTAAATAGTGACATAGAGGTATAACAAAATATCTGTTCAAAGAACTATATAAATAGAGAAGGCTTTGCTATCTCTACTCTATTTCCTCCTTGCTGATATAACAATATATTCATCTGCTGTTGTAGACCAGCAATGAGAGTAAGTAGTTGCTTTTCTTGGAATAGAATAGAAATGTATAGCTTCTTGAATTGCTGTTGTTGAGATATAGATGGTGATGGCAATACTTTCTCTTTCTCTAAGGATGTATAGATCTCTTGGTTGAATAGAGTAGCTATGGTATTTACTTCTAGCTACTAAGAATAAAACAACTATTGTCTCTAAGAAGGAAACCTCTACTTTAGATAGGGCTTTAAGAGCTTTACTGTTGTTTCTCTATATAGACAGATGACAATGCATTGTAGCATAGAGCCAATAGTAAAAAGAGAGTATATAACAACACTAGGAGATGAGGTTAGATCTCAAAGCAAAGACACTGGTATTGTCCAAGTTCTCTACCTACAGTCTCTAACTGACTACAAAGTTTCTTTTATATCTAGGACCCAGCTTTCAAAAAGCCTATGAGTGCTGTGCTCACTAGTAAAGACAATGATAAAAGTAAGTGTTGGCAAGGCCTTGAGATGAGAAATTATCTAGGGTTATCAAGTTCTAATGTTAAGGGTACAGACTTAGGACTAAAGCTTTGACTCCAACCAGTGGTGATTGAAAGGAAAAAATTCAATGAAGTTCTCTATTAGATTCCTACTACTACTTATACCAATTTCTCATAGTTTGTATATCTACTTCCTATGATTATAGGATCCTTACTGAATAATTATATAGTTGTACATAATATCATCCCATACTATTTATAGCTTTCCTTTATTGTATTTCTAGAGGTTTTCTATTAAGTTAACAAATGCATGGGAGATATTTTCCTTTTTTGAAAATGACTTATAACACCCTAGAATACTAGACTGATCTCCCAGAGTGATCCTGTACTATTTAATTGTCTCTAGCTCGACTTAGCAACTTCTGATCCTGATTGGTAGAACTGTAGAATCAGGGATGGATAGGCTGTAGTAGTATATATAGTATAGAATACACCTCCAAAAGTCTTATTCTAAACTCTAAGAATTCTTCTGGAGATAAGTTATAATATAACTTAGAAGTGTAATATCACTAAGAATTCTTCTAGAATCTACTCTACTCCAGTCACCTTTACAGCCAGTGATAAAAGGAATAAAAGAGGTTTTATGTTATATACTGAATTTTTGGTATTATTTGATTTTTTTATTTTATTTTATTTTATTTATAATTTCCACTTCTGACCTTTTAAATTGTCTATTTCTATAGAATCACAATATAGACCAAACACTTGTACAATCTCTATTCTAGACTTTGTATAAGTACTCTAGCTATATATTATAGTTTCTTAGTTTCTTAGTTTATAAATTAAAGTCACCAAGTCTTAAAAGTCCTGTTGTTATGAGCTGTCTTGACTATAATAACTTTTATTTCTTTATATCCTTTATCTTTTACTTTTTTTTTCTGATAATCAAATAATAAAGAGTCACATGATCAGGATCACATAATGTATCACAATTGTCACAAATCTATCATAGTAATATGACAAACTAGTCACAAGATCAGTTATATCATATAGTCATATGTTTAGAAATATTTCAGTAAATTCTATTAGATTATTAGTAAGTTAGAGTTAGTAGTACAAACTATATATAAAAGATATAAGTAGTAGCCCAAATCTAAGAGGAACTTTGTTGAGTTCTCTTTATTTACCCCAAATAAAAGACAACTCAGTTCTAGAGTTAGTTCAACCCAACAGTTACATTACACCTGTAGTACCATTTCTTTCTGCTATATACCTCTTTACTTTATTACTCCTAAATTTACCTCTTATTTGAATGATATTTTACTACTCCAAAATATACAGCCACAATAGCAATAGGAGATTGAGACACAGTATTGTCAAGTAAAAAGAGAATAATAGCATGAAAAGACTATAATATACTGTGAATTACTATAAATATACTATAAGTGCGCACTCTAGGTTCCAGAAAATAATACAATGAGTAAAGTCAAAAAGTAGAATATACTACTAGATGAAATGATATATATTACTCTTTAGTCCTATAGTTTTACAGCTAGTTCAGAAGGAATGCAATGACAATACAAGAGTGAAATAACCTTGGCCTCAGCTTATACACTGTACCTCAATTTCCTGTTATGTATGTGGTAACTTATTTTAGAGTAGTAGAGTGTCATCCAAGAGAGAGGTAAATTTAGGAGTAAGGAGTTATATAGTAGAAAGCACTACAAGAATATAGAGAAAGTAAATTTAGAACTTTGAGACTTTAATCTACAAACTAGATTGTGTTATCGAAAGACAGTGAGTATCCTTAGTGATCACCCTAGGTGGATGTTCAAGAAGAACTTGATAGAGTTCTTTATTGGATTGGACTACTACTTATACTACTTTTATAGTGGCTGTACTGCTACTAGTCCACAATCACATATTCCTCTAGAATGTTCTACAATCTTGTGACCTTATTACATGACTTGGCTTCTTAAGTTCCCCTGCTATTTATATCTTAACCCCATTGTATGCTTTGAGGTTTTGGACTAAGTGTTTGAATACATAGAAGACTTTTTCCTGCTTGGGGCTCTCATAACAGATTGCTACTATATTTATTCCATATATATACCATAATTGGAGTAGAAAAGAGCTAGTCTGAGATATAATACTTCTAGTCTGAAATGTAATACTTTTATAGGAGATAAATAATAATAATAAAGAAAATGAATAAAAAATATTAATTTATACTGAATTTTCTAGTATATAACAAGTATATAAGCTGAGGCTATAAGGAGACTATACTAAGTTATACTCCTGATATACTAGTAGTAGCCCACTAGAGTGACCCTATACTAATTAAATAACAATTACCTAATATTTAATTAGTTACCTTACTCTTGCATTCCTAACTCTGATCATAAGGACATTTTGTAGCTAGGGAAACTTGTATATATAGTGTAAATTACTTTTTTAGGAGCTTTATTCTATTTTCTGAGGATTTTCCTAGAAGGTAAGTTGTAATATACTCCAGAATGTATTTATAAACTAAGAATTCTCCTATAAACTCTACTCTAGTCATTCTTATAGCAGAATTTTTTATAGCAGAATAGAATCTCCTAAAATAAAGCCTTAAAAGAACACAGTAGACAGCCTCTATTTGGTTACTCTCTACTATCTACATCTAACTCTCTATATCTCTGCTTTATGTAAATGTCATATATAAATACTCTCCAGAATATAGCCAACACTCTAGCTTATCTCCAATATTATTTGTATGAGATTACTAAAAGATAAAATAACTTGAAAACTAATATCAACAATGTCCTCTCTACTCTGACCATCTAGCTGCAACAACCTATATAGCTAGTATCAAACTCTTCTCTTCAATATTCAGCTCTAATGGTAAACTCTCCACCACCATCTTTTGTATTGGCATTTCTCTCTCTAACAAATCCTTGTACTTAGGCTCACCCCAAGCTTTTTTTCTCTCCAGACTTCAATAGAGATCATAGTATCAGACAAGCATTTCTAAACTCCTATACTCTCTATATATGTCTAGTTCCAGAGCAATTCAGTTGTAAAGAAAAGAAGATTCTGTGGCTCTTACCTTCTTTAAAAGCAGTCATATAACAAAATAGTCCAAGAATCTCTTTTGCTAGAAAGTAAACACCAGATTTTTTCCAATCCAAACTTAGGCTAACTTTGAGGTCTAGTTTAAGATACAATTCTTTTCAGTAAATACAGAAGCAAATGCAGTTAACTATTATGAGTCGCCTTGACTATAACCAAAGATATATATAGAATAACAAATAAGAAAATTAAACTAGTAGCCTTTTGGCTGGTTGTAAAATACTATCAATATAAAGAGGGAAAATAGTATACTTGTATAAGTAGCTGATATAATTAAGCAAAAACCCCATTGAGTTCTCTTTGTAACTCTCAAAGACTTAGCTATTGAGTCAACTTGACTTAAGTTATATAACATCAATACTCTAGAAGAGACCTCCTACTACTAGAGAATCTAGACAGTAAACAACTACCTTAATAGTTTCCAGTCTTTAGTCTCCAATACAGACTATACCAACCTCCAGACCTTCATAGTCAAGTTCCATTAAGAACTAAGGATTGACATTTAAAATTAGATTGCAACTATGTTCTACAGATACCCCTTGAATATAAACCCAAAAACCTAGTATCAAGCTGTCTAGAGAATTGACCAAGTACACCTCACTAATAAGACTTTTTAATTTACTCAATATATAATACTCTCTACTTCAGCCAAAGTCCCCCTATCACGGTATCCTTTTTTTTCTATGGTTTAGATTTCCTCTGTTGTTATTCTCTTTCTAATCCCAAAGCCATTACTGCCCCTTCTATCTATGGGAATCCCTATAGATGAGGATTTTGTAGAGAGCAACCAGTAACAAGTACATTCTAGCTGCTAGTAAATAAATTCACTATACTTGAGATATAAAACTAATACAGATAACTGTTAGCACAAGATTATAAAGACTTAAAGCTCAATTAAAGTGGTTATTCAGGAAGAACTTAATAGAGTTCTCTATTAGATTCTAGTAGCTATTTATATAAATGTTAGATAGTCTATATGTCTGTCTCCTACAATATACCTCTAAGTGCAATCCTTTTTCTTAGAGACCAAAGCAAGAAAAAAGACTACCTATTTAACTCTCTGCCAGTACATTAGACATATATAGAACTTTCTTATACCTTGCTATGGAATTAAGCACTATAGATATGAGTAAGCTCTACTCTGTAAAGGTTCTTTTAGACAACAGAGCTATAAAAAGCTTGATAAACTGAGGTTTCATCTGCTCTAAAAGATTGAACACCTGAATGATCTCATGCCCTATTTCTATTTTTAATGTAGACAGCTCCCCAAATGAGACTAATAAGATCTCTAAAGTAGTAGACATTCTTCTGTAATATGGTATCTACTTAAAAAGAATACTCCTTGCTATCTTAGACCTTAGAAAGCAAGATTTGATTTTAGGGTACAATTAGCTAAAGGACTACAATCCAAAGATCAGTTAAGAGATTAGTAAGGTTGAGATGATATACTGCTCTTAACACTATAAAGGTAGTTATACTTTATAGAAGAAATAGATCTAGCAAAGGAGAATAGAGGTTTATACTCTTGATTTGTACAAAAACAAATCTTCTTTGTTACTTCTAGAAAACAATATAGATGAGCCTCCCTCCTCTAGTACCAATAGCAGAAACTAGAAGCTTGGAGACTGCTTGTTTATAATCTGGATATTTCCAGAGACTATAGTCGTTGATCTCCAAGCCATAACTACTAACTTTCAACATCTTGTTAAAGGAACCTAATATAGTATAGAAGTCCAAGACCTTTTTGTCAAGCTACTAGAGTATACCCAAGAGTTTAAGTCTATATTTGCCAAAGATAGTTTTGATATTCTTCTAGAGCACTGCTATTAGTGTAAAAGAACTATACTAAGTTACATTTCTGATGCACTAGTAGTAAGTAGCCCACTAGAGTGATCCTGGACTAATTAAATAATAATTACATAACATTTAATTAGTTGCCTACTCCTATATTCCTGATCCTGATCCTTAGGGCATTTTGTAGCTAGGGAAATTTGTATATATAGTATAGAGTACTTTTTTAGGAACCTCATCCTATTCTCTAAGGATTCTCCTGGAAAATGAGTTGTAACATATTCTAGAGTGTATTTATAAACTGAGAATTCTCCTGAAAGCTTTACTTCAGTTGCTTTTACAATTGGGACCTATTATATACCAGAAATTTGGTATAAATTAATATTAATATTAATATTTATTATTATTATTATTTATCTTTTATAGAAGTATTGCATTTCAGACTAAAAGGAGTATTGTATTTTAAACTAGCTCTCTCTTACTCCAGTTATAATATATATATAGAGTAGATATATAGTAACAATCTAGTTTGTAAATTAAAGTCATAAAGTTACTCTCTCTATATTCTTGTAGTGTTTTTCTTTTTATTATATAACTCCTTACTTTTGAATTTACCTCTACTTTGAATAATATTCTACTACTCCAAAATAAACAACTATATATACAACAGGAGATCGAGACATAGTATATAAGCTGAGACCAAAGTCATTCTACTTCTGTATTGTTGTTGTGTTCTCTTTAAACCAACTATAAAACTACAGGACTAGAAAACAACATCTTTTGTTTTACCTAGTAGTATATTCTACTCTCTGACTCCACTCATTGAGTCACTTTTTAGAATCTAAAGTATACACTTATAGTATATTTATAGTAATTTCCAGTATATTCTAGTCTTTCCATACTACTATTTCCTTCTACTTAACAGGACTATACTATTGAGCTGATTCCCAGGTCCAAGCTCAAGTTGTCAAAGGTGTATTATTTATCTCCAGTAGAGCAATCCAAGTTGGACATCTTTTTGGAAGAGAATTTGCATACTGGTCATATTTGCCCCTCAAAGTCATCTATGGCTACTTTAGTCTTTTTTATTAAAAAGAAAAATAGCTTTCTTTAACTGGTATAGGACTATTATACCTTGAATTCTATAATAGTCAAGAATTGGTATTTCTTTTCTCTCATCTCCAAGCTTATTTTTCAACTCCACAGAGCTAAGTACTTTATTAAGCTAGATATCTACTGGAGGTTCAATAACATGTGTATTAAATCTAGAAACAAGTGAAAGACCACTTTTTGAATGAACTACAGACTCTTTGAGCCTCTAGTAATATTTTTTAGAATAGCCAATAGTCCAGCTACCTTTCAGACTATGATAAACAATATCTTCTAGGATCTAATCATAAAAGGGATTGTAGTCATATACTTGAACAATATCTTTATCTTTACAAAAATAGTAGAAGAGTATGTTCAAGTAGTTTGGAGAGTGTTAAAGATTTTTGCAGAGTATAAGCTATTTCTTTAGCTTGAGAAGTGCAAATTCCAGAAAACATAGTGTTTGTTAAGGCTCAGATACTAAGGATAGAATACAGATCACTTATTCTAGAGAAGACTATTTTGGTGCTATTAAAGATAGTAATTAGATCTTCCACAAAGTAGTAAATTGGATGGATTGAACTTGGGTTAGCCAAATAAGAATAAACTAGAGTGCTACTAATTACTTATCTTCTTAAATATTGTTGAATGGTCTTGGGATCAAATAGTCACAAATTATAGGTAAGGAAATAATATAGTTAATTGAGGTTACAACTATAACAGTATTATACTACAAGCAAATTCTATGTAAAAAGTAACATTTGATATACTTTATAACAATAGATTCTTGAGAAGAATTTACTCTAGAATCCATTATACATATATCCTCAGATAAAAGTAAAGTTAATAATCAATTTAAAATAATACCAAAGATAGACAAAGCTTACTACTAAGACTTGAGAGACAAGAGCAATAAGCTAGCATTAGATTATAAGAATATTTCTAATAAAATAGTAATCTAGATTCACTTATAGGTAACCATAGTTTAATATTATCATAGAATCTCTGTTATGTCTTGGATGGTTAAAAAGAACAAACTTAGAGCAAAAAACAATACTTATAAATAAATGTTGATCTTATCAATACTATTCTATTTTCAAACAAAATATATTAGTTGTTACTCAAAAGAGTATAGTCTATTATACTTTTATCTCTTCACATATCTATTATTACTTTTTATCACTTATTTATCTTCTTTAAAATATCTATTTTTATGATATTTCTACAATATCTAGAATTATCTGGAATTTTTTACAGTTCAAGCCATTTCTTCTAGAAACTATAAGTAGCTTAGTTCTATTACTCAATTCTCAGTTTAGTTCTTAACTAAGCAGTAATATAACTCCTCTAATTATCTAAACTATACTTCCTGACTTGTTCTTTAGCTTAATACAGTCCTTTAGTCAAAGTTACTAAATATCTGCCAGATAATTAGACTACTAAGCTCAGATAGAGATAAATAGAAAAATCTAGAAAAGAAAAAAAAAAGTTCTAAAAAAACTGTCTTAAGTATATATCATTATTGATAGGAAAGATCTAAAAGAAAAACATATCATCTTAGGAGTTGGAAACTTAGTATAAAAGAGAAATTGAACTGAAACCAAAAGTAATAATAATTTTCTTTTATTATTTTATTTCATTGAGTCTCTGTAATTTGTAACATTTAATATAGTTCTAGGAGTAGATAGAAGAGTAACAAGAAATTATTTTAGCATATGCTTCTATCTTTATAACCTTTAGAATTGTTTAAATGTAATATATCTTAAGTAATAACTTTTGGAACCAGTATAGTATTAGGATCAGAATACAAAATATACCAAGACTTGATCTAGAACCAAATTGGAAATTCAACTCAAACAGGCTTTGGAGAGAACAGTAAACTGGAAAAGCTTAGCTAGATATATACTTGGATTGTATTATATTCATTGTTATAAAATAGTTTCTAAAAAAATATATATTTCCCATATGTTTATTAATCTAATAGAAAATATCCAGGAATATAATATAGAAAAGATTATGTAAAATATGTATAGTTATTAGTAAAGATCATATAATTGCAGAAGACAAATATATAGACCAACAGACATTGTAAAAAAACTCTACTAACATTACCTCTAGAACATTAGATTAATTTTCTGGAGTGACCCTATGTTTAATTAAATATTACTATATAATATTTAATTGTCTTAGTTTAACTTGACAACTCCTGATTCTATCAGATAAGACTATAGAATCAGAGATATATAACTATAATAGTATATATATTGTAGAATACACTTCCAGAAGTTTTATTCTAAACTTTAAGAATTCTTTTAGAGGTAAGTTGTAACATACTTAGGAGCTATAATATTACTAAGGATTCTTTTGGAGTCTATTTCACTCTGGTTACCCTTATAGACATTTGTATAAGTAACTAAAGCAATCTCTATTGAGTTCTTCTTGTTAACTCAAACTAGAAGTAGAACTAAGTTATTTCAGCTATATTCTTATACTTATTATCTATTTCAATAAACTATTCTCTTTTGTATTTTTTCAATACAACTATAACAAGTAATAGAAGATTAAAATATAGTATATAAGCTAAGACCAAAGTTGTCCAACTTTTATATTATTACTATATTTTCTCCAAACTAGTTGTAAAACTACAGAACTAAAAAGTAACATTTTTTATCTTATTTAGTAGCTTAAAATTAGTTTCATTAGCTAGAACTTAACAAATATTAAAATTAACATGTATAATATCTATACTTTATATTTTAAAAAAGTCTAAATAATATTATAACTAGTATTAGTTTTTTTTCTTTTTTTTAATA
>Ga0153935_1000073_pt1 | contig 20347 bp, 11 predicted proteins | sample TSNJ019MetaG_FD_104677 | JGI IMG/M metagenome (GOLD analysis project Ga0153935, IMG submission 104677) | Attine ant fungus gardens microbial communities from New Jersey, USA - TSNJ019 MetaG | ecosystem: Host-associated > Fungi > Mycelium > Unclassified | place: USA: New Jersey, Wharton State... | reverse complement strand
TGATTATGTGGTAGGCTGTTCTGGTACACAGACCACCACAATCATGTATTTAAGAACTGTATATCTGAGGATAAACCTCAGACTTAACAATATCTTTTGCTACTGTCTAAACTTCGCTTTTTTGAGCCTTTTGATTATTAAATCATCAACTCACAAATCAGTAAGTGGCCATTTGTGATACTTTATATACATAAATATGATAGTTTATATACCAGAACAGACTATCACATATTTACTACCTATTGTTCTATATATGGTAGTCTTATTGTTCTTGAAATAAAGATAACCTAACTATCTTAGAACAACCTTTTGTTTTATTCAAGGATAAATGATAATCAATAGATAATAGATCAGTGTCATGTACAAACATTGAGGATCTTGTATTTCCATGGGATCTTACCACCTTAGGGTCTATCTATAGCCAAAAGAAGTACATCAAAGAGAGTTTCACAGTGGTTGTTAAAGCAAATGATTACATTAAGTGGTTCCTAAGATATTAGCAATTTAGTGTCTGGTAACTTAATGATTGCTGACTGATCTGTTGATAACTCAGTGAATACTGATTGTCTTGAGACATTTTTGGTATTGTTTAAAAGGTCTTTTTAAGAGCTTTTGGTAGCTATTTAGATTGTTGAAATCAGCTGAGTATTCCCAAAGTTATGGTCCAAATAAAGTTTGTGACAGATATAGTTTTATCCAATTTTATTTTAGTTTTTCCTGAATTTATATGAATTTTGTAGAATTTATTAAGTGAAAAGAAAAACATTGAAGGTAAATAAATTAGCTAAACCTTAGTCATAATTAGGTAAAACTTTGTCATGCTAATTCAGTGGCTATTTTTCTACATCAGTCTTATATATATATTAGTAGTAATTAGTAGTAATGAACTGAAGTAATAAGTATCTCAGATGTTACTTACCAAGGTAGATAGCTATATCAAAATTACCTAAAGTAATAAGTATCTATAAAGAGAAAGAGACAACATCAATAATGTAAGAGAACTCTACTAATGCCACCTCTGAAGTACTAGACCAATCTTCTAGAGCAACCTTATACCTAATTAAATATTAATAGTAATATTTAATTGCCTTAGCTTGACTTGGTAACTTCTGACCCTGACTAACAGGACTGTAGGATCAGGGACATCTGGACTGTAGAAATATATATAATATAGAATGTACTCCCAGAAGCCTCATCCTATTCTCTGAGGATTCTCCTAGAGGTAAGTTGTAATATATTATATGGACTGTAATATAGCTGAGGATTTTCCTAGAGTATGAAGACTCTAGACCACAAGAGTGAATATATACTTCAATCTTGAGCCTATGTTAATACTTGATATTTCTTTGTTCTTCTGTAAAGGGTTCAGTTAAGGTTTTTAGAAGAGTTATATCAAAAGTAAGAGTATTAAGGCTTTTAGTTGCACTCTACAAGGTAGTCCAAAGATAAGAGAGAATACAGGATTTCAAGAGAAGTATGTTTCAGATAAATCACAAATAATCCTTCTCTTTTTGAACTGTATTTATTCTATCTAGTAACCTCACAGAAACTACTATCCTAAGTACTAGTAAATAATAGTGAGTGACTAGTTGAGTTAGAGTCTATAAATGGGTTAGTCCAATGATTCTCTATTTATCCTTAAGTCCATAATTACCTTGAGGTTTATCTAACATTTCTCCTACAGTCTAATATCTATAATTAGTCCAATCAAGTCTAAAGTCCCTTCTTTCAAACTAATCTTAATATGCTAATATATCATCTATTATATCATCTTTATCTCCTTTATTTCTTATTGCTATTATCTTTTCTACTGTCTACTCATTATTAGTCTAGGGTTGATAATAATTGTAATCCCAGTACGATTCTATAACATGGAGTCTACTCTACTCCAGTTACCCTTACAAATAATAAATACTCTTACCTCAGATATTACTTAACAAAGTTGATGGCTGAGGCATAATAAGAAGTTCTCAATCCAATTATATGGTATTTAGATCTAATAAGGGCATATACACTTGTTATTATAAGTATAAAGGGTAGAGGACATATACTGTAAAGTAATTGTTGAAGTAGTCTAGCAATCTACTTGTACTAAATCAGAGTAGTACTTGATTACTACTAGTCTAGGGTAGTACTTGCACTCCAATCAATAATGTTATCAGTACTCACTGATACAGTACATGGTTTACTTCTTTTAGATTCTCTACTTCAAAACCAAGAGTATGTCTTTTATCCTTTAATGGTCTACTTTACTTTGTGATATCTGAGGTGAGATATATGTTACATTCTCTTGGACTACTGTAACTCATAGATGTATATAGCTTACATATCTGATAGGTAAATATATACCAAATCATCTACTTTACTTTATGATGCCTGAGCTTACATATCTGATAGTCATTAGTTGAATACCTTTGTAAGACTTAGTAAGAGAGTAAAACCCACCTTTACAGATAAGCCTCAGAGCTCACTGTGCTGCACAATGCAGACAGGCTGCTCTCCAATATATATATATATATATATATACAATTGTCCTTCAGTTATCTGGCAAAGCAAAACTGAAACATTCCTAGAGAATGCTTGGAGAAAATAAGGATAATGAGTAAAATGTATCATGTAAGGCCCCAAAGATACATTAGCATGAATATAAGTCACCAGCACCACAATATTGTGACTTCAAGTGCTAAGCTACCATCTTGCTGAAACATCTACCACATACTGTCTCCTCTTGCTTGCATCCCTACAAGACAACAAACCATGTCAAGGCAGGTTCTCTCTACAGGTCCCTTGCAGACCAACTCATTTGCACTCTCTTCCAGTCTAAACTGAAATGAGTCTCCCACAATAACAGCTCAACTGCTCGAGTTCCAAGTAAATATGAGAAACTCATATTGCTCAATGTCACACCAGATTATGTGCCCATGATATGTATCATTCAAGATGTATCAGCTATTGAAGACAACTGAGAAAAGGGAGCCTTATATTATCATTCATGAGCAGGCTGAGCATCTGTTTCCACAAGTGCCTCTACCATTCAAACTGCCTCGACGAAGGCGAAGGGTGGTAAAGAGCTCAAGAGACCGTCTACTGAAGGTAGAAGGGGGATGGGATGTCCGCTGAACAGTGATTTTAATCACTAATATTAGAACAGACTAAAGATGCCATGCCAATGTCGTGCCGATGTCTTTGTTTTCCATGTGCTGACAGAGTATCTACATCATTCTTCTGCGATGTCATGTTGATCAAGGACAAAAGAAAGAGCATTCATCATTTGACTGAGAATTTCGAAAGCGTGTGTATACATATAGAATAACGACGCATGATCCAAGTCAAAAAACCCATCGCAATATATCATTTACAGATTGTCTCCATCAAGGAAAAAAGCTTGATTAATCACTGGAAGAAGAAATGTAGATGTGGGTGGTATGATGCAAATAGTGACAGACTAACGGTCTACTGAGTCAATGTAGTAGACAGGAGAGAAAGATGCTCACCGCAGTATATCGTCGAAGAAACGGGATTCAACTCATAGAATCATACACTGAAGGTATGAATCATCTACCTGGTCGGTGGGGACAGAATCAGCGGGATCCTCGTCTTGTGAGAAGATTTTGGTGAATAATGGATAAAGGCTCATAGTGATATGAAGAACTGGGTTGTCGCGGGGAGCAGAGACGAACTTGAGTGAAGCACCCATTTTGTGCCATTTTATAGAAACTCTAAGAAGGCGATATTCTCGGCACAATAAGGTATGTCAGGTGATCCAGACAATTGACACGACGGATAGTCACCTGTATAGACTTGTCACGCTGTCACGCTCTACTATCACAGCTATGCCACCGCCGCGTCAGGTTATCCGTAGCTGCAGTGATTGTCGCCATTATACCTTTCTTACACCCAATTATTTATGAAAAACTAGTATTACCCAATACTCGCACTGCACATTCACGAAAATATGGGTCAGCGAGCAATGTAGATCAGGTATGTTATCACATCAAATTCTCATCGAACTAATTTATCCTTCACTGTAGTCCCGAGACGAAGTCTTCTCACCTACAGCAACTCATTTTGAACCAGAGAATGTGAATTGGGAGGGAAGAGAGAGTGCTAGAGTTGCAATTGATAACATAGGAGATCATCCAGGTGTTTGTATCAGTGTCTCAAACAGCACACTCATTGCTTTATATACTTGGCTGTATCTTTACTGCTTGGTTACATCTTGCATGTGGAATAAGCTGTACTACAACTGCTCAAATTCTCAGATTTGTTGAAACCATTGTAAATGTTGCCAATACACCATCTTATTCATTGGATCTTTTACTGCCAATAATCTCTGGTTGCTCAAGTCACTTGTTCTCACTACCACACAATGTTCATACTGCTATAACAACTTTATCTATTAAATCTTAGATTACATGCTACACATGCTGTCCTAAATGCTTCCATCATTATTACTATCACTAATTACTATTACTGAGTTAGTGTAGCAAGGTAATAGGTAGCAGTCAAGTAGCAGCATTATATCAGCTTTCATGCACAACAGACTGTGAATGAGGTATTGGCTAGACAAAATACAGAAAAGACTTAGCTTACTGCTTGGTTTGACTATAGCTCTATATATAATAATAGTTTGGGCCTTACCTATCAGCAGTTTCCTCAACACTATACCTAGAATACCAAAGCCAAGTTATGGCATCCAAGATGATATACCAAGGTGATTGGAAGAATGTACTTTGTATTACTATCAAAGGGAGAGCAATTCTTTTTATAACTTCTTTTGACTATGTTTGAAGGTAGAAAGAGCTAGAAATATTTAAGGACTTGGAATAGCCAAGTATTTACCACTTTTAAAAAAACATGCATAGCAAGAGAATTACTGGAGGATAATTACAAGTGGTGGATATGTCTAGAAGAAGTAATTGCAATGCAGCCTAGAATAGCCTACTATAAACTATTTGCAATAATCTTAGTAACTGGTGAAGTGGCTAAGCCTCATATTCTCTGGAACCAGCTTAAGACTAGACTATATAATAATGTTAAACACAAACTCTGTCATATGAACCACTATCAAATTGATCAAGATATACCAGAAGATAACATTTGTGATTATGGCCTTTAGTATTATGACATAGCCAAAACAACTAAGTTATTATTTATATTTCTTTTCTTTTCTTTTTTATTTAATTAGGTAATTGGTGGACATACAAGAGGGAATGACTCAAAAGAGATATGCAGGACTTTATAAATAGAAGTAAATACAAAATGTGTATAAGTAGTATATAACAATCATGTTACAAACTTTATTTAGATTATAACTCTGGGAATACTTGACTGATTTCAACAATCTAAATAGTCATCAAAAGCCCTTAAGAAGACCTTTCAAATGATACTAAAAATGTCTCAAGGCAATCAGTATTCACTGAGTTATCAGCAGATCAGTTGGTAATCATCAAGTCACCAAATACTAAATCACTGATATCTTGGGAACTACTTGATGTAATTGTTCACTTTAATGACCATCATGAAGCTCTCTTCAATGCACTTCTTTCAGCCATAAATAGACCCTGAGGTGATAAGATCCCATGAAGATATAAGATTCTCAGTATTTGTATATGACACTGATTTTTACCTATAGATTATCATCTGTTCTTGAATAGAACAAAGGACTGCCCTAAGATGGTAGTGATCATGTGACAGGCTATCCTTGTGTACAGACCACCACAATCATATATTTAAGGACTGTATATCTAAGGATAAACCTCAGACTTAACAACATCTTTTGCTGCTTATTTAACTTCACTTTTTTGAGCACTTTAATTATCAAATCAACCAATCACAAATCAGTAAGTGACCATTTGTGATAAATCAAATGGAAACTCTATTAAGTTCTTGTCAACTCGAACTAGGAGTGTGATTAAGTTATTTTAGACTAAGTTGCTATACTAGAACTTGATACTCTTTTATTTTCCTTGGTACCTGGGTAATACAACTCAGAACCACTACAATATAGCTGGGTCCTAGGCTTAAGAGGACTTGATAGTTAGTTAGAGACTATTAGTAGAAGTGCAGTACCAAGCTCAGATATTATGTCTAAGATCTAACCTGCTAATTGAGTGGTGTTGCCAGTAGTTACTTATACCTTTTCACTTTATAAACCTTATACTGAAGTCCTATTGTGGACTATACATGCAGAAGAGTAATACTACATTCTTAAGAAGGTATTTAGGTTAGAGATCCTCTTCTTGGAGTAATAGTATAACTATAGTATTAGAGCAGTAGTAAGTAAAGCAGTAGATATCTAACTGGATAAAGATCTTGTGCCCTAGTAGACATAACATTAGTAAGATCATTTCCTATTTGACTTCTCTAGAGATATAGTACTATGTCTCTAGACTGGTATCACTCTCTTATGAGTAGCATACTTAACTAACAGTATGCTCTCACCAAATTAAGAATAGAATTAGAAGGAAGGGAAGGAAGAGTATATTGGAATTATAAAAAGTTCAGACACCTGGCCTAAAACTATAGGAACAGGAGTGAGGAGAAAAAGAGAAAACTGATTCCCCAGAATAAATTTGAGATATTAGCAAGTAGGGTAATAAGATATAGATTAAAAGAAAAAGTAAAAGTAAAGAGACAAGAGACAATAGAAGGAGGAGTACAATGTTTCAGGTGTTGGGAGGTAAGGCACTACAAGTGGGAGTGTCCAATGGCAAAAGCTGAGAAAGAGAAGAGAAGAAAAAAGGAGGCAGTATATGTGGTCCAACTATAAAAGATATAGCAAAAGAGGAGACCAGTATGTTCTGTATAGAAAAAGGCACAAAAGTATTGTAAGAAGTGAAATATACCTCCAGAAGATGCACTTTTACTTGAGAGAGGATGGTTAATAAGGGAAACAGTGGTGACATATGTGGACTGTAAAGAATGTGAAAGCAAGGGGTTGTAGACTCATGAGAACCAAGGGTAGGAGTTCTTTTTTGGAAGGCAATTAAGAAATGTATGGTATGGCCTTTGCCAAAAGGCATGGAATTGGAGAGAAGAGAAAGCAAAAAGAAGAGAAATAACAAGAGTGCAGTATATGAGGTATAAAAGAAGAAATACTGTAAGGCCTGACTTTCCTTAGCTTGAAGACTTTCAAGAGATTAACCTTGCTATCTTCCAATGAGCTATGCTAAGTCATCCAAATAAAGTAACTTTCAATAGATGAATGAGTTAAATGCTAGATGAGAAAAAACTAAGGAATTACAGTAACTCTAGCTATTTAATACTAATCACTAATAGAATAGTAAATAATTAATGATTGAATTATATCAGCAGCTAGCTGGTGACTAATTTCTGTCAGAGCTATAATAGATACAGTTGTTAGAAAGATATCAGAACAAAAAAGAAAAGAAATCCTATATCTAGAATATAGAATAGAAAAAAGAAAAGAGTGGTGGAACTGAAAGGTAGCAGTGTGTCCTGTACAGAGAAAGGCACAGCAAAGTAGTATATAAACAGAGATTCCAAAATGTACAGCCAAAGAGAGGGGTAAGCAGAAAGACTTGAGGAGGATGTTTAAGATATTAAGAGAGATATAGTTGAATATTGGAGTAAAGAAGGTAGACACCCATGAAGGGGCAACAGTAAAAGCACTTCTAGACAACAGAGCTACAGAAGTATTTATGAATAGAAAGATGGCAGCTAATCACAGTTTTAGGTAGTAGAAATTAGAAAGACTACTGATGATTAAGAATGTAGATAGAATATATAATAGTAGAGGATATCATATACCAGAAAATTTGGTATAAATTAATATTTATATTCACATTCTTTATTATTATTTATTTCCTATAGAAGTATTGTGTTTCAGACTAGAAGTATTATGTTTCAGACTGGCTCCCTCCTACTCCAGTTATAGTATATATATAGGATAGATACATAGTAGCAATCTAGTTCATAGATTAAAGTCCTAAAGTTTTAAAGTTCTAAATCCACCCTCTCTATATTTCTATAGTACTCTCTACTATATAACTCCTTACTTCTGAATTTACCTTTCTCTTGGATAACATTTCACTACTCCAAAATAAGTAACTATACATATGATAGAAGATTGAGGCACAGTACATGAGCTGAGACCAAGGTCATTCTACTCTTGCATTATTATTATGTTCTCTTTAGACCAGTTGTAAAACCATAGAACTGGAGAGCAAGATATATAATTTTACCCAGTAGTATATTCTACTCTCTAGCTCTACTCATTGTATTACTTTCCAGAACCCAGAGTACGTACTCATAGTATATTCATAGTAATTCACAGTATATTATAGCTTTTCTACACTGTTATTCTCTTCTTACTTGACAGAAGAGCAATTACACATTAAGTAGAAGTAAATGTATATTACAAAAACTATATGGAAAGGATGAGAATGGATGTGTATGACTTAGAAAAGACAGATATAATATTAGGGATACCATGGTTATAAGTGCAAAATCCAAAGATTAATTGGGAGACAAGGGAAGTTAAAATAATGAATGTCCACTGTTATGTAAAAGAAATACAAAGAAGAAAGAAAACAAGAAAATAAAGAAAGAGAAAAGAGTAACTATCCTAGAGGAGAAGAAAATTATAAGATAGATAGTAAATGACAAAGAAGATTAGAGAAGAGAAAAAGAAATCAAGATAGACCATAGGAAAATTGAGGAAATGGTCCCAAGAAGATTTCTAAAGTAGAAGAAAGTATTTAGGAAAGTAGAGTCAAAAAGAATACCAACAAGGAAAATTTGGGATCATGCCATAAATCTTAAAGAGATGTTTAAACCACAAAATGGAAAGATTTACCCTCTATCCAAAGACAAGAGAGAAGAAGTCCAGAACTTTGTAAACAACCAGTTAAGAAAGAAATATACTAGACTATCAAAATTCTCTCAGACATTGTCAGTTTTCTTTGTAGACAAAAAGGATAGGAGTAAGAGGATAGTAATGAACTACTGTAGTCTAAACAACTAAACAGTAAAGAATAATCACCTACTTCCATTGATTACAGATCTAATAGACAATATGGGGAGTAAGAAAGTATTCACAAAAATAGACTTATGGTAGGGGTTTAATAATGTAAGGATTAAGAAAGAGAATAAGTAGAAGAGAGTGTTTACAATGTATGTAGGATTCTTTAAGCCAACAGTAATATTTTTGGAATAACAAACTTACCAGCTACATTCTAAGCAATAATAAATAAGATTCTGAAAGACTTAATTAATAAAGGAAAGATTGCTATATTTGTAAATAATATGTTGGTAGGGACAGAAACAGAGGAAGGATATGATGAAATTGTGGATGAAGTATTGAGGAGGTTAGAGGAAAATGATCTATATGTGAAGCTAGAGAAGTGTATATGAAAAGTATGGAAGATTAGATTCTTACAGATTGTCATAGTATCACAAATGACTACTTACTAATTTGTAATTGGTTGATTTAATAATCAAAGTGCTCAAAAAAGCAAAGTTAGATAAGCAGCAAAAGATATTGTTAAGTCTAAGGTTTATCCTCAGACATACAGTCCTTAAATATATGATTGTGGTGGTCTGTGTACTAGGATAGCCTACTATATGATTACTACCTATTGTTTTACATATAGGAGTGTTATTGTTCTTGAAATAGAGATAACCTAATTATCTTAGGGCAGTCCTTTGTTCTATCCAAGGACAGATGATAATCTATAGGTAAAGATCAGTGTTATATGCAAACATTGAGAACCTTGTATCTCCATGGAATCTTATTGCCTTGGGTTCTATTTATGGCTGAAAGAAGCACATTGAAGAGAACTTTACAATGGTCATTGAAGCAAATGATTATGTCAAGTGATTTCCAAGATATTAGTAATTTAGTATCTGGTGACTTGGTGATCACCAACTGATCTGCTAATAACTCAGTAAATACTGATTGCTTTGAGACATTTTTGGTACTGTTTGAAAGGTCTTCTTAAGGGCTTTTGGTGGCCATTTAGATTGTTGAAATTGGTCAAGTATTCCCAGAGTTATGGTCTGAATGAAGTTTGTAATATATAGGATCCAATAGAATAGAAATAGAAAAGAAAAAGGTAGATGGGGTACTGAGCTGGCCAATACCAAAGAATGTCAGAGAGGTTAAAAAATTCTTAGAACTTGCCAACTACTATAGAAGATTTGTGAAAGACTGCGAAGATAGTGAGACCAATAAATATATATTAACTATAAAGGATGTGAAATAGCAGTAGAAGAAGGAATAGGAATAAGCATTTGATGAGCTTAAAGGGATTTTCACCACAAAACCTGTACTAGTAGCTCTAGATTTAGATAAGAAGTTTAGAGTGAATGCTTCAAACTATGCAACAGGAAGTATACTGTCAATGAAATGCACCAACAAACTATAAAAATCTATAGCTTTTATTTCCAAGTCATTAATAAAGAAATACTAGCTATAGTTAGATACTTGGAGGCATAGAGACATTTCTTGGAAGGAACAACAACTAAGTTTGAGATATGGACTGACTAAAAGAATTTAGAGTACTTTATGAAGATACAAAAGTTGAATAGAAAACAAGTATGATAGGTATTTTATCTATTGAGATTCAACTTTACACTGAAGTACATTTCTAGGAGTAAGATAAAGAAGGCAGATAGTTTAAGCAAAAGGCCATATTGGGAGATAGGAGTAGAAAGAGACAATGAGAATAAGATATTAGTAAAGCCAGAATAGCTGAAAGTTAGAAGAACAGAGAAAGTGAAAGTTATTGTGGAAGGAGTAGATTTACTGGAGAAAGTAAAACAATTGAGGGTAAAAAATAATAAAGTAGTTAGAGAAGAAATAAAACAAGCTAGAGTAAAAATACTAAGAGATCAAGAGTGGAGGGAGGTAGATAGTATAATGTACAAAAAAAAGAGACAGTATATATCTAAGAATAATGCATTAAGAGCAGAAATTATTAGATTGTACTATAATATACCAGTGAGAGGACACAAAGGATAGTAGAAAATAGTAGAGTTAGTCACTAGGAATTTTTGGTGGTTAGGGGTAACAAAGAAGGTAAAACAATATATGGAAGGATATAACTCCTACTAAATGAACAAAAATTGCACAGAGCTACCAATAGGTAAGTTAATGCAAAATTTGATATCTGAAAAGCCATAGACATATACACCAGTAGACTTTATCACTAAACTACCTTTAGCTCAAGAATATAATTCTATTTTAGTAGTAGTGGATCAATTAACAAAAATAGTCTATTTTATATTAACTATAGAGAAAACAATGGTAGAAGGGTTATCTAGATTGTTCAGAGACAATATGTAAAAGTTACATGGTCTACCTGAAAGTATTATATTAGATAGAGGACTACAGTTTACAGTAGGGTTAATAAGGGAGTTGAATGGAATATTGGAGATCGAGAGCAAGGTGTTGAGGGTAAAGATCTAATCAGAAATTAGAACAGTACTTAAGAATATTTATTGACTACAAACAAAAACAATAGCCAGACTAGTTAGTAATAGCAGAGTTTACATATAATAATAAAGTATACTCAAGTACAAAAACATTGCTCTTTAAGACAAATTATAGACAAGATCCCAGAATAGGGTTTGAGATGAAAAAAAAAGAAAAATATAAGAGAGCAAAAAGATTTGTAATCAAAATAAGAAAGATTCAAGAAAAAGCTAACAAAGAGATTTATAGGCCCTTACAGAGTAAAGAAAGTTATATTATCAAATATAGTTAAATTGGAATTACTAAGTATAGTGAAAATACATCTAGTAGTAAATATTAGTAGAATATGTAAATATATAGGGCAAGTAAAAGAACAGAGAAAGGAAAAATTAGCTTGAGTCATAATTAAAAAAGAAAAAGAATGGAAGGTTGAGAGAATACTAAATAAATGATAGGTTAGAGGAAAAGACAAGTATTTAGTATGATGGAAAGGATTTATAACAGAATCAAATACTTGGAAAGGGATAGAGAATCTAGGAAATACAAAAGAAGGAGTTGAAGAGTTTGAAAGAGAATATTGGTGGAATATAAAGAATGTTCAAAGACAAAAAAGAAAAAAAAGAATGTTCAGAAAGAAAGAATTACCAAAGAGGTTTACAATAAAGGAGATAAAAGGGACTATTAGTCTGGCATAAGCTAAATATATAGCACTAGGTCCCAATTGCATACTAAAGAGTTTGTGGGGATGAATCAAGAATGAAGATATTAAAAAGTAAATATAGAAACTTAGCATAGTAAAGTAAGGTAAAATTGTTTGAAAAGAGTGCAAGCTCAATCTAGATCTGCTTCACATAGTATTCTAAGGTACCAATCTTTATGCACTGTAACAAGTTCACTATCAAAGTAGTCAGTAAACCACTCTTGGGCCTTTACTATACTTAACCAAGCTCTTATCTATACCTTTAACACCAAATCTTACAGGTGTGATACAATCTGAGTCAATGGCTAACTAGACTTTTCAAGCCTGCTACCTTAGAGAAGGTTATTCTAGCAACTAGTATATCTTGTTTCCAGAAAGAGCAAGGGTATAAAGTAAATTCACCTTAACTACCCAACTACTTTACTGAAAACTCATATAAGTGCTATAAAACAACTTTAGAGCCCTTGAGATGCAGCAGGTGTTAAGATTGCATACTCTTTCTTGCCAGCTTCCTAAATGTTATATTCAAATTACAAATTGATAAGACTCAATAAAAAAATAAATAGAAAAGAAAAATACTTTTTTTTCCAGCCTCTCTCACTTCTCTCCTTTACAACTGTACTATATAGATATGTTCAATATTACCTCCCATCCTGCTATACTATTCTATCACCACTATGTGCTCTTACTCCACCTCCATACTACTACTTTCTATTAATGTCTTTTGATCTTCTAACTAGCTACTTCTTACCTGAGTACAATCTAGAAACTGGCTTTAACACATACAAGTATTCTAGCTGGTTAAGTCCAGCAGTGATAAGATCATAAGTCATTAATAGACTTTTGATTTGTTACTTTGGTATTATATTTATCTAAGTCTGTTCTAGATTGAAAGTCTATAGCATTCCAAAGATATTCCAGAGTTTCTGAGTTCTGGAGTATTAACATTGATAGTCTATCTCTAAAAAACCTGATGCTAGTTTATTAGTCTTGCCTCTCAAGGTATATGCTATTAAACAAGTGATAGCTTGGTAACTGTCTAGTAGGAGTAACCTTTGGTGGTCTTTTATACATTTGAGAGCTTGTAGAAGGTTTTTAGGATGAGCTCAGATACTGAATTCAAGGGTATAAAGTATATTCTATGTTATATTTCCACAGAAAATTCATTGGTAGCATAATACCATAGAGTACAAGCTATTCCTCCAGCCAGAAAAGTGTGAGTTCCAGAAGATATAGATTAAATACCTAGGATTGATAATCTCAGAGAATGAAGTCTTGATAGATCCTGTTAAGGTTTCTAGAGTCCAGAAGTGACCTGTTCTATAGAACTAAATAGATGTTCAAGCCTTTTTGGATTTTGTAAATTTCTACTACAGGTTTATTCACAACTTTTCTATACTTACTAATTTGTGAGTTGATAATTTAATAATCAAAAGGCTCAAAAAAGCAAAGTTTAGATAGTAGTAAAAGATATTGTTAAGTCTGAGGTTTATTCTTAGATATACAGTCCTTAAATATATAATTGTAGTGGTTTATATACTAGAACAGCCTATCACATAATCATTACCTATTGTTCTACATATAGGAGTGTTATTGTTCTTGAAATAGAGATATCCTAACCATCTTAGGGCAGTTGTTTGTTCTATTCAAGGATAGATGATAATTTATGGATAAAGATTAGTGTCATATACAAACATTAAGGACCTTGTATCTCCTTGGGATCTTATTGCCTTGGGATCTATTTATAGCTGAAAGAAGCGCATTAAAGAGAGCTGCACAATAGTCATTGAAGTAAACAATTATGTCAAGTAGTTCTTGAGATATCAGTGATTTAGTGTCTTGTAACTTGGTGATTGCCAACTGATCTGCTGATAACTTAGTGAATACTGATTGCCTTAAGATGTTTTTGGTACCATTTGAGAGGTCTTCTTAAGGGCTTTTGGTAGCCATTTATATTGTTGAAATTGGTTAAGTATTCCCAGAGTTCTGGTCTGAATAAAGTTTGTGATATGAGTTCTTCTTGTCAACTCAGACTTGGAGTGTAATTAAGTTGTCTCAGACTAAGTTGCTACAAAAAGAGCTTACTTTATTCCTATCAATAATTAGTTTTCATCCAAAAATATAGTATAGTTACTATATGACAAGGTCTATCTATTACATAGACTGTTTCTATAAATCATTTTGGATAGAAGAGTACAATACTCAGCTGAACTATTCCAAGAGTGGTACAAGATTTTAGGAATAGAATCTATAATATCAACAGTGTATCATCTACAAATGGATAAACAAACAGAATGAGTAAACCAGACATTAGAGCAATATCTTTGGTGTTATATGAATTATAACCTCAGTAATTGGTTGGATCTAGTCTCTAGTGTAGAGTTTGCATATAACAATCAAGTACATAAAAATATCAAAGGAAGTTTGTTCTTCCTTGAATATGGCAGACATCTAAGAGCAGGTCTAGTTTTAGTCAAAGAGTCATTATAAAGGGACTTAAATGACCTGATGTATAAACAACAAAAAGTCTTAGAGCAGGCAAAAGCAGCTCTTACTCTTGTAGCAGAAAGAATAAAGTAGTACTATGACCAGAAAGTCCAAAGTATTCTATTCAAAGTTGGTAATATGTTAGCATAGAGTTATGAAGACTTAGAGCTCAACCAGAATGGTTATTTAAAAAGAACTCAATAGAGTTTCTTGTTGGATTCCACTAGGTACTTATACAAATATTAAATGGTCTGTATGCCTATCTTCTGCATTCATATAACCTTTACTAAGAACTATTTATATTTTATATAATCTATCCCATACTATTTATATCTTTCCTACATTGTATTCTTAGATGTTTTCTATTAAGTTGATGAACACACAAGAAATAGTTTCTTTCTTGGAGGTTATTTCATAACATAGTTCTCCTTTCAAGTCTTTTTATTCTAAGAAATTTTTCTATCATCTCCAGTTTTTCTTCTATCTTCTTTCTCTCTGTCTTTTGTATTTCTTATTTGACCACCCCCATAGTATCTTTGCTGTGAACCTCCCTGGAAGTTCTCTTGAGAACTTCTTTTTATTGTTTTCTTTTTTCTGTTACCTTACCTCTTCAGCTTCTCCCCCATACTCCCTTTCAAACTCTTCAACCAGCTCCTTCATATTCTTCAGATTCTCCCTACTTTCCCAAGTATCTCCTTCTGCTGTATACCTCTTTCATTATACTAAGAACTTTTTCTTCTCTCTAACTATTTTTTTGTTTAGTATTTTTTCTATCTCAAATTCCTCTTTTCCTTTAATAATAACCAGTTTTGGTGGAGTTTTCCTTTGTCCTTCCACCTGGGGCCTGTACAACTGCACTTAACTTACATTAACTATAGAATGTATCTTAATAGAACTAAGTAGTTCTAATTCTATAGCATTGGTTAAGACAATTCCCTTGACCTTATAAGGTATCACAAATGGCCACTTACTGATTTGTGATTGCTTGATTTGATAATCAAAGTGTTCAAAAAAGCGAAATTAGACAAGCAGCAAAAGATGTTGTTAAGTCTGAGGTTTATCCTCAGACATACAGTTCTTAAATATATGATTGTGGTGGTCTGTACACCAGAACAGCCTACTACATGATCACTACCTATTGTTCTATATATAGGAGTGTTATTGTTCTTGAAATAGAAATAACCTAACCATCTTAGGGCAGTCCTTTGTTCTATTCAAGGACAGATGATAATCTATAGATAAAGATCAGTGTTATGCACAAACATTGAGGACCTTGTATCTCTATGGGATCTTATTGCCTCTGGGTCTATTTATAGCCGAAAGAAGCACATTGAAGAGAGCTTTACAATGGTTGTTGAAGCAAACGATTATGTTAAGTGGTTCCTGAGATATTGGCGATTTAGTATCTGGTAACTTGGTGATCACTGACTGATCTGCTGATAACTCAGTGAATACTGATTGCTTTGAGACATTTTTGGTACTGTTTGAAAGGTCTTCTTAAGGGCTTTTGGTGGCCATTTAGATTGTCAAAATCGGTCAAGTATTCCTGGAGTTATGGTCCGAATGAAGTTTGTGATAGCAGTAAGATCGGATAGAAATCAGAGACAAAGTAGGGCAAAAGAAAGGATATTGGAGAAGAATGTGGTGCACCCACAGAGAAATGTACAGTATAGGAGGGGCTTTGGGAAAGGATCATATAGAGGTAAAGGGGGACAAATTGTATAGAGAGCAGGTGGTTAGAACTTTAGAGAGAGAACACAGAATAACTAGGGAGAACAGGGGCTAGGAAGAGACTTCAATGCAATGGATATTAATAGAGGAAAGAGAGGAGATAGGACATGCTATGTGTGTAGAAAATAGGGCCATATAGCCAAAAACTATTGGCAAAGAAAAGAAAGAGAAAGAAGAGTAGTAGAAATACTGCAAGAGTTGGCAAAAGACAATGGAGAACAGTAAGCTCCTAGCTGGCCTTCTCAAATATATACAATGTATTGCACCCAGAAAAGCTAGAAAATAAAGTTTCTTGTCAAAACAACACTAAGAGAGTAAAAGATGTACAGCATATACTCCAGCTGCTAAGAGAAGTGTAGATAAAAGTAGAACTGGAAAAGCTAGAGAATTATGAAAAAGTAGCAGTAAAAGCACTGTTGGATAGTGGAGCAACAGACCTATTTATAGACACAAAGTTTGCAAAAGAAAAGGGATTTAAGTTAGAAAGATTAAAAAATCCTATGCTTGTGAAACATAGATGGGACTGTAAATGTAGAGGGAGCAATTACTCATCAGGTAGAGTGCAATATGTTCTTTAAGGGATATATTGAGAGGGCATAAATAGATATATACAATCTGGAAAAAACAGAGGTAATATTGGGTATACTATGGTTAGCTATCCATAACCCAGAAATTGACTGGGAGAAAGAAGAAGTGAAAATAATGCAATGTCTACCAATATATGGAAAGGGGAAGTAGAAAATACAGGAGAAAAGGCAGGTGAGAAAGATAGAAGAAGGAAAGACAGTAGAGGAATTAGTACCTAGAAGATTCTGGAAGTAAAAGAAATTATTTGGAAAGGAAAAATTGAAAAGAATACCTACTAGGAAGCTATAAAACCATATGATAGAGTTAAAAGAGGAATTTGTACCAAAGGAGGAGAAAGTGTATTCACTGTCAAAAGAAAAAAGGGAGGAGGTACAAGCATTTGTGGAGGATCAACTGTGAAAAGGATACATTTGACCATCAAAATTACCACAGACCTCACCAGTCCATTTTATAGTAAAGAAGAATAGCAAGAGAAGAATGGTATAAGACTATTATTATATAAACCAGTGGACAGTAAAGAATAGGTATCTCTTATCTCTAATTACAGATATCCTAGATGGAGTAGAAAAGAAAAAGGTGTTCACAAAACTTAATCTTAGATAGAGATACAACAATATAAGGATCAAAGAAGACAATAAGTAGAAAACAGCATTCATAATGTACATTGGAGCATATAAACCAATAGTTATGTACTTTGGACTGACAAATTCCCTAGTCACTTTCCAAACCATGATGAATGATCTATTCTGAGATATAATCAATTAAAGAAATACAGCAACATTCATTGACAATATAATAGTTGCCATAGATACCAAGAAAGGACATAACAAATTGGTTAAGGAAGTGTTGAAAAGGCTAGAGAAGAATAATTTGTTTGTTAAGCCAGAAAAATATTAGTAAAAAGTCAAAGAGATAGAATTTCTAGGTATAGTAATTGAATCTTGAGAAGTAAAAATGCAGAAGAAGAAAGTAAATGAAGTCCTGAGCTGACCAGCACCAAAGAATATAAAGAAAGTACAAAATTTCCTGGGACTCACCAATTACTATAGGCAATTTATTAAGAACTTTGCTAGAATTACAGCTCCATTGCATTTACTGGTTAGAAAGAAAGAAAAGTGAAGGTGGAGAAAGGAGCAGGAAAAGACGTTCAAATGACTGAAGAAAGTATTTATAACCAAATCAGTCTTAGCTATCCCTAATTGAGATAAGGAGATAAGGGTAAAAGTAGATAGATGCCTTAGACTATGTAATAGGGGGAGTACTGTTAGTAAAGTGTAAAAATAAAAAATGGAGACCAGTCACCTTTATTTTAAAGCCACTAAATGCAACTGAGCAAAATTACAAAATCCATGACAAAGAAATACTAGTAGTAATTCAATGCTTAAAAGTGTGGAGGCATTACCTAAAGAGAGCAAAAGTAAAGTTTGAAATCTGGACAGACTACAAAAACCTCCAGTATTTTATAACTAGTTAGAAGTTAAATTGAAGACAAGTCAGATAGGCATTATATCTATCACAGTTTAACTTCACCTTAAAACATGTTCCAGGAAAAAGTATGGGGAAAACAGATGGGCTGAGTAGGAGACCAGATTGGCAAGAGGAGGTAGAAAATAATAAAAAGAACTAAACACTTATAAAGCTAGAATAGATAAAGAGAACAGAAACACTAGTAAAAGAAAATGATCTAAGAAATAGAATTAGAAAAGTATAGAAAGAGGATGAAAGAGTGGTCAAAGTGCTGGAGGAACTAAAGAAAGCAGAGATAAAAACTCTAAGAAATGAAGAGTGGACAATAGAGAAAGGAGTGGTCATAAAGGAAGAACAAATCTATATGCCAGAGAAGGAATTGAGAGAGGAGGTAATATAATTACATCATGATATACCAGTAGAGGAACATAGGGGGAAATAGAAGACAACAGAACTAGTGACAAGGAACTATTGGTGACAAGGAACTATTGGTGACCAGGAACTACAAAGGAAGTAGGAAAGTATATGAATAAATGCAATATTTGTCAATGTTACAAGAATAGAAGTGAAGCTCCAGCAGGAAAACTGATGCCCAATGCAATCCCAGAGAAACCATAGAGTCATATTTCAGTAGACTTCATCACCAAACTATCTTTGGCTTAGGGTTATGATATAATTCTAGTAGTTTGTGACTGTTTTAGTCAAATGGTATACTTTATAGCAACTACAGAGAAAACATTAGCAGAAGGGCTTGCTAGGTTACTTAAAGATCATGTATAGAAATTGCATAGTCTTTCAGAGAGCATCATATCAGACAGAGGGGTACAGTTTGTAGCAGGAATGATAAGGAAATTGAACAAGGTATTGGAGATCCAGATAAAGCTGTCAACAGTCTATTATCCCCAAATGGATAGGCAAATGGAGAGGATCAATCAGGAGCTAGAACAATACCTGACAGTCTTTATTAACTACAGACAAGAGCAGTGGCCAAACTAGTTGGGAACTGCTGAATTTACATATAATAACAAAATTCATTTAGCTACAAAAGTATCTCTCTTTAAGGCAAATTTGAAGGAAAAAGAAAGGGGAAATTTGAGGTAGCAGGAAAGTTTGCAAAAAGAATAAAGAAAATCCAGGAAGAGGTAAAAGCAGCATTAGAAAAAGCACAAGAGGAGATGAAGAAGTATGTAAATAAAAAGCAAGGAGAAGGAGAAGAGTATAAAGTCAGGGACTTAGTACTATTAAGCATAAAGGATCTTAAGTGTAAAATGGTAAAAAGGAGGTTGGAAAAGTTGATAGAGTAGTTTATGGGGCCTTATATCACAAACTTCATTTGGACTATAACTCCAGGAATACTTGACCGATTTCGACAATCTAAATGGCCACCAAAAGCCCTTAAGAAGACCTTTCAAACAGTACAAAAAATGTCTCAAAGCAATCAGTATTCACTGAGTTATCAGCAGATCAGTCAGTGATCACTAAGTCACCAGACACTAAATCGCTGATATCTCAGGAACTGCTTAATGTAATCATTTGCTTCAATGACCATCATGAAGCTCTCTTCAATGCGCTTCTTTTGGCTATAAATAGATCCAGAGGCAATAAGATCCCATAGAGATACAAGGTCCTCAATGTTTGTGCATAACACTGATCTTTATCTATAGATTATCATCTGTCCTTGAATAGAACAAAGGACTGCCCTAAGATGGTTAGGCTATTTCTATTTCAAGAACAATAGCACTCCTATATGTAGAACAATAGATAGTGATCATGTAGTAGGCTGTTCTGGTGTACAGACCACCACAATCATATATTTAAGAACTGTATGTCTGAGGATAAACCTCAGACTTAACAACATCTTTTGCTGCTTGTCTAACTTCACTTTTTTGAACACTTTGATTATCAAATCAAGCAATCACAAATCAGTAAGTGGC
>Ga0153935_1000054_pt1 | contig 22343 bp, 24 predicted proteins | sample TSNJ019MetaG_FD_104677 | JGI IMG/M metagenome (GOLD analysis project Ga0153935, IMG submission 104677) | Attine ant fungus gardens microbial communities from New Jersey, USA - TSNJ019 MetaG | ecosystem: Host-associated > Fungi > Mycelium > Unclassified | place: USA: New Jersey, Wharton State... | reverse complement strand
TGGACTAGTAGTGTACAGCCACTTGTAAAAGTAGTATAAGTAGGTAGTCCAATCCAATGGAGAACTCCATCGAGTTCTTCCTAAACACTCACCTCGAGTGGTCCTTGAGTTGTCAAGACTTAGCGATAACACTCTTCCAGTAGTAATCAAAGGAGAAGAAGAATATGAGGTGGACAAAATACTAAATAAAAAGAAAGTTAGGGGGAAAGATAGGTATTTGGTGTGATGGAAGAAGTATATAGCAGAAGAAGATACTTGGGAACTGAGGGAGAATTTGGAGAATACAAGGGACCTGGTAGAGAAGTTTGAAAAAGAATATGGAGAAGAGTCAAGATAGACAAGGAAAGAAGATCATAAAGAGTTTTATAAAGGAGAATTACTAGGAAGGTATATGGCAAAGATATTGTATGGATAGGATGATAAGAGGTTTAATCAGGAATATTGGGGGCAATTGGAAAGAAATTGGAGATATTGGAAGGGAGGGTAATAAAGGAAGAAAAAGACATTGGAAATAATCTAGGAGGAAGAAAAACAAGAACAAGAAATGGTAGGACCAAGGATAGAAGAGTGGAATGAAGATGAAATGGGCAACCTACAGGACCTATACAATGAACTGTAAAGTCCTTAGGACAAGAACCTTTAAGAGGGGGGTACTGTCATGAGTTGTCTCAACTATGACCAAAGAATATCTATTTATAGAATGACAGACAAGGGAATTGAACTGGTAGCCTCTTGGCTGGTTGTAGAATACCATCATACCATTAATGTAAATAAGGGCAAATAGTATACTTGTAGAAGTAGTTAGTATAATTGATTGAGAACCCTATCAAGTTCTCTTTGTAACTTTCAAAGACTTAGCTGCTGAGTCAACTTGACTTGAGTCACACAATACAATGTATGCAGAGGATTCTGAGACAATTTCATTTTCTAGGTAAATATACATACACTTGTCTTGTATATAGAGTACAACTCTGTAAGCTCAAGGCCAGTCATTTCTGTCTGGACCTCAGTATGACATCTATTTTAGCACCTGAGGACTTACCCATGCATTTTCACCATAAGGTAGTGATGAACCTATATAAGATCACAAATATGCCAATTGGTGAGGACCAGTAATGATGCCATATATTGAGAAGGAGTGCCACATCAGTAGTTGCTAAGGGAGAGGTGCCACATCAGTAGTGACTTATCATTCCATTCTACATCCCATTTCAAACTCTAAACTTATACCAATTTGGATGCCTTTTGCCTGTGCAGGTACTCATTTGTCACTGATATATATTTTCTAGTCATATGTAGCACCACCTTATTTGTCCACATTGCAGTGACCTCTGAGCAACTATACCATAGATAAATACGAGTGTAGATATAAATACAACTCAGATATTATACTAAGTAGTAAACAGCTCTATCATATCCAAAAAAGCGGCTCTACGGTCGGAGACGACATATGTAAATAGGATACATAGAATGTACAAAGAGTCGGAATAGAAAATGATAAGAAACCGAGACAATTAGTGAATTGATGTAGTACTTTCCTTATACTCGCATGTGCTCATCCTACTGCAATAGTCTGTACGAGGGGGGACATTAATCGCAATATTCTGGAGAATCATCCTATAGATTTAATGGTGTCAGAATTCACAAAGGAGACAACAGACGATGAGATTCACTTGACGAATGAATGTGAGCATATGACATGTGATCCACCCTTTTGCAAACCCAGCACTGGCATAGTTAAACAGGTACCTCCATTTACGCTTGAATATTTCGTACTCGGTGTTCGAGTCCAGTGAGGGGCAATCCCTGACAAGGAGGTCCTGAGTAACTCTGGCTTCAAAACGACGATCCCATTCACGAAGAGTGCGTGGGTAATCTAAATACGAGTTAAATTAAGCCAAACAGTGTGATCCTAGGCCTACGTGCGGTATGATTCTCGACCTCTTCTAAGGTGAAACGGCCGTGCGAGCCAGTGTTCATACTATCAATCAGCATTTTTACATTGGGCACGGATGCATGGGGCCATATGTAGCGGCGTGCAAAATCTTCAGCTCTGACAAAAGAATGAACACTAAGTTTGCGGATCAATTCCCAGGATTCCTTACTGATAATTAGCGTATCTCGACTGGGGAAGAGTCGAAGATGTGATAACAACAGTGGCATCTTTAGACTTGAGAGCAAAGTCCACCAGGTGAAAGTAAGTGTTGTAGTACTTCGGACTAACGCGCTGGACAGGCCTCTCGTGATCAAGTGGTCAAGAAAACACAGATGAACTGACCTCGATCATCTCAATAGACACAAAGGCATCGAAAGCCTTCTCAAACTCCGCAGGGATATTGCGATAGTCAAGAAGGTGCACCCGGACACGGTCCTCCAGTCCCGCTCTCTTGATCCGCTCTTCTGCAAGAGTCTTCTGCTCATTTGAGAGGGTCAATGTGTCCACTTGGCAACCATACGTTCGCGCAGCCTGTGTACTCAATCAGCATCTTCACCTCTAGTGTCATCTATCCACTAGCCTCGATAGCCAGGCCTCCCCAGCCACTTCCGAGTTCAAGGATACGATCTCCAGGCTTGACTCGCGCCTTGCGTAGGACATGGTCAATCTTGCGTCTCTGAGCAGCTTCCAAGTCGTGTGAAGGAAACGGGCGACCCTCTAGATCACCTCGAATGCCCCCTTCCTCCTCAGACCACAGGGCACATGAGTACATCATCTCTTGGCTGAGGAATGCCTGAAAGCAGGTGTCAGACCTCATGGCTGCTCATTGGCAAGATAGGATCACCCTGAAGAGTTCATTCGACTGGTCGTAGCTTGCTATGGCATTTAATCTAGCCTGAGAGTGTGTATGACCGAAGAACCTGTTGTATAGACCGGAGATCGTAGAGCATGCCTTCCAAATGGTAGATGAGAACTTGTCTGTTCTCGACCGGTTGCTAAGCCAAAGCTGGAGGCAGACATCAAGAATGGCGAGATATATGACAGGGACTACACTCACACTCATGAGATCTTTAAGGGATGATACTTGGACATCACCGGCTATGTAAGCTTCGCCGACTGCAGGATTGAGTGAGGTGAGTACATGGGCACATCAGGATTTTGGATGCAGAGGCGTACAACCCAAGTCCCCTGATCTATATCTGAGTGAGCTCAGACGACGACACAGAGAAAGCTGACTGCTTACAAAAAGACGCGAAGCCAGAAATTGTCATTAATAATTGTAAGATAAACGCTCGTACAGCCGTCCTTCTGTTTTCCATAATGATATATGCCTGCTGAATCGGATATCTCGAGGTGACCTGTGATGATGATATCCTTGAGAATGGCCAGTGTTGAGTGTTTGACTAGATGACTGGAATCAGGATCATGACTGTACGCTGGTGGTAGTACGCACTGAGAGAAACAAATGATGAGTGCAAGCGGGAATAGAGCCCCATACATTGATGATAGATGATGTCTAAAGACATCGGTTGATTAACATTTTGAGATAGTCCTTGCTTTATAGTTGTGAACCATGAGAAGATGAACTGTTCCACATGCTCTGCTGTATCCGATCACAAGTGCAGTATATAAGACAAGAAGTGGGAGAAAGAAGGCAGTGGTCAGCCTGCTTTAGATGCAAAAACATGTTCAATCCATGATCGTGGATATTGCCGTCCCACGCAAATCAGATAACGCTATTTAAACAGAAGTAATTTTGTTTTCCCGACTTAGCGCCGTGTGCATACCGCATAGAAAATGATCAACATGTTAGTCCTGGATACCAGATTTAGTTGACTAAATGCCTTCGTTCCCAAAGAATCCACAGCATGTACCTCACTGTTTACAGTGGGGCAGTAGTAGACGTCGGGATGATCAAGTGATATTACACTCAAGTCAGCTAGGACCGAGTGTCAAAGACTTGGTAAGTACATGAATGGATCAGAATATGAGATAACACACCTAGGACCGAGTGTCAAAGACTGGGTCCTAGTAAACAGCATAACTACAGTGATATACTCATAGTATTGGGAACGGACTCAGGTGTAGCTATAGGGATATGACTAGTAATGAATAAAAATGATAAGAGAAATTTGGGTGACATAGCCATGACAGGTTGAACTATCATGACATCATCACTTCAATACTCCCCCTCAATGAGTTGTCCAGTAGCACGTAGAATGCCAAGACTTGTTCGAAACTTTCATGTGGCAGTGCCTTTGTGAAAATATCAGCCATCATTACCTTCATTGACACATAATCCAAGGAAACTGTTCAGATGATACCAGTGAGCATTGTGCAGTGGTCTATACACTGACAGGCTCACCTGGTGAAGCCTTAGGAGTATTTGAAGTAAATAAGCTTTATATACATGGTGGTCTTTGATAAGAATAATGAAGCAGTCTAGTATTAATTATGTAAGAAATGATTATTTGTCACTTCCCCTCACTTAATATGCAGTAGTGCATGTAAGTGAAAAGTTTGTGCATAAAGCAGTGCCCTATTCAAAGACCAATCCAAGCTGTATTAGAATAGGGGCCAGCAACCATAGCACAGTAGTGTACATTCCTACTTACTCACCTAATAAATAGCAGTTACAACTTAAGGGAGTGAGAGGCAAAGAAGCAATTATATTCATTGATAAGAGGTATGGCCTTATATACTGGAGGGAGTGGAAAATGGTAGTGATTATGTGAGCAACAGAATATAGAGAGGGGAGATGGACAAGATTGTATAAGTGGTAACTATCAAATAATTAAATAGTAATAAGCTGGTCCTTGAATTTCTGAAAATTCACTAGACCAAGGTTTTTAGTGAATAGATTGGCCAGATTTTCATTTCCTTCTATATAAAAGAGCCTGACTTTCCTTTGAGCCATGAAATTGCAAATGGCATGGAGGTGCATATCTATGTGCTTGTTTCATGATTCAGTAACAGGGTTACTAGATATGAAAATGGAACCCTAGTTGTTGCTGTTAATATGGATAGGGCTGAATTTATAACCTATCTCTAATAAGATAAATCTGATCCAAATACACTGCTGACTGCAGTCTGAAAGAGCTATATATTCAGCCTCAGTTGAGGAAAGGGCTATTGTCCTTTGGGCTCTAGATATCCAGCTAAATGCACCATCTGCAATTGTGAGAAAGTACTCTGTTTGTGATCTACAGTCTTTGGGGTTTGATATCCAGTCTGAGTCTGTATAAGCAGATATTCCAAGGTCCATTTTGTCATGAGTTGCCTTGACTATAACAATGAGCTATAAACAGAATGGACATGGACTGGAGTTGAGCCAGTAGCTGATAGTTTAAACAAGAACAAACACTGTACTTGTATATATAGTAGACTGCAATTAAGCAAGAACTCTATTGAGTTCTTTTCTAATCCTGAAGCACTACCTTGAGTTAAACTCTAACTTAAGGTTCTTAAGTCAGTCTCTGACACATTTCCCTTTTGTAAATGAGAGAGTAGTCTTGAGTTCCTACTAATTAGTGGCACATATACAGGGCTCAATTGAAGTGATCCAAGGATGGATTTACTGTATATTGAACTAGCTAAGTTATTGCAAATGCAATGTCTGGTCTGGTTCCAAGCATTAGGTAGAGTAATGACCCTATAAGGGTCTGGAATTTCTTCTGTAAGTCATAGTCAACAGATCCTATATGTTTCTGTGGGTAGTAGCCAGTAGGGAGTGGAATTGGAGTGGGCATAGAGAAATTACAGTACCCTCTACTACACTTACCACACCCTGTCACAAACATGTCACAAACATGTCACTACTATGTCACATTACAATAATATTATCAACAATTGATATTATCTCTTGCTCTACTTTGTATTGTAGTTACTATATGCTATATCAAGGGTAACTTTGAGGTTATTGAGATGTTCAGGGAGAGAATAAATATATATATTGACATGGAGATAAAAACAGAAAATGGGTATGAGAATGACAAGTAAGAGCAGCTAATAAATCAAGTATAAGCCTGTATATTTTCATTTGAATCTTATCCAAACCACTTTCTTCTATACTTGAGAATATAATAGTAAGGTTAGAGCATGATTACTGACTCTGTTGTGTTGGGAGACATGTTTTGAAAATATATATAAAAATCTAGATAAGTACATAATTTCTATCTAAGACAACATAGTAACAGGACTTGAGATGTATATAGCTCAAAAATTAATCTCTACTTGAATATTCCAGTAGTAGAATAATGATGTTTATTAAAATATCAGTGGAGCAGGAATCTGTGACTATTTGTGACAAATATAGTGTAGTACTGCATTTGGTAGAGGAGCAGTAGGGAAGCAGTAGGGAAGTGGTAGACAAATTGCACTACTTAAGGGACTAGTACCATGGATGTTGAAATACTCAACTTAAGGAACTTAGATAACTACTTAAATGAGGGATCTTAATTCTACCTTTCAACAATGTCTACTATTATAATCCTGGCAGTATCTTCTATCACAACTGCTGATAATATCAAAGCCAATAAGCAAGCCAGTCTAATAATTCAGTCTTCTCTCCAAGTCTTAGCAGCAACAAGGATTAGTTTTGATTAGGTTCATTGCAAGTATGGTATAACAATATTGATAATTTGCTGTCTACTTTACATAAAGCAATAGAAAATTGTAAAGATTTTTTGCAGCTACATAAGAAAAAAGTCCATGAACTATTATACCAAAGAGTAAGCATAGGGTTAACAATAATCTACAAGAAGTTTGTCAGTAAATAAGAGGAAATGTACAATAAATTAAAAACAAACATGATATACATATGGTAACAAGGGAGCTCAGAGTAGACATTTCAGGAAGGGTTGACAAGCCATCATACAAGAGGAGATGTATAAGGACCAAGACAAATATCCTATGAAAAGAAATAGGTCAGTAAATAACTAAAAAGAAAAAGAAAATATGTAAATGATCTACCAGAGACTCCACTTGGTATGGAGGCAGGGACATGTCCAGGGAGGGTCAACAAGGCATTGTATACAGGAGAACATATAGTGAGGGTAAGACAAATGCTCTATAAAAAAAGGGTCAGTAAATAAATAAAAATAAAAATAAAATAAGTCAATAATGTGCCAGGGACTCCACTTGAGGTAAGGGCAGGGACATGTCCAGGGAGTACAGATGAGACATTATATGAGGCAGAATATATAGTAGGGGTAAGACAAATACTCTATGAAAAAAAAATGTTAGTAAATAAATAAAAATGAAAATAAAATATACAAACAATGTACTGGGGACTCCACTTAGTGTGGAGGCAGGGACATGTCCAGGGAGGGTCAACAAGGCATCATACACAAGAGGATACATGATGGAGGTAAAATGAATGTTCTAAGAAAAAAAAAAGGTCAGTAAATAAATAAAAATAAAATAAGAAATTGAGCATGACATAATGATTAGTCATATCATCCCACATATCAGAAAACAAAACCAGCATACTGTTATACCAGTCCTTTGAGATCTCCTCACTAAGAACTTACATCTACTACTCTGCCAACCATCATCCAGTACCCAGGGCTGTTATAATGTAGGTGTGGTAAGGTCTCTTTCTTGGCCCTGGACAAGAGGATATCTCTATCTCCCCTTTGTCCAGTAGTTTGGTCTTCAATAGCTATAGACTAGAGGGGTTCAGAGTTTTGGGTACTACACTACTTACTCTAGTGGGATCTGGGGGCTTGTTTTCCACCTTTCCACTTGCCAGAGCACACAGTGGATTGTCTCCTCTCACAGGGAGAGTTTATGGTGTTTACTAACCTATATCTCCCCATAGGATATTCATCTCCACTCTGCTATATGTTCTTTCTTCATACAATAGCTTGTTTGTGCCCTCTGGATATGCTCCTGCACCCAACTCATGTCAAGTCTTAGCTATGTAGTCCATATATTTTGTTTTTATTTTATCTGATTTACTGACCTTTTTTTCTTAGAATATTCATCTTATTCCTACCATACATCCTCCTGTGTACAATACCTTATTAACCCTCCCAGGACATGTTCTTGCCCTTACCTCAAGTGTAATTCCCAGTACATTATCTTCTTATTTTATTTTGATTTTTATTCATTTACTAACCTGTCACAAACTTCATTCAAACCATAACTCTAGGAATATTTGACTGATTTTGATGATCTAAATGGCCACTAAAAGCCCTGAAGAAGACCTTTCAAACAGTATCAAAAATGTCTCAAGGCAATCAGTATTCACCAAGTTATCAGCAGATCAGTTGGCAATCACCAAGTTACCAAACACTAAATTACTGATATCTTAGGAACTGCTTGACATAATCATTTGCTTCAATGGCCATTGTGAAGCTCTCTTCAATGCACTTTTTTTGGTTATAAATAGAACTCAAGGCAATAAGATCCCATAGAGATACAAGATAACTTTCCTGAGGGTGTCTCTGTTTCTATTACAGGACAGATGACTGACCAAGGGCTTAGAGTGGGTTTCTGTTAAGGACCTATCTGTCATGACATAGTCAAAATGGCTAAGTCATTATTTATTTTATTTTATTTTTCTTTTCTTTTAATTAGGTAACTAGAGAATGACTAAAAGAGATACACAGGAGTTCATAAATAGAAGTAAACACAGGATATGTATAAGTAGTGTACTATAATCAAATGAGAACTCTATCAAGTTCTCCTTGTCAACTTGGATTAGGAGTAGTTCTAAGATGCCTCAGTCTAAGTTCTTATACTAGAACTCAATTCCACATCTAGAGCACCATCTGCCTTGGACCTTGCTCATCCTTACTCTCATAACCATCTCAACCCTTGACTAGTGGTCACTATGATCACTAGTTACCTCCATATATAGCTGGGCCCTTGGCTTAAGAGGACTTGTCAATCAGTTAGGGATTGATGGTGGAAGTGTAGTACCAAGCTCAGGTATTGTGTCTAAGACCTGACCTTGCAATTGAGCGGTGCTTAGTAGTTTACTTGTATTCCTTTTGCTCTATAAACCTTGTGCTGAAGTCCCATTGTGGGCTGTACATGCAGAGGAGTAACACCACATCTTTAGGAAGGCATTTAGGTTAGAGATCCTCTTCTCAGGGTAATAGTATAACCATAGTATTAGGGCAGTAGCAAGTAGGGCAGTAGGTGTCTAGCTGGGTGAAGATCTTGTGCTCCAGTAGACATAACATTAGTAAGATCACTCCTATTTTGACTTCTCTGGAGATGGAGTACTATATCTCTGGAACAATACAACTCTCTTATGGGCAGTATGCTCAACCAATGGTGTGCCCTGGCCAAACTAAGGGCAGAAATAGAGGGAAGGAAAGGAAGGGTATGTTGGGGGTATAGAAAGTTTGGGCACCTGGCCCATAACTGTAGGAATATGAGAGAAGCAAAAGGGAAACCAGTCACCCAGAATAGATTTGAGGTGATAGTGAGTAGAATGATGCAATGTGGAGTGAGGGAGGAAGCAAAAGTAAGGAGGCAAGAGACAGTTGAGGAAGGGGTATGATGTTTCAGATGTTGGGGGGTAGGACACTACAAATGGGAGTGTCCAAATATTAAGGAGGGGAAGGAAAGGAGAAGTGAGGAAGTGGCACATGCAGCTAGTCTGCAAAAGGCACAGCAGGAGGGGAGACTGGCATGCTCCTTATAGAGAAAGGTGCAGGAACACAGTGGTGTATGGGGAATGCCCCCAAGAAGTGCAACACTGGAGCAAAGAGGGTAGATAACCAAATGGGAGGTTGTGACATTTGTGGAGTGTGGAGGATGCAACTACAAAGGTACCAAAACACATAAAAACCAGGGACAAGGGTTTGTCTCTGGTGAACAATTAAGAAATATGTGGTGCAGCAGTTGCCTCAAAGCATAGAAGTGGAGAGAGGACACAGCAGGAGAGAGAGGAGCAGTTGTTGTGAAGTGTAGTCAATGTGGAAGGAAAGATACAGTTGAGAAGATACCAGAGAAAGATAGGAAGAAAATCTCGTGCCCAGAATATGGGACAGGAAAGAAGCAGCCATGGTGGAACTGGAGAGTAGTGGCACACCCTGGAAATGGAGAAGCACAGCAAAGTGGCATAAGGAAAGGAGGTCTGAAAAGCACAGAAAAAGGGAAGGACAGACAAAGGGATGTCAGGAGAATGTTCAAAATGCTAAGAGAAGTATGGTTAAACATAGGGGTAGAGAAGGTAGACATGCATGAAGGCATAACCATAAAAGCACTCCTGGATAGTGGTGCAATAGGAATGTTCATGGATAAAAAGATGGTAGCAAAACATGGGTTTAGGCTGCAAAAGCTAGAAAGACCAGTAGCAGTCAGAAATGTAGATGGGACAAACAATAGTGGAGGGGCTATTACACATCAAGTGGAAGTAAACGTGTACTACAAAAGCCATATGGAAAGGATGAGAATGGATGTATGTGACTTGGGAAAAACAGATGTAATATTGGGGATGCCGTGGTTGCAAGCACACAATCCAGAAATTAATTGGGAAATAGGGGAAGTCAAGATGACAAGATGCCCTCCATTATGTGGGAAAAATACAAAACTGGAAAAGGGGCAGAAAGCAAAGAAAGGAAAGAGAGTAGCAACACTAGAAGAAGAAAAGGTAGTAAGATGGACAGTAGAGGATAAAGAGGATTGGGAAAGAGAGAAGGAGGTTGAAGCAGATCATAAGAAGATCAAGGAGATGGTTCCACAAAGGTTTCTAAAGTGGAGAAAGGTGTTTGGAAAGGTAGAATTGGAAAGGATGCCAATGAGGAAAATTTGGGATTACACTATAGATCTCAAGGAGACATTTAAACCACAAAAGAGAAGGATTTACCCTTTATCCAGAGACGAAAGGGAGGAAGTTCAGAACTTCATAAATGACCAACTGAGAAAGGGGTATATTAGACCATCAAAATCCCCTCAAACATCACCAGTATTCTTTGTAGGCAAGAAAGATGGGAGTAAGAGGATGGTAATGGACTACCACAACCTAAACAACCAAACAGTGAAGAATAACTACCCACTTCCATTAATCACGGACTTAATTGACAACATAGGGAGTAAATGAGTATTCACGAAAATGGATCTTTGGTGGAGGTTCAACAATGTAAGAATTAAGAAAGGAGATAAGTGGAAGGGAGCATTCATGACCCATGTGGGGTCCTTTGAGCTGACAGCCATGTTCTTTGGAATGATGAATTCGCCAGCCACATTTCAAGCAATGATGAATGAAATTCTGAGAGACATGATTAATGAAGGAAAAGTGGCAGCCTTTGTGGACAACATGTTAATAGAGACAGAAACAGAAGAAGGGCATGATGAAATAGTGGAAGAAGTACTGAAAAGGTTGGAAGAAAATGACTTGTATATCAAGCCAGAAAAATGCATGTGGAAAGTACAAAAAATTGGGTTCCTGGAAGTTGTTATAGGACCTGACAGGATTGAAATGGAGAAGGAAAAGGTGGATGGAGTACTAAGTTGGCCAGAGCCAAAGAATGTGAAAGATATCAGGAAGTTTTTAGGCCTTGCCAACTACTATAGGAGGTTTATCAAAAACTTTGCTCAAGTAGCAAGGCCAATGAATGTGCTGACAAGAAAAGATATAAAGTAGCAGTGGAAAAAAGAGCAGTAAAAAGTTTTTGATAAGCTCAAAAGGATCTTTACAACTAAACCAGTACTGGCAGCCCCAGATGTAGACAAAGAATTCAGGGTAGAGGCAGATGCTTCAAACTATGCTACTGGAGGAGTATTATCAATGAAGGGTTCTGATAAGCTGTGGAGGCCGGTCACTTTTATTTCTAAATCTCTAAGTGATACAGAAAGAAACTATGAAATTCATGATGTTATCAATAGGCAGTGAATGCTCTTAGTGATCATCCTAAGTGGATGTTCAAGAAGAACTCAATGGAGTTCTTTCTTGGATTGAACTACTACTTATACTATTTTACAGTGGCTATACTACTACTAGCCTACAATCACATGTTCTTCTAGAATGTTCTATGGTCACTTGACCTTGTCATGTGATTTGGTTACCTAAGTTCCCACACTATTTATACTTTGATCTCATTGTATGACTTGAGATTTTGGATTAAGTGTTTAAATGCATGGGAGACCATTTCCTTCTTGGGGCTCTTATAACACATGACAAAGAAATGTTAGTGGTAGTCAGATGTCTAGAAGCATGGAGACATTTCCTGGAAGGAGCGACAATGAAATTTGAGATTTGGACAGATCACAAAAACCTCAAATACTTCATGAAGGTGCAAAAATTGAATAGAAGACAAGCCAGATGGGCATTGTACCTATCAAGGTTCAATTTTATGTTAAAGCATGTTCCAGGGAGTAAGATGGGAAAGGCGGATAGCTTAAGCAGGAGGCTGGACTGGGAGGTAGGAGTAGAAAGGGACAATGAAGATGAGACATTGGTAAAACCTGAGTGGTTAGAAGTCAGAAGAATAGAAAGGGTAGAAGTAATTATAGAAGGAGTGGATTTGTTGGAGAAAGTGAGGAAGTTGAAGGTAAAAGACGATGAAGTAGTCAAAGCAGTAGAAGAAATAAAACAAGCAGGAGTAAAGATACTGAGAGACAAAGAGTGGAGGGAAGTGGACAGTATAATGTATAAGGAGGGGAAGGTGTATATGCCTAAAGATGATATATTAAGAGCAGAAATTATTAGGCTGCATTACGATATACCAGTGGGAGGACATAGAGGACAATGGAAGACAGTGGAGTTGGTCACCCAAAACTTCTGGTGGCCAGGAGTAACTAAGGAGATGAAATGATATGTAGAAGGATGTGATTCCTGTCAGAGAAACAAAAACCACACAGAACAGCTGGCAGGCAAATTAATGCCCAATTTGATACCTGAGAAACCTTGGATGCATATATCAGCAGATTTTATCACCAAACTGCCAATAGTACAGGGATATGACTCAATCTTAGTGGTAGTAGACCAATTAACAAAAATGGTCCATTTCATCCCTACTACAGAGAAAACATTGGCAGAAGAGCTGGCCAGGTTGTTTAGAGACAATGTGTAGAAGCTGCATGGGTTACCCAAGAGCATCATCTCAGATAGAGGACCACAGTTTGTGGCAGGAATAATGCAGGAGCTGAATAGGATGTTGGGAATTGAAAGTAAACTGTTGACGGCATTCCACCCTCAAACAGATAGGCAAACAGAGAAGGTTAATCAAGAATTAGAGCAGTACTTGAGAATGTTTATTGACCATAGGCAGGAACAGTGGCCAGATTGGTTAGGAACAGCAGAATTTGCTTACAACAACAAAGTACACTCAAGTACCAAGACATCACCCTTCAAGGCAATTACAGACAAGATCCTAGAATGGGGTTTGAAATGAGAAGGAAAGGAAAATACGAGGGAGTAGAGAAATTTGTGATAAAAATAAAGGAGGTTCAAGAAGAAGCAAAAGTGGTACTAGAAAAAGTGCAAGAAGAAATGAAGAAATACACAGATAGAAAGAGGGCAGAAGTTGACGAGTATAAAGTAGGAGACTTAGTAATGCTAAGCACTAAGGATCTGAAATATTAGATGGTTGGAAGGAGGACAGAAAAGCTGATGGAGAGGTTTGTAGGCCCTTACAAGATAAAGAAGATCATATCATCAAACACAGTGGAATTAGAACTACCTAGTATAGTAAAAATACATCCAGTAGTTAATGTTAGTAGAATATGAAGATATGTAGGGCAAGTAGAGGGACAGAGAAAGGAGCAACCAGCTCCAGTTGTAATTGAGGAAGAAGAAGAGTGGGAAGTAGAGAGAATCCTGAATAAATGGCGGATATGAGGAAAGGATAAGTACTTGGTATGATGGAAGGGATTCATGGCAGAATCAGACACTTGGGAAGAAAGAGAAAACCTGGAAAACGCAAAAGAGGCAGTCAAAGAATACAAAAAAGAATACCAATGAGACATAGAAGATGTAAGACAACAAAAGAGAGAGGAAGGAACATTTAGAAGGGGAGAACTGCCAGGACAATTTACAGCAAAAAAGCTATTTGGGTGGTCAGACAAACAATATGACAGGGAATATTGGGGAAGACTGGAAAGAAATTGGAAACAATGGAAAGGAAAACAAACAAGAGAACAAAGAACCATGGAAACAATAAAAGAGGAAGAAGAAAAAATTGAGCAGGAAAGTTCAGGGCTCAAGGAGTGGACAGAAGAAGATGACAATGAAATGGGGAACATTTGCAACCCATACTACAAACTATAAAAGTCCTTGGGATGAGGAATCTTAAGAGGGGGATAGTGTCATGACACAGTCAAAATGGCTAAGTCATTATTTATTTTATTTTATTTTTCTTTTCTTTTAATTAGGTAACTGGGGAATGACTAAAAGAGATATATGGGAGTCCATAAATAGAAGTAAACACAGGATATGTATAAGTAGTGTACCATAATCAAATGAGAACTCTATCAAGTTCTCCTTGTCAGCTTGGATTAAAAGTAGTTCTAAGATGCCTCAGTCTAAGTTCTTACACTATCTCTATAGGGAAGTCTCTGTTTCTGTTACAGAACAGATGACTTACTGAGAGCTCAGAGTAGGTTTTTGTCAAGGACCTATCTCTATAGTAGGCTAGACCCCAGGTGTAAAGGAGAAGGTCTATCTCTTAAACTATTGGGAGCAGGCTAGCTTGTGTATCACAGCTGGTCCTAAAGGACTTTGGATTTGTGTAAACATTTTCAGAAAACCCTTGCAGGTGGCTGGAACCACTCTGAGACCCCTATTCCTCCTCTATGAGCCAGTGTGAGAAACTGGACATGATGTTGAACTTTTTCCTCTAGACAGAACCTACATTGTTGGAAGGACACTTTTAGTATAGTTATAGTGTAGTTTTTGCCTACCATACTTTATCTACTGAACTAGGAATGTTGTGCTCACTTTTTCCCCCAAGCCATGCCTGCTATCAGAAATACCAAGACTCTTGCTGAACACCTCTCACTGAAAAAGGAGAGTATAACTGAAAAATCATTGCTGGAAAGGATAGAAATGGAACCCACTCCATCCACTAAACTTTACAATAGACTCATTGAAGCAGACCCCTGCTGGTATAAAGTAGATGATTTCTACTTCACATCCTGTCCCCTAGAATTACATTTTCACAAAACCAAGAAGTTACTACACATAAAGGAGTACAAAGAACTCCTGGAACCTACCTTAAATTATATATTGCCATTCTTTACTAAGATGAGTAAAAACAAGACCTAGGCTAAGGATCTACAGTATGACTCACTGTGGAAATGGTTTAACCAGCTGCAGGATGTGATTATAGAGCTGGACAAAATTGGTTACAAGCTCATAGCTAAGGAGTGGAGAATGCTAAAAGGCACTTATAAGTGCCTGAAGGATGTAGATTTTTCCAAACCAGCTACTAGAGTACCAGAGATTTATAAAGCTCTTCTAGAGCTCAATATCACTATTCCATAGACATAATATGATTGAAATGGTATTCAGTGTAACATAATGGCATTAAAAGGCTAAATTTGGGCATTTTTTCCTTTTACTCTCTTGAAAACATACTCAAGAACTGTAATTAATTACTTAAATAGATATGTCAACTTTTAACAACTTTACCACTACTGTTTCCTTTTCTGATTTCAGTACTAAGAATTGGGATACACTTGTGAAGGATGGCATAAGTGCTGAGTATATATCTTGGAATAAGACTGAAATACAGATGCTGGAAAATGTGTATCAAGGAACCTCTCTTCTTCTCAAGAACTATATTGATTAGGTGCTCAATGGAGCAATCAATTATTATAACAGTGCCTTGACTACTGTATACAACAGAATTGCAACTTTGGAGGCAGAGGTTACCTATCTTCAGGGAGAGCTGACAAGACTCCCTGGAGGAAACATTGCCTCAAAAACCAAGGTGCCAGAGCCACCAACATTTGCAGGCTCTGAAAATAAGATGCATCTGCATAATTGGTTGAGCCAGATTGCTCTATACTGTTTGGTATCTGGTATTATATCAGATGATCAGAAAATCATATATGCCCTCATCTGTTTACATGCTCCCACCAGCACATATATGAAATCATATTATGACAAGGTTGGAACAGAATTGAGTGTTGGTTCTTGGGATGACTTTGCCCAAGAACTGAAAAATATTTATGGACAACAAGATAACAAGGAGAGAGTGAAGAAGGAATTAACAGTGCTCTAGGTCAACAAGGATCTAGCAAGGAAGAACTTTGTCAAATATACAGAACAGTACAGAACATTGGCAAGAATTGTCAACTATAGCAACAAAGTTCATATTGACAAAATAAAGGAGGTCATTCCTGATAAGCTGCAAAATGTGCTTGTCATCTATGAAATTACAAATCAGTCTCCAAAAACATAGGATGACTACCTCAAATTGTTGATGCAAGCATATAAGGTCTTATATCCAGACAAGGCCCAGGGCACAATATTTGGTCCAGAGACAATTAAAGAGAAGAGTGGAGTAAAGAAGGACCTGGACACAATGAAAATAGATGAGATTCAGAGAAAGGAAGGAAAGAGCTTGTGATACTGTCAGATATGTGCTGGAAAAGGCTTTAAGAATAAGTCAAAAACACACAATATGGTAGACTGTTACAACAAGCCCAGTAATGAGGACAAGCATCCTCATAAGACCTCTTCCCAGAAACTATCTCCACCAGGCCCAAGCAAGAATAAAAATCAGTTATTTAGAGCATGGCTGATGAAAATGTTGGAGGAAGACAGTGATGACCCAGATTCTCCTCCTGAGGACATCAGAATTAATAGCACATCAATTGAGGAAATCCATGATCCTGTTCCCCCAAGTGGAAAGAGAAAGAGGATACCCAAATTGGATTTTCCCTTGGGACTGTAAAGTATAATGTCTGTGATCTATAGTCAGAAGAAAGTATACCCTCTATTAGCTTGCAAAAGTCAGAAGTAGTACTGGAATCTTGTAATAATATAGCATGCAACAAGACTACCTTTTTTAAAATTCCAGTTACACTTTGGGTATATAGAAAGAAAGTATAGACAAAGGCTTTAGTTGATTCAGGAGCCACTACAAACTTCATCAACAGAGTTGTCATGGAAAATAATAACCTAATAACTTGTAAACTGGCAAATCCATATTGTGTAATCAATGCAAATGGCACTCCCAACAAGACAGGATGGATAACTGAGTATGTCTGAGCTTATGTAGAAATTGGATCACACAAGACAACCCAGCACCTCTTTGTTACCAACTTAGGGAATAAGGAAATGATAATTGGGTATTTGTACTTGTATAAGCATAATCCAAATATCAATTGGCAAAAAGGTCAATGGGAGTTCACCAGGTACCTGGATACATGCACTAGTAAAGCCTATAAAATACAAGATATAGAAGCAAAAGCTAATGAACTTTACCTTGAACTAGATGTCAGCAGATCTTCCTCATTGGATGACATAGGAGATGAGGACCCTAACAACCATATTCTTAGCTGGGCAGACACGACTGACCCAGACAGTCATCAGCAGGCAATGATGATTGTAGCTATACTCAACAATCGAGACCAATATAAAGACTCAGATTGCAAAGACACAAAGGCCTGAAAGGCTCATGTGCCAGAGTGGCTACATGAGTATGGGAATGTGTTTTCAAAGAATAAGTCAGAGAGAATGCCAATATAAAAACCATATGACCATGCAATTGACTTTGTGGAAGGCACAACACTTTCCAAACCAGCCAAGGTCTATCTGCTCTCTCTAGCAAAAAGAAACTCTCTTGATACATGGATCAATGAGGAACTCAGAAAAGGTTATATGTGACCATCTACTAGCCCAATAGCAGCTCCATTCTTCTTTGTAAAGAAGCACAATAGAAGCTTATGACCTATTATAGACTATAGAGCCCTCAATGGAATTACTGTCAAAAATTGCTATTCAATCCCTAGAATACCCAACTTGATTTAATTACTCAGAAAAGCCTCAATCTTTACCAAAATTGACTTGAGGTAGGAATACAACAATATTTGTATTAAAGAAGAGGATGAATGGAAGACAGCATTTATTACAAGGCAAGGCCTTTTTGAGGCAACTGTTATGTATTTCAGTTTTTTCAATGCACCAGCAACCTTCCAAAGTATGATGAATAACATATTGGGAGACTTGATTTGCATATGACTAGTAATGGTGTATTTAGATGATATTCTAATATTTGGGACATATTTGAAGGAACACAGGCAATTGGTCAAGAAAGTGCTGCAAAGACTCCAATTTAATGACCTTTATGCTAAAGCAGAAAAGTGTTTCTTTGAGCAAAGTAGTATCAAGTATTTGGGCATAATTATTTTAGAGAATAAGGTACAGATGGATGAGGAGAAACTTTTAGGAGTCCTAGAGTGGCCAGTACCAATGAAAGTCAAGCAAGTACAAACATTCTTAGGCTTTTTGAATTTCTATCATAGGTTCATTGAGAACTTTACCAAGATGTCAAAGCTACTCTTCAACTTGACCAAGAAGAATAGTATCTAGACTTAGGGCATAGAGCAACAAAATGCTTTTGAGGTACTGAAAAAGGCCTTTACCATGGCTCTAGTCCTGAGAATACCAAATGACAAAGATCCCTTTAAGTTATCCACCAATATCAGCAACTTTGCAACAGAAGCTGTTTTATCTTAGAAAGACATGCAAATCAACCTATAGCACCCAGTAGCTTTCTTCTCCAAGTTATTAGATATCCATGAAAGGAACTACTTGTGGTAATTCAGGGACTAGAGGAATACAGACACTATTTGGAGAGACATCTATATAAAGTTGAAATCTAGTCAGATTATCAGAATCTTACTTTTTTCAGAACAGCTCAAAAGCTAATCAGGAGGCAAGTGAGATGGGCACTTTTTATGACTCATTTTGACTTTGTACTCTATTATAAACTGAGAAAGATGATACAGGTAAAAGACCCCTTATCTAGACAAGCAGACCATGAGATAGGGACAGACCTCGACAATATGAACTAGGTGTTGCTAAAACCTAAGTTCTTTACTATCAATGGACTAGAGGCTACTCATAAGACACCAATAAATGATAAAGTAATCCTAAGGGAGGTCAAAGCTGTACTCTTATCAGACAAAGCCACCACAGACTATAAGACATTACTCAAGTCTGGCCCTAGAGAATTTGAAAAATCCTTGCAAGACTGGAACTATGAGAATGGACTACTCCTGTACAGAGAGAAAGTATATATTCTCCACAGTATAGAAGATACCTTGTAACAACAAATCATCAAGATACACCATGATTTGCCATCCACTGAACACTCAGGTCAGTGGAAGACCTATGAGTTGGTCTCCAGAAATTACTGGTGGCCTGGGATGACAATATTTGTCAAGAAATATGTTATGGATTGTAATATATGTTAGTGGATGAAAAATTGCACATAGCAACCTTTTGGACCACTTGTGCCTAACAAGATACTTTATAGGCCTTGGAAAACAATCTCAATGGACTTAATCACACAATTGCCAGAGTCAAACAGTTACAATGCTATCTGTATTATTGTTGATAGGCTCACCGAAAGAGCTCACTTCATTTCTATTTACAATTGGTTTCCATTAGAAGATATGGTACAGTTACTATATAACAAGGTCTATCCATTGCATGGACTACCCCTACAAATCATTTTGGATAGAGGAGTACAATACTTAGCCAAGCTATTCCAAGAATGGTGCAAGATATTAGAAATAGAATCTACAATGTTGACAGTGTATCATCCACAAATAGATAGACAAACAGAACAAGTAAATTAGGTGTTAGAGCAATATCTTCAGTGCTATGTAGATTATAATCTCAGTAATTGGTCAGATCTACTACCCAGTGCAGAGTTTGCATATAACAATCAAGTATACAAAGGCATCAAAGAAAATCTATTCTTCCTTGAATATGGCAGACACCTGAGAGTAGGCCCAATTTTAGTCAAAGAGTTGCTGCAAAAGGACTTGAATGACCTGATATATAAATGACAAGAAGCCTTGGAGCAGGCAAAAGCAGCTCTCACTCTTGCAGTAGAAAGAATGAAGTGGTACTATGATCAGAAAGTCCAAAGTGTCCCATTCAAAGTTAGCAACAAGGTGCTATTCAATCTGAAGAATTACCAGACTATGGAGCAAGCATTACAACTGTTATGAGAGCCCTAAAAAGGGAATAGTTTCCCAAGCATTTGAACACTTGATCCAGAACCTCAAGATGTACAATGGGGTCAAGATATAGATAGTGTGGGAAATAAAGTCACATGACAAAGGTCAAGTGACCATGGAACACTCTGGAAGGACATATGATCATGGATTAGTAGTACAGCTACTATAAAAGTAGTATAAGTAGGAGACCAATCTAATGAAGAACTCTATTAAGTTCTTCTTGAACATCCACCTAGGGTGATCACTAAGGGCATTCACTGTCTATTGATAAAATAAGAACTCAATATACCCATTGTTGACCCTGCACCTTACAGCCTCAACATTCTTATTTCCACTTACTCTCTTATTATCCTTGCTAACGAGCACAGTGCTTGAAAGCATCTTGGATAGTAGGCCCTAGCTGTAAAGAGGACTTCACTGTCAGTTAGGGACAGTGGGCAGACAGCCTGGACAAAGCTCATGTCCCCACCCAAGACCTGATCTCTATATCGAGTGGGCTTGTAACTAGTTCTTTACTATTAGCTTCATGCTACCAATCCATTGTGACTGGTCTATGCAGGGGAACAATGGCAACCTCTTAAAGGCCCATCTAGCTTAGAGATTCCCTTCTTAGGGATAGTACTGTTTCACCCTTCTTAGTCAGCAGTCAGTCATAAGTACAGATAAAGAAGACCGTTCATCCTCCTATAAGGAATCATTGTCATTGCCATTGCATATGTCTCGCCAACAACAACAGCAACAGGGGGAATGCCCTTTGGTGTATGCCCCATGAGAGGAGCAACTCCTTGCCATGATTGTGACCCTGCAGCAGCAGGTCAACACCATGCTCCTTCAGCAACAGGGGAGCAGAGTGGAGGTTGCAAGACCTCAAGTTTTCAGTAGGAAGATGGAAGAGGTGAGTGCGTTTGTTAACGTAGCTTACCTATACATTAGAATGAAGATGATAGAAGAGGTAGCAGTGACCCAGGTGGCCTGGGTATTGTCATATGTACAAGGAGGAATAGCAGAGGCATGGAAGGATAACTTGCTAGATGAGCTGACTAAGGGAGAGTCAGAAGTGAAATCAGCAGAGCAGCTGTTCACAAAGATAAGGAACAACTTTGGGGAAACATCAGAGGAGGAGAGGAAAATAGAACAGCTAAGAACAATTGAGCAAGAAGGGAGGACCTGTGATGAGTATGTGCAGGAATTCAAAAAGGTCGCCAGGGGGAGTGGCTATGAGAGAAGACCCCTCATCAAAGAATTCAAGAGAGGATTGAATGGAAGTATTAGGAGGAAGCTGGCAGAAGCAGAAGAACCACTGACCACCATTGGAGAATGGCAAGAAAGAGTGGTGAGGCTGGATAGAAATCAGAGGCAAAGCAGAATAGAAGAGAGGACATTGGGGAGGAATGCAGCATGCCCAGGGGGAAATATGCAGCCTAGAGAGAGAGAATCATATGGGGGAAGAGGGGGGCAAATAACATGGAGAACAGAAGGAGGGTACAGAGAAGAAGGAGGAGGAAATACGTTCAATAGAGGGGGAACTCAAGTGGGTCCAAGGAGAGACCTAAACACAATGGATATAGACAGAGGAAGAGGAGGAGACAGGACATGCTATGTGTGTGGGAAGTGGGGCCACATGGCCAAAAATTGTTGGAAAAGGCATAAAGGAAGAGTAGTAGAAACACTGCAAGAGTCGGCAAAAGAAAATGGAGGACAGTGAGCTCTCAGCTGGCCTCCAATAATCTGTACAGTGTATTGTGCCCAGAAAAGCTGGGAAATAAATTCAATTGCACCAATACAACTGAAAGAGTAAGAGATGTACGGCGCACTCTATGACCACTAAGAGAAGTTTGGATGAAGGTGGGGTTAGAGAAGCTGGAAAACCATGAAGGGGTAGCAGTAAGAGCACTGCTAGATAGTGGGGCAACAGGTCTATTCATGGATACAACTTTTGCCTGAGAAAAGGGGTTTAAAATAGAGAAGCTAAAGAAACCTCTGTTAGTTAGAAATGTAGATGGAACAGTAAATGCAGGGGGAGCCATAATGCACCAGGTAGAGTGCAATATGTTCTTCAAAGGACATGTGGAGAGGGCAAGAATGGATGTATGTAACTTAGTGTTATTGATAGGCAGTGAATTGTTATCGGTGAACAGTGAATGTCCTTAGCGATCACCCTAGGTGGATGTTCAAGAAGAACTCGATGGAGTTCTTTGTTGGATTGCAGCCCTACTTATACTACTACTACAGTGGCTGTACCCTA
>Ga0153935_1000047_pt1 | contig 23356 bp, 20 predicted proteins | sample TSNJ019MetaG_FD_104677 | JGI IMG/M metagenome (GOLD analysis project Ga0153935, IMG submission 104677) | Attine ant fungus gardens microbial communities from New Jersey, USA - TSNJ019 MetaG | ecosystem: Host-associated > Fungi > Mycelium > Unclassified | place: USA: New Jersey, Wharton State... | reverse complement strand
GATCTTTACTCATAGATTATCATCTGTCCTTGAATAGAACAAAGGACTGCCCTAAGATGGTTAGGTTATCTCTATTTCAAGAACAATAGCACTCCTATATGTAGAACAATAGGTAGTAATCATATGGTAGGCTGTTCTGGTGCATAGACCACCACAATTATATATTTAAGAACTGTATATCTGAGGATAAACCTCAGACTTAACAACATCTTTTGCTGCTTGTCTAACTTTGCTTTTTTGAACACTTTGATTATTAAATCAAGCAATCACAAATCAGTAAGTGGCTATTTGTGATAATTATATTCAACTGTTGAAATCACCATAGATATTGCCAGTATATTTTATAGTCAAGAAGAACAGCAAATGACAAATGGTACAAAATTATAGATATATAAACCAGTGGACTGTCAAGAATAGATATCCATTACCACTAATTGCCAATATTCTGAATGGAGTAGGCAATAAAAAGGTTTTTACAAAACTAAATCTAAGATAGGGGTATAATAATATTAGAATCAAAGAAGACAAATAGAAAACAACATTCACAATATACATTAGAGCCTATAAGCCAACTATAATGTACTTTGGGCTCACAAACTTCCCTATTACCTTCTAGATGATGATTAATGACCTATTCCACAATATAATAAATTAAGAGAATATAGCTACCTTTATAGATAATATTATTATAGTAACAAAGATGAAGAAGGGATATAATGAGGTAGTAGAGGAAGTGTTGAAGTGACTTAAGGAGAATAATCTTTTTGTAAAACCAAAGAAGTGTTAGTGGAAGATGAAAGAAGTGGAGTTTTTAGGAGTAGTAATAGGACTAAAGGGTGTAAAAATACAAAAGGAGAAGGTAGAAGAAGTCTTAAACTAGCTGATACTGAGGAATGTAAAAGAGATGCAAAAGTTTCTAGAACTCACCAACTACTACTGGCAATTTATTAAAGACTTTGCAAAGCTTATAGCACCACTACATATGTTAGTTAGAAAGGAGGAGAAATAGAAATAGGGGAAGGAACAAGAAGAGGCATTCAAAAAGTTGAAAGAGGTATTCATAACAAAGTTGGTCTTGGCAATACCAGACCTAGATAAAGAAATGTGAGTAGAAGCAGACATATTGGACTATGCAATAGAGAGAGTGTTGTCAACAGAGTATGAGGATAGGAAATAAAGGTCAGTAGCCTTTATTTCTAAGTTGTTGAATATAACAGAACAGAACTATGAGATTTATAATAAAGAAATATTAGTAGTAATTTGATATCTAGAAGCATGGAGGTACTATTTAGAAGGAGTAAAAATGGAGTTTGAGGTCTGGACAGACCATAAAAACCTTTAGTATTTTATGACAAGTCAAAAGCTGAATTAGAGACAAGCCCAGTGGACTTTGTACTTGTTGTACTGTAACTTCATCTTAAAGTACATCCCTGAAAAAAGCATAGGTAAAGCCAATAGACTAAGTCAAAGAGTGGACTAGCAAGAGAGAGTGGAGAACAATAACAAGAATAGAACATTGATCAGGCTGAAGTGGATAAGAGGAGTAGAAACACTAGTGGAAGATAGGAGTCTAAGGGAGAAAATTAAAAAAGTGCAGAAAGGAAATGAGAAAGTAATAAAAGCAACAGAAGAGTTAAAGAGAGTGGGGATGAAAAACCTTAAAGATAAAGAATAGTTAATAGAGGAAGGAGTAGTTATAAAGGAAGAACACATATATATACCAGAGGGAGAACTGAGAGGAGAGATGGTATGTCTATATCATGACACACTAGTAGAAGAACATAAAGGAAAATAGAAAATGGCAGAGCTAGCCACAAGAAACTACTGGTGGCCAGGAGTAATGAGAAAGATAGAAAGATATATAGACAGATATGATGCCTGCCAGTAATATAAAAATAAGAGTGAGGTTCCAGTAGAAAAGTTAATACCAAATGTAATCCCAGAGAAACCATAGAGCCATATCTCAGTAGACTTCATCACAAAGTTGTCCTTAGCTCAAGAATATAATGCAATCTTAGTGGTATATAACAGATTTAGCAAAATGACATACTTTATAGCAACTACAGAGAAAACATCAGCAAAGGGACTTGCTAGGCTGTTTAAAGACTATATCTGAAAACTGCATAGGCTTCCAGAAAGTATTATATCAGATAGAAGAGTACAGTTCATAGCAGAAATAATAAAAGAGTTGAATGAGTTATTGGGAATCTAGACTAAGTTGTCGATGGCTTATTATCCCTAGATGGATGGACAGATAAAAAGGGTGAACCAGGAATTGAAGCAGTACCTGAGGATCTTTATTGATTATAAACAAGAGCAATGGCCAAACTAGTTGAGAACAGCTAATTTTGCATATATTAACAAGATATATTTGACTACAAAAGTATTACTATTCAAGGCTAATTACGGTCAAGATCCAAGGATGGGATTTGAGGGGAGAAGGAAGGGAAAGTACAAAATAGTGTGAAAGTTTACAGAAAGAATGTAGAAAATTCAAGAGAAAGCAAAAGCAGTCTTGAAAAAGGCTCAGGACAAAATAAAGAAGTTCACAGACAGAAAACAAAGTAAAGAGGAAAAGTATAAAGTAGAGGACTTAGTATTACTAAGTACCAAAGATCTCAAGTGGTAGATGAAGAAAAAACAATCAGAGAAATTGATAAAACACTTTATGGGGCTTTACAAAATAAAAGAGATTATTTCAAGCAATATAGTAGAAAGAATTGCCTAGTTCTATTAAAATATACCTTGTAGTTAATGTAAGTTGCATACACCTATATAAGCCATAAGTGGAGGGACGGGAGGAGATACCACCAAAACTAGTTATTATTGAAGGAAAGGAAGTTCAAAGTGAAAAAAATACTAAACAAAAGGGTAGTATGAAAAAAGAAGAAGTTCCTAGTATAATAGAAGGGATATACAGCAGAAAAAGATATATGGAAAAGTAGAGAGAATCTAGAGAATGTAAAAGAGTTGGTAGAAGAGTTTGAGAAAGAGTATAGCAAAAAGACTGAAAAAGTATGACAACAGAAAGAAAAAGAGAATGAAAAGGTATTTTTAAAAGAACTACCAGAGAGGTTTACAGCAAAAATACTATAGAGATGGTCTAACAAGAAGTATAAGAGACAAAGGGAAAAAAGATAGAAGGAAAACTAGAGACAATAGAAAAATTCCTTGGAATAAAGAAACTTAAAGAAGAGGTCATGTTATGAAACAACCAAGAAGAAAATTATTTCTTACGTATTTATCAACTTGATGGAAAATATCCAAGAATACAATATAAAAAAGATATAAATAGCATGGGAAAGATTATGTAAGATATAGATAGTTTTTAGTAAGGGTTATGTAATCACAGAAGATAGGTACATAGACTATTTAATATTTGTATAAGTACCTAGAGAAATCCAATAAGAAACTCTATTGAGTTCTTTCTAAACAACCACCTTGGTTGAGTTCTGAGTCTTCACAACTTTATGCTAACATAGCCCACCAAAATGACCCTGCACTAATTAAATAATAATTATATAATATTTAATTAGTTGTCTACTTCTGTATTCCTAACCCTGACCCTATAGCAACTTAGTCTGAGATGACTTAATTACCCTCCAAGTCTAAGTTGACAAGAAGAACTCAATAGAGTTCTTATTCAATTACTATATACTATTTATACACCTTTCATATTTACTTATATTTATAAAGTTCTATATCTCTCTTTCAAGTTATTTCCTTTTGTGTATCTGCTTAATTTCTTAAATAAAAGAAAAGAAAAGAAAGAAATATAAATAATGACTTAGCTATTTTGCCAAGTTATAACAGACCCTTAGAACATTCTGTAGCTAAGGGAACTTGTATATATAGTATAGAATACCCTTTTAGGAACCTTATCCTATTCTCTAAGGATTTTCCTAGAAGGTAAGTTGTAATATACTCCAGAGTATAATTATAAACTGAGAATTCTTCTAGAAGCTCCACTCTGGTCACTCTCACAGCAAAATAGAATCTCTTGAATAGAGCTTTGGAAAAACACAACAGATAGTCTCCAATCAGTTGCCTTACACTATCCACACCCAACCTTCTATACCTCTGCTCCATGCTAGATATCATATGTAGATATTCTCCAGGGTATAGCTAATGCTCTGGCCTATCTGCAGTATTACTTATATAAAGTCACTGAGAGCCAAAATAACTCAGAAACAAATATTAACAATGCTCTCTCTGCTTTGATTGTCTAGCTGCAATAACTTATGTAGCTAGTATCAAACTCTCTTCCTCCAACCTCTGGCTCTGGTGGCAAACTTTCTATTGCTCCCTGTACTGGCATTTCTCTTCTTAGAAAACCCCCACTCTCAAGCCTGCTCCAAGCTCTTCTTCTCTCTGGACTTTAACAGCAATCACAACACCAGACAAGTATTTCTGAACTCCTACATGCTATACATATGCTTAGTTCTGGAATAGTTCAGCTGTAAAGAGGAGAAGGCCCTATAGGCTCTTATCTTTTTTAAAAGCAGTTACATAGCAAAGTAGTCCAAAAATCTATTTTGTCAAAAAGCAGACACTGGATTCTTCCCAATCCAAACCTAGACTAACTTTAAGGCTCAGTTCAAGATGCAGTTCTTTCCAGTGAATACAGAAGCAGATGCAGTCAATATCCTAGAAGGGTTCTTCTACTACTAGGGAACTTGAACAGTGAACAATTACCCCAACATCTTTCAGTTATTGGTCCCCAATACAGACTATACTAATCCCTAGACTCTTGTAGTCAAGTTTTGTCAAGGATTGAGGATTGGCATCCAGAACCAGATCGCAACCATACTCTATAAATGTCTCTTGGATATAAATTTGAAAGCTTGATACCAAGCTGCCTAGAGGATCAACCAAGTGTATCTCGTCAACAAGATCTTCCAGTCAACTTAGTGCAGTACATTCTCCACCCCAGTCAGAACTCTTCTATTATAGCCCTCTCCCTTTTCAGTAGTTCAAATCCCCCCTACTATTGTTTCAACTCTGACTCTGATTCCAAAGCCAATGCCTCTTTCTCCTTCTATAGGTATCTTTATAGACATAGACATAGCCAGGAGGTCAAAGCCCTTTCTTCTATGAGGATGCTACCAGTACAGAGATATAAACTACTTAGTCAAGGACTATCTTTATCACCTTGATATGAGACAGCTATTGTCCAAATAATGAGAGGAACTCATAGAGGACCTCTTAATAGTACAAGATATGCAAGAAGTAAAAGCCTAAGAGGTCAGAGAAGATGAGGATTTTGTAGAGAGCAATTAGTAACAAGTGTGCTCTGGCTGTTAGTAAATAGGTTCACTGTACTCAAAGTAGAGACTAATACAGATAACAGTAAACCTATAAATATACCTCCTCCCTTTATCCTAAAATGCAATCCCTTCTTCTAGAGACCAAAGTAAGAAAAGAGACTGTCTATTTAACTCTCCACCAGTATATTAGACATATACAGAATCTTTTTGCAACTCGCTATAGAACTGAGTACCATAGATATGAGTAAGCCCTACTCTGTAAAGGCTCTCCTAGACAGTAGAGCCATGGAAAGCTTTATAGACCAAGACTTTGTCTGCTCCAAGAGACTCAACATCTAAATAATCTCATACCCTATCCTTGTTTTCTATATAAATAGCTCTCCAAACAAAGCTAGTAAAATCTCTAAAGTGGTAGATATTCTCCTGCAGTATGACATCTACTCAGAAAGGATGCTACTTGTTATCTCAGACCTTGGAAAACAAGACTTGATCTTGGAATACAACTAGCTAAAGGACTATAATCTGAAAATCAATTGGGGAACCAATAAGGTCAAAATAACATACTGTCCTCCACACCATGAAGAAGATTATGCTCTATACAAGAAGCAGACCAGGTAGAAGAAAGCAGAGCTCTATACCCTCAACTTATATAGAGACAGATTCCATTCTTTACTCCTAGAAGAGAATGTGAATGAGCTCTCTCCCTCCAGTACCAATGGTAGAGACTAGAAACTCAGAAACCACTTGTTTATAATGTAGATACTCCTAGAACCCATGACCACTGACCTTAGAGCCATGACCACTAACTCTCAGTAACTGGCAGAAGACATCTGATATATTGCAGAAAACCAAAACTCTACTATCTACCTATTAGAGTATACTCAAGGATTTGAGTCTGTTTTCACAAAGGACAGTTTTGATGTTCTCTTAGAGTATTGCTATTGAAACTATGCTATTAAGCTAATTCTGGGATCCAAGTCCAAATCATCAAAGGTATACTCTCTATCTCTAGTAAAACAAACTGAATTAGACATATTTCTAGAGAAGAATTTATACACTGGCTATATCTGTTCTTCTAAGTCATCTATAGCTGTACTAGTCTTCTTTATCAAAAAGAAAAACAGTTCTCTTTGACTAGTACAAGACTATTGTACCCTGAACTCTATAACAGTCAAAAACTAATATCCACTTCTTCTTATCTTTGAGCTTGTTTCTCAGCTCTATAAAGCCAAGTATTTTACCAAGCTAGACATTTGCTGGGAATTCAACAATATGCATATCAAACCTGAAGATAAGTAGAAGACTATGTTCTGGACAAATCATAGACTCTTTGAGCCTCTAGTAATGTTCTTTGGAATAACTAATAGTCTGGTTATTTTTTAGACTATAATAAACAACATCTTTTGAGATTTAATTGCAGAAGAAACTATAGTTATGTACTTGGATGATATTTTTATTTTCACCAGAACAGTAGAGGAGCATACATAAGCTATTTGGAGAGTGTTAGAGATTCTTGCTAAGTACAAGCTATTCCTCCACTCCGAAAAGTGTGAGTTCCAGAAAACAAGAATTGAATACCTAAGTCTGATAATCTTAGAGAACAAAGTGTCTATAGATCTTGTTAAGGTCTCTAGATTCCAAAAATAGTCTACCCTGGAAAATCAAACTAATATACAAGTCTTCTTGGGATTTACTAACTTCTACTATTAGTTTATCTGCAGCTTTTCTGTACTAGCCTGATCTCTATTTAACCTTACAAAGTCTAACATACCCTAGTCCTAGAATAAGAAGGAATGCAGAGCCTTTGTATCACAAATGGCCACTTACTGATTTGTGAGTTGATGATTTAATAATCAAAAGGCTCAAAAAAGTAAAGTTTAGACAGTAGCAAAAGATGTTGTTAAGTCTGAGGTTTATCCTCAGACATACAGTTCTTAAATACATGATTGTGGTGGTCTATGTACCAGAACAGCCTACCATATGATCACTACCTATTGTTCTACATATAGGAGTGCTATTGTTCTTAAAATAGAGATATCCTAACCATCTTAGGGCAGTCCTTTGTTCTATTCAAGGATAGATGATAATCTATGGGTAAAGATTAGTGTTATGTGCAAACATTGAGGACCTTGTATCTCCATGGGATCTTATCGCCTCTGGATCTATTTATGGCCGAAAGAAGCGCATTGAAGAGAGCTTCACGATGGTCATTGAAGCAAACGATTACGTTAAGCGGTTCCTGAGATATCAGCAATTTAGTGTTTGGTGACTGACTGATCTGCTGATAACTCAGTGAATACTGATTGCTTTGAGATGTTTTTGGTACTGTTTGAAAGGTCTTCTTAAGGGCTTTTGGTGGCCATTTAGATCGTCAAAATCAGTCAAGTATTTCTGAAGTTATGGTCTGAATGAAGTTTGTGACACTTTGAAATACTTAAGACAGTGGTTACTAGTGCTTCAGTCCTCATATCTCTTTAGGACTTAAAGCTCTTCTACATTAAGGCCAACAGTTCAAATTTTGCTACTGGAGCAGTTCTTTTCCAATGGCTACCCAGAGACGAGAAATAGCACTCTGTTGTATTCTATAGCAAGTTTCTGTTTCTAGTAAAATAGATAGAATAAAACTATAAGATCCATAACAAAGAGATGTTAGTTATTATTCATACTCTGAAGGAATGGAGATACTTTTTAGAAGGAACAAAGTACCTAGTGGAAATATGGACTGACCACAAGAACTTAGAGTACTTCATAACAGCCAAGAAACTTAACTATTATTAAATCTACTGGTCTCTCTACTTGACTTGTTTTGACTTTATACTTGTTCACCACCCAGGTTGTTCTATGGAGAAGCCAGACATACTCTCTCAGAGACTAGACCATAGTATAGAAACTTCTAACAACAGACATTACTTTCCTCTATCTAAAGATGTTTGCTATTTGGACCTTGGAAGGTGTCAAACTAGAGGATATAGAAAGAAACATGCTCTCCAATATCTGCAAAGACAACTGTAATAGAGACCAAGAAGAACTAGTAGCCCAGGTATCATGACTTAGCCAGATAGCTAAGTTATTATTTATTTTTCTTTTCTTTTTCTTTTCATTTAATTAGGAAATCAACAGATATACAAGAGAGAATAACTCAAAAGAGATATATAAGACTTTATAAATAGAAGTAAATATAGAAGGTATATAAGTAGGATACAGCAATTAAATAGGAACTCTATTGAGTTCTCCTTGTTAACTTAAACTATAAGTAGTTCTAAGGTACCACAGTCTAAGTTCTTATACTAGATATAGAGTAGTCAAATGTCAATAGTCTGCTCTACTTCCAAGGCAAGATACGTTCTCTGGAACCTAGATCTTTGTAGATGTATTGTCTCACTGTGCCATAACATAAAGATCACAGAATACTCTGGCCAGTAGAAAACTCTAGAACTCATATCCCAGAACTACTAGTAGTCTTAGATATTCTAGTATATTGAATAGTATGTCAGTACATATGACCTATACTTGAGGACAAAGCCCATATGACACCCTCCAGTAGGTGAACTCCATTCTCTCCTTGTCCTAGAAACACAGTGGAACACCCTAAGCATAGACTTTATAGTAGAACTTTCTGAGTTGTCTGGATATGACATAGTAATAATGGTAGTGAACTTAGTATTGAAGAGGGCACATTTCATTTTGACACATATAATGGTAACTGTAGAAGGAACAGCCAGGCTATTTGTTATAAGATATTTCCCAAAAAAGGAACTATTTTCCATACATTCCTTAACCTAGTAGATAATATCCAGGAGTATAACACCAGAGGAATATAAATAGCATAGGAAGACTTATGTAAGATATGTACAGTTATTAGTAAGAATCATGTAATTGTAGAAGATAGGCATACAGACCAACAGATATTTGTATAAGTAATGGAACAATCCAATAAAGAACTCTATTGAGTTCTTTCTGAACAATTATCTTAGTTGAGCCTTAAGTCTTTATGACTCTATACTAACATAAGAACTCAATACCCATTGTTGACCCTGTACCTCACAGCTTCAACATCTCTATTCCTACTTACTCTTTTATTATCCTCACTAATGAGTACAGCGCTTGGAAGCTTTTTGGAAAACAAGCCCTAGCTATAAAGGGGACTTCACTGTCAGTTAGGGATAGTGAATAGATAGCCTGGACAAAACTTATATTCCTGCCTGAGACCTGATCTCTATATCAAGTAGACTCATATATAATTTTTCACTATCAGCTCTATACTACTGGTCCATTGTAATTAGTCTATATAGGAGAACGACAGTAACCTCCTAAAGGCCTATTTAGCTTAGAGATTTCCTTCTTAGAGATAATATTGTTTTACTCTTCTAGTCAGTAACTAGTCATAAGTTCAGACAAAGAAGACTGCTCTTTCTTATATGAGAAAATATTATTATCACTATTACCACTACTATCATACATGTCCCAACAATAACAACAATAATTTGCAGAGTAATCTGCTGTTTCTACATCTTCTTCTCTTACTTGAGAGGAGCATTTAGTAGAAAAATGGAAGAAGTAAGTACGTTTGTCAATACAGTCTATCTGTACCTGAAAATAAAAATAACAGGAGAATTGGAGTCAACAAAAATGGCCTGGGTACTATCTTATGTTCAGAAAGAAGTGGCAAAAGCCTAGAAAGATAATCTATTGGATGAATTATCAAAAGGGGAATCAGAGATGAAGACAGCAGAAGAATTGTTTAGTAAAATAAGAAATAAGTTTGGAGAGACAACAAAGAAAGAAAGAAAAGTAGAGTAGTTGAGAACAATAGAACAGGAAGGAAGGATATATGATAAGTATATCCAAGAGTTTAAAAAGATTATAAGAGGAAGCAGATATAAAAGGCAATTTTTTATAGAAAAGTTTAAAAGAGGGTTAAGTAAGGGGATCAGAAGAAAGTTAGCAGAGGTAGAAAGCCCTCTCTATACAATAAAAGAGTAGCAGAAAAAAGCAGTAAAATTGAATCAAAATCAAAGACAGAGTAGAGTAGAAGAGAGAATGTTGAAAAGGAACATAGCATGCCTATCAAGAAATGCATAGCAGAGAGGAGAATTTAGTGGGGAGTTATATAGAAAAAAGAGAGGTTAGATCATATAAAGACCAGGGGACCAGTATAGAGAAGGGTATTAGAATAGAAAAGAATAGCTAGGACCAGCAAGGGACTCCAATGCAATGGAAGTAGATAGAGAAAGAGAAAGAGATAAAACATGTTTTATATATGGAAAGTGGGGCCATATAACCAAAAACTGTTGGTAAAGAAAAAGAAGAGAAAGAAGAATAGTAGAAATGCCGCAAGAGTTGGCAAAAGACAATAGAGGACAGTGGGCTTCTAGCTGGTCTCAAATATATATAGTATATTGTACCTAGAGAAACTAGGGAATAAAGTTTCTTGTCAAAGCAATACTGAGGGAGTAAGAAATGTGTGGTGCATACTATAGCCACTAAGAGAAGTGTAGATGAAAATAGAACTAAAAAAGTTGAAAAATTATGAGGAAGTAGCAGTTAAAGCACTACTTGATAGTGGTACAACTAGGTTGTTCATAGATACCCAATTTGCAAAAAGAAAAGAATTCAAGCTAAAAAGACTAAAAAACTCTCTATTGGTAAGGAATATAGATAGAACAATGAATATAGAGAGAACAATTACACACTAGGTTGAGTACAATATATTCTTTAAGAGATATATAGAAAGAGTAAGAATAAATGTATGTAATCTAGAGAAGTTGGAGGTAATATTAGATATACTGTAGTTAGCTGCCCATAATCTAGAAATATATTAGAAAAAGGAAGAAGTAGAAATAACAAGATGTTTACTCATATACAGAAGAAGAAAACAGAAAGAAAAAAGAAAAGAGATTAAAAAGACAAAAAAGGAAGAAATAATAAAAGAGCTGGTGCCAAAGAAATTTTGGAAATAAAAAAAAGTATTTGGGAAAATGGAGTCAGAAATAATGCCAGTGTAAAAGGTCTGGAATCATACAATAGAGCTAAAGGAGAGCTTTACACCTAAAAAAGAAAAGGTATATTTGTTGTTAAGAGAAGAGTGGGAAGAGATACAAGCATTTATAGAAGATCAACTACAAAAAGGATATATTTGACTATTGAAATTACCATAGACATTGCCAGTATATTTTGTAGCTAAAAAAGATAGCAAGCAATAAATAGTATAGGACTATAAACATATGAACTAGTAGACTATCAAGAATAGATATCTATTACTACTGATTGCCAATATCTTGGACAGTATCACAAATGGCTACTTACTGATTTTGTGATTGCTTGATTTGATAGTCAAAGTGTTCAAAAAAGTAAAGTTAGACAAGCAGCAAAAGATGTTGTAAGTCTGAGGTTTATTCTTAGACATACAGTTCTTAAATACATGATTGTGGTAGTCTGTGCACCAGAACAGCCTACCACATGATTATTACCTATTGTTCTATATATAGGAGTGCTATTGTTCTTGAAATAGAGATAACCTAACTATCTTAGGGCAGTCCTTTGTTCTATTTAAGAATAGATAAAATCTATGAGTAAAGATCAGTATCATATACAAACATTGAGGACCTTGTATCTCTATGGGATCTTATTGCCTCGAGATCTATTTATAGCCAAAAGAAGCGCATTGAAGAGAGCTTCATGATAGTTATTGAAACAAATGATTATATCGAGTGGTTCCTGAGATATTAGCAATTTAGTATCTGATAACTTAGTGATCACTGACTGATCTGCTAATAACTCAGTGAATACTGATTACTTTGAGATGTTTTTGGTACCATTTGAAAGGTCTTCTTAAGGGCTTTTGGTGGCCATTTAGATCATTGAAATTGGTCAAGTATTCTTAAAGTTATGGTCTGAATGAAGTTTGTGATAGTAGACAGGCCTAGTGGACTTTGTACTTGTTATACTTCAACTTCACCTTGAAGTATATTCCTGGAAAGAACACGGATAAGGCTGATAGACTAAGTCAAAGAGTAGACTAGTAGAAGAAAGTAAAAAACAATAACAAGAACAGGACATTGATTAAGCTAGAATGGATAAGAAGAGTAAAAATGCTAGTAGAAGACAGGAATTTGAGGAAGAGAATTAAGAAGCCACAGGAAGGAAACAAAAAAAGTAGTAAAAACAGTAGAAGAGTTAAAAAAAACAGAAATGAAAAGCTTTAGAGATGAGGAATGGTTGATAGAAGAAAAAGTAGTTATGAAGGAAGAACATATATATGTACCAGAAGAAGAACTGAGAGGAGAGGTGATGTACCTACATCATAACACACCAGTAGGGGGACATGGAGGAAGATAGAAAATAATAGAGTTGGTTACAAGGAATCACTGGTGGCCAGGAGTTACAAAGGAAGTAGAAAGATATATAGATGAGTACAATGCCTGTCAATGATATAAGAATAAAAGTAAGGCACCAGCAGGAAAACTTATAGGAAAACTTATACCAAATGCAATTCCAGAAAAACTATAGAGTCATATTTCAGCAGACTTCATTATGAAGCTACTATTAGCTCAAAAATATAATGTAATTTTAGTAGTATATAATTGGTTCAGTAAAATAGCATACTTTATAGCTACTACAGAAAAAACATCAGTGGAAGAACTTGCCAGGTTGCTCAGAGACTATATCTGGAAGCTCTACGGACTCTCAGAAAGCATTATATTAAACAGAAGAGTGTAGTTTGCAGTAGGAATGATAAAGGAGTTAAACAAGCTATTGGGAATATAAACAAAACTGTCTATGGCTTACTACTCCTAGACAAATAGGCAAACAGAGAGAGTAAACCAGAAGTTAGAACAGTATCTAAGGGTTTTTATTAACCATAGACAAAAACAGTAGCTAGACTGGTTAGGAACTGCTAAATTTATATATAACAATAAAATACATTCAGCTATACAGATGTTACCATTTAAGGCTAATTATGGTCAAAACCCAAGAATAGAGTTTGAAGAAAAAAGAAAGAGAAAGTACAAAGTAGTAGAAAGATTTGCAAAGAGGATAAAAAAGATCTAAGAGAAAGCAAAAGCAGTACTAAGTAAAGTATAAGAGAAAATGAAAAGATTCACAAATAGGAAATAGAGCAAAGGAAAAGAGTATAGAGTAGGAAACTTAGTATTACTAAGTACTAAAGATTTGAAGTGGCAAATGAAGGAAAGAAGGTCAGAAAAGCTAACAAAATGCTTTATAGAGCCTTATAAAGTAAAAGAAATCATCTCAAGTAACGTTATAGAGTTAGAACTACCTAGTTCTATTAAAATCCATCCTATAGTTAATATAAGTCAAGTATACCTATACAAGTTTTAGATAGAAGGGCAGAAAAGAATGCTACCAAAGCCAGTTATCATAGAAGGGAAAAAAGAGTTTGAAGTAAAGAAAATACTGAATAAAAGGGTAATAAGAGAAAAAAAGAAGTTCTTAGTACAATAGAAAAAATATACAGCAGAAGAAAACACATGGGAAAGTAGGGAAAACTTAGAAAACATAAAAGAATTAGTAAAAGAGTCCAAGAGAGAGTATAGAGAAGAGGCCAAAAAAATAAGAAGATAGGAGGAAAAAGACAACAAGAAGATATTCTCAAGAGAATTACCTAGGAGGTTTATGGCAAAAGTATTGTAAAGATAGTCAAATAAAGAGTACAAGAGGCAGAGAGAGAGAAGATGGGAAGAAAATTAAAATTGATGGAAACATTCCTCAGGACAAGAAAACTTAAAAAGAGAGCTATATTATGAGATATTTTCTAGAAAAAAAACTATTTCCCATACATTTCTCAACCTAGTAGATAACATCTAGAAGTACAATACTAGAGGGATATAAATAGCATGGGAAGACTTATATAAGATATATACAGTTATTAGTAAGGGTCATGTGATTGTAGAAGATAGGTATATAAACCAACAAACATTTGTATAAGTAGCGGAATAATCTAACAAAAGACTCTATTGAGTTCTTTCTAGACAACTATCTTGATTGAACCTTAAGTCTTTATGACTCCATACTAACACTGTTCCTCTACTATGTCTAAAAACTCTATAGGCTCCCTAGGCAAGTAGTCTCAAACAGAGATCTATAGTTTATTGTACTTTTCACTTGAGAACTTTATAGGCTTTTTGGAATCAGTTTGGCCTTCTCTACTGCTTGGTGCCCTCAAACAGACAAACAAATAGAGCATATCAACCAGAAGCTAGACCAATACCTCTGTGTCTTTGTGAACAAACAATAAAATAACTAATATGACCTCCTTTTAATAGTGGAGTTCTAATACAACAACTATATTTATTCTTCCACCCAACAGTCTTTGTTTCTGCTAGATACTAGAAGAACCTCTCATATAAGATTCAAACTACAACAACATCCTTCCAGCCTAAAAACTGTCAACAAGTTCATGAAGAGAATAAAAAATACTGTAGAGAAAGCCAAGTCCACAACATAGAAGGTCCAAGAAGATATAGCAAGGTATTATAACTAATAAAAGATTCTAGCTTTTATCTTCAAGTCTGGAGATAAGATATTCCTAGATATATTGGATATCCAGACTATCTGACCCTCTCAGAAGCTCTCTCACTAAAGGCTAGATCCATTCACTATAGAACAAGTTAGACCTATAGCTTACAAACTGAAGCTACTATACTCAATAAGGTAGCTTTATTCTATTTTTAATATTGTTAAACTATCTACTGTCCTGGAAGATCCAATACTAGACTGCAAACTAGAAGAATACCCCCTGTTTATTCTTATTAATAAAGAAGAGAAGTAAAAAGTGGAAGAGATCTTTAACAGCTGCTGGCATCAGAGATAGTTTCAATATCTTATCAAATAGAAGAGATATGGTTATAAACACAACTCCTGAAAGTCTACCTCTGAAATTTCTATATCTAACCTTATAGTAGACTTTTATCATAGATATCTAGGAGTTCTCAGATACATCTGCCTGACCAAGTTTAATATAATTTTTCTATTCCAGACCTGTTGCTTTGAAATACAGCAACCTTGGAGAGAAGTGAATATAAGAGGACTACACTAAGTTGCACTCCTGATGTACTAGTGGTAGCCTACTAGAGTAACCCTACACTAATTAAATAATAATTATATAACATTTGATTAGTTACCTACTTCTGTACTCTTAATCTTGATTCTGATCCTTAGGATATTCTATAGCTAAGGAGACTTGTATATATAGTATAGAGTACCCTTCTAGGAGCCTCATTCTATTTTCTGAGAATTCTCCTAGAAAGTAAATTGTAATATACTCTAGAGTGTAATTATAAACTGAGAATTCTTCTAGAAGCTTCACTTTAGTTGCTCTTATATCATTTATTATTACCTAGAATATCACCAGCAAATTTGTAAGACCAAAAAACATTACAGTGGGTTTATATACTCTAAGATGTATTGTAAATACAGTCTTTCACTCATCTCTCTCTTTTATTCATATATTATTGTACTTCCATTGTAAATCTATCTTTGTAAATACCTTTCTTATATCTATAGTGTTAATCAAGTCTGAAATCAAAGACAAAAAATAATTGTTCTTAACTGTTCCTTTATTAAGATACTTATAGTCTTGTACTATTCTTTTCTTTCTGTTCTTTTTTTCTACAAAGAAGACTAGTGAAGTCTGAGGTGACTTTAAGGGTCGAATATATCTCTTTCTCAACTGTTTTTTCATAAATTCTCTAACCTTCTCTTTCTCTTTTCTTAACATTAAATATATTCTCCTTTTCTTTGACACAAAATCTTTTCTTAAGTTTATTGCATGGTCCCAAGGTTTTCTGACTGGTATTCTTTCAGATTCTGCTTTCTCAAAAACTTTAAGCCACTTGTGGAATTTCTGTGGCACTATCTTCCTTACTTTCTCTCTATCTAGCTTTACCTTATTATTAAACTTTTCCTCCATTGTCTATTTCTACTCATTTCTATCTGCTTGATCTACTGCTCTGATTCTTTTTCTAATTTTCTTTCTTCATTCAACATCCTTCTTTACTGCTGTGTTTTTTCTACAAATAGGTGGATATCTTGTTATCTTCATCTTTTCTATTTCTGTTATAAATTTTATTCAGACCATAACTCCAGAAATACTTGACCAATTTTAACAATCTAAATGGCTACCAAAAACCCTTAAGAAGACCTTTTGAATGGTATCAAAAATGTCTCAAGGCAATTAGTATTCACTAAGTTATCAGCAGATTAGTCTATGATCACCAAGTTACTAGACACTAAATCACTGATATCTTGGGAATTGCTTGATGTAATTGTTTGCTTCAATGACTATTGTAAAGCTCTCTTCAATATACTTCTTTTGGCTATATCCTCTTACCTGACAAAAATGAAGGATAGAACATCTCTACTATACAGGTTGTAGAAAACAATAACTGCTTTGAGTATAAAAGTCTCAGTGATATTATTACACTATTCTATAAGCAACTATCTGGTTAACCTTGAGCCCCTTGATAAGAGAATACTTAGCTAGATAGTGTTCAAGATAACCATCTACACCAAATAATACTGTCAACCCAACTCCCTTGTCACAAACTTCATTCAGAGCATAACTCTGAGAATACTTGACCAATTTTAATAATCTAAATGGCCACCAAAAGCCCTTAAGAAGACCTTTCAAACAGTACCAAAAATGTCTCAAAGCAATCAGTATTTACTAAGTTATCAGCAGATCAGTTAGTGATCACCAAGTCACCAGATACTAAATTGCTGATATCTTAGGAACTGCTTAACATAATTGTTTGCTTTAATGACCATTGTGAAGCTCTTTTCAATGTGCTTCTTTAGGCTATGAATAGACCCCAAGGCAATAAGATCCCATAGAGATACAAGGTCCTCAATATTTGTATATGACACTGATCTTTACCTATAGATTATCATCTGTCCTTGAATAGAACAAAGGACTGCTCTAAGATAGTTAGGATATCTCTATTTCAAGAATAATTATCATGACTTGGCAAAATAGCTAAAGTTATCATTTTTTTTTTTTTTCTTTTCTAGACTTACTATATAAGAATGGAGCATGAGAAAGTATCATGTAACTAAATGTCACAGAGTCATAGGGTTATGAGTCACAGTCAGGTGATGTTATATGACTAAGTTACATGGGAACTGTGGGAAGATAGTGCACAGATCATATAGTAGTTGTATAAGTAGTATAGGAAATTTAATAGGAACTTCATTGAGTTCTTCTTGTCAACTCAGACTAGAAGTAGTTCTAAGACGTCTCAGTCTAAGTTCTTATACCAGAACTCGATATCCACTTCTTGAGCACTGTCCGCCTTGGACCTTGCTCACTCTTACTCTTATATAAATTAACCCTTGGCTGGTAGTCATCATGATCACTAGCCACCTCTATATATAACCGGGCCCTTGGCTTAAGGGGACTTTGCAGTTAGTTAGGGACTGCAGGTGGAGACACGGTACCAAACCCAGGTATCATATTCTAGACCTGACCTTGCAACTGAGTGGTATTATTAGTTACTGTTTTCTTAGTAAAAACCTTATGCTGCACTCCATTGTGAGTAGTACATGTAGAGAAGTGACAGTTACTTCTAGAAGGCCATCTAGAGTAGGGATCCTCTCCTTAAGGTGATAGTTTAACTCTACTATTAAGGTAGTAGTTAGTAGGGCAGTAGGCACCTGGCTGGGTGAAAATCTTGTGCCCTAGTAGACATAGTTGTAATTAGCAAGAATTAACATTACTTCTGTACCCTTGCAAAGATGTAGTATTATATCTTTGCAACAAAACAACTCATTAATGAGTAACTTGCTCAAACAAAAGTGTGCCCTTACTTTATTAAGGGCAAAATTAGAAGGAAAAAAAGAATGAGAATATTGGAGTTGCAAAGAGTTTGGGCACCTGGTCCAAAATTGCAGGAATAAGAAAGGAAAGGAGAAGAGAGGAACTACTCCCCAGAATAAATTTGAAGTGTTATCAAGTAAGGTGATGTAGTGTGATATGAAGGAGAGGATAATAAAAAAGCAGAAGACGGTAAAAGTAAAATGTTTTAAGTGTGGAGAAAAAGGACATAAGTGCAAAGAGTATTCTCTTTGGAAAGAAAAAAAAAAGTTGCAAGTGGTAGAAGAGGTAGCGCATGTGGCCATGCCATAAAAGGCACAGCAAAAGGAGTGGAAGAGGAGTCTGGTGCATATCCTATGACAGAAAGCACAGGAGCACTGTAAAGAGAGCATTCCAGATGAGGCATGCCTGTTAGAGCTGGGGTGGTATACAAAGGAGGTAATAGTATCATATGTGAAGTGTGAAAGGTATAGACAGAAGGGATACCATGTGGAGGAGAATAGAGAACAGGAAGTGATTTCAAGCAGGCAGAAGTGGTGTAGATATCAGAAAAGGAAGGAAACAGAAGTGGTGCACCCCAAAAAGGGAAAAGTGCAGCAGAGCAGTACATGGGCAGGAGCCCCAGAAAGTGTAGCAAAAGAGGAGAATAGACAAAGGGAGGTCAAATAGACTTTCAAAATGCTGAGAGAAGTGTGGTTGAATATTGGGATAGAAAAGATAGACACTTATAAGGGTGTTGCAGTAAAAGCGTTCTTGAATAGTGGTGCAACAGGGATATCCATGGACAAGAGGATAGCAGCAAAATATGGGTTTATGCTAGAGAAACTAAAGAGATCCATAATGGTCAGAAATGTAGATGGAACAAACAACAGTGGAGAAGCCATTACATATCAGGTAGAAGCAAATGTGTACTACAATGGTCATGTAGAAAGAATAAGAATGGATGTATGTGACCTAGGAAAAACAAAAGTAATACTGGGAATGCTGTGGTTACAGATACATAACCCAGAAATCAATTGGGAAACTAGAGAAGTAAAAATAACAAGATACCTACCTTTATGTGGTAGAACAAGACCAAGGGGAGTCAAGAAAGGAAAAAGGGTAGCAACCCTAGAGGAAGAGAAAATCGTCAAATGGACAATTGATGACAAAGAAGATTGGGGAAGAGAAGAGGAAATTGAAGAAGACCATAGAAAAATTGAAGAGTTGGTCCCAAGGAAATTTCTAAAATGGAGAAAAGTGTTTGGGAAAGTAGAGTCAGAAAGAATACCAACTAGAAAAGTTTAGGATTATGCTATCAATCTCAAGGAGATATTCAAACTATAGAAGGGAAGAATTTGCCCTCTATTCAAAAATGTGAGAGTGGAGATCCAGAACTTTGTGGAAGATCAACTGAGAAAGGGGTATATCAGACCATCAAAATCCCCTCAAATGTCACCAGTCTTCTTTGTAGGCAAAAAGGATAGGAGTAAGCGGATAGTAATGAACTACTGCAACCTAAACAACCAGATAGTAAAAAATAACTATCCGCTACCACTAATTACGGAGCTAATCAACAATATAGATAGCAAGAAGGTGTTTACTAAAATGGATCTAAGGTGGGGGTTCAATAATAAAAGAAGAAGATAAGTGGAAGAGAGCATTTACAACGCATATAGGGTCCTTTGAGCCAACAGTTATGTTCTTTAGGATGATAAATTTACCAGCCATATTCCAGGCGATGATGAATGAAATTCTAAGGGACTTGATTAATGAAGGAAAAGTTGCTGTGTTTGTAGATGATGTGCTAGTAGGGATAGAAACAGAGGAAGAATATGATAAGATTGTGGAAGAAATACTAAGGAGGCTAGAAGAAAATGACTTGTATATTAAGCTGGAGAAATGTGTATGGAAAGTGAGAAAAATTGGGTTCCTAGGAGTAGTAATAGAGCCTAAGGGAATAGAAATGGAGGAGGAGAAAGTAAATAGAGTACTTAGTTGGCCAGAGCCAAAAAATATAAAAGATGTTAGGAAATTCTTAGGCCTTGCAAACTATTATAGGAGGTTTATCAAAGATTTTGCTTGAGTAGCAAGGCCTATAAATGTGCTGATAAGGAAAGATATAAAGTGGCAGTGGGGAGTGGAACAGCAGAAAGCATTTAACAAACTCAAAAGGGTGTTCACAACAAAACCAGTATTAGCAGCACTGGACTTAGATAAGAAATTCAGAGTAGAAGCTAATGTGTCAAATTACGCTACTGGAGGAGTACTATCAATAAAGTGCTTAGATGAAATGTAGAGGCCAGTTGCTTTCATTTCCAAGTCTCTCAGTGATACAGAAAGAAATTACGAGATACATAACAAAGAGATGTTAGCAGTTGTTAGATGTTTAGAAGCGTGGAGGCATTTTCTGGAAGGAGCAGCAACTAAATTCAAGATTTGGACTGATTATAAGAATCTTGAGTACTTTATGAAAGCACAGAAGTTAAATAGAAGACAAGCAAGATAGGCTCTATACCTGTTGAGATTTAATTTTACGCTGAAGCATGTTCTAGAAAGTAAGATGGAGAAAGTGGATAGTCTAAGTAAAAGACTAGACTGGGAAGTGGAAGTAGAGAAAGACAATAAGGACCAGAGGTTAGTAAAACCAGAGTGGTTGGAAGTAAGAAAAACGGAGATGATAGAAATAATAGTGGATGGAGTAGATCTATTAAAGAAAGTCAGAAAGTCAAAAGTAAAAGATGATGAGATAGTAAAAGTAGTGGAGGAAATGAAGAGAGCAGGAATAAAGGTGTTAAGAGATAAAGAATAGAGAGAGGTAAACGGCGTTATGTATAGAGAGAGGAAAGTGTATGTGCCAAAAGATAATAAATTAAGGACAGAAATTATCAGACTACATCATGATATGCTAGTAGGAGGACATAGAGGATAGTAGAAGACGGTAGAACTGGTCACTCAAAACTTTTGGTGGCCAGGGATTACTAAAGAGGTGAAATAATATGTAAAGGGGTGTGATGCTTGCCAGTGCAATAAAAACTGCATAGAACAACCAGCAGGAAAATTAATGCCAAACTCAATTCCAGAAAAACTGTAGACACATATATCGGCAGACTTTATTACTAAGTTGTCTTTAGTGCAGGAATACGATAGTATTCTAGTAGTAGTAGATTGGTTAACCAAGATGGTCCATTTTATACCAACTACAGAGAAGACATTGGCAGAGGGATTAGCAAGGTTGTTTAGAGATAATGTATGGAAACTACATGGGCTACCGGAAAGCATCATTTCAGATAGAGGACCCCAATTTGTGGCAGGGTTGATGAGAAAGTTAAATGGAATGTTGGGGATTGAGAGTAAATTGTTGACGGCATTTCACCTACAGATAGATAGGCAAACAAAAAGGGTAAACCAGGAGTTAGAGCAATACTTGAGAATGTTTATTGATTATAGGCAAGAACAATGGCCTAAATGGTTGGGAACAGCGGAGTTTGCATATAACAATAAAGTGCACTTGAGTACTCAAATAACACCTTTTAAGGCAAATTACAGGCAAGATCCTAGGATGGGGTTTGAAGGAAGAAAGAAGAGGAAATACAAGGGAGCAAAGAAATTTATTGAAAAGATGAAAGAAATACAGAAAGAAGTAAGAGTGGCACTAGGGAAAGCGCAAGAGAAAATAAAAAAGTATGCAAACAGAAAGAGAGGAGAGGTCGATGACTATAAAGTAGGAGACTTAGTGATGTTGAGCACTAAAGATCTAAAGTACCAAATAGTTGGGAGAAGAACAGAAAAGTTGATGGAAAGATTTGTGGGGCCTTACAAAGTAAAGAAAATTGTATCATCGAATGTAGTAGAATTAGAGCTACCCAATACAATTAAAATACATCCAATAGTCAATGTTAGTAGAATATGTAGATATATAGGGCAAGTAGAAGGGCAGAAAAGGGAGCAACCAGCTCCAGTAATAATTGATGGAGAGGAAGAATAGAAGGTAGAGAAGATTTTGAATAAGCAGTGAATTAGAGGAAAGGACAAATACCTGGTACAATGGAAAGGATTCACAGCAGAATCAAACACTTGGGAAAAAAGAAAAAATCTGGAAAATGCAAAGAAAACAATTGAGGAATTTGAAAGAGAGTATTGACAGGACATGGAGGAAGTAAACTGGCAAGAAAGAGAAAAAGGAATATTTGAGAGGGGAGAATTGCCAGAGAGATTTACGGCAAAAAAGTTGTTTGGATGGTCAGATAAGAAATATGATGAAGAATACTGGGGAAGGTTAGAAAGAAATTAGAGACAATGGAAAAGAGGATGATCTAAGAAAAGAAGAACAATGGAGATGATTAAGGAAGAAGAAGATAAATCAGAGATAAGAAAGTGAACAGAAAAAGACGATGAGAAGATGGGCAATATGGTTGATCCATACTATGAGTTATAGGGAAATCCTTGGGACGAGGAAACTTAAGAGGGGGATAATGTCATAACTTGGCAAAATGGCTAAAGTTATTCTTTTCTTTTCTTTTCTTTTCTAGACTTACTATACAAGAATGGAGTATGAGAAAGTATCATGTAACTAAATGTCACAGAGTCATAGGGTTATGAGTCACAGTCAGGTGACATCATATGACTAAGTCATATAGGAACCATGGGAAGATAGTGCACAGACCATATAGTAGTTATATAAGTAGTATAGGAAATTTAACAGGAACTCCATCAAGTTTTCCTTATTAACTCAGACTAGGAGTAGTTCTAAGACATCTCAGTCTAAGTCCTTACAATAATAGCACTCCTATATGTAGAACAATAGGTAGTGATCATGTAGTAGGCTGTCCTGGTGCATAGACTACCACAATCATGTATTTAAGGACTGTATGTCTGAGGATAAACCTCAGACTTAACAACATCTTTTGTTGCTTGTTTAACTTTGCTTTTTTGAGCACTTTGATTACCAAATCAACCAATCACAAATCAGTAAGTGGCCATTTGTGATAACTCTCCAACTCCACTCATTATATCATTTTCCAGAACCCAGAGTGTGTACTCATAGTATATTCATAGTAATTCACAGCATATTATAGCCTTCCCATGCTGCTATCCCCTTCCTACTTGACATACCTCTCATCCCTGATACTCTTTGGCATGCAATTGAGGTCCATAATTGCTCTTCTTTGCTTGTAACAGTTCAAATCCTTTCACTGAGCCAGCCTCAATGCATACTGCAACACCAAAGAGGAGAAACTTGATCCTAGTGCACTATTGTATTTACTGTAATTAT
>Ga0153935_1000041_pt1 | contig 24301 bp, 20 predicted proteins | sample TSNJ019MetaG_FD_104677 | JGI IMG/M metagenome (GOLD analysis project Ga0153935, IMG submission 104677) | Attine ant fungus gardens microbial communities from New Jersey, USA - TSNJ019 MetaG | ecosystem: Host-associated > Fungi > Mycelium > Unclassified | place: USA: New Jersey, Wharton State... | reverse complement strand
TATATTTGTATATATTTGTTTCACTCTTATCCAATTTGGGTTGAATATGAAAAAAGAAAGGTTATAATGATTGAATTTACTATTTTAAATTTTTTTAAAATAAAAGAAAAAAAAAGAAAGTAAATTACAATTTTCTTTTCAATTTTCTCTGATTTTTTCTAATTTTTAATGAATTTATTATATTTTTAAGTAAAAAAAAAAAGTATAGGAATAATTAGATACAATTAATCAGTAAGTATCATTTCCATATTTGGTCTCACATACATAATAGACAAAGTTTTCATTTGGGCCTCCAGTCCAACTTGAACCCTTTATTAATTCTAAGTAAAGTTAATACTATGCTATCTATTAGATTACTGTACTCCCTTTCTTCAACAGTTTGTGTAAATATAACAGTAAGTAGTCTTGTATGTGTACTACAGTATGCTATACTTCTTTCCTTTAGCAGTATTGTCTGTACTGCATTACACTTCTTTCCTCTAATAGTTTATAGTATGCTATACTTTTCTCCTCTAATACTTTCCTTAATTTCCTGTCTTTTTTCTAATTTTTAATGAATTTATTGGAATATTTGAGTGAAAAAAGAGCTATTAGGTAAATCTTAGTCGTGATTAGGTAAAGCTTTGTTATGTTTATTCAGTACCATTATTTTCCATATTCTTTTCATATACATAGTAGATAAGGTTTTTATCTGGGCCTCTAGCCCAACTTAAACTTTCTATTAATTCTAAGTGGAGTTAATACTATATTGTCTGTTAGATTGCTGTACTTCCTTCCTCCAACAGTCTATGTAAGTATAACAATGAGTAGTCTTGTGTATGTACTATACTCCTTTTTTCTAGTAGTTTTGTCTGCAATGTGCAAAGTAAGTAGTATTACATACAGTCCGTTATACTTCTTTCCTTTAATAGTTTATAGTTCACTATATTTCCTTCCTCCAATAACTACCAGTAGTCTTGTTTGCAGTCTATTATACTATTTTTCTCTAATAGTCTACAGTATGCTATACTTCCTTTCTCTAATACTTTACCTAATTTTCTGCTTTTTTTCCAATTTTTAATTAATTTATTTGGATTTTTGAGTGAAAGAAAGACTATGGAAACAATTAGGTACATGATTTATCAGCACTATTATTCTACATATAATACAGCATACTTAATAGATTCTGTTTAGTAGCTTTACAGTTGTTCTATCTTAGTCAAAATTAATGCTAATTTCTTTTGCTTCTAGAAGTGATATTAAAATGAGATTTGATCTCAGACTAGGTATGTATAATGTATCTTTTAGAGTTACTTTTCTATTGATACCCTCTACCATTGCATTAAAGATGACATTTCCTCTACCAATAATATCAAAAATAGCCCTTTTTCCAACTGTTAGTCCAGTAATAGGTTGGCTCACTGGAGTATATGATATGAATAATGAATAGTTGATAAAATAATGGTCACTTGCTCTAGAGTCTAGTAAGGTAAGGGTCTCTATTCTGCTATTTGATTCTGTACAACAAATAATATACTCTTCAAATGCTTTTCTATCTATTCTTACCCTCATCTTGTCAAGTTCCTGCTCAACTTTTTGTCTAGAGCTGTTGGTTGAGTTTTTGTCAGGAAATGAGGTTTCTTCAGAGGATAGAGTAAGTACCTTGAGTTCATTGTCATTTGTTGTTATTAAAGCAAAGACTGGTTTATCTTTCTCCTCTTCTATAGTGGCTATATTAGCTGTAGTACCAAATTTAAAACCTCTCTGTCTAGTGTCTATTGCCATTTCTCTAATTCCTTCTCTTTTGCCAAAACTAGATAAGAACTGCTCCTCCTTTTCATTTCCCTTCTAGTAGCACATCTCTATAATATGACCTCATCTTTTGCATTTGGAGTTTGAGCAGATAAGAGAGGTCCTTGGTCATTGTTTTAGGATCTTTGTTTGCAATGCCATAGTACTCTATCTTATGTGAGTGGGACAGTTTCTCTTGACTCTTGTGTTCTAGATCTAAACTCTAGAGATAGCTTCTGAAAATATTATGTTGACATCATAGAATACAGCTACAACAGAGTTCTATGAACTCAGTAGTAAGTTTATAACAATGTTCTTGAAATTCTCATCTGAAATATTAGCCTCTAGGACTTTTGTGCTTGACCATTTGTTCCACATGCTAGTGATGTAGTATCAAAGTTAGAGTTGTTGGTGTATGTCATATTTTATAGGTTTTGCTTAGCATTTAATCTGGCTATATCTAATGCCTTTTTATAGTTGTTGATATATAATGTTCAAGCTTGTACAGCAATGCTGTCAATATTAATCCCTTGACCTACAGGGTTTTTGGTATTGAACATGAGTAGTCCAAGTGTCCAGATATCATAGATAGTCCATTTCTTTAAAGATAATAAGTCAGAATTCTATAGGATTTCTACAGGTAGTTTTGTTAATATAGATGCTGATAATAGTTATTTATAGATCTACTAAGGTATCTATATACATCCCTTGAAATTGCTGCTACTTTGATTATTTGTTTTCAAAATAGCTAATTAGTTCTATCAAATTTGTTTTCATCTGCAAAAGTAGGTATAGGTCCTACTGAGTAGATATAGTGCTAAAGTATTTTGTTTAAGTGTTTTTTTTGGAGTTATTGGTGCTTAAGGCCAGGGCCCATAACACAAAAGTAAGTTAATTGTCTCAGATATCAACTAGTAGATTAATGGCTAAGATTCCTTCCATCAGGGTTTTTATACCTTTCTTTTTAAATGCTCAGTAATCTAGTTACCAGCTCTATCTGCTGTAGCGTGGTTATTGCTAGGTCTACAGTAGGTATAGTGAGAGGTTGGTTGGTAAATATAGGTAGAGATCAGTAGTGGTTGATAGAAGTGATTAAGGTTGAAGTAGTAGTACTAGATGGTAATTGGTAGCTTTAGTATGTTGTCTTAGGTACCATTCCCTGTGTATTAGAGGAATGTTGTCCCAAATCTAACAAGGAAGAAGCTAGTAGAGGTAGAAATCCCCTCTAGTATAATAGAAGAATGGTAGAAAAGGTTAAATAGAAACCAAAGGCAGAGTAGAGTACAAGAGAGAATATTAGAGAAAAATATAGTGCACCTATAGAGACATATGCAGCCTAGGGGAGGCTTTGGTAGAGGATCATATAGAGAAAGAAGAGGACAGATTGTATAGAGAGAAAGAGACTAGAACTTTAAAGAAGGAGTATAGAGCAATTAAGGGAGATAGGGGCTAGAAAAAGACCCCAATGCAATAGATATCAATAGGGGAAGAGAGGGAGATAGAATATACTATGTATATAGAAAGTGGGGCCATATAGCCAAAAACTGTTGGCAAAGAAAGAGGAGAGTGTAGTAGAAATACTACAAGAGTCAGCAAAAGACAATAAAGGAGCTTCTAGCTAGTCTCCTCAAATATATACAGTATATTGCACCTAGAAAAACTGAAAAATAAAGTTTCTTATCAAGACAACATTGAGAGAGTAAGAGATATACAGTGTATACTACAGCTACTAAGAGAAGTGTAAATAAAAGTAAGGCTGAAAAAACTAGAAAATCATAAAGGGATAGTAGTAAAAGTACTATTGGATAGTAGAACAACAGGCCTGTCTATTCATAGACATAAAGTTTGTAAAAGAGAAGAGATTTAAGCTAGAAAGACTAAAAAAACCTCTGCTGGTACAAAATGTAAATGGGACTATAAATATGAAAGAAGCAATCACTTATCAGGTAGAATGCAATATGTTCTTTAAGGAATATGTTGAGAGGACATAAATAGATATATGCAATTTGAGAAAGACAGAGGTAATATTGGGTATACTATAGTTAGTTGTCTATAACCCAGAGATCAACTAAGAGAAAAGAGAGGTGAAAATGATATGGTATTCATTGATATATGGAAAGAAGAAGCAAAAAATACAGGAGAAAAGGCAAATGAGAAAGATAAAGAAAGAAAAAACAGTAGAGGAATTGGTATCTAGGAGATTTTAGAAGTAGAAAAAGGTATTTAGGAAGGAAGAATCAGAAAAAATATCTACTAGAAAGCCATAGAACCATGCAATAGAGTTGAAAAAGAGATTTGTGCCAAGGAAGGGAAAAGTGTATTTACTGTCAAGAGAGAAAAGAGAGGAGATACAAGTATTCATAGAGGATCAACTACAAAAGGGATATATTTGGCTGTCAAAATTGCCACAAACCTCACCAGTCCATTTTGTAGCAAAGAAGGATAGAAAAAGAAAAATAGTGCAAGACTATTGCTATGTAAATCAATAGATAGTAAAGAATGGGTACCCTCTACCTTTAATTACAGATATCTTAGATAGAATAGGAAAAAAGGTGTTCACAAAACTTGATCTTAAATGGGGATACAATAATGTGAGGATCAAAGAAGACAATGAATGGAAGGTAGCATTCATAACATATATTAGGGTATATAAACCAATAGTTATGTATTTTGGACTGACAAATTCCCTGGCTACCTTCTAGACCATAATGAATAATCTATTCCAAGATATAATCAATCAAGGAAATACAGCAACATTTATTGATGATATAATAGTGGCTATGGACACTAAAAAAGGGCATGATAAGCTGATAGAGGAGATATTGAAGAAACTAGAAGAAAATGATCTGTTTGTTAAACCAGAAAAGTGTTGGTGAAAAGTAAAAGAGATAGAATTCCTAGGTGTGGTAATTAGATCTTGGGGTATGGAAATGCAAAAGAAGAAAGTGAATGGAGTTCTATGCTGGCCAGTACCAAAAAATATAAAGAAAATGCAAAAGTTTCTAGGGCTTGCAAACTACTATAGGCAATTTATTAAGGACTTTGCTAGAATTGCAGCTCTTTTGCACCTACTAATTAGAAAGAAAGAAAAGTGGAGGTAGAGAAAAAAGCAAAGAAAAGCATTTAAGAAATTAAAAGAGATGTTTACAATAGAGCTAGTCTTAGCTATCCCAGATTTAGATAAGGAGATGAAAGTAGAGGTATATACCTCAGACTATACGACAAGAGAGATACTATTGGTAAAATGTGGGAATAAAAAGTAAAAGCTGGTTGTCTTCATCTCTAAGTTATTAAATATGACTAAATAAAACTATAAAATCCATAACAAAGAAATGCTAGTAGTAATTCAGTATTTGGAATCATGGAAACACTACTTAAAAAGAGTAAAAGTAAAATTTGAAATCTGGACAAACTATAAAAATCTCTAATACTTTATAACTAGTCAAAAGTTAAACTGGAGACAAACTAAATAAGTGTTATATTTATCACAGTTTGACTTCACTCTTAAGCACATCCCAGAGAAGAGTATGAGAAAGACAGATAGGTTGAGCAAGAGACTGGATTAGTAGAAGGGGGTGGAAAACAACAACCAAGACTAGATACTAATCAAGCCAGGGTAGATAAAAAGGATGGAAACATTAGTAGAAAAAAATAATCTAAGGAAAAAGATCAAAAAAGTATAGAGGGAACATAAGAAGATAGTAAAAGCAGTGGAAAAACTAAAGAAAATAAAAATGAAACACTGAGAAATGAGAAATAAATGGTTGAAGAAGGACTAGTCATGAAAAAAGAACAAATATATGTTCCAGAAGGAGAACTAAGGAGAGTAATACACTTACATCATGATACACTAGTAGGAGGACATAGGGGAAGATAGAAGACAATAGAGTTGGTTACAAGAAACTATTGATGGCTAGAAGTGACAAAGGAGGTGGGAAGATATATGGAGGAATACAATGCTTGCCAACAATATAAGAATAGAAGTGAGGTCCTAGTAGGAAAACTAATGCCCAATGCAATTCCAGAAAAACTATGGAGTCATATTTTAGCAGATTTTATTACCAAGCTACCTTTGGCATAGGGCTATGATGCAATTTTAGTAGTTTGTGATTGGTTCAGTAAAATAGCTTACTTTATACCAACTACAGAAAAAACATCAGTAGAAGAACTTGCTAGACTGTTTAGGAACTACATCTAGAAGTTGTATAGACTTCCAGAAAGCATCATATCAAACAGAGGAGTGCAATTTGCAACAGAAATAATAAGAGAGTTAAACAAATTGTTGAGAATCCAGATAAAGCCATCGACAGCCTATTACTCTCAAACAGATAGACAGATAGAGAGAATCAATTAGGAACTAGAATAGTATTTGAGGGTCTTTATTGATTATAGGCAGGAGCAGTGGCCAGAGTGGCTGGGGACTACTGAAATGGGATTTAAAGAAAGAAAAAAAGGAAAATTTAAGATAGCAGAAAAGTTTGTAGAAAAAATAAAAAAAAATCTAAAGAGAAACAAGAGCAGTACTGGAGAAAGCACAAGAGAAGATAAAAAAATATATAAACAGAAAACAAGAAGAAGTAGAAGAATACAAATTTGGGGACTTGATACTATTAAGTACAAAGGATCTTAAATGGCAGATAGTAGGAAAAAGGTCAGAAAAGTTGACAAAGTAGTTTGTGGGGCCTTACAGGATCAAAAGAATTGTCTTGACCAATACTATAGAATTAGAGCTATCTAGTTCTATTAAGATACATTCTATAGTTAATGTAAGTTGAGTATAGTTGTACAAACCCTAAGTAGAAGGATAAAAGAAAATCCCACCAAAACAAGTTATTATTGAGAAAAAAGAGAAATTTGAGGTAGAAAAAATACTAAATAAAAGAGTAGTTAGAAGAAAGAAAAAGTTCTTAGTATAATAAAAGTGGTATATAGTAGAAAAGGATACTTGGAAAAGTAAAGAAAACCTAAAGAATGGTTAAAGAGTTTAAGAGAGAGTATGGAGAAGAGGCTAAAGAAGTATAGCAACAAGAAAAAGAAAAAGACAAAAAGGTGTTCTCAAGAGAATTACTGGAGAGATTTATAGTTAAAATCTTGTAGAGGTGATCAAATAAGAAATACAAAAGATAAAGAGAAAAAAGATAAGAAGAAAACTAAAGACAATAGAAAAATTTCTCAGAACAAGAAAACTTGAAGAGAAGGTTATGTTATAAAACAATTCCTAAAGAAAAAACTATTTTTTGTGCATTTATTAATCTAATGGGAAATATCTAGGAATATAATATGAAAAAGATATAAATAGTATGGAAAGAATTATGTAAGATATATATAGTTATTAGTAAAAGTCATATGATCATAGGAGACAAGTGCACAGACCAACAAACATTTGTATAAGTAGTTAGGGCAATTCAACAGAAAACTTTATTAAGTTTTTCCTGAATAACTACCTTGACTGGTTGAGGAGGAAGAGGCACCCTTAAGACTACTATTGCTGGTAGGGACATATTCTAAGAAGATACAGGAATATTAGTAAAGAAAGAGGGCCTTTTATTGTTCTTGCTCTTTTTATTAGTTATAGTAGTAAAGAGAGCTTTCTTTACTACTGGTGGTTTGTCAACTGCTATCTTTATATTTGGAGATGGCTCCTGAGATAAGTTAGAACTATAAAAGGTCCTCATTGTCTCTACAAGAGAAAGAGCATCAGTCTGAAATGAGATTTTGAAGTGATCCTATTCTATTATAGATATAGCCTGGAACAGGTACCATATAAGGGAACCTGCTCCTATAATAGAAGAAAACTGTTCAATTGGATGGCTTTCAATAGTATACTTTTGAATAAAGTATACAATATACAAAATAAACAAAGTGAGAACTCTAGTATTAGTCTCTAGATAGCTACAGTGACCAGAAAGAGATGTAATACAATAGTTACTATTCTAGAAGTCACTATCATATATAATATCAGATATAACAATATCACTTATTCTAGTTGTAATATCTAAGGTAAGCTGTTACTGTAATAGATGACTAATATGTTATGGTCATCTATCATGTTACAGATGTCTGACCCTATACTACTACCTTCCAATTGGGACAATGACTTAGCTGTTCCATGATTTGTGCCATGAAGTATCAAACTAGTTGACATAAAGATCTGGGGGGCAGAGACTACCCTAGAGATAATATCTCTGCTCTTTTCAGACACAACCTGGTTATTCCAACTCATAAAATGTGTTCTTCCTTCAGAAGTAAAGGAAAAGGAGGCAACAAAGAGCTGGAGAGAGACAACTCTATGAAAGAGCTTGCCTATAGTAACTTTTGAGACAGTAAATGTCCTGGAACTAGAACTAACCTTTTCTTTATTACTTTCCTCCTTTTCAGAGGTAGAAAAGAGCTTAGAAGATGTTTTTTTAGAGTTCTCAGCAGCAGAGACACTCTTGGAGAAGTGTCTAACAGTATGACAAGCACATAAGCATCCTCTGGGATAAATGTATTTGCTAGTTCTAGAACTGATACAAAAGATAACATTGAGTGAGTCTGAAGACTCACTAGTACTAGAAGAGATAACCTGAAGACCAGAAAGACGAGCATTAGTAGTAGACAATTTATTTCAAATATTTGGTTTAACCATAATGGTAGTTATAGAAAAAGAAGGATAAGTATCAAACAACTCAAGAAAAGTGTTGTAAGTAGTTCTAAAAACAACTATAGATATAGAGAGAAAGATAGTGAAAAAGAGAAAAAACTAAAGTAAATTATATAGGAAACATATAACCTATCTCACATATGAAACTCTTGAAAAAGAACTGGAACTGGAACAAGAGGCATTAAACCTTTTCTAGAAAAAACTTAATAAAAAAGAGAAAAATAAAAACAAGATATATGATAAAAACAACTAGTAAAGCAAAAAACTATGACCAGTGGAGTAAAAGAATATTCTAGAGAACACATGGAAAGGGACAGAATAATGGTGAGAACACCAACTTTGAATAGCAAAGAGAAAATAGTAGTATTCTTGTCCAAAGATAGAACAAAAAAAAGAAAAAAAAACCTTACAAAAATTTACAAAAATTTTAACAAACCAGAAATAGAATCTATTAAGTATATGAGACTGAACATAGGATGATGCCTGCTGAGCCAATGCTTAGCCAATGCTTTACAAGCATTTGTCAGTACATTTTCTCTTTTTTCCTCTAAAAATTCTACTAAATTTATTAAAAATTAGAAAAAATTCAGGAAAAATCAGAAAAAAGTACAGAAAATTAGGCAAAGTATTAGAGGAAGGAAGTATAGTGGACTGCAGACAATACTACTGCCAATTATTAGAGGAAAGAAGTATAGCAAACTAAAAACTATTGGAGGAAAATAGTATAATAGACTGGAGACAACTTACTTACTGTATATGTTGTAGACAAAATATTGGAGGAAAGAAGTATAGTACACTATAGACAATACTAAAACTGTTAGAGAAAGAGAGTACAGTGACCTAACAGAAAACATAATGTCAACTTTACTTAGAATTAGTAAAGGGTTCAAGTTGGGCCAGAGGCCCAGATGAAAATCTTATAGAGCATATTGAACAAATAGTCAGACTTAGTCACATAAGTAGTAAACCCAGAAAATATAGAACACATGAATTTTTTTAGTCAGTCTAGAAATAGAAAAACAGAAATAGAGAAAACAAGAGTATAACTAAATGACAACAAGAATATAGATGTCTAAATTTTTAGATTCTGAGAATAGAAAACACTAAATACTACAACCTTTCTCTTTTCCCTTACTCTTGTCTTTAATGTTTCCTCTACTTCTACTCAACCTCTAAGACTAGAAATAAACAGAAGAGTTAAGGCCAGACTCAGCAAGAATGCATTAATAATATTTCTCAAAAGTTAGAGGATTGAAAAGAAAGATGAGACTAAAAGAAACAAGAGATAGCAGCTTAAGAAGAAAAATCTTCTAATAGATCACAAGCAGCTTAAGCAGTATCAAATACAAGATTCTCAGCTGTAGGGTTAAAGACAAGGCAAGATCACTCTCAACCCAATACTCTGGATTATCTTCAAAATATAAACAAGCAATAAGTAGTTTATTAGCAAACTCAGAAACCTAACAATAATAGAATGATAAAACTGTCTCAAGAGTGTTATAAGTGACTGAAACATAGTTCTAGGCTGAAGTAAGATTGTGAAGACAAGAACTAATATCTAGATAGTAGAAATAGACATGTTAGATAGAAAATCAAGAAAAATTAGAGAATCTAAGATATACACTAAGTACTAGTGAAACTGGAAGCATGCATTTGTTCAGCCCAGAACTGACAAGTGGTTGCAGACTGCTAATGAGTATAGTGCACAGTATGGAAGGCTGAGCACTCCCTACAAGGCTTGGAACCATCAACAAGATAGAACTAAGAAGCAATAGAAGAAGAACAAGCAGTATGAGAGACAAAAGGCTAAGGGTAACAAGTAGGATAACCAGAAGAAAGGCAAGTCAAGCACTCAAGATATCCAGTAGGGCCCTAGAACATAAAAGGATAAAGAACAATACTATCACAAATAAAGAAGAAAACTTACAAGATTCTCTTGTAAAGGAAAAGAAAACAATATAGATATAAAATCAAGATAAGGATGACCAGTGGAAAGACTATAAAATAAAAAAATATTATGATCTAGAAACAAAATATGGTTAGTAAAGTATAAAAAGAAAGAAACCAAACAGAGACTACTTACTAGTAGTGGCTAGTTTAGGAGAAAAACCTAATGATAGCTTGAACTAATAGTAGAAAACTTAGATTTTTTTGAAGAAACACCAATAGTAGAAAAGAAATCAGTAGAAAAAGAATGTTTAGCAGCTTATTTTGGACAAAGAGCTCTAGAAGAAGGTAGTGGTAGTAAAGAAGATCAAACTGTACTCTTTGACTCTATCTCAGAAGTAAGATCTAAGTTGACAGCTGAAGGCAGAATAGGCAAGTGATGACAAGAATGGGGGCATCAGTGAGAAGAGGCTATATGCATTGCAATGGAGTATTGGCAGAGCTTTTGCTTGGGAAGATGATCACAAGAGAATACCTGAGAGCAAAGACTAATAGTAGGAACAGCTAAAATAACAAGGCTAAAGTGGAATAAAAAACAAATAAATATATATATAAAATAAAAATAAGAAAAACCTACTAGTAGAGGTACTATACCTAGGAGTACTAGTTGGAAAGACTAAAATCATAGACAAAAGTATCAAAATAGATATCTCAGAAAAACCAACATTGATCTCTCCAGTAGTAACACTACTAGAAGTTAGAAGAGATATAGCTAGTAGAACTAGATTGATAGTATTTGTAATAGTAGCATCAGGTATTAAAGCAAGAGAGGTAGGAGAGACCACTATATAGTGATAAGAGACAGGACATCAATATAGAGACTTAGTATAGATTACAGTAGATCTTGGCCAGGCATTTTGGATAGTAGTATCAATAGTAGAGAACTAGTAGAGAAAGCTGATAGAAGTGTGAGAGCAATAGTAGCTAGCTATATATCAGAAGGCACAGTATGAAGAATAGTTGAGACAACATGAGAGGAATTTAAAACAGTAGGGTTGGAAGAAGGTTGGCTACCCAACAAGACCAGAAGACAGTCAAGTTGAGCTTTAGAGAAGAAATAAACAGTCACTCCTATAAGCCATGTTTATAACTGCTCAAGGAAATTTGACATCAATCTCTAAAAAGTAGAATTAGAACAGAAGGGTAATAGTAACTAAGTGTAGGTACTAACCAGAGAATGACAGGCAAACATATAAAAGAAACAAGAACAAGTCTAGAGAAGAAAAAAATTTTCACATTAAGCAGTAATAATTAGTCAGTATTAATAAGTGATCAATAAGTAAAGTACTTACTCTGGGAATACCACACTACTGCCTGTATCCCAAGATTTTAAAGAACTATAGTAGTACCAGAGGTTATAAATATAGATTAATATTTAGTCCAGAAATAGTTCTTGAAGAAAAGTCAGTAGCCAGAGCACCAGATACCTGAAAAGCAGAAACAGACCTTTACAGAATGATCCAAAAATTACCTTTACTAGTCTTGAGAGTATGACTGAGAGCAGTTATTTATAGTAAAGGGGAAATGTTATGCTGTCAATAAATTTTCTGCAGATTTATAATATAGGATATGCTTTATACTTCTGAGTTCAGTATTAAGTTTACTCTAGAAGCCTCCTACAAGTTCTTAGCCATATAAGAGAATCTTTAGAAAGACCTTTTCTACTATACAATAATCAAATTATTATTTACCAATTAGTGGCTAGCATCAGGTTGATTGGAGGCAGACTATTTAGAGTTTATACTCTAGGACTCAGAAACTTTGGTTATACTCTAGAATGTTATATACTTTGAATGTAGAATGAACTTAGATAAGTATAAATGTCACAAACTTTATTTGGACCATAACTCTGGGAATACTTGACTGATTTCAACAATATAAATGACCACTAAAAGTCCTTAAGAAGACCTTTCAAACAATATCAAAAATATCTCAAGGCAATTAGTATTTACCAAGCTATCAGTAGATTAGTTGGCAATTACTAAGTCACCAGACACTAAATTGCTAATATCTCAGGAACTATTTGACATAATTGTTTGCTTCAATAACCATTGTGAAGCTCTCTTCAATGCACTTCTTTTAGTTATTAATAGACTCTGAGGCAATAAGATCCTATAGAGATACAAGGTTCTCAATATTTGCACATAATACTGATCTTTACCCATAGATTATCATCTGTTCTTGAATAGAACAAAGGACTACCCTAAGATAGTTAGGTTATCTCTATTTCAAGAACAATAGCACTCCTATATGTAGAACAATAGGTAGTAATTATGTGGTGGTCTGTTCTAGTGGACAGACTACTACAATTATGTATTTAAGGACTTTATATCTAAGAATAAACCTTAGACTTAACAACATCTTTTGCTACTTGTCTAACTTTGCTTTTTTGTGCTTTCTGATTATCAAATCAACCAATCACAAATCAGTAAGTGGCCATTTGTGATAATAAAGCCTAAATGACCAATCAACAAGTCTATTAACAGATTCTGATTGTCTTAGCATAGGTTTAGCAAAAGTATCATAATATAGCCAGAATAACTAAGTCAATATTTATTTTTCTTTTCTTTTAATTAGATAATTGGTGAATGTACAAGAGAAAATAACCTAGAAGAGATATATAGGACTTTGTAAACAGAAGTAAATACCAAATATATATAAGTAGTAAATAATAATCAAATAGGAACTCTATTGAGTTCTCCTTATCAACTTGGACTAGAAGTGGAACTAAATTATCTCAGCTATATTCTTATACTAGAACTTAATTTTTTTTATTAGCATCACTCATTACAGAGCCCTGCCAACTTACTCTCTTATCTTTCTTGGTACCTGAGTGATACAACTTAGAACTACTATAACATAGCTGGGCCCTAGACTTAAGGGGGCTTAATAGTCAGTTAGGGACCATTAGTGAAAGCATAGTACCAAGCTTAGGTATTGTGTCTAAGATCTGACTTGCTAATTGAGTAGTATTACCAGTAGTTACTTGTATCTTTTCACTTTATAAGCCTTGTACTAAAGTTCTATTGTAGGCTGTATATGCAGAGAAGTAACACCACATCCTTAGAAAGGTATTTAGGTTAGAGATCCTCTTCTTGGGGTGATAGTATAACCATAGTATTAGAACAGTAGTAAGTAAGACAGTAGATATCTAGCTAAATAAAGATCTTGTGCTCTAGTAGACATAACATTAGTGAGATCATTTCCTATTTCAACTTCTCTGGAAACATAGTACCATATCTCTAGATCAATACAATTCTCTTATGAGCAGCATACTCAATCAACAGCATGCCTTTACCAAACTAAGGGCAGAATTAGAAGGAAGAGATGGAAGAAAGTGTTAGAGCTGTGAAAAGTTTGGATATCTGGTCCATAACTGTAGGAACAAGAATGAGAAGGAGAAGCCAATTTCCAGGAATAAATTTGAAGTGTTGTTGAGTAGAGTGATAAGATATAAAGTAAAAGAGGAAGTAAGAATAAGAAAAAATAAGACAGTAAAGGAAGTTAAATACTTCAGATGTTGGGGTATTAAGTACTTCAAATGGAAGTGCCCAAATATTGAAGTTGAGAAAAAGAAAAAAAGAGATGAGAAAGTGATGTATGTAACTAGCCTGCAAAAGGCACAACAAGAAGAAAGGCCAGTGTACTTCTTATGGAAAAAGGTATAGAAATATAGTAGCATATAGAGTATGTTCCCAAGAAGTGCAGTATTAGAGCAGAGAGAGTAAATAACCAGATGGGAAGTTATGACATTTGTGGAGTGTGGAGAGTGCAACTACAAAGATACCAAGATTCATGAGAACCAGGGATAAGGATTTATTTTTGGTGAATATTTAAGAAATGTATGGTACAGCAGTTGCCTTAAAGCATAAAGATGGAAAAAGATATAGCAAGAGAAAGAGGAGCAGTCAATGTAAAGTGTAGTTGGTGTAGAAGGAAAGATACAGTTAAAGGAATATTAGAGAAGGATAGAAAAAGAATTTTGTATCCAGAATGTGAGACTAGGAAAAAACAGCCATGGTAAAACTGGAGGGTAGCAGTATGCCTTATACAGAGAGAAACATAGTAAAGCAGTATATAGACAGAAGTTCCAAAAAATGCAGCAAGAGAAGAGGGTATAGAGAAGAATATAAGGAGAATACTTAAAATGTTGAGAAAAGTATAGTTAAACATAGGAGTAGAGAAAGTAAATATATATAAAGGCATAATAGTAAAAGCATTCTTGGAAAGTAGTACAACAGGAATGTTTATAGATAAAAAAATAATAGCTAGACATAGATTTAGACTACAGAAACTAGAGAAACTGGTAATAGTAAGAAATGTAAATGGTATAAACAACAGTGAAAGAGCAATTACATATTAGATAAAAGTTAATGTGTACTATAAAAACTATGTTGAAAGAATAAGAATAGATATATGTGACTTAGAAAAAACAGATATAATATTGGACATACTATGGCTATAAGTCCATAATCTAGAAATTAACTGAAAGACAAGAGAGGTTAAAATAATGAGATATCTACCACTATAGAAAAAACACAAAGTTGAAAGAAGAGAAGAAAGTAAAGAAAGAAAAACAAGTAGTTACTCTAGAGGAAAAAAAGATTGTAAGGTGAGCTATGGACAGTAAAGAAAATTAGGAAAGAGAAAAGGAAATTAAGATAGATTATAGGAAAATTAAAGAAATGGTTTCAAGGAAATTTCTAAAGTAAAGGAAGGTATTTGGGAAAGTAGAGTTAAAAAGAATGCCTATGAGAAAAGTCTAGGATTATGCTATAGATCTCAAGAAGACATTCAAACCTAAGAAAGGAAAGATTTATCCATTATCAAAAGACAAAAGAGAAGAGATCCAAAAATTTGTAAACAACTAACTTAGAAAAGAGTACATTAGACCATTAAAATTCCCTCAGATGTCACTAGTGTTCTTTGTGGCAAAGAAAGATAGAAGTAAGAGAATAGTCATAAACTACTATAGTTTAAACAACCAAACAGTAAAAAATAACTATTTGCTACTATTAATTATAGATTTAATAGATACAATAGAAAGTAAGAAGGTATTCACTAAAATAAACTTATAGTAGAGGTTTAATAATATGAGAATTAAAAAGAGAAATAAGTAAAAGAGAGTATTCATAACACATATAGAATTCTTTGAACTAACAGTTATGTTTTTTGGGATAACAAACTTGCTAGCTACATTCCAGACAATAATGAATAAAATCCTAAAAGATATGATCAATAAAGGAAAAGTGGCTGCATTTGTAGACAATATATTGGTTGAGACAAAAACAGAAAAAAAATATAGTGAAATTATAGTAGAAGTATTGAGAAGACTAGAGAAGAATGATTTATATATAAAGCCAGAAAAATATATATGGAAAGTAAGGAAAATAGAGTTTTTAGGAGTAGTAATAGGACCCAATGATATAAAGATAGAAAGAAAAAAAGTAAATGGAGTGTTAAGTTAGCTAAAGCCAAAAAATATTAAAGATATTAGAAAATTCCTAGGCCTTGCAAACTATTATAGAAGGTTTATTAAGGATTTTGCTCAAGTAGCCAGGCCAAGTAATATGTTAACAAGAAAGAATATGAAATAGTAGTAGGAAGAGGAACAACAACAAGTATTTGACAAGCTTAAGAAAATTTTTACAACTAGACCAGTATTAGTAGCCCCTGATCTTGATAAAGAATTCAGAGTAGAAGCAAATGCATTGAATTATGCTACTGGAGGAGTACTATCAATGAAGTATTCAAATAAGTTGTGGAGACTAGTTGCTTTTATCTCAAAATCTCTAAGTGATACAAAAAGAAATTATGAAATATATAACAAAGAAATATTGGCAATAGTTAAATGCTTGGAGACATAAAAATACTTCCTAAAAAGAATAACAACTAAGTTTGAGATTTGAACAGATTATAAAAATCTTGAATACTTTATAAAGGCACAGAAATTGAATAGAAGACAAGTAAAATAGGTATTGTAACTATTAAGATTTAATTTTATGCTAAAGTATGTTCTGAAGAATAAAATAGAAAAAGCAAATAGCTTGAGTAAGAGACCAGACTAGAAAGTAGGAGTAGAAAGAGACAATGAAGATGAAATATTGGTAAAGTCTAAGTAGCTAAAAGTTAGGAAAACAAAAAGAATAGAAGTAATTGTAAAAGAAGTAGATTTATTAGAGAAAGTAAGGAAGTTAAAAGTAAAAAACAATGAGGTAGTCAAAGCAATAAAAGAAATGAAACAAACAGAGGTAAAAATACTAAAAGATAAAAAGTGAAGAAAGATAAATGGTATAATGTATAAAAAAAAAGTGTATGTGTCTAAAAATAATATATTGAGAGCAGAGATAATTAAACTGCATTATGATATACCAGTGGGGGAATATAAAGAACAGTAAAAGACAGTAGAGTTAACCACTCAAAACTTCTAGTGGTTAAGAATAACTAAAAAGGTAAAACAATATATAGAAGAATATAATTCTTGCTAAAGAAACAAAAACTGTACAGAATAGCCAGTAGGCAAATTAATGCCCAATTCAATATCTGAGAAACCTTGAATACATATATTGGCAGATTTCATCACTAAACTGCTATTAGTACAGGAATATAACTTAATCTTAGTAGTAGTAGATAGATTAACAAAAATAGTCTATTTTATTCCTATTATAGAAAGAATATCAGCAAAAGGGCTAGTTAGGTTGTTTAGAGATAACATATGAAAGTTACATAGATTACCTAAAAGTATTATCTTAGATAAAGAACTCTAGTTTGTAGTAAAATTAATGAAAGAGCTAAATAGGATATTGGAGATTAAAAGCAAAATGTCAACAGCATTCTACTCTTAGACAAATGAACAAACAGAGAAGGTTAATCAAGAGTTGGAACAGTATTTAAGGATGTTTATCAACTATAGATAAGAGCAGTAGCTGGACTAGTTAAAAATAGCAGAGTTTGTATACAACAATAAAGTACACTCAAGTACAAAAATATTGCCCTTCAAAGCAAATTACAGGCAAGATCCTAGAATAGGATTTAAAGTAAGAAAGAAGGGGAAGTATAAAGAAGCAGAGAAATTTGTGATGAAAATAAGGAAAATTCAGAAAAAAACAAAAGCAGCACTAGAAAAAGCACAAGAGGAGATAAAAAAGTATGCAAATAGAAAAAGAGCAGAGGTCAATGAGTATAAAGTAGAAGATCTAGTAATACTAAGCACTAAAGATCTAAAATATCAGATGATCAAAAGGAAAACAGAAAAGTTGATAGAGAGATTTGTAGAACCTTATAAGATCAAGAAGATTGTATCAACAAATACAGTAGAATTGGAACTGCTGGCTACTATTAAGATACATCCAGTAGTCAATATTAGTAGAATACAAAGATAAGGCAAGTGAAGAGACAAAGAAAGAAGCAGCCTACTCCAGTTATAATTGAAAGAAAAAAAGAATGGATGATGGAGAAGATATTGAATAAGTGATGGATCAAAAGAAAGAATAAATATCTAGTATAATAAAAGGGATTTATGGTAGAGTCAGATACTTGGGAAGGAAAGAAAAACCTAGGTAATATAAAGGAGATAATGGAGGAGTTTGAAAAGGAATACAAAAGAGACATGGAAGATATTAGAAGACAAAAAAGAAAAAAAGGAATATTTAAAAGAGGAGAATTGCCAGAAAGATTTATAGCAAAAAAGCTATATAAATAGATAGATAAAAAGTATAATAAGGAGTACTGGACAAGATTAGAAAGAAATTGGAGACATTGGAAGGGAAGACCAATCAGAAGATAAAGAATGTAAGAGCGACTAGAGTAGAGTAGACTCTAGGAGAAACCTCAGTTATATAATTAGACTCCAGGATGCATTTATACTTACCTCCAGAAGAAACCTTAGAGAATAGGATAAGGCTTCTAGAGAGTAATCTATACTATATATACTACTTCCCTAGTTATAGACTGTTTTAGCAGTCAAGAATAAGAATGTAGGAGTGGACAACTAATTAAATATGAGGTAATTGGAATTTAATTAGTTGCAGGATTACTCCAGTACACTACTACTAGTATGTCAGGAGTGAGACTTGGTATAGTCCCCTTACAAAGAATAATAAAAACAATCAAAGAAAAAGATAAAGAAATTGGCCAAGAAGAATCTAGACTTAGGGAGTGAAATAAAGAAAACAATGAAATAGGCAATATATGGAACCTATATGAAGAACTATGAAGAAATCCTTGGGACAAAAAACCTTGAGAAGAGGGTAGTATTATGACATGGCCAAAATGGCTAAGTTAATATTTATTTTAATTTTATTTTAATTTTAATTAGATAATCAGTGAATGCAGAGAAAATGACCTAGAAGAGATGTGTAGGACTTTGTAAACAAAAGTAAATACCAAATATATATAAATAGTAAATAATAATCAAATAGAAACTCTATTAAGTTCTCCTTGTTAACTCAGACTAGAAGTAGAACTAAGTTGTCTTAGCTATATTCTTACAAAAAGAACACAATGTTGTGTTAGATCAACATGTGAGCTGGAACATTTGTACATGTTAAAGCCAGTTTCTAGATTGAATTTGGGATAGAAAATAGCTGAATAAAAAGTTGTAAGAGAATGTTTAGAGATGGTAGTATAGAAGTAGAGCAGAAGCACATGGTGGTGACAGGTTAGTATACTGTATCAGAAGGAAAAGTTAAGAGGGTTTACATGGCAAGATTGTATAGTAGAGCAGTAAGGGAGGATTAGTGCCAAGTTTTCTTTTTATATCAATTAAGTCTCAAACATTTGTAATTTCTAATATACTTCTCAGAGTAGAGAGTGATGGGCAGGGTTTTCTTGGCCCTTGCCTTCATTTTAGAAGCTCTTGAAATTATTAAATGTGATTTTTTTGAGTATATAAGAAGTGATCTTAGTGAGAGGTTGAGTTGGTGAATGAGTTTTATATCTATACTCTACTCTTTCTAAAAACAAGATATAGTAGTAACAACCTTTGACAAGATAGCAGACTTGGAAAGTCTAGCTAGTTATTGGCTCAAATCATATATACCTATAAGGTTTGGTATTAGAGGTGCAGATGAGAGCTTGTCTGAGTATGGTAAGATTCAGAGATAGTTTATTAACTACTTTCATAGTGAGCTTGTTATAGTATATAAAGATTGGCATCTTAGAAACACTATATGAAACAGATCTAGATTGACCTTATAATCATTTTGACTATTTTTACATTATAGATAAGCTGTGCTTCCTTTTTTTAATTTCTTTCTAATATCTCTACTGCTTATTTATCTCTTTAGCATGTAATTGAGAACTATCACCACCCTTTTCCCACTTTGCTTGTTATAGTAAAAATCTTTTTTGCCCTTTTCAATATATCCACAGCTAGAGCAACAATAGTACTTTAGCTGGCACCAGTACAATCAGGACCCCACCCAGGAGAAATTCTCATAAGAAAAACATTTAGAATAACTTCATAATATCTCCAAGCCTCATATAACTTGATCTTTGGATAAGCACCTACAGAAAATCAATCTACATTATCTCAAGTACAACAAACTCACCCAATAAAATATCCATTTCCAGATAAGTTTGATAGAAAACCAAGAAATTATAGAAGATGGAGAGAAGACTATAGAATCTTTGTTGTGGTACATCCTAAACAATTCACAAACAATCATACTGTTATTATGTTTATGCTCTATTCAATCACTGAAACAGTACTTGTCTAGAGAACAAAATCTATAGCAGCATATATCCATGAAAATAACCTCTATCTCAGAGAACTTGAAGACTTTCTTGATGCTCTTAATCACTTTTTTAAACTTCTCAATCTGCAAGAAGATGCTCTGCAAAAATTATATACACTTAAATAAAGAGGAAAAACTGTTGATAAATATATGTCAGAATTCAGAGTATACACCAGTCAACTAGGACTCAGTAATATATTGCAAATTGTATACTAGTATAAAGAAAACCTGGACCCCAAAATTACAGTCTACACAATCTAACAGAGACCTGATAACAACCTATAAAGCTAAATTAAGATAGCTAAATGAGCTGAGAATATTATCAGAATAGAGAACAACTATATAGGAAGAAAACAACAAAAACACATCTATAGAGTTTTGGCAAAAGAAAAACATTACTATAAAGATCCAAATACTATAGACATCAATCATTTACAAAGCACAATTAAGAATTACCAAGAGAATCTTGACCTGGAAAAAGAAGACAAAAATACACTTGTAGAAGAGATTAGAAAAGTTATTATTGAAGTATTGAACAACATTTTCATAGCTAAGCAAAAGAGATTGATCAAAGAGAAGAAATACTTCAATTGCAGGCTTCTAGGGCACTTTGCTTGAAATTGTAGGAAAAGGAAACCTAGCAAAACTTTATTCCATAACAAAGCCACAAAAATTAATAAGAATAAAATGTTCAGAGAAAAGAGACAAAAAAAAGTTATGGAGATGGTAGATAAGAAAAAGAAATATGAATCTTTAGAAGAAAAGTCATAAAAAAAGAATTTTTATTCAGACAACTAAGATCTATGGTTAGCTCATCAAAGAAAAATCAGAACAATAAAAGAAACATTATGGACATTATAGAAATAAACTTAGAACCTTGCCAATCAAATATCCTTTATACCAATATTCAAATTGCCCTGAAGAAAGAAAACATAGAATTGTCAGTCCTAATTGACTTAAAGACTAGACTCAACCTAATAGATAAAGAGTTAGTAGAAAAATGGAAACTCACAAAAAAAAAACTACCTAAACCCTTAATAATTTAAAATGGGGATAGAACAGTAGCAAAGAACAAGTAAATAGACTTTTATATGAAACTCTGATTAATAATCAACAATCAATTGATGAAAATCAAACTCATAATTGCAAATCTGGAAAAACCAAGGATTATTTTAGAAATACCATAGTTAAAAAGACATAATCCAACAATTGACTGAAAAAAGAAAATATTAAAATAGAAAAATGAAAAAGTTTTTAAAGAATTAATAGACTCTCAAAAAGAAAAAGATTAGGGCAAACAAAAAATTTATGAACTCAATGTGAAAATATCAATCTTATAATAGCTTTCAATAACTAACAAAAAACAAGAAAAGAAACAAGTAAAAATACCTTTGGACTATTGCAAATATTAATACCTTTTTAACAAAAAGAAAAGTGAAAGATATCCACTTTTAAGGATTTGGAACCATAAAATCAAAACAAAACTAACCTTCAAACCCAAGGTATTTAAACCTTATAAACTTTTGCTAAGAGAAATTGAAAAACAAGAAAAATTTGTAAAAGAAAACTTATAGAAGAAATATATAAACTGTCAAAGCTCTCCATGGCATCACTATTCTTTTTTGTAACTAGAAAGGATGGAAAATTAAGACTATGTTAAGATTATCAATATTTTAATATATACACTGTTAAAAATACCTATCTTATTCCAAATGTACAAACTATCCTAGATAAACTTTGAGAATCAAAGCTTTTTACAGCACTCAATGTCCAACTAGAATACAACAATATAAGAATAAGAAAACAAAACCAATAGAAAGGGGTACTCTATACTCACCAAGGACTTTATGAGCCAACAGTTATGTTTTTTGGTATAAGCAATAGCCTAGTAATATTTTAAACTATGATAAACTTAATTTTTGATAAAATGATTTCTGAAAAGAAAATCATTGTATATATGGATAATATCTTAATCTATGCAAAAACAAGACAAGAACTTTAAAAAAATACTCTTGAAGCTCTAAAAATCCTAGAGAAACATAATCTATATTTAAAGACAGAAAAATATGAATTTAAAAAAGAAATGCTTATCTATCTAGGTTATATAATCTTATCAAATCAAGTCAAGATAGACCTGGTTAAACTTAAAGACATAGTAGATTGGAAAACTTCAAGTAATATAAAAAAAAGTGAAAAGGTTTATAGGATTCTACAACTTTTATTGGAAATTTATCAAAAATTATACAAAAATTTTTGTATCTATTCAACAACTAGTTAAGAAGAATGCCAGATTTCATTGAACAGAACAAGCAAGAAGAGCCTTTGATAAATTAAAAAAGAAATTTGAAAGAAATCTATTCTAATCACCTTTGATTCCACAAAACTCTTTAAAATATTTACTAATGCATCAAATACAGCAATGGATGCAGTATTAACTCAAAAAGATAAAAATAGAACAACAAAATCTTGTTTCTTTTATTCAAAACCCTTATTTTCTATTGAATGATATTATTATGTAGTAGAATAAGAGTTTCTGGTGATAGTCTATGCTTTACAGGAATGGAAATATTATATTGATAGAGCAAAAGAGAAAATAATAATATAGACTGACTACAACAATATAATCTACTGGACAAACCCAGTGAAACTATTAAAAAGAATGATTAGATGATTAACAATGTTAAGTACCTATTAAGTTAAAATCAAGCATATTTCAGGAAACAAAAATATAGTAGCTGATATATTATCAAAAAAAACCTTATTAAACAATAAACAAGAGAAAAAATATCAAGCAATTCCAGATTATCTGATAGACAAAACAGTATTTCAACTGAATATACTACAACCAAATTTAGAAGAAAAACAAGAGATTGTAAAATAATATCATAATCATCTACTAGCAGATCATCTAGAAATTAAAGAGGTATTACAAAAATACCTTTGAAAAAAAGATGGTCTGGAATTTGCAAATTTGTCAAAAACTATATAAAGGAATATAAATGTTGTTAGCAATATAAAATAATACAATATCCCTTAAAAGCACTATTATAGAGAATACCAATATCTCCATTAAATAGGCCATTTTTCCAAGTTTCAATAGATCTTATGACTGATTTACCCAGCTGTGAAGGAAAAGATGTAATTCTCTCTATTATCAATCATAGTCTTAGCAAAGTAATAATTCTTGCACTAACTACAAAGAAAGCAGAAGCCAAGGAGACAACAAGTTTATCAATTAACACTCTGTTTAAACAATATAGGCTCTTTGACAAAGTCATTTTAGATCAAGATCCTTGATTTGTTGTGAAATTGATGAAAGTATTGTACAAAGTCTTAGAAGTAGTTCAAGTCATATCGACAGCTTATCATCTCCAAATAGATGGGTCAACTGAAAGATTTAATCAAGAAATAGAACTCTATTTGTCAATCTACTGTGCAACAAACCCTCAAAATTGGTTAAAGATACTATCTATAGTAGAATATGTCCACAATTCCCATTTATATACTGGGAGAACAAATACTCTATTCAAATTAATTATAGGATATCTCACTAAGATATTTTCTGCTGTTGAAGAAACTTAGCCAGAAGACATAAATCACAGACTAAAGATAATAGAAGAAGAATGTACTCAAGTAAAAAAGGCATATGCTTTCACTAAAAATATCATTGATCAACACATCAAAATCAAAATTCCTGAAATTAAGATTGAAGCAAAGGTATGGTTAAGTGCTAAGAATATATGTACCAAGCACCCTATTCAGAAATTTATGCCCAAACAGTTCAGACTATTCAAAGTGCTAGAAAAACAAAGTCTAGTCAATTATAGATTGGCATTACCTCTATAGTGGAAAATATACCCTATCTTTCATATTCATTTGTTATGGCCTGTTGAAGAAAATACTCAATATGGACCTTTTGACAAGAAACCATCTCTAGAATTAATAGAAGAGGAGAATGAGTGAGAGGTGGAAAGAATAATTAATGCAAAAAACCAAAATAGACAAATCCAATATCTAGTATATTGAAAAGGGTATCCACCAATAGAATAGACCTGGGAACCCAAAAAAAATCTGAAAAATACTAAATTATGCATACTGTAGTAACTTAGCCTGAGATGACTTAATCACACTTCAAGTCTGAGTTAATAAGAAGAACTTAATAGAGTTTCTATTAGATTCTGTATACTACTTATACAACTACTAC
>Ga0153935_1000036_pt1 | contig 25282 bp, 13 predicted proteins | sample TSNJ019MetaG_FD_104677 | JGI IMG/M metagenome (GOLD analysis project Ga0153935, IMG submission 104677) | Attine ant fungus gardens microbial communities from New Jersey, USA - TSNJ019 MetaG | ecosystem: Host-associated > Fungi > Mycelium > Unclassified | place: USA: New Jersey, Wharton State... | reverse complement strand
TATATATTTAATGTCCTAGTAGCTTGCTATTAGACACCATTAAATATATCAATATTCCTGGGAATTTAATTACTATTAATTATCATAAACTATAGGGCTGTGTACACCATATCAGTGGTAAATAAATTAGCCACATGTATGTGTGAATAGCCCAGAATAATGGTAACTATTCCAAGAATTATTTAGAATTTGATGCTCTCAGCAGATTAGTGATAAACTAATTGATGAGGAAAATCTCTCTATATTTAGGCATGGGTCTTGGGTATAATGTCAGCTAAACATACATAGGCCTTTATAGACCTTCATGGAACATAGCTTAATGTTATCCTAAGCCCTAGTTAATATTATGAGCAAATCATAGAGAGATGAGCACATGGAAATCTGACTCAGGAAAGGTCAGATGATTTTTGAGTCATTAGTTAAATGAAATCCTTAGTAAAGCTCTTAGTAAATACTGACTCAGTAGGATGTAATCTACATGACTTATGTCTTCTAGTAAATGTATAAAAGAGGGGCATTCTCTTACTAGAATGCTAACCCAAGTACTTTGTACCAAAGGTTCCTCTCATACAATATCCACTATAGACCCCACAAATCTTGCTTATTTCTATTTTCTACCTTACTATCAAGACTACAGCCCACCAACCTTTGAAAGATTAAAACAGGTATATATCTTGTGAGTGTATAGCAAGTTACTCAGCTACTGCACTATGCTGCCATAGCAGCTACACCTCTATATATTATTTTCAATATGAACTACACTTGCCACTTGTAGTCCAATAGGTTATTTGAAGTTTCTTGGATGTACAGACAACTGGCTAATGGTCAAGTTAATACTTTAATTTCTGGTTGCATATAGACACATTGCTTATACAAATAGTCACAGTTGACTTGCTTTTTTATGCTTTCTTAAAAACCTAGTAGTATCTACTATAAGGAATGTTATGAGATGGTTCCTAGAAAGAAAACTATTTTCTGTGTATTCCTCAACTTAGTAGATAATATCCAGGATTACAATACAAGAGGGATATAAATAGCATGGGAAGACTTATGTGAGATATGTACAGTTATTAGTCAGGGTCATGTGATTGCAGGAGATAGGTGCACAGACCAACAGGCATTTGTATAAGTAGCAGAATAACTCAGCAAAGAACTCTATCAAGTTCTTTCTGAATAATCACCTTGGTTGAGCTCTGAGTCCTTATGACTTTATGCTAACAAGGAGCCCACTATGACATATACTTGCCAAAATAACTACATAGAGTGAATTCTTTGCTTTGTTATCTTTTTGCTAATACTCCCTACTCTACTTATATTCTGCTCTTTTTTCATTATCTATTACTGTTATCTAGTGACTATCTTGTTACTCCAAGTCTCTCTCTTACTATTCAGTAAATACAGACATATTGTCTACAGTACTTAAACTACTTGGATGTAAACCTGAGATCCAGTCTTTCTGTCTGGATCTCAGTCTAGCATTTCTAGCATCTGAGAACATTCCTATACATATACTGTAAGTGTAAGAACTTAGACTGTGACACCTTAGAACTACTCCTAGTCTAAGTTAACAAAGAGAACTCAATAGAGTTCCTATTCAATTGCTATACACTACTTATATATATTCTGTATTTACTTCTATTTATAAAGTCCCATGTATCTTTTTTGAGTCACTTCCTCTTATATATCTACCAATTATTTAATTAAATGAAAAGAAAAAGAAAAGAAATATAAATAATGACTTAGCTACTTTGGCCATGTCATGACAGTGAGATTATGGTATCCATTAGTAAAACATCTTTGATGTTCAATTTTCCCAAATTAAATAGGAATAATTACTATACCTAGGCCAACAATGTTGAGCAGTCTATCTGCAGGTGCAGTAGATAGCCCTAGGCTTATCTTAGGTACAGGCTAGTCACTTAAGTATTCTAGTGTCTACAAAATAAAAAATCTAATTTATTAGGACAATAGACATTCTTCTTATATATATTTCATATAAATTTAATTATATCTAAGTAGTAGGAAATTGATTACATCAAATGATGTACCTTGGTCAGCATACTCTCACAGTTCTTTGATATATATATTCAACATACTCTCTCACTAAGTGCTATATTATATAAGACACATAAGTGTTTATGTAGAGTAGAACTCAAGATCAAGTGATTCTCTGAATTTTAAAAATTTAATATGGCCAAGATTTTTCATAAACATGTCTACAGGATTATTTGTACCTTCAATGAAGAAGACATCAATTTTCTTTCTCTCAATGCATTTCCTCACATAATACTAGTAAATATCAATATACTTAGATCTTATCTCTTGTACTGTATTAGAGAACATGAAAATTGACCCTTGATTATCACCAGTAAGTGGGATAGGTCCTAGATTATATCCTAGTTTATTGAGTACATTGTGAAGCCAAGCAGCCTACTGGCTTCTATCAGATAGTACCATATATTCAGCTTCTGTTGATGATAAGACAACTGTCTTCTGAGCTTGTGATCTCTAGAAAATAATTCTATTTGCCAGAAGAAAGAAGAATCCAGTTGTAGATCTTCTTGTAGTAGAGTTTGATCCCCAATCAGCATCTGTGTACCCTTTTAGTTCTTGATCATTATTACCATTATAGATCAGTGTATAATCTTTTGTACCTGCAAGGTAGTAACAAATATATAGTGTTTTACTAAGGTGTTTCTTAGAAGAATTCGCTGAAAACTGTATTACAAATGGCCACTTACTGATTTGTGATTAAGTGATTTGATAATCAAAGGGCTCAAAAAAGTTAAGTTAGACAAGCAGCAAAAGATGTTGTTAAGTCTGAGGTTTATTCTCAGATATAAAGTCCTTAAATATATGATTATGGTGGTCTGTGTACCAGGACAGTCTACCACATGATCACTATCTATTGTTCTACATATAAAAGTGCTATTGTTCTTGAAATAGAGATAACCTAACCATCCTAGAGCAGTTCTTTGTTCTATTCAAGAATAGATAATAATTTATGGGTAAAGATCAATATCATATGCAAACATTGAGGACCTTGTATCTCCATGGGATCTTATTTCCTTGGGTTCTATTTATAGCCAAAAGAAGTGCATTGAAGAGAGCTTTACAATGGTTATTAAAGCAAATGATTATGTTAAGTGGTTCCTGAGATATCAGTGATTTAGTGTCTGGTAACTTAGTGATTGTAAGAGTGACTGGAGCAAAGTGGACTCCAGAAGAATTCTTAGTAATATTATACTCCTAAATAAGTTACAGCTCACCTCCAGGAGAATCCTTAGAGATTAGGATAAGGTTTCTGGGGTATACTTCTACAATATATACTTCTACTACTGAGATATTCCTGATCCTATAGTCCTGTTAGTCAGGGTCAGGAGTCTCTGAGTTAAGCTAAAGGGAATTAAATATTACTATATAATATTTAATTAAGTACAAGGTTGCTCTGGGCTGTAAGTCTAGTGTTTCAGGGGTGGTATTAGTAGGGTTTCTTTATAGTGATTACCAACTGATCTGCTGATAACTCAGTGAATACTGATTACTTTGAGACATTTTTGGTACTATTTGAAAGATCTTTTTAAGGGCTTTTGGTAGCTATTTAGATTGTTGAAATCAGTCAAGTATTCCCAGAGTTATGGTCTGAATGAAGTTTGTGACAGCTTTAAGCCACTTGGTTTGTAGGTACTAGGTCAAGATTTTGATTTTTTTTCCCTAATTTAGCAATTTATTATGTAGTGTACATAGACAGTCTGTTAGAGGTTCTGATAACTGCACCAATATTTACACCTAACTTAGAACAACACCAGCTGACCTCCCTCCCCCATGAAGCTAGGGTGTAGTCAGTAGTATACTGCTATATATTTTACCTACCATGTCTTAGTATCTGCTATAAGAGAACTACACTAAGTTGCACTCCTAATGCACTAGTGGTAACCTACTGGAGTGACCTTACACTAATTAAATAATAATTACATAACATTTCATTAGTTGCCTACTCTTGTATTCCTGACCCTGATCCTTAGGATATTCTATAGCTAGGGGGACTTGTATATATAGTATAGAGTATCTTTCCAGGAATCTCATCCTATTCTTTAAGGATTCTCCTAGAAGATAAGTTGTAACATACTCTAGAGTATATTTATAGACTGAGGATTCTCCTGGAAGCTCCACTCCAGTCACCCTTATACCTGCTTGCTTGTTGTGGTATACAAATATAGAATTCTCTCTCTTTCTCTTTTTTTTTTAAATCAACAATTTATTACATAGAGCTTATAGGCAGACCACACACACTCTCTCTAATGGCTGAATTTTGGAAATTATGTAATTATTTCTTCCATTTTAAGTTTAACTTGTCCTAATATAATCACACAGATCCATAGGTCTAGTAGATCCCAATCATAGGCACATTATTACATTAGCACCTGATTAGTAATTTTTTTCTTTCTTATTTCTTCATCTATTATCATTCTATAATATTGTGTTGTCTCAGGTACTGGCAGTATAAAAGGTAGAAATGTCATGTAAATACCTTAGTTGTTTACTACTTAGGATAATGTCTGAGACAACTTATTCTTAGTTGGTTATTGTTATGAGTTGCCTTGACTATGACCAAAGAAGATCTATTTATAGAATAACAGACAAGGGAATTGAACCAGTAGTCTCTTGGCTAGTTGTAGAATACTATTAATATAAATAAGGGCAAATAGCATACTTGTATAAGTAGATAGCACAATTGATTGAGAACCCTATTAAATTCTCTTTATAACCCTTAAAGACTTAGCTGCTGAGTTAAGTTGACTTGAGTTATACAACAGAAGAACTTGATACTACATTCCAGGTACTGTTCACTTTAAACCCTATCTAAACTTTATTCTTTTATTGTCCTCAATTGGTAATCAGCTCAATCACTGGTCTTTTTGGATAGTAGGCCCTAGCTATAAAAGGGACTTGATAGTCAGTTAGGGACTGCCAGTAGAGACTTAATACCAAACCCAGGTATTGTATTTAAGACCTGACCTAGCAATTGGGTAGTGTTGTTCAGTAGATTACTTGTACTCTTTTGATCAGTAGAAACATTGTACTGGGGGTACATTGTCATCTATACATACAGAGAAATAGTATTGATCCCTTAGAAAGGTACTGTTAGAGTAGAGATTCTTGTCTTGAGATAATTGTTCACTATTTGATTAGGGCAGTAGTTAGTACAGCAGTAGCTGTCTGGTTGGATAAAGATCTTGTGCTCCAACAGACATAGCAGTAATTAGTGAGATCAATTTTATTCAACATTAAGGGACATAACACTATGTTTCTTAAATAATATGACTCTTTGATGAGCATCATGCTCAACCAATGGCAGACTTTTACCAAACTAAGGGCAGAGCTAGAAGAAAAGAAAAGGAGGAAGTGTTTTAGTTGTAGAAAGTTTGGGCATCTAGTCCATAACTGCAAGAACAATATTGGAGAGGAGGAGAGGAAACCAATCTCCAAAAATAAGTTTAAAGTATTGATGAGTTGAGTGATATAATATGGAATAAGAAGTGAAGTAAAGATAAGGTGACAGAAAAGGGAAGAGGAAAAAGTAAAGTATTTCAGATGCTGGGGAGTTGAACACCAAAAATGGAAGTGTTCAAACATAAAAGTAGAAAGAGAGAGGAGAAGAGAGGAGGAGGTAATACATGTGGCTAGGCTATAAAAGGCATAGCAAGAGAAGAGGCCAGCATGTCCTATATGGGAAAAGGTACAGGAGTACTGTGACAAGTAGAGCATGCCCCTAGAAGGTGCTTTCCTACTTGATAGAGGATAGATCACAGAGAAAATGATAGCAACCTATGTAGATTGTAGAGGATGTAAGAGCAGAGGGGTATAGACCCATGAAAATCAAGGGTAGGGTTTTCTTCTCAAAAGACAAGTAAAAAATATATAGTGTGACCTTTGCCAGGAAGTGTAAAATTGGAGAAATGGGGAAGCAAAGAGGGGAGAAATAATGAGAGTGTAGTGTGTAGAATGTGGAAGAAAAGATGCTATAGGAGAAAGAGTGTTAGAACAAGAAAAGAGAGAGATCTTGTGTCCAGAGTATAGAACAGAGAAAAAAAAGCCATAGTAGAACTGGAGAGTGGCAGTACTGTTACACTACAAACAAATTTTGCATAAAAAGTAATATTTGATACACTTTATACCAATAGATTCATAAGGAGAATTCACTCTAGAACCTATTATACCTATGTTCTTAGGCAAGAGTAGGGTTGATGACCAGTCTAGAGTGACACTTAAGGTGGAAAAAGCTCACTACTAAGACTTGAGAGGCAAGAACAGTAAGCTAGTACTAGACTAAAGAGACATTTCTACTAGAACTGTAATCTAGAACTACTTGGGGGTAATCACAGTTTAATATGATAGCAGGGTCTCCAGTTTATATTGGAAGATCAGAAAGGACAGACTTAGAACCAGAGATGGTGCTTAGAAATAAGTGTTGATCTCATCAGTACTACTCTATTTTCAGATAGAATATGTAGGCTGCTACTCGAAAGAGTATAGTATATCAAGTAGATGTTATTAGATACCTGAGAGAGTAGTAGATGACTGACTAAGTCTAGGAGGAGACAAAATGGATAAACTAGGAAGAAGAAAGAAGGTTCTGGAAGGAAGGCATCTCAAGTATATATCATCTTTGATAGAAAGACTCTAGGAAAGAAATATGTTATCTTAGGAATTAGAAGACTTAGTGTGAGAGGGAAATTGGGATACTACCAAAAGTAGTAATAATTTCCTTTTATTATTTTATTTTATTGAGTCTCCATAATTTGTATCATTTTAATATATAGTTCCAGGAGCAAATGGGATGAAAACAAGAACTTATCTTAGTATATGTCTCTATCTCTACTACCTCTGGAATCATTTAATACAGTATATCTTGAGTAACAACTTTTGGATTAGTATAGTATCAGGAACAGAATACAGAATATACCAAAACTCAATCTAGAACCAAGTTGCTACACTAACTCAGTATGTAAGACCTTAGACTGTAATGGCTTAGATCCACTTCTAGTCTGAGTTGACAAAAAGAACTCAATGGAGTTCTCATTTGTTTACTGTACACTACTTATACATATTCTGTATTTATTTCTATTTATAAAGTCCTGCACATCTCTTTTGAGTCATTCTCTCTTGTACATTTGCTTGATTTCCTAATTAAAGAAAAAAGAAAAAGAAAAGAATATTAAATAATAACTTAGCCATTTTGCCAAGTCATGACACAGTAATAGTAATTGATGATAGTAATTAGTGATAATCCTAAGTGGTCAATAGATTGACTAGTCAATTAAACTCATAAAATAACTAAGTTTATTAGCTAACAAGCTGTAATCCCTAGCTTAGTAATCATTCAACTACAGTACAGTACCAAAAAGCTAGTGAAAAATAAATTACATAGCTTAGTTCTGTAATACAGTTAATAATTTAAGTAGAGACTTATCATAGCTATTGTAGCAACTTTACTGTATTTTCTGGTTTCTTGACTTTTACTGGATTACTTTACTAGATTTTTTGGTTTCTAGACTTCTGTTATCATGCAGTTGTGAGAACTTAGAGCTCAACCAAGGTAGTTGTTCAGGAAGAACTTGATAGAGTTCTCTATTGGATTCTACTAGGTACTTATATAGATATTGGTTGGTCTGTGCATCTGCCTATGATCACATGACCCTTACTAAGAACTATATATATCTTACATAATCCTTTCTACACTATTTATATCTTTCCTGCATTATATTCTTGGATATTTTCTATTAAGTTGATAAATACATGAGAAATAGTTTCCTTTTTGAAAGTTATCTTATAACATAGCCCTTCCTTCAAGTTTTCTTGTTCCAAGGAATTTTTCTATCATCTCTAGTTTTTCTCCTATCTTCTCTCTCTCTGTCTCTTGTATCCCTTATTTGACCACTCCCATAGTATTTTAGCTGTAAATCTCCCTAGTAGTTTCCTTGAGAACTCCTTTTTATTGTCTTCTTCTTCCTGTTGCCTTACTTCTTCAGCTTTTTCCCCATACTCCCTCTCAAACTCTTCAACTAACTTCTTTATATTCTTCAGGTTTTCCCTACTTTTCTAAGTATCTCCTTCCACTATATACTCCTTCTATTATACTAAGAACTTTTTTTTCCCTCTAACTATTCTTTTGTTCAGTATTTTTTCTATCTCAAATTTCTCTTTTCCCTTGATGATAACTAGTTTTGGTGAAGTTTTCCTTTGTTCTTCCACCTAAGGCCTGTACAACTATACTCAACTTACATTAACTACAGAATGTATCTTAATAGAACTAGGTAGTTCTAATTCTATGGTGTTAGTCAAAAAAATTCCCTTGACCTTGTAAGGCCCCACAAATTGCTCTGTCAACTTTTCCAATCTCCTTCTTACCATTTGCCACTTAAGATCCTTTGTACTTAATAGTACTAAGTTTCCAATCTTATACTTCTCCTCTTCTCCTTGCTTCCTGTCTATATATTTTTTTATTTTCTCTTGTACTTTTTCTAATACTGCTTTTGCCTCTTTGGATTTTCTTTATTCTTTTTACAAATTTCCCCACTATCTCAAACTTCCCCTTTCTTCTTTCTTCAAATCCCATTCATGGATCCTGACCATAGTTTGCCTTAAAGGAGAACACTTTTGTAGCTGAATGAATTTTGTTATTATATGCAAATTCAGCAGTTCCTAACCAATCTAGCCACTGCTCTTGTCTGTAATTGATAAAGAATCTTAGATATTGTTCTAGCTCCTGATTGATCTTCTCCATTTGTCTATCTGTTTGAGAGTAATAGGCTGTTGACAGTTTTGTCTAGATTTCTAACAGCTTATTCAATTCCTTTATCATTCCTGCTGCAAACTGCACTCCTCTGTCCAATATGATGCTTTCTGGAAGACCATGCAATTTCTAGACATGATCCCTGAATAACCTAGCAAGTCCTTTTGCCAATGTTTTCTCTGTAGTTGCTATAAAATGTACCATTTTACTGAACCAATTGCAAACTACTAAAACTGTATCATAACCCTAAGCTAAAGATAGTTTGATGATGAAGTCTACTAAAATATAACTCTATAGTTTCTCTGGGATTGTATTGGGCATTAGTTTTTCTGCTGGGGCTTTACTTCTATTCTTGTAATGTTAACAAGCATTACATCTATCTATATATATTTTTACTTCCTTTGTAACTCTTAGCCACCAATAATTCCTTGTTACCAATTCCGTTGTCTTCCATCTTCCTCCATGTTCTCCCACTAGTATATCATGATGTAGCTATATCACCTTCTCCCTCAGTTTCTCTTCTAGCACATAGATTCATCTCTCCTTTATGACTACTCTTTTTTCTATTGTTCACTCTTTATCCTTTAGTATTTTCATTTCTGCTTTCTTTAGTTCCTCCACTGCCTTAACTACTTTCTCATCCCCTTCTTGTGCTTTCTAAATCCTCTTTCTCAGATTATTTTTTTCTACCAATGTCTCTGCTCTTTTTATCCAACCCGGCTTTATTAATGTCTAATTCTTATTATCATTTTCCACTCCTTTCTGCCAATCTGGTCTCTTACTCAACCTATTTGCCTTTCCTATGCTCTTCCCTGGAACATATTTAAGAGTGAAGTTGAATCGTGATAGATACAATGTCCATCTAGCTTACCTTTAGTTTAACTTTTGACTAGTCATGAAGTATTGGAGGTTTTTATGATCCATCTAGATTTCAAACTTTACTTTTACCCCTTCTAAGTAGTGCCTCTGTAATTCCAAGTACCAAATCACTGCTAGTATCTCTTTGTTATGAATTTTATAGTTTTGTTCAGTTGTATTTAATGACTTAGAAATGAAAGCCACTGGTCTCCACTTCTCATCCCTATATTTCACTGATAATACTCTCTCTGTTGCATAGTCTAAGGCATTTGCCTCCACTTTCATCTCCTTATCTAAATCTGGGATGGCTAAAACTGGCTCTATCATAAATACCTCTTTCAGTCTTTTAAACACTTCTCTCTACTCCTCTCCCTACCTCTACTTTTTCTCCTTTCTGACTAGTAGATGCAAAGAAGCTGCAATTCTAGCAAAGTCCTTAATGAATTGTCTATAGTAGTTTACCAGTCCTAGAAACTTTTGCACTTTCTTTATGTTTCTTGGTACTGGCCAGCTTAGGACTCCATCTATCTTTTCCTTCTGCATTTCTACCTCTTGAGGTCCTATTACTATGCCTAGGAATTCTACCTCCTTTACCTTCCACCAATACTTTTCTAGCTTAACAAATAGGTTGTTTTCCTCTAGTCTCTTCAATACCTCCTCTACCAGCTTGTCATGTCCTTCCTTATTGTCTGTAGCAATTATTATATCATCAATGAATATTGCCATGTTTTCTTGATTGATTATATCTTGGAATAGGTTATTCATTATAGTTTGGAAGGTAGCCAGGGAGTTTGTCAGACCAAAATACATAACTGTTGGTTCATATGCCCTGATGTGCATTGTAAATGCTATCTTCTACTCATTACCTTTTTTGATCCTTATATTGTTGTATCTCCATCTAAGATCAAGTTTCATAAACACCTTCTTCTTTCCTACTCCATCCAGAATATCTATGATTAGGAATAAAGGGTATCTATTTTTTACTATTCACTGATTTATATAATGATAATCTTGTACCATTCTCCTTTTTCCATCCTTCTTTGCTACAAAATAGACTGGTGAGGTCTGTGGTGATTTTGATGGCTGAATATATCCTTTTTGCAGTTGGTTCTCTACAAATGCTTACAACTCCTTTTTTTCTTTTCTTAACAGTGAATATACTTTCTCCTTCCTGGGCACAAACCCCTCTTTCAATTCTATTGCATGATCCCACAGCTTTCTGGTAGACATTCTTTCTAATTCCTTTTTCCCAAATACTTTCTTCCACCTCCAGAATCTCCTAGGTACTAATTCTTCTACTATCTTTCCTTTCTCTGTCTTTCTTACCTGTCTTTTTACCTATGTTTCTTGCTTTCTCTTTTCACATATTGGTGGACACTGTGTTATTTTGACCTCCCCCTTTTCCTAGTCTATCTCTGGGTTATAAGCCACTAGCCAAGGCATACCCAATATTACTTCTGTCTTCTCCAGGTTGTATACATCCATTTACACTCTCTCAACATGCTCTTTAAAGAACATGTTGCACTCTACCTGATAAGTGATTGCTCCCCCAATATTTACCATTCTATCTACATTTCTTACTAGCAAGGAGGTTTTTTAACTTCTCTAGTTTAAATCTTTTCTCTTTTGTAAACTTTGTATCTATGAACAGGTCTGTCACACTACTGTTTAACAGTGCCTTTACTGCTACTCCTTCATAACTCTCCAGCTTTTCTAATCCTACCTTTATCTATACTTCTCTTAGCAGTTGTAGTGTACACTGTACATCTCTTGCTCCTTTAGTGTTGCTGTAACAATTCAATTTATTTCCTAGTTTTTCTGGATGCAATACATTGTACAAATTATTGGAGACCAGCTGGAAACTCACTGTTCTCCATTTTCTTTTTCTGACTCTTGTAGTATTTCTGCCACCTTCCCCTCTCTTTTCTTTCTTTGCCAACAATTTTTGGCCATATGGCTCCACTTTCTATATACAAAGTACATCCTATCTCCCCCTTTTTCCCTATCAACATCCATTGCATTGGAGTCTCTTGCTGGCCCTAGCTGTCCTCCTCTATTCTGATGTTCTCCTCTATATTGACTTTCTGTTCTCTATACAATCTGGCTCCTCTTTCCTCTATATGACCCCCTACCAAATCCTCCTCTTTGCTGTGTATTTCCAAATGGACATGCTATGTTCCTTTCCAATATTCTCTCTTCTGCCCTACTCTGCCTCTGATTTCTATCCAACCTTACTACTCTTTCCTGCTACTCCTCTATTGAACAAGGGGGGCTTTCTGCCCCTGCTAACTTCCTCCTGATCCTTCTGCTTAACTCTTTTTTGAACTCTTCTATAAGGAGTGACCTCTCATATCCACTTCCTCTTGTAATCTTTTTAAACTCTTGGACATACTCATTACATGTTCTTTCTCCCTATTCTATTGTCCTTAACTGCTCTACTTTTCTTTCTTCCTCCACTATCTTCCTAAACTCATTTCTCATTTTACTAAACAATTCTTCTGCTATCTCCACCTTCAATTCCCTTTTTGATAATTTATCCAATAGATTATCCTTCTAAGCTTCTGCTACCCTTTTCTGTACATAAGACAGCACCCAGACCATTCTTGTTGATTCCGATTCTCCCATTATTTTTATTCTCAGGTACAGGTAGGCCACATTGATAAATATGCTTACTTCTTCTATTCTTCCACTAAACAAAGAAGATTTTGCTATCTCCACTCTTGCTCCTCCATTCTGTTATAATAGAGTAGCCACCTACTACTGCAGACTGGTAATCAAGGTAAGAAGTTACTCCTCCTAAGTAAGAGATGGTGGTGTAGAAGCAATAGGTTGCTCTACAGATTATTGTTGTTGTTGTCAGAACATGTATGGTAGTGGTGGTAGCAATGATAATGTTTTCTCATATGAGAAAGAGCAGTCTTTTTTGTCTGAACTTATGACTAGTTACTGACTAGAAGGGTAAAACAATATTATCCCTAAAAAGGGAATCTCTAAGCTAGACAGGCCTTTAAGAGGTTACTGTTGTTCCTCTATGTAGACTAATCATAATGGACTAGTAGCATGGAGCCAATAGCAAAAGACTAAATACAAGCCCACTCAATATGGAGGTCAGGTTTTAGGCAGGAACACAAATTTTGTCCAGGCCATCTACCTACTATCTTTAACTAATAGTAAAGTCCCCTTTACAGCTAGGGCCTACTTTCCAAAAAGCTTCCAAGTGCTATATTTGTTAGTGAGGATGATAAGAGAGTAAGCAAAGAGTGAGATGCTAAGGCTGCAAGATGTATAGTCAACAATGGGTATTGAGTTCTTGTGTTAGTGTAGAGTCATAAAGACTTAGAGCTTAACCAAGATAGTTATTCAGAAAGAACTTGATAGAGTTTCTTGTTGGATTCCACTAGGTACTTATACAAATATTAGATAGTCTGTGCACCTATCTCCTGCAATCATATGATCTTTACTAAAAACTATCTATATTTTATATAATTCTTCCCATGCTATTTATATCTTTCCTGCATTATATTCTTGGATGTTTTCCATTAAGTTGATGGATGCACAAGAAATATTTTCCTTTTTGGAAGTTGTCTCATAACAAAACTATTTTCTGTATATTTATTAATCTGATAGGAAATATCCAGGAATATAACATGGGAAAAATATAAATAGCATGGGAAGAATTATATATATAGTTATTAGTAAGGGTTATATAATTGTGGGAGACAGGCACACAGACCAACAGACATTTGTATAAGTAGTTAGAAGAATCCAATAGGAAACTCTATTAAGTTCTTTCTAAACATCTATCTAGGGTAAACCTTGAGTCTTTATGACTTAGCATTAACAACTATACACTGTTACACAAACTGTTGGAGGCAGGGAGCATAGTGATCTGCCAGACAATATAATATCAACTGGACTCAGAATTAGTAAAGGGTTCAAGTTGGGCTGAAGGCCCAGATGAAAACCTTGTACAAAGGATGTTGTCCATGAACTTCAAAGGATCTGCAATTTTTGTTAGCCAGTTTTTAACCCCTTTATCCATATTCTGCCAGAATAAAGATAAAGGGATGATCTTGGCCTTAGGATCTTTCTTTAAAAATATCAGTGACCAATTTTGACAAAACATAAAACAAATCATACTCTATGTCCCAAAGGAAACCAGTCTAGAGTCTCTGTACCATTTACAACTCCAGACTCAGAGCTCTTATAGGTATCTGGATCTTTTCTTCAATTTTTTCTTTGAATACTAAGTGAACAACACAAAAGAGAATCTAGATCCTTTTGTGCTCTAGTTAACATTCTCTATACAATAAACTTTAGAATAGTTATTCAAAAAAAGGAATAGCTTATATAATGATCCTTTGGTGGTATCTCTAGTAAATACCACAAAAGAATATGGTCTTTATTGTCTACAATAGTGTATAGATGACTTATATATCCTAAGTTAGGCTTCTTGAGAATCTTGCTGATCTTCTGGCCACTCTTCAAGATAGAGACATCACAGTTTGCTAGATCTATGAATACAATCAATAAAATATATAGCTATAGACAGGAAAAAATACTCATATAAACAATTCATTGCTTTAGTTAGGATCCTTACAATTAAGTTGCTGTCTCTTGCTTGTGGTTTTATTTCTCTGTTTTGTGGTCCAGAGTATTTAATGTATTCATATCTATATAAAAGGTAATTGAACAGCTATAGAAGAACATACTGAAAGAGTACTGACAATCCTTTGTTCTTTTCCAAGCTCAATTTTTTTTGTATCTTGTATCTTAGCTTTTGAATTTTATTCTTTTCTTTATATTTGTTTATTCTATCTCTTGGACATCTCTTAGGTTTTTTAGTATTTTTTTGTGATGAAGTTGGAGACATAAAAAGTTAAAGTCAAAGAAGAGCTATACATGGTACTACTTCAAGTTAGCAGTTTTAATTGATTATTTTTGTGATTATTATATAAGTATTCATAAGCTAAGAGCTATAGTTAAAGTTAACTGTACTAGATTCTCAAATCCCCTTTAGAAAGTCAGTATATATGTCAGGAAAATTGCAGAATGGATATTAACTTCCAAAAGTGGATATGAAGTATTGAGGTCAGATGTCATGACTCAGCCAAATGGCTAAGTTATTATTTATATTTCTTTTCTTTTTCTTTTTATTTAATTAAGAAATCAATAGATGTATGAGAGAGAATGACTCAAAGGAGATATATGGGACTTTATAAATAGAAATAAACAACAGAATATATATAAATAGTATATAGCAATTGAATAAGAACTCTATTGAGTTCTTCTTGTCAACTCAAACTAGGAGTGGATCTAAGTCATCACAGTCTAAGGTCTTACATTAGACAAGAACAATCACTTAACTTAACAATATTAGATCAACAAGGATGTACGCTACTAACAAAAGTTGAAAGTTGAGAGTCAAAAGTCTCCTTGCCATTAAACTACAGTGTAAAGTGAGGAATTTATAAACACAATGATAGTGATTATACAATGAATTTGTAGTAGCTCTACTCAATAGCAATATATCATGAGTCAAACAATCTTTTTTTTTTCATAGAATGTTCATTTTGCCCTTACTATGTATTCCTCTATATGATACCTCATTGACTCTCCCTAGACATGCCTCTGCCCCTATCTCAAGTATAATTTTCAGTATGTTGTCTTCTTATTTTATTTTGATTTTGATTTATTTACTAATCCATTTATGCTTATAAGATATTTGTCTTAGTTCTCCTATGCATCCTTCCTTGTATAATAGGTTGTCAACTCTCAATGGATATGTCTCTACTTATAACCATCTGCATATGTTTTTCTATTTTGTTTTCTCTTTCCTAACAATATTGCTCACTAACTGTATTCTCCCCATATTTCTTCTGCTACAAGCATTAGAATACTTTCCAGCACCCTGTCTTTTGTAAGTTACTTTTGTTTTTTTTTTGGTTTACTGATACCTATATGTAAATTCACTAATACCTATATTTTAATAGATTTCTTGTTCTTATTTTCTATTTTTTCCCCTTTGGTATCTGTCAGAGAAGCTTCTCTAACAGATACCAAAAAAAACTTTGTAATATAATAGTCTTTGTATTTATTTTGTTATGAACAACTTGTTTTATAGAAATTCTTGATCCAAAAATAAGGGGAATCCCTGTCAGTTTGATTTGAGATCATGTGACCTGTTGTTACAACTGACTGAATACTTTGTAATAAGAATATCTATCTCACTTTTCCTAAGTTCACTTAGAACTTACTCTTCTATCTATGCCTAAAATCACAAAAAAGACAAACTCTATACATTCTAATGTCTTATATCCAATGAGATCTCAAATTATATCACCAGACAGTACTCAAAAAGATGTTTTAACTTCCTCTTTCCAAAAATTGGTATATGATCTTATGTTGATTGAAGAAAAAAGTAATGCTGTAGGTTCAAACTTCATAATACTATTCATCTATATCCTAACTCCAAAATATTAGTTTTGCAGTTAGTGTACTAAAGGAGGCCAACTGTATATTTGCTCTTGTGGCCAAAATCTTTGTATAGAATATCTTAACTATATTCCTACCAATATTGAACTTGGTGATTTTACCTGTTCTTATTACTGGTCAATAAATCTAGCAACTCAACATCAACCATATCATATATATTTGAAATCCTTCAATTTTCTCCTTTTAATAATATAAAATAGCCTTTTTCTCTTCTTTAGTAGTCTTTCATGGTCTCAAATGCCAGCCCTACAAGAGCACAACTTTCTCTTATATTAATGGATAATCTTTGTATCTTGGTTTTCTGACTTTTTGGCTTTGATCCAATATCATGTATATTTTATCTTGTCTATGGTTATATCAAGCCTTATCTTTCTGAAGGATCTTTAGCAAATAGCATTAGCTTAATTAAAGTAAAACTAAATCTTGGTAGTAAGGTTTTTAAAGCCCAAATGAAAGAACTTCCCCAACAACTTTCATAGTGTATTTTTTTTAAATACTTCATAGTAATTACTAAGTCTTTTTTAAATTCAACTAATTTATTACTTTTATATATACCTATGCAACTCCAGAAGGAGAGTTCTGGATTCAACCAAAACTAAATGTATACTTACTCCAATCTCAGGATGTAAGTATATAAAATTTATTCAAAACAATTTTTTAACTTAATTATCTCCTTTAGTTTTTTCTCTATATTTTTCTATTTTTTGTTATAGAGTACTTAAAGAGAAATAACCAATTATCTCTCTTTTTTATTTGTTGTAGTGGTCCTTTTCAGAAAATTAACTCACTTCAACAAATATATCAATTTACCAACTTGTAAGTTTTTTTCAAAATAGAGAAGTCAAAGCTAATTACTATTAATTAGTTATTTCTGGTTAACAGTGGCTTTTGTTAACAAAGAATTTCATCTGACAACATATCACTTATTTTTGATAAACTTTATCCAAAATATTTTTATTCTTCAAAATCCTGCTATTTTTCCAAGTCTTCTTTTAGCTAATCCTGATTTTAGGGCTAGAATAGAGTCTCTTATGGTTATTCAACATGGAAAAAAGGGTATTTGCTTCTTAAAATGGTCTAATCATCTACATAAACCACTTGGTAATTTTTATACTTGTTTATGTAAATTTTGCCATATTTTAGATGGATGGAAATTGGTAGAAGGGAAAAAAGAAAAAGGCTGTTATCCAAGTATGTTATTAGACCTATATTTATTGTTATATTAACTGACTATTCTGAAGAATTATCACTAATTATTCAAATTTGCAGTAATTCCACTTGTGGAGAGAAAAAAATATTTTATCATTACAAATAATTATCCAAGACAAGATAAAGGACTAGAAAAGAGAATAGGACTATGGATTGGATACTATGTTAATAAAAATAGCTTGTCTTTAAATTATCAATCATTTCAACTTCAATTTTCTTAATATATATATATTAGATTAAATACAATATCTATTTAACTAGACCCTTTCTCTTTCTTAAGTTCTATCTAGTAGAAGGTGGTGGTGGAACTTGAATTTTAACTACCACTTTAGGTAGTTTGGTATAATAAGGCACTTGTTTACCTTTTGAAACAACTTCTATTATTTCATCATGTTTTTGTTTTTCAAGACTCTTTTCAAGACTCTTTTCAAAAGTTACCTTTTGAGACTTTTTTTATAGGTTTTGGCTTAGAAAGTAAAGGTTGAGTAGACATAACAACCTTTATTTGTTCTTTCTAATTAAAAATAAGCACAAAATACAGATATTTTAGAATTGATATACTTATTTCTAACTCAACTTCTGGTTAAATTTTCTGCTTCTATAGATCCTGTACATCTGTAAAAGGACTCCTCTGACCTTTCATAGGATAGTTGACTAGTATTGTAGGAGTTGGATGCTTGTTAAAAGTAAGAGAGTGTAAAGGAAAGTCAATAAATAGTGATAATAGAGAAAGAGTTGTAAGATCTATAATATTTTCTTCTTTTTTTTTGGGAAAAGAGAAGGCTGGAGAGACATGAATATAAGAAGAATGAACATACTCATCAGTATTGGTAAATACTGAGTTGATTTTCCATATTTGGTACTCTAGTTGTATTTTCTTCAAATCTCCCTAATATAAAATTTCAGACATAAGTAAAGGATCTCTGGTTGAGAATAAGATTCCCAGCTTCTCTTAACACTCCTTAATATATTGTCTATAAAAGCAGCTTTGAGCTCCTCTTCCTCTACAAAGTCTATAGATAACATTGTATCGAAAATAACCAGAAGATAACAAGAGATGCCAGAAAGATGTATTGAAAGATGGAGGTTAGAAACTTGAACAGCTCTTTCATGGTTTTGTATTCCATCATATGTTATTACTCCAGTAATACTTCTATCTTGATAGTATACTATAAAGTGATTTTGGGCTTTATTCATAAGTCCAAAACCTATAAGATCATAGATGAGTTTTGATTTCTTAATCTGGTTTGATTCTAAAGGCTCTAGATATTGAGGAATATTCCAGTCCAAAGGAGTTCTATCATCACCAACTGATAGCTCAACAACAAAAATAAGTAGTAGATTTAACACTAGAGAATTAATACTACTCAGAATTCCAGAGCATAGAAGAGAATTGTTGTGTTATCTCTAGTAAGTTGTATTGAAAAGCTTTGTTTCAGTTTTCATTCCAACCCAGTATTTAAACCAGTCTTCAAAATTACCATTGAAATATAAATGGTTATCAGAAGAAGCAAATATATCCATGACAATAAAAGGTGTTCTTGTCAGCTCCATATGCTTTCCTTCAGTTCTGTTGTCACCAGTATAATATCAGATATTGAGTATCATAAAAACACAGAATGTACAAGACTGTTGAGCTGTCAATCTGTTTTTGCTTTGTTTCCTTAGCAATTTCTTTTCATAACCAGCCCTATGAAAAATGTCAATAATCTTTATTAATAAGAGAAAAATCACTCACAAATAATAACTGAAAGCCAGATTCATTCTCTATAATTTGATAAGCATATAAATTGGACTATAGAGTATTATGTTCTTAAGAAAACCAAGCAGAGTCATAATCTTCTATAAAACAGTACTGGAAGTGTTCAAAGACTTTAAACAGAGCAGAGTTGTCTTGAAGTGTGTCTATAACTTCCTAGAACTCCAAAAATGATCTACAGACAGAGACATAAACTAGCTAAAGAGATGTGTCAAGCCAACACAAATTTTGCTCCCATGGATAATATAGTTTTTCAAATGTATTTTTCATAATTGAATATACTTTAGACTTCTTTTGTGGAGAGCTAGGGCCTTTGGGAATTAATTTCCATACAAAGTTAGGACCATGACCATCATTAATGAATTTCTTTCTTGGAGTCTAGGGTTTAAAAGATCTTGATTTACAACTAAGCTTAGTTGAAGTAGAAAATAATATTGAAATATTTGATCTCTCTTGTTTCCATTGGTTTGCCTTGCCATAGTAAGTCGGAATATCCACTATAAGATATATTTCTCAATCTTATTTTTATAAAAGAGAAAGTAAAACCATACTTTGCTTATCCTTGTAATTATCTTCAAAAGAAAGTATTCAACTATAGAGAGATTTCAGTCCTTTAAAAAATCTCTTATTACGACTAGCTATATAGTATAGCTGAAAATGCAAAGATTCTTAAGTATTAGTTTTAGCTGGCAATGTCTCCCATAGTATAGCAACTTAGCCTGAGATAACTTAATCACACTCCAAGTCTGAGTTAACAAAGAGAACTCAATGGAATTTCCATTGGATTCTGTATACTACTTATACAACTACTATATAGTCTGTGCACTACTCTCCTACACTCATCATGTGACTCCATCATGTGATATAACACTGTGACAATCCTAACATGTGACTGTAATATGTGACATTAGTCATATAACACTTTCCTGTACTGCTTCCTTGTATAGTAAGTCCAAATAAGAAAAGAAAAAGAAAAAGAAAAGAAATATAAATAATGACTTAGCCATTTTGCCAAGTCATGACATATAGCTTAGAATTCATAGACATATAAGTAGGAAAAATTATCCAAGCATGAGGTTTTCGAAGCCAGTACTTTATCCAGTTAGCAGTATTAGAGAACTTGTTCAGGATCCATTGAACTATGCTTTGAAATATATCCAATAACTTGATTTCCATGAGTTTTTGTGCCTTGATGATAAACTCATCCCTTCTAGAAATAGGAACTACACCACTGATCCTTGAACATCTTGTGGTCAACCTTCTGAAATGCTCTTCACATCCTCAAATCAATTTCTCTTCTACATTTCTCAGCTTCTCTCTGTTTCTAGGATCTCCATTTGATGAAAAGAGATTAGTAAATGTCTCAATAAAATCTTCTTTTTGAGCTTTGCTAAAGTCTATTATATAAATTATAAGCTATCAGATAATTGATTAAAAAAACAAAAATAAAAACATACAATTGCAAATATAGTGTCTTTAAGAACAATTGTTATGAGAGCCCCAAAAGGGAAATAATCTCCTATACATTTGAATACCTAATCCAAAACCTCAAATCATACAATGGGGTCAAGATATAAATAGTGTGGGAACTTAGGTAATAGGATCATGTGACTAGGTCAGGTGATCATAGAACATTCTGGAAGAGCATGTGATTGTAGACTAATAGTAGTACAGCCACTGTAAAATAGTATAAGTAGTAGTCCAATCTAGCAAAGAACCCCATCAAGTTCTTCTTGAACATCCACCTAGGGTGATCACTAAGGATATTCACTGTCTATCGATAACAACAATTCCCTTTTGCAAAGCTTGAGCAGCAATAGTTTGAAAGGTTGTAATAAAATAAATTCTGTAATATTCCATTAAGCCACCATCCATAAAAGACATTAAAATAGGCATCCATCTCTTGAGGACTGGTAAGAAAACTGAGATCATTATAAGAACTCAGCTTTTATCCTCCCAAAAACTATAAGCTATGTCAGCAACCATTCTATATGCAATATCTTCTTCAAGTTTATTGTTGTTATAAAGAACTTGGAATGCTATAAAGGGAGTTTGCATGTAGATAATATCCTCTAATCCAAGTCATGACATTTTGATAAAGTAAGGGTGATCTTTAGCAAATTGTTTGATAGACAAAAAAAAGGCTGTAGAATTATGAGGAGTAAACTTTTTTCTTGTTTTATTTCTCTGATAGATAACATGACCTTAATTGTATAAGGCATAAAAAATATCCTTGACTAATTTTCCAGGTCCAGTCAAAGTTAGAATGCCTAGTTATACACCAGAGAGACCAATATTAGAATGGTTGAGTACAATTTCATCAAACTAAACCTCTTTATCAGGATTTAAATGAATGTTGACAGGAGAGGAAGTGTGATCATGAAAACCATCTTGTACAAAGTATTTTCTACCTTTCCATGTATAAACTATTGCCCAAACTCTACAAGAAATATGAAGAAGAGGTTCTCTACATTGACATCCTTGTTGAATCTGAGTTTCTCATCCAGATCTTCTAGTTCTAGGTTGTATAAGAACTTTGCAGTTATAGCTTGAGCATTGGATAATCCCCAAATATTGTTATACAGATCTGAATTCTTTTTGCCAACAAGGAGCCTTTTCCTATTCATTTTTCTGGTTACGACCTTTCTTTATTTCATAAGCCCAATAAACAAGTGGTCACTTTTCTTTGATAAGTTCAGCTTCAGTAAAATTCTGCTTGAAATAGCTATTAGGAAAATAAGAGTATAACTTTACTAATGTCATTGGTAGTAGATTAGTTAATGGAACTAGAGTAGGAGGGAAAAGTTCAGGAATATGTTGCACTACTGGAATATTTTAGACTGAAGGTATTGAAAAAGACTAGAGAGGAAAAGAAGAGTATAGGTTAGCTGATATTGTAAGTGGTAAATTGGTAGATAGAACTAGAGTAGAAAACTTGGGGACATAGTAGACTGCTGGTATAGGAAGCTAAGAAGGTTGAGTAGGAATATTTTGAAATGAAGGTAATGGAAAGGACTGTAAAGGAAAATAAGGGTATATTTGAGTAAATGACATAGGTGGTAGTGGAACTGAAGTAGAATGAGCAAATCTAGGATTATGTTAGACTAGCAAGGCAAACTGAAAGGGCTGTAAAGGGATATTTGAAGCTGAAGGCAATAAGAGAGGCTGGAAAAATTGTTGTAGATTGAAGTGCTTGAATCAAACCTTGAATATCAGCTAGTTCTATAGAAAAGTATAAGGGAAAAATCAGCTAGAAAAAAGTATAACATATGAAGAGATGATTTTGTTTTATTTTGTACTGGTATTGAAGAATTTTCTTGAGATGAACTCAAGAAGTATTGTACACAATGTTTGAGAAATTTCTAAAATGAGAAAACTCAACAAACAAATCTTAGAATATTGGTTCTTATATGTACAAAAACCATGATTTATAAGTAAAGTAGAGCTGAAAACACAAGATTTAGGTTGAAGTTCTAGAAATGATATAGATCTGCAAAATTTTATAAATTTAACATTGGTCTTTATATGGTTAGACCAGAACATAGTTAAAAATAAAACTTAAGAACTTTATTGAAGAGATAAATAGACTATAAGACCACTCAAGATCACCAAACAGTCTAGATGTTATAAAAGTCCCAAGAAGGAAACAGTCTCCCATGCATTTAAACACTTAATCTAAAATCTCAAGTCATACAATGGGGTCAAGGTATAAATAGCATAGGAACTTAGGTAACCAAATTACATGACAAGGTCAAGTGATCATAGAACGTTCTGGAAAAAACATGTAATTGTGGACTAGTAGTAGTATAGCCACTGTAAAATAGTATAAGTAGTGGTCTAATCCAAGAAAGAACTCCATCGAGTTCTTCTTGAATATCCATTCTGGGTGATCACTAAGAGCATTCACTGCCTATCAATAACACTAGAAATCAAAGATCTAGTAAAATAACCTAGTAGAAGTCAAGAAACTGCAAAGTATGGTAAAGTTGCTAGTATAACAGCAACATATCTCTAGTGAGATGACTAACTCACTTGTGGAAATAATTTTCATTTGAATAGATTGTAAAGCTATTCAAGACTACTAGGGAGCCTAAAAACCAAAAATCTAGTAAAGTAGTCCAGTAAAAGTCAAGAAACCAAAAAGTATAGTAAAGTTGCTACAGTGGCTGTGATAAGTCTCTAATCAAATTATTAACTGTATTACAGAACTAAGTTATATAAGTTATTTTTCACTAGCTTTTTGGTACTATAGTATAGTTGAGCTAGTGATTACAGCTTGTTAGCCAATAAACTTAGCTATTTTATAAGTTTAATTGACTTGTCAATCTGTTGGTCACTTAGGATTATCACTAATTACTATCATCAATTACTATTACTAAGTTAGTGTAGCAAGATAACAGATAGCAGCTAAGTAGTAGCAATGTACAGAGTAGCAGCAATATACAGTTAAGTTACAGTAATGTACAGCAAAGTTGTTATAAATATTGCTAAACAGTGTAGTAAATTTGTGATCAAGTGCAGTAACAAAAGTGGTAATGTATGGTAAGGGGTACTGTAAATTCTTCAGGCCCAGTAGTATACAGAACCTAATGGGAACTCTATCAAGTTCTTCTTATCAACTTGGACTTGAAGTGTGATTAAGCTATCTTAGGCTAAGTCACTACACTAGAACTCAATTCCACATCTAGAGCACTGTTTGTCTTGGACCTTGCTCATTTTTACTCTCATAATCTTATCAACTCTCAATTGGTGGTCATTACAATCACTAGTCACCTCTATATATAAACATAGCACCATGTCTCTAGATCAATACAACTCTCTTATAAGCAGTATGCTCAATCAACTGTGTGCTCTTACCAAGCTAAGGGCGGAGTTAGAAGAAATGAGATAGTAGAGAAGGTTAAATGCTTTAGATGTTGGGGTGTTAGGCATTTCAAATGGGAGTATTGAAGTAGAGAAGAAGAGAAAGAGGGATGAGGAAGTAGCATATGTGGCTAGCCTACAAAAGGCATAGCAAGAGGAAAGGCCAGTGTACTCCTTATAGAGAAAGGCTATTACAAATGGCCACTTACTAATTTGTAAGTTGATGATTTAATAATCAAAAGGCTCAAAAAAGCAAAGTTTAGACAGTAGCAAAAGATGTTGCTAAGTCTGAGGTTTATTCTCAGATATACAGTTCTTAAATACATAATTGTGGTAGTCTGTGCATCAGAACAGTCTACCACATGATCACTACCTATTGTTCTACATATAGGAGTGCTATTGTTCTTGAAATAGAGATAATCTAACTATTTTAGGGCAGTCCTTTGTTCTATTCAAGGACAGATGATAATCTATGAATAAAGATCAATATCATATACAAACATTGAGGACCTTGTATCTCTATGGGATCTTATCACCTTGGTATCTATTTATAGCCAAAAGAAGTGCATTGAAGAGAGCTTCATGATGGTCATTGAAGCAAATGATTACATTAAGCAGCTCCCGAGATATTGGCAATTTAGTATCTAGTAACTTGGTAATTACTAACTGATCTGCTGATAACTCAGTGAATACTGATTGCTTTGAGATGTTTTTGGTACCATTTGAAAGGTCTTCTTAAGGGCTTTTGGTAGCCATTTAGATTGTCGAAATTGATCAAGTATTCCTGGAGTTATAGTCTGAATAAAGTTTGTGACAGAAGTAAAGAAGAAATTAACAGTGCTCTGGGTCAACAAGGACCTAGCAAGAAAGAACTTTGTCAAGTACACAGAATAATATAGGATGTTGGCAAGAATTGTCAACTATAGTAACGAAGTTCACATTGACAAAATAAAGAAGGTTATTTCTGACAAGCTGCAAAATGCACTTGTCATCTATAAAATAACAAATCAATCTCCAAAAGCATGGAGTGACTACCTCAAATTGTTGATGCAAGCATATAAGGCCTTACATCTGGACAAGGCCTAGGGCACAATATTCAGTCCAGAGGCAATTGAAGAAAAGAGTAGAGGAAAGAAGGACCTGGACACAATAGAAATAGATGAGATTTAGAGAAAGGAAGAAAAGATCTTATGATACTATCAGATATGTGCTGGAAAAGGCTTTAAGAATAAGTCAAAGATACACAATACAGTAGACTGTTATGACAAGCCTAGTAATGAGAACAAGTGTCCTTATAAGAC
>Ga0153935_1000034_pt1 | contig 26232 bp, 27 predicted proteins | sample TSNJ019MetaG_FD_104677 | JGI IMG/M metagenome (GOLD analysis project Ga0153935, IMG submission 104677) | Attine ant fungus gardens microbial communities from New Jersey, USA - TSNJ019 MetaG | ecosystem: Host-associated > Fungi > Mycelium > Unclassified | place: USA: New Jersey, Wharton State... | reverse complement strand
TAGTATGAGTGGTTTTTGTTTTTTAAATCAACAATTTATATTGTGGAGCACAATAACAGTCCACAGCTACAAAAAAAAGTAACTAACCCCTGATATATGCTGTAAGTGTAAGGGGACCCTACCAATACCATCCCTGGAACACTAGACCAACCCCTGGAGCAACTCTGTACCTAATTAAATATTACATAGTAATATTTAATTGTCTCTAGCTCAACTTGGCAACTCCTGACCTAACTGGTAGGACTGTAGGATCAGGGATAAACAGACTATAGTAGTATATATAGTGTAGAGTACACCTCCAAAAGCCTTATCCTAAACTCTAAGAATTCTCCTGGAGGTAAGTTATAACATAACTTAGGAGTATAATATTACTAAGGATTCTCCTGGAGTCCACTCTGCTCCAGTTGCTCTTACAGTGGTTTAAGATCTCTATAATAGAGCCTTGGAAGGAGCATAATGAACAGCCTCTCTTAGGTTGCCCTCTACTACCCTCAGCCAACCCTCTAGAAAACCACTCCACTCCACACAAATGTTATATGTGGATATGCCCTAGACCATTGCTGACACCCTAGCCTATCTACAATACTATTTGCAGAAAGTCACTGAGAGGCAAAACTGCTTGAAAACCAATATAGATAACATTCTTTCTATTCTGACCACACAACTGCAGCAACTTATATAGCTAGTCTCCAGCCCTCACTCTTTGGCTCCAGCAATGGCCCTCTTTCCAGTGCTTACACCACCAACCCCTCTATAGTAGCTCCGAGATCTTGGACTCACTCTAAACTTTTATCCCCTTCTAACTTTTACAAAGAGCAGAATACAAGTTAAGTATTTCTCAATTCCTGCACTTTGTATATACACTTGGTCCTGGAGCAGTTTGATTGCAAGAAAGAAAAGGTTCTGTAAGCCTTAATATTTTTCAAAGGAGGTTGGACCACAAAATGGTCCAAAAATCTCTTTCAACAGGAACCAGACACTGGTGTGTTTCCTTTGCAAACCTGGACTAACTTCAACTAGTACTTCTGAACTCAATTCTTTCTAGTCAATATAGAGGTTAACACTATAAATATCTTGGAGAGAACATTCTACCACTAAGGAAATCAGATGGTGGACAACTATCTAAACAGCTTCTAAACCCTAGTCTCTAATACTGGCTACATAGACCTGTAGACTCTGGTGGTGAAGTTTTGATAAGGACTCTGGATGAACATTCAGAATCAGATTGCCACTATGCCTTACAGAAGATCCACTAACACTGACTCTGAGGTATAGTACTAGGTCCAGCTAGCCAACAAGATCTTCCAGTTCTTGCAATATTTGGTGTTCTCTCTCCTGTCCAGAATCCCTGCTCTCTATCTTGTCTATGGTATGCTCTCTAGTCCTCTCTACATCCATACCTTCAAGACCTCTTTCTTCTCCTCTACTTTTGCCTCTGTCTCTAAGCATATCTATAAACGTTAATGCAGTACAAAAGTTGAGATCCATCCCTCCACATAACTGCTACTACTGTGGAAAAACTAGTCACCATATCAAGAACTACCCATACTGTCTTAATATAAGACAGTTAATAGCAGAGTAGAGAGAGAAGTTAATCAAAGACCTGATAACCTTAAAGAATGCAATTACTATAAAAGAAGCAGAGCTCCTCTTGAAAGAGAATTTTGTGTAGAGTGACCAGCAAAAAATGCACCCCAAAAGCTCTCTATAAATAGATTCACTATACTTAATATAGAAGATGTTAATACAAGTAATAATAAATCAAAAGATATATCTACCCCTTCCTCCACTCCTGTTATTAGTATACTCCCCCAAAGACCAAAATGGGAAAAACAGCTGTCTAAGTAGCTTTTTACCAATGCTCTTGACATACGCAGAATGTTCTTAGTCCTCCCTATAGAAATTAGCATAACTAACACCAGTAAAGTCTATTCTGTTAAGATACTCTTGGACTATGAAGCTACTAGCAGCTTCATAGACTGGGACTTCACCTACTCTAGAGGTATTAACACTTAGACTATCTCCCAACCTATACTGGTTTTCAATATCAATGGCTCTCCCAATGAGGTAGGACAGATATCAAAGATAGTAGACATAGTTCTCTACTACTAGACTTACTCAGAGTAAACCCTATTGGCTGTCTTTAGTCTAAAGAAGCAAAATCTAATCCTCAGTTATACTTAGCTGAAAGACTATAATCCAGAGGTCAACTAGAAGAAGAGCAAAGTCCTTATAATATAATGTCCACCCTGCTATAAAAAATACCATATGCTATGAAAGAAACAGGCCATAAAGAGAAGACAAGAGGTCTAAGCCCTGCTACACTGCTAGACCAGACCCACCCCACTCTTGGATGGTAACAAAGAGAATCTTAAAATCCCATATAGAACTAACAGATGAAACTAGAAGCTTAAAGACTGACTGTTTATAACTAGACTGTTTCTCTAGCTCTCAAAGAAAGCCATATGAGTCTCTACAACTACTTTCCAACACTTAGCCAAAGAAGCTTACTGGAGCACAGAAATATAAGCTGTTATAGTTCTATTACTTCCATATGCCCAAGGCTTCAAGTCTATATTCACCAAGAACAACTTCAATATTCTTCTAGAACATTGACACTGGAACTACACTATAGAACTCTTGCTGGGCTCCAAGCCTAAATCAACCAAGGTGTACTCCCTGTCTTCAATAGAACAGAAGTATTATAAAATGACTATTAAGAAGAAAACTATTTCTCATATATTTATCAACTTAATGGAAAACATTCAAGAATACAATACAGGAAAGATATAAATAGTGTGGAAAGGATTATATAAGAAATGTAGAGTTATTAGTAAGGGTCATGTGATTGTGGGAGATAGGCACACAGACTATTCAATATTTGTATAAGTATCTAGTGGAATCCAATAAGGAACTCTATCAAGTTCTTTCTGAACAACCATCTTGGTTGAGCTCTAAGTTCTCACAACTGCATGCTAATACAAGAACTCAATATCTATTGTCAACCCTACATCTCATAGTCTCAACACTCTCTATTCCACTTACTCTTTTATTGTCTTTACTAACAAGTACAACACTCGGAAGCTTTTTGAAAAGTGAGCTCTAGCTATAAAAAAGACTTCACTGTCAGTTAGGGATAGTGGATAGAAAGTCTAGACAAAACTTATGTCTCTGTCTAAGATCTGATCTCCATACCAAGTGGGCTTGTATATAGCATTTCACTATTAGCTCTATACTACTAGTCCATTGTGATCAGTTTATGCAGGAGAACAATAGTAACCTCTTAAAGATCTGTCTAGCTTAGAGATTTTCTTCTTAGGGATAATATTGTTTTATCCTTTTAGTCAGTAGCTAGCTATAAGTTCAGACAAAGAAAACTGCTTTTTCTCATATGAGAAAACATTATCATTACTATTACTACCACTATTACTACCACTACTATACATGTCCTGATAACAATCTACAGAGCAACCTGCTACTCCTATACCTTCTCTTCTCATTCAAGAGGAGCAACTTTTTACCTTGATTGCTGGCCTACAGCAGTAGGTGGCTACTTTACTATAACAAAGTAAAGGAGCAAGAATGGAGATAACAAAACCTCCTCTATTCAGTAGAAAGATAGAGAAAGTAAGTGCATTTGTTAATATGGCCCATTTGTATCTAAGAATAAAGATGACAGAGGAGTCAGAGTCAACAAAAATAACCTAGGTACTGTCTTATGCACAGAGAGAGGTAGTAAAGACCTGGAAGGATAACCTATTGGACAAATTATCAAAAGGGAAATCAGAAATAGAGATAGCAGAAGAATTATTCAGTAAGATGAGAAACAAGTTTAGAAAAACAGTAGAGGAAGAAAAAAAGGTGAAGCAGTTAAGAACAATAGAGTAGAGAAAGAGGACATATAATAAGTATATCCAAGAATTCAAGAAGATAGCAAAAGAAAATGGATACAAGAGGTGACCTTTTATAGAAGAGTTCAAGAGAGGGTTAAGTAGGGGAATCAGAAGAAAGTTAGTAAAGGCAGAAAGTTCTTTCTGTATAATAGAGAAGTAGTAGAAAAGATTGGTAAGGTTAGATAGAAACCAAAGGCAGAGTAGAGCAGAGTAGAGAATATTAGAGAGAAATACAGCATGTCTACAGGAAAATACACAGCCCAGGGAAGGCTTTGGGGGAGAATCATATAGAAATAAAGAGAGACAAATTGTATGAAGGGCAGGTAGGTGGTCAGAACTTTAGAGGAAAAGTACAGAACAACCAAAGAGAACAAGGACTAGAAAGAGACTCTAATATAATAGATGTTGATAGGAGAAGAGAGGGAATAGGATATGCTATGTATATAAAAAATGGAACCATATGACCAAAAACTGTTGGCAGAGGAAGAAAAGAGAAGAAAAAGTGGTAGAAATGCCATAAGAGTTAACAAAAGACAATGAAGGACAGTAAGCTCCTGGCTGGCCTCCTCAAATATATACAGTGTATTGTATCTAGAGAAGCTAGGAAGTAAAGTTTCTTGTCAAGGCAATACTGAGAGAATAAGAGATGTATGGCACACACTATAACTGCTAAAAGAAGTATAGATGAAAGTAGAACTAGAAAAGCTAGAAAGTTATGAAGGGATAGTAGTGAAAGCATTGTTGAATAGTAGGGCAATAGGTCTATTCATAGATACAAAGTTTGTGAAGGAGAAGAGATTTAAGCTAAAAAGACTAAAGAATCCCCCATTAGTATAAAATATGGATAGAACTGTCAATGTGGAAGAAACAATCACTCATTAGGTAGAATGCAATATGTTCTTCAAAGGACATATTAAGAGGGCATAGATAAACATATATAATTTGGGAAAAACAGAGGTGATATTGGATATGTCCTGGTTAGTTGTCCACAACCCAGAGATTGACTGGGAAAAAGGGGAAGTAAGAATGACATAGTGCCTACCTATATGTGGAAAAAGAAAGCAGGAAACACAGAAGAGTAAGTAAGTAAAAAAGATAGAAGAAGAAAAAATAGTAGAGGAACTAGTGTCTAGAAGGTTCTAGAAGTGGAAGAAAGTGTTTGGTAAGGAGAAATTGGAAAAGATACCAACAAGAAAACTATAAGACCATGTAATAGAATTAAAGAAAGAGTTTGTACTGAGAAAGGGAAAGATATATTCTCTATTAAGGGAAAAAAAAAAGGAAGTACAAGTATTTGTAAAGGATCAACTGCAAAAAAGGTATATTCAATCATCAAAGTCACTACAGACTTTACCAGTACACTTTGTAGCAAAGAAAGATAGAAAGAGAAGGATAGTATAGGATTACTACCATATTAATCAATAGACAGTAAAAAACAGGTATCCATTGCCCTTAATTGCATATATTCTAGATGGAATAGACAAGAAGAAGGTATTCACAAATCTGGACCTTAGATAGAAGTACAACAATGTAAGAATTAAGGAGAACAACAAATGGAAAATAGTATTTACAACACATATTAGGGTCTATGAACCAACTATTATATATTTTGAGTTAACAAACTCTTCTGCTACTTTCCAAACCATAATGAATGATCTGTTTTACAATATGATTAATCAAGGGAATACAACAACCTTTATTGACAATATCATAGTTGCTATGAACACAGAAGAGGGACACAATGAATTAGTAGAGGAAGTGTTGAACAGGCTGGAAAAGAATGACCTCTTTGTCAAACCAGAAAAATGTTAATGGAAAGTAAGAGAGATAGAATTCTTGGGCATAGTAATTGGTCCCTGAGAAGTTGAAATACAAAAGGAAAAAGTAAATGGAATATTAAGCTAACCAGTATCAAAGAATATAAAAAAGGTACAAAAGTTCCTAAGACTTACCAACTACTACAGGTGGTTTATTAATAACTTTGCTAGGATTATAGCTCCATTACATCAGTTGGTTAGAAAGAAGAAAAAGTGAAGATGGAGAGAAGAACAAATAAAAGTATTCAAATGGTTGAAGAAGATATTTATGACTGAGCTAGTTCTAGCTATTTCTGACTTAGATAAGGAAATGAGAGTGGAGGCCAATACTTCAGCTTATGCAACAAGAAAAGTACTGTTAGTCAAATATGAGGACAAGAAATAAAGGCCAGTTGTCATGAGTTGCTTTGACTATAACAAGAAGCTATAAATAGAACAGATATAGACTGGAGTCAAACTGGCAGCTGATAGACAGCTTATAGTTTAAACAAGGACAAATAGTATACTTGTATATATAGTAGACTGCAATTAAGCAAGAACTCTATCAAGTTTTCTTCTAACCCTAAAGTATTATCTTGAGTTAATCCCTAACTTAAAGTTCTTGAGTCAATTGCTAACAGAAGAACTCAATTCTATACTCCAGGTACTGTTTACTTTGAACCCTGTCTAGACTTTATTCTCTTATTGTCCTTAATTGGTAATCAGCTTGATTACTAGTCTTTTTGGATAGTGGACCCTAGCTGTAAAGGGAACTTGGTAGTCAGTTAGGGACTGCCGGTAGAGACTCAGTACCAAATCCAGGTATTGTATTCAAGACCTAACCTAGCAATTAGGTAGTATTGTTGAGTAGATTACCTGTATCTTTTTCTGATCAGTAGAAACCTTGTACTAGAGGTACATTGTCATCTATATATATAGAGAAATAGCATTAACCCCTTAAAAAGGTGCTGTTAAAGTAGAAATTCTCTTCTTGAGGTGATTATTTACTATTTGATTAGAGCAGTATGCTCAACTAGCAGTAGACTTTTACCAAATTAAGGGCAAAGCTAGAAGAAAGAAAGAGAAGAGAATATTTCAAGTATAGGAAGTTTGGGCATCTAGCCTGTAACTGCAGGAGTAGAGTTGAAGAAGAAAAGAGAAAACCAATCCCTAAAAACAAGTTTGAAATGTTGGTAAGCCAAATGATAAGATATAGAATAAAAAAAGAGGTCAAGATGCAAAGGCAAAAAAGAAAAGAGAAAGAAGTGAAGTATTTTAGGTATTAGGGGGTAAAGCACTACAAATAGAAGTATCCAAACATTGTAGCAGAGAAAGAGAGAAAAAGAAAAAAAGAGGTAGCATATGTGGCTAGATCACAAAAGGTATAGCAAGAGAGGAGTCCAGTATGTCCTACATAGGAAAAGACATAGGAATATTGTGAGAAAGGGAGCATGCCTCCAGAAAATACACTTCTGCTCAAGAGAGGATGGTTGACAGAAGAGGTAGTAGCAATGTATGTAAACTGTAGGGGATGTAAAGACAAGGAGGTCCAAACTCATAAAAACCAAAAACAAGAATTCCTCCTCAAGAGGCAAGTGAAAAACATATGGTACAACCTATGCCAGAAAGCATGGAACTGAAGAGAGGAAGAAGCAAAAAGGGGAGAGATGACAAGAGTGTAGTGTATAAAGTGTAGAAGAAAAGATGTAATAAAAGAAAAAGTATTGGGACAAGAAAAGAAAGAGATTCTATGTCTAGAATGTAGAACAGGAAAAAAGAAACCATGGTGGAACTGAGGAGTGGTGGCATACCCCATAGAGGAAAAAATGCAGTAGGACAGTATATAAACAGAGGTTCTGAAAAGTGCAGCAATAGAGGAGATTGGCCAAAGGAATATCAGGAAAATATTCAAAATGTTGAAAGAGGTGTGGTTGAATATTGGAGTAGAAAAGGTAAATATGCATGAAGGCATAACAGTCAAGGTACTCTTGGATAATGGTACAACAGGAATTTTTATGAATAAAAAGATGATAGCAAAGTATAGATTTAAGCTGCAGAAGCTAGAGAGACCAGTGACAGTGAGAAATGTAAATAGTACAAATAATAGCAGAGGAGCTGTAACATACTAGGTAGAAGTAAATGTGTATTATAAAAATCACATAGAAAGAATGAGAATGAATGTGTGCAATCTGGAGAGAATAGATATTATATTGGGTATGCCATAGTTACAGGCATATAACCCAGAGATAAATTAAAAGATTGGAGAGGTCAGAATAACAAGATGTCTACCAATCTATGGAAGAAGTTTAGCAGTGAAAGAAGACATAGAGAAAAGGAAAAAGATAGGAAAAAGAGTTAGAGTGATAGAAAAGGCAGATAGAAATAAGTGGAAAATGTTAATAGAAAAGAAGTTCAATAATAAAGTTGAATTAGACAGAGAAAAAGTGAGGAAGATGGTGCTACAGAGATTTCACAAGTAGCTTAAAGTGTTTGAAAAGGCAGAGTCAGAAAGAATACCAGTAAGAAAGCCTTAGGACTATGCAATAAATCTGAGAGAAGACTTTATGCCAAGAAAAGAGAAGACATATCTAATGTCAAGAAAAGAAAAAAAGAAAGTAAGAGAATTTGTAGAGGAACAGTTGAGGAAAGGGTACATTAGGCCATCAAAGTCATCTTAGACTTCACCAGTATTCTTTGTAGGGAAAAAAGATAGAAAAAAAAAAATGGTACAAGATTATAGATACCTAAATAAAGGGACAGTTAAGAATAACTATCCTTTATCTTTAATTTCAGACTTGATTGATACCATGGAGACAAAAAAGATATTTACAAAGATAAACTTGCACTGGACAATGTATTTTGGAGTATATAAACCTACTATATATTTCAAAATTATTAAATGAAGCAGAAAGAAATTATGAAATTCATAATAGAGAGATGCTAGCAATAATTCAATATCTAGAAGAATGGAGGTATTTGCTAGAAGGTATACAAACAAAATTTGAAATCTAGAGTGATCATAAAAATCTTGAGTATTTCATGAGCAGTTAGAAGTTGAATCAAAGACAAGCAAGATAAATATTATACCTGTCTAGATTTGATTTTATACTAAAATATATGTCAGAAAGCAGTATGAAAAGAGCTAATAGTCTTAGCAGGTGTCTAGACTAGCAGGTGAGAATAGAGAGAGATAATAAAAATAGAGTATTAGTAAAAAAGGAATAGCTAGAGGTTAGAACGATACAAGTGATAAAAGTAGTAATCAAAGGGATAGACCTATTGGAAAAGATTAGAAAATCAGAAGCGAAAGATGATGAGATAGTAAAAGCTATAGAAGAAATAAAACAAGTAGATATTAAAATGTTAAGAGATAAGAAATGGCAAGAAGAGAATAAATTAATGTTGAAGGATAAAAAAGTATGTCCTAAAGAATAAGAAATTAAGAACAGAAATGATCCAGCTACACTATAATATACTGGTAGAAGGACATAAAGAACAGTAGAAGACAACTGAGTTGATAACAAGAAACTTTTGGTGGCCTGGGGTCACTAAAGAAGTCAAAAAGTATGTAGAAGGATATAATACATGCCAAAGAAATAAAAATTGCACAAAAGCACCTACAGGAAAGCTCATACCTAATATAGTACTGAAAAAACCTTGGAATCATATTATAGTAGATTTTATTACAAAATTACTGCTAGCATAGAATTATGATAGCATTCTAGTAGTATATGATAGGGTGACAAAAATAGCATACTTTGTACCAACTACAAAAAAAACTTTGGCAGAAGAAATAGCAAGATTGTTCTAGGATAATATCTGAAAGCTATATGGCTTGCCAGAAAGTATCATTATAGATAGAAGAGCACAGTTCATAGCAGAGATGATAAAGAAGTTAAATTCAATATTAGGAATTGATACAAAGTTGTTAACAGCCTATCACCTACAAACAGATGGACAGATAGAAAGAATAAATTAGGAATTAGAACAATATCTAAGGATGTTCATTAACTACAGGCAGGAGCAATGGTCAAACTAGTTAGTGATGACAGAGTTTGTATATAATAATAAAGTACAGACTAGTACAAAAGTATCACTGTTCATGACAAATATTGGACAAGACCTGTATATGGAATTTAAAATAAGAAAGAAGAAGTTTGAAAAGGTAAAAGAATTTGCAATAAGAATGAAGGAAGTTTATGAAGAAACAGAAGCAGTATTAAGAAAGAGTCAAAAGGAGATAAAAAAGTATGCAGATAGAAAAAGAAGTGAAGTAGAAAAATATTGAGTAGGAGACTGGGTACTTTTAAGCATAAAGGATTTGAAGTAACAAATGCAAGGAAGAAGATCAAAAAAACTAACAGTGAGATTTGTTAGATCTTATTAAGTAAAGAAAATAATTTCAACAAATGCAATAGAACTAGATTTGTCAAGTACAATAAAGATACATCCAGTAGCCAATATCAGTAGAGTATGTAGGTACAAAGATCAAGTAGAGAACCAGAGAAAAGAATGGTCATCACCAGTAATAATTGATAAGAAAAAAAAGTATAAGGTAGAGAAGATATTGAACAAGAGAAAGTTTAGAGAAAAAAACAGATACCTAGTATAATGGAAAAGATATACAACAAAGGAAGATATTTGAGAGCCAAAAGAAAACTTGGGGAATATACAAGATTCAGCAAATAAATTCAAAGAAGAATATTAAAAAAATATCAGGCAAATAAAGAAAAGAAATAGCAGAAAAGGCTATAAAGGAGAACTGCTAGGAAAATACATAGCAAAAATGTTTTATGGATAGAATGACAAGAGGTTTAATAGAGAATACTGGAGAAGAATAAAAAGAAATTGCAAACAATGGAAGAAAGAAAAAACAAAAGAACAAAGAACTTTGGAAATAATTTAAGAAAAAGATAAAGAAGAGAAAGAAGAAAACAAGCAAGAATTTGAAAAAGGTAGAATAGGATGAAAATGAAATAGACAATTTACAGAACCTATATGATAAGCTATAAAGTCCTTAGGATAAGGACCTTTAAAAGGAATACTGTTATAAGCTGCCTTGACTATGACAAGAAGCTATAAATAGAACAGATATAGACTGGAGTCAAACTAGTAGCTAATGAATAGCTTGTAGTTTAAACAAGGACAAATAGTATACTTATATATATAGTAAACTGTAATTAAACAAGAACTCCATTAAGTTCTCTTCTAATTCTAAAGTACTACCTTGAGTTAATCTCTAACTTAAGGTTCTTGAGTTAGTCACTGACACCAGTTGTATTTATCTCCAAATTATTAAATACAACAGAATATAACTATGATATTCATAATAAAGAAATATTGACAGTAATTCGATGTTTAAAAGCGTAAAGGCACTACTTGGAAGGAGCAAAAGTAAAGTTTGAAATCTAGACAGACCATAAAAACCTCCAATACTTTATAACTAACTAGAAGCTGAATTAAAGGCAGACCAGATAGATATTGTATTTGTTACAATTTAACTTCTCTCTGAAGCATGTTCTGGGCAAAAGTATAGAAAAGACAAATGGATTAAGCTAGAGACCAGATTGGTAGGAAAGAGTAGAGAATGACAATAAAGATTAGATATTAATAAAACTAAGTTGGATAAAAAGAATAGAAATATTAGTAGAAAAGAATAATCTAAGAAAGAGAATTTAAAAAGCACAAGAAAGGAATAAGAGAGTAATTAAGATAGTAAAGGAACTAAAGAAAGCAGAAATGAAAACATTGAGAGACAAAGGGTAGACAATAAAGAAGGGAGTAGTTATGAAAAAGGAATGAATCTATATACCAGAAGGAGAATTAAGGGAGGAGGTAATATAACTATATCACAATACATTAGTAGAAGGATATAGGGGAAGATAGAAAACAACAGAACTAGTAACAAAAAACTATTGGTGGCCGGGAGTTATAAAGAAAGTGAAGAAATATGTGGATGGATATAATACTTGTGTATATTATAAGAATAGAAGTGAAGCTCCAGTAGAAAAACTGATGCCCAATGCAATCCTAGAGAAACCATGGAATTATATTTCAGCAGACTTTGTCACCAAACTACCTTTAGTCCAGGGTTATAATGCAATTCTAGTAGTTTGCAATTGATTCAGCAAAATGGTATATTTTATAGCAACTACAAAGAAAACATCAGTAGAGGAACTTGCTAGGTTATTCAGGGATCATGTTTGGAAATTGCATGGACTTCTAGAAAGTATCATATTATATAGAGGAATATAGTTTGCAGCAGGAATGATGAAGAAGTTGAATAGGCTATTAGGGATCCAGACAAAGCTGTTAACAGCCTATTATCCCCAAATAGATAGGCAAACAAAGAAGATCAATCAGGAGCTGGAATAATACCTAAGGGTCTTCATCAATCACAGACAAGAGCAATGGCCAGACTGGTTAGAAACTGCCAAATTTACATATAATAACAAAATTTATTCAGCTACAAAAGTGTCCTCCTTTAAGGCAAACTATGGTCAGAATCCATGAATGGGATTTAAAGAAAAAAGAAAGGGGAAGTTTGAGGCAGCAGGGAAGTTTGTGAAAAGAATAAAAAAAATTTAGAAAGAGACAAAAGTGACATTGGGAAAAGCACAAAAGAAGATGAAGAAGTATGCAGATAGAAAACAAAAAGAAGGGAAAGAGTATAAAGTTGAGGGGACTTAGTGCTATTAAATACAAAAGATCTCAAGTAGCAGATAGTAAGAAGAAGATTAGAGAAATTGACAAAGCAGTTTATAAGACATTACAAAGTCAAGGGAATCATCTCAACCAATGCTATAGAATTAGAACTACCTAGTTCTATTAAAATATATCCTATAGTTAATGTAAGTTGAGTATGGTTGTACAGACCCCAGGTGGAGAAACAAAAAAAAACCCTACCAAAACCAGTTATCATTGAGGAAGAAGAGGAATTTGAGATAGAAAAAAATACTAAACAAAAGAATAGTTAGAGAGAAGGAAAGGTTTTTAGTATGATAGAAGGAATATAAGACAGAGAGAGATACTTGGAAAAGTAAAAAAAAAACCTGAAGAATATAAAGAAGCTGGTTAAAGAGTTTGAAAGAGAGTATAGGGAAGAGGTTGAAAAAGTAAGGCAACAGAAAAAAGAAGACAACAAAAAGGAATTTTCTTAAGAACTCCTAGAGAGGTTTATAGCAAAGATACTATGGGAATAATCAAATAAGGAATACAAAAGACAAAGGAAAAGAAGATGGAAGGAAAACTGGAGATGATGAAAAAATTTCTCAGAATGAAAAAACTTAAAAAGAGAACTATGTTATGAAACAACTTCTAAGAAGAAAACTATTTCTTATATGTTTATCAACTTAATGAGAAATATCCAAGAATACAATACAGAAAAGATATAAATAGTATGGAAAGGATTATATAAGAAATGTATAGTTATTAGTAAAGATCATATGATTGTAGGAGACAGATATATAGACTATCCAATATTTGTATAAGTATCTAGTAAAATTCAATGAAGAACTTTATTAAGTTCTTTCTAAATAACCACCTTGGTTAAGCTCTAAGTCCTCACAATTGTATGCTAACAAGAAAGAGCTTGATGCTTTTCTAGAAGAAAACCTTTATACTGGACAAATCTGCTTCTCTAAGTCACCAATGGTAGCTCTAGTATTCTTTATCAAGGAGAAAAATAGCTCTCTCCAGCTGGTATAGAATTACCAGGCTCTTAATTTAATAATAGTAAAAAACAAATACTCTCTACCACTTATCTCTAAACTTGTGTCTCAACTATATGGAGCCAAGTACTTCACCAAGTTGGATGTCTACAAGGGATTTAACAATGTATAAATCAAGCCCAGAGATGAGTAGAAGGCTATCTTCTATACTAACTATAGCCTATTTAAGCTCTCAGTAATGTTCTTTGGAATAACCAACAGTCCAGTCACCTTCTAGACCATAATGAATGACATTTTTCAAGACCTCATTATAAAAGGCATTATAGTGGTATACCTAAAATGATATTCTGATCTTCACTCAAACTATTGAACAATATACTAAAGCTGTCTGGAGAATACTTAAGATCTTAGTAAAACATAAACTATACCTTCGTCCAGAGAAGTGTAAATTTTAGAAAGAACAGATTGAATATCTAGAACTGGTTGTATTCAAAAACAAAGTCTCAATGGACCCTGTCAAGGTTGCTAGAGTCTAAGAGTGGTCTACCCTAGAAAACTAGACCAATGTTCAAGCCTTCCTAGAGTTTGTTAACTTCTACCAGTAGTTTATACAGGACTTTTTGACTATTGCTTGGCCCCTATTTGATCTTATACACTCTGATAAGACATAAGAGTAAAATGATTGGGAGCAAACTGCCTTTGAAGCCCTCAAGATAGCAGTAACTACTGCTTCAGTACTAGTTTTACCTTAAAACTCAGAACCTTTCTGTATTGAGGCAAATAGCTCTGACTTTGCTATGGGTGCCATTCTGTCTCAATAGTCCATAGCAGATAGAAAATAGAGGCCTGTAGCATTTTACAATAAGTATGTCAATCAAGAGCTCAACCAATATCTATGGCTTTTTGTCAATGAAAGACAAGATGACTAGTACAACCTATTGCCTATAGTAAAATTCCAGTACAATAACCATATATATACCTCTACCCAATAGATCCCATTCTTGCTTGACACTAGATACATCCCTATATGGACTTTGAATCCAAGTAATGACTCTCTAGACTAGAAACAGTAAACAAGTTTATGGAACAAATAAAAGTAGCAGTCAAAAAGACCAAGTCTATAATTCAAAAGATATAAGAAGATATAACCAGATATTACAATTAAAAAAGGTTTATGGCTCTGGTTTTTTACTTTAGAGATCAAATGTTCCTGGATATATCCAATATCAAGACTACCTGTCTATCTCCAAAATTGTTTTATTGCCACCTTGAACCCTTTGTTGTAAAATGCCAAGTAGGACCTTTAGCTTATTGCCTCGAACTACTACACATGATAAAGAAACTCTATTCAGTGTTCAATATAGTAAAGCTGTCCATAGCTCTAGACAACCCAATACCAGTACAAAAATTGGAAACTCTACCACTACTAATCATTGTTAACAAAGAAAAGAAATAGGAGGTAGAGATCTTGGATAGTTGCTGGTATCAGAGGAGGTTTCAGTTCTTGGTAAAATGAAAGAGATATAGTAGAAAACACAGTTCTTGGAAAGTGGTCTCTAATGTTTTAGCTCCTGATCTCATTGCAGAGTTCTACTGCAAGCATCCTACAGCTCCTAGATACATCTGCCAAACAGATTTTAATGTACTATTGAATTATCTCTAGCTTGACTTAGCAACTCCTAACTCTAACTGGTAAAACTATAAGATCAAGAACAAATAGACTATATATAGTATAAAGTACATCCCCAGGAATCTTATCCTAAACTCTAAGAATTCTCCTAGAGGTAAGTTATAACATAACTTAGGAGTATAACATTACTGAGAATTCTCTTGGAGTCCACTCTGCTCCAGTCACTCTTATATTATTGGGGTTATTTATATATCTAATAGAGCCAGGGTTAGTTAGTGTAGATAAATCCAATCCTAGGCTACTAACAATTGTCAATAGAACATTAATATAGGTAGAATAATGAGAATAATTTAGGTTCCAGTCACTGTTTCTAATATTGAAGTCTCCTATCAAGAGTATAATATTGTCAAGGCTAATAATGTTATTTTATAATATTTGTAAGGTACATTGATTGCTATCTGAATAAACATTGATAATGAGGAGAGTATTCTGTATATTGTGGAATAACAGTATATTAATATCACAGTAGCTAATGAGATCTGTTCTGAAAGAGAATCTTATATAAAAAATATGTTTGTTGATATATATAGTAATGTAGAAATAGTTTTCTAGGAAGTTACTGTTTTACATGAAGAAAATCTAGTCTGGATAATTAAGGGCACCATAGAAAGGGTTACTATTAGCATTGCTATGACTTAATATATAATGAATGAGAAATCTGAGGGTTTCCTGTATTAAGATCATATTAGTGTTGTTTTTTTGGGTTTCTAGAATAGTATCTGTAAGGATTTTATTTTTTTAAACATTCCAGAAGAAAATATATAAGTTTTATTTTAACATAAATAGTAGTCATCTATAGCTAGATAAGTTGAGTTAGCCCTGATCTCCTAGACTTTCTAAGTTTTTTTAGTATGCCAGTCATGGTTGAATCTATATCTTCAGGAAGAATATTTATTGTCATCTGCTATATAATTTCCTTTGTAGTTAACATATTTCAATAAGTGATAAAGAGGGCAAAAGGAACTATTAGCCTAGTACAAGCTAAATATACAGTACCAGGTCCCAATCATATGCTAAAAAGTTTGTGAGGATAAATCAAGAATGAAAGTATTAAAAAGTGAATATAGAAACTTAGCACAGTAAAGTAAAGTAAAATTGTTTGAAAAGTGTGTAAGCTCAATCTAGATCTATCTTGCATAGTATTCCTAAGGTGCCAACCTTTATACACTATAACAAGCTTACTATCAAAGTAGTTAATAAACTACTTCTGGACCTTACTATACTCAACCAAGCCCTTATCCATATTTTCAATACTGAACCTTACAGATATGATATGATTTGAGTTGATGGCTAGCTAGGCTTTCCAAGCCTACTACCTTAGAGAAGGTTGTCCAAGTGACTGCTATGTTTTGTTTTCAAAAAGAGTAAAGGTATAGAGTAAATTCATCTCAACTACTCAATTACTTTACTTAGAGCTTATACAAGTACTAAAAGACAACTCTAGAGCCTTTGAGATAGTAGTAGGTATTAAGATTGCATACTTTCTCTCACCAGCTCTCTGAGTGATATATTAAAATTATAAATTAATGAGACTTAATAAAAAAATAAATAAAAAAGGAAAATGCTTTTTCTTCTAGTCTCTCACACTTTTTTCTTTCATAACCATGCTATATGGATATATCCAATATTGTCTCCTATCCTATTACTACTATGTGCTCCTGCTCTACTTCCATACTACTACTTTCTATTAACATCTCCTGACCTCACAACCAGCTACTTCCTACCCAGATATAATCTAGAAACTAGCTTTAATACATATAAGTGTACCAGCTCATGATATTGTTGTATACCATGTCTGCTTCTTGGTTGAGTCTAGCAATAATAAGATCACAAGTTATTGATTGACTTTTGATCTATTGCTTTGGCATCATATTTATCTAAGTCTATTCTAGATTAAAAGTCTATGTCCTAGAAGCTAAAGTGATATTTGACTAAGGGTAGATCTACTGATATAGGCTTCTATATATACTACAAAAGATGGTCTGTGCATAGTCATATTATCACAAATGGCCACTTACTGATTTGTGATTGCTTGATTTGATAATCAAAGTGTTCAAAAAAGCAAAGTTAGACAAGCAGAAAAAGATGTTGTTAAGTTTGAGGTTTATCCTCAGACATAGTCCTTAAATACATAATTGTAGTGGTCTGTGCACCAGGACAGTTTACTACATGATCACTATCTATTGTTCTACATATAGGAATGTTATTATTCTTGAAATAGAGATAACCTAACCATCTTAGGGCAGTCCTTTGTCCTATTCAAGGACAGATGATAATCTATGGGTAAAGATCAGTGTCATGTGCAAACATTGAGGACCTTGTATCTCCATGGGATCTTATTGCCTTGGGATCCATTTATAGCCGAGAGAAGCGCATTGAAGAGAGCTTCATGATGGTTATTGAAGCAAACAATTATGTTAAGCGGTTCCTGAGATATTGGCAATTTAGTATCTGGTGACTTGGTGATCACAGACTGATCTGCTGATAACTCGGTGAATACTGATTGCTTTAGGACGTTCTTGGTACCATTTGAAAGGTTTTTTTAAGGGCTTTTGGTGGCCATTTAGATCGTTGAAATTGGTCAAGTATTCCTGGAGTTATGGTCCAAATGAAGTTTGTGACATTATCTCCCCTCTTGGTTCAAGCTCTGTTGAGAAGTTATCTTGTTGAGAAGTTATCTTTGGTAAACTCTAAAGATATTCCTGTAGCTTTTTGCCTGCATTATGTAGATTTTCCTCAGGTTCCTATATGTCATCTCCTTGACTGTATTTTTTCTATCTAACAAGGAATTCATTTTTTCTATGTCTTTGTTGTGAATCTAGGATCTTCTCTACCTCTCATTCTTCCTGGCCCTGTATCAAGGTTGGTGGTAGGGGTGTGGATTTCTGTTCACAGATGGTAGATTCAGAGTACTGTGCTAACTTGCTAGCATGAAAGACTGGGAGCAGCACTCAGTAGCAAGGTGGTATTCTAAGCTGGAACATAACCAAGGACAACTTTTCTATTATTTTGAATGGTCTTTTGTACTGGGGTTGTAATGCTTGCTCTGTAGTCTAGTAATCCTTCAGATTGAGTAGCATCTTGTCACCAACTTTAAATGGGACACTTTGGACTTTTTGGTTATAGTACCACTTTATTCTTTCCGCTGTAAGAGTAAGAGCTGCTTTTGCTTGCTCCAAGGCTTCTTGTCATTTATACATCAGGTCATTTAAGTCCCTTTGCAGCAACTCTTTGACTAAAATTGGGCCTGCTCTCGGGTGTCTGCCATATTCAAGGAAGAATAGACTTTTTTTGATGTCTTCATGTGCTTGATTGTTATATGCAAACTCTGCACTGGGGAGTAGATCTGACCAATTACTGAGATTATAATCCATATAGCACTGAAGATATTGCTCTAACGCCTGGTTTACTCATTCTGTTTGTCCATCTGTTTGTGGATGATATGCTGTCGACATTGTAGATTCTATTCCTAAAATCTTGCACCATTCTTGGAATAACTTGGCTGAGTATTGTACTCCTCTATTTGAGATGATTTGTAGTGGCAGTCCATGCAATGGATAGACCTTGTTATATAGTAACTGTGCCATATCTTTGGATGAGAACTGATTGTTGATAGGAATGAAATAGGCCCTTTTGGTGAGCCTGTCAACAATAACACAGATAGCATTGTAACTATTTGACTCTGGCAATTGCGTGATTAAGTCCATTGAGATTATTTTCCAAGGCCTGTTAGGCACCTTGTTAGGTACGAGTGGTCCAAAAGGTTGCTGTGGGCAATTTTTCATCTGCTGACACATCACAACCCATAACATATTTCTTAACAAATGTTGTCATCCCAGGCCACCAGTAATTTCTGGAGACCAACTCATAGGTCTTCCACCAACCTGGGTGTCCAGCGGATGGCAAATTGTGGTGCATCTTAATGATCTGTTGTTGCAAGGTGTCTTCCACACTGTGGGGAATATAAACTTTCCCTCTGTACAGGAGTAGTCCATTCTCATAGTTCCAGTCTTGCAAGGATTTCCCAAATTCTCTTGGACCAGACTTGAGTAACATCTTATAGTCTTTGGTGACTTTGTCTGATAAGAGTGCTGCTTTGACCTCCTTTAGGATTATCTCATCATTTATTGGCATCTCATGAGTAGCCTCTAGTGCATTGATAGCAAAGAACTCAGGTTTTAGCAACACCTGGTTTGTATTGTCAAGGTCTGTCCCCATCTCGTGGTCTGCTTATCTGGACAAGGGGTCTTCCACCTGCATTGTCTTTCCCAGTTTATGATAGAGCACAAAGTCAAAAAAAGTCATAAAAAGTGTCCATCTTGCTTGCCTCCTAGTTAGCTTTTGAGCTGTCCTGAAAAATGTAAGGTTCTGATGATCCAACCAGATCTCAACTTTATATGGATATCCCTTCAAATGGTGTCTGTATTTCTCTAGTCCCCAAATTACTGCAAGTAGTTCCTTGTCATAGATTTCATAGTTCCTTTCATGGACATCTAATGACTTGGAGAAGAAAGCTACTGGATACCACAGGTTAGTTTGCATGTCCTTTTGTAATAAAACAGCTCCTGTTGCAAAGTCGCTGGCATCAGTGGATAACTTAAAGGGATCTTTGTCATTTGGTATTCTCAGGACTGGAGCTGTAGTAAAGGCCTTTTTCAGCACCTCAAAAGCATTCTGTTGCTCTTTGACCCAAGTCCAGATACTATCCTTCTTGGTTAAGTTGAAGAGTGGCTTTGACATCTTGGCAAAGTTCTCAATGAACCTACAATAGAAATTTGCAAAGCCTAAGAATGCTTGTACTTGCTTGATTTTTGTTGGTACTGGCCACTCTAGAACTCCTGAAAGTTTCTCCTCATCCATCTGTACTTTATTTTCCAAAATAATTATGCCCAAATACTTGATACTACTTTGCTCAAAGAAACACTTTTCTGCTTTAGTGTAGAGATCATTAAATTGGAGCCTTTTCAGCACTTCCTTGACCAATTGCCTGTGTTCCTTCAAACATGTCCCAAATATTAGAATATCATCTAAATACACCATTACTAGTCATATGCAAATCAAGTCTCCCAATATATCATTCATCATGCTTTGGAAGATCGCTGGTATATTGGAAAAACCAAACTACATAACAGTTGCCTCAAAAAGGCCTTGCCTTGTAATAAACACTGTCTTCCATTCATCCTCTTCTTTGATACAAACATTGTTGTATCCCTACCTCAAGTCAATTTTGGTAAAGATTGAGGCTTTGCTAAGTGATTTAATCAAGTCAGCTATTCTAGGGATTGGATAGCAATTTTTGATGGTAATTCCATTGAGGGCTCTATAGTCCATGATAGGTTGTAAGCTTCCATCATGCTTCTTTACAAAGAAGAATGGAGCTGCTATTGGGCTAGTAGATGGTCGGATATATCCCTTTCTGAGTTCCTCATTGATACACATGTCAAGAGAGTTTCTTTCCACTAGAGAGAGTGGATAGACCTTGGCTGGTTTGGGAAGTGTCGCACCTTCCACAAAGTCAATTGCATAGTCATACAATTTCTGTATTGGTATTCTCTCTGACTTATTTTTTGAAAACACATTCCCATACTCATGTAGCCATTCTAGCACATGAGCCTTCCAGGTCTTTGTGTCTTCACAATCTGAGTCTCCATATTGGTCTTGATTGTTGAGTATAGCTGCAATCATCATCACCTGCTGATGACTGCCTGGGTCAGTCGTGTCTGCCCAGCTAAGAATATGGTTGTCAGGGTTCTCATCTCCTATGTCATTCAATGAGGAAGATCCGCTGACATCCAGTTTGAGGTGAAGTTCATTAGCTCCTGCTTCTACATCTCATATTTTATGGACTTTACTAGTACATGTATCTGGGCACCTGGTAAACTCCCATTGACCTTTTTGCCAATCAATATTTGGATTATGCTTATACAAGTACAAATACCCAATTATCATCTCTTTATTCCCTAAGTTGGTGACAAAGAGGTGCTGGGCCGTTCTGTGTGATCCAATTTCTACATAAGCTCAGATATACTCAGTTATATATCATGCCTTGTTGGGAATGCCATCCACATTGATTACACAATATGGATTTGCCAGTTTATAAGTTACCAGGTTATTATTTTCCATGACAACTCTGTTGACGAAGTTTATGGTGGCTCCCAAATCAACTAAAGCCTCAGTCTGTACTTTCTTTCTATATACCCAAAGTGTAACTGGAATTTTAAAGAAGGTAGTCTTGTTGTGCACTATGTTATTACAAGATTCCAGTACTACTTCTGACTTTTGCAAGCTAATAGAGGGTATACTTTCCTCTGACTGTAGATTACAGACATTATACTCTACAGTCCCAAGGGAAAATCCAATTTTCCCTTTCTACTTGGGGGAACAGGATCAGGGATTTCTTCAATTGATGTGCTATTAATTTTGACATCCTCAGGAGGGAAATCTGGGTCATCACTATCTTTCTCCAACATCTTTATCAGCCATGCTCTAAATGACTGATTTTTATTCTTGCTTGGACCTAGTGGAGACTTTCTCTGAATCTCATCTATTTCCATTGCATTCAGGTCCTTCTTTCCTCTACTCTTCTCTCCAATTGCCTCTGGACCAAATATTGCACCCTGGGCCTTGTCCAGATGTAAGGCCTTATATGCTTGCATCAACAATTTGAGGTAGTTATCCCATGTTTTTGGAATTTGTAATTTCATAGATGACAAGGGCATTTTGCAGCTCATCAGGAATGACCTCCTTTATTTTGTCAATGTGAACTTTGTTACTATAGTTGACAATTCTTGCCAATATCCTGTATCATTCTGCATATTTGACAAAGTTCTTTCTTGCTAGGTTCTTGTTGACCCAGAGTGCTATTAATTCCTTCTTTGCTCTCTCCTTGTCATCTCATTGTCTGTAAATATTTTTGAGTTCTTGGACAAAGTTGCCCCAAGAACCAATACTTAATCCTGCCTGAACCTTGTCATAATATGATTTCATATATGTGCTGGCAGGAGCATGTAAATGGGTGAGAGCACATATAATTTTCTGATCATCTGATATAATACCAGATGCTGAACAATAGAGAGCAATCTGGCTCAACCAATCATACAGATGTATCTTATTTTCAGAGCCTACAAATGTTGGTGGCTCTGGCACCTTGGTTTTGGAGGTGATGTTTCCTCCAGGGAGCCTTGTCAGCTCTCCCCAAAGATGGGTGACTTCTGCCTCTAAAGTTGTAATCCTGTTGTATGCAGTGGTCAAGGCACTGTTATAATGGTTGATTGCTCCATTGAGCACCTGGTCAATGTAGTTTTTGAGAAGGAGAGAAATTCCTTGATGCGCATTTTACAGCATCTGTATCTTAGTCTCATTCCAGGGCATGTGCTCAGTGCTTATGCCATCTTTGACAAGCACATCCCAATTCTCAGCACTGAAATCAGAAAAGGAAACAGTAGTGGTAAAGTTGTTGAAAGTCAACATATCTATTTAAGTAATTAATTACAATTCTTGAGTATGTTTCCAAGGGGATAAAAGGAAAAATGCCCAAATTTAGCCTCTTAATGCCATTATGTTACACCAAATACCATTGCAATAATATTATGTCTATAGAATAGTGATATTGAACTCTAGAAGAGCTTTACAAATCTCTGGTACTCTAATGCTGGTTTGGAAAGATCTACATCCTTCAGACACTTACAAGTGCCTTTCAGCATTCTCCACTCCTTAGCTGTAAGCTTGTGACCAATTTTGTCCAGCTCTATAATTACATCCTGCAGTTGATTGAACCATTTCCACAGTGAGTCATACTGTGGATCCTCAGCCCAGGTCTTGTTTTCACTCATCTTAGTAAAAAATGGTGATATACAATCCAAGGTGGGTTCCAGGAGTTCTTTGTACTCCTTTATGCATAATAACTTCTTGGTTTTGCAAAAATGTAATTCTGGGGGGCAGAATGCAAAGTAGAAATCATCTACTTTGTACCAGCAAGGGTCTGCTTCAATGAGTCTATTGTAGAGTTTGGTGGATGGAGTGGGTTCCATTTCTATCCTTTCCAGCAATGACTTTTCTGTCACACTCTCCTTTTTCAGCAAGAGGGGCCATTGCTGGGGCCAGAGAGTAAGGGCTGGAGACTAGCTATATAAGTTGTTGCAGCTGTGCAGTCAGGATGGAGAGGACATTATCTATGTTGGTTTCCAAGCAGTTTTGCCTCTCAGTGACTTTCTGCAAATGGTGTTGCAGATAGGCTAGGGTGTCAGCAATGGTCTGGGGCATATCCACATATAACATTTGTGTGGAGTGGAGTGGTTTTCTAGAGGGTTGGCTAAGGGTAGTAGAGGGCAACCTAAGAGAGGCTGTCTATTGCACTCCTTCCAAGGCTCTATTATAGAGATCCTAAACTACTGTAAGGGCGACTGGAGCAGAGTGGACTCCAGGAGAATCCTTAGTAATATTATACTCCTAAGTTATGTTATAACTCACCTCCAGGAGAATTCTTAGAGTTTAGGATAAGGCTTCTAGGGGTGTACTCTATACTATATATACTACTATAGTCTGTTCATCCCTAATCCTATAGTCCTACCAGTCAGGGTCAGGAGTTGCCAAGTTGAGCTAGAGACAATTAAATATTATATAGTGATATTTAATTAGGCACAGGATTGCTCCAGGGGGTCAGTCTAGTGTTTTTTTTTTTTTGTTCAAAAGTTTATAATGCAGTGCTTGATCACAGTCTGCAGCAGATTATCTACAACAAGTAGTGTACATGGGCCTCAGAGACTATAGCTGTCCCATCACTGGCAGAAGACACTATCAATATCAGAGAAGAAATCTAACCTAAGAGAGGAAAGAAAACTAGATATAGGTTGCTCAAAACCAACCTTTGAATAAGGCATTCAGGTCTGACAACCTATCATGCCTAGAATACAGACTCAAGAGAAACTGTGAGAGATGAGACTGAGAAACTATCTACAGAAACAGAAGAGAAACCAAGAAAGCTCATGGAGGCTCAGGAGGCAAGTGATCTTGGGGAGCAAAGGCAAATGCACTGGGGTGCTCCTTCAGAAACTTGACAAAGTCTTTGACCAACAGTGATGGATTAGTTAAGGGAGCATGAGCAAACTGAAAACAGTCAGCAAAGATGTATCAATGTGTTTCCACTTGGCAATGGCCACATAGACACTGAGTGTACTCTACAGGGAAAAAGTGCTGTCTAAACTCCCCAATGGAAGCATAGTTGAGAATGGCTCAAGTCACTCTAGCACACAATGTGACTGACTAGCTTGCCAATAAATGGAAGCTAGCTGCTACCTTTGGTATTGGAGGGCTGAAGGGGCTTGCAATTACTACTACCTTTGAGGGAAAGAAAGTGGTAACCCTGATATGAGGGATGGTTGTCAGTGATGAGTATAATGCACTTGATGTCAAAGGAAGTGGCCTTAATAATATCAAGCCTAATTGCAAACAACTCTGCATCCAGAGCTGTTGAACATCCTGCAGGTACTTTGAATGATGATACCTGTTCTCCTAGTCTCTAAAGGTGAGCAGCAGATACAGCCTACATGTTTCTAGAAGGAATAACACTTGCATCAGTAACAACAACAAGTGTAGAAGGATCAGTGGAAGCTTTATGACAAAGATGGTCAAGGACCTGAAAATGAGCCTTGATAGTGCTCTCCTTGAAGCAATCACAAGGGTGAAAAGAGATATGATCAGAGAAGTTGTCTAATAACCTACACTCTAGGTGAGCCTCAGAGTGGAGTGGATCAAAGCATTCTATAAGATTAAGTAAAGATGCTTCAGTATCCAAGAGAGGGCTTCTCAACTGAGTGCTCTGGACATCAGTGAGAAGAGCTAGTGACTGTGAGTGAGGGCAAGCATTCTTTGAGTTGTGAGTACTAAGAAGAAACATTAGTGCATGTTGAGAGGGAAGAGTAGCAGTCCTGAGACAGGACCATTTAACCAGCTTCTTGAGATGAAGATAAATGGGAATAAGGCCTGCCAGAGCCTCAATTCTGCCAGTTGATAAGATGTAAAATACACCTAAAATCTAAAGGGTAGCCTTGCATTGCATGGTTGCCAAGAGAGAAACCTGTGCCTTGGTGGGTGCTCCAGCAAAGTACCAGAGACAGAAACCATAAATTGTAATAGGCACAACACAGGACTGATAGGGAAGTCATTTCTGAAGAGGAAGCAGACCTCGAGTAAAGTTGCCAAGCATGCCCATTGCCTTTACAGTGGACAGTGCCTTGGTAGAGTAGTATCAAACATACTCCTTGAAAAAAAGTTGTCAATCAAAGTAAAAGCCCAAGTATCACTAGTATGTCTTGGGCTTGGGAATGGAAGCACTAATAGCTGAGAATTCCAACTCTGGGTTGGTATCATTGTACACTCTAGAGAAGTAAAAGATCTCTGACTTGTCATGCTCCATGACCAAGCCAAAGGAACCCATCAAGTCTGCAATTACACTATAACTATAAGAAAGCTCTAGCAGGGTTTTGTCATATGTTTTGAAGTATCTAAGTTGAGGGCCTGGGCCCATTGTTCAGAGAGATGAAGGAGTGGCACTATATAGAGTACAGCGAGAATAGGAGAGAGAGCAGAGCCTTGCCCCATGCCAACATCTGCATCACAGGTATCAGAGAGAAAGGAATTCCAGGAGTACTGAATTGATCTACCTATAAGATAGTCAGAGAAGAAATTGGCTAAGCAGTCTGCAAAGCCAGAGTGTCAAAGAACCACAGCGAGCATACTATGATTCAGAGAAGAAAAGAACTGTGCAATGTCAAAAGCCACCACACTGGTCTTGAGGCCTTTGGCCCAGCCAGAGCAAACCAAGTGGGTGAGAAAGAGTCCAGCATCCTCAATAGACCTCTGAAAGATACCGCTGAGTTGGTTGGGGTGAAGGATACTGTGCTTGACAGCATCAAATTGAAGTTGCCTAGCAATTATCTTCTCAATGAGCTTGTCCAGCATGTTGAGTAGAACAATAGACCAAAAGGCCTTAGGAGTGTTGTAAGCCAGTTTGCCTGGCTTGGGAATAATGACAGAAACCAACTTCTTGAAGTGATGAGGCCAGTGTCATAGAGTAATACAGGAGTTGGCCAGAGAGAGAATACCAGCTGCACAGATGTCATTGGCAAGAATGCTCTTGAGATAGTGCCAAGTAACATGATCAGGACCTGGAGCAAAAATGTTAG
>Ga0153935_1000026_pt1:17500-28313 | contig 28313 bp, 18 predicted proteins | sample TSNJ019MetaG_FD_104677 | JGI IMG/M metagenome (GOLD analysis project Ga0153935, IMG submission 104677) | Attine ant fungus gardens microbial communities from New Jersey, USA - TSNJ019 MetaG | ecosystem: Host-associated > Fungi > Mycelium > Unclassified | place: USA: New Jersey... | reverse complement strand
TCTCCCCTCCGTCCCAAAGGGCGGAGGCCTCATCATGATTAAAAAAGAAGCAATCAGGCACTCGCCCAATATGAATCAAATTGAAAAGCGAATTGATTCTTTTTTTTTTTTTGATAAATTGAACTAGACTAAATATGATACTTAAAAAAATCATAGCGGCCCTACCTTGGGCCGATATGACAGCCTACAACTTCTTCTTCTTTCTGGGATGGTACGGACTTTTTAAATTAACCATCTTTCCGTATGTATGGTATCGTTGGCCATTTACAAGTCTTATAGAAATCGCCGAATGTATCGGCTTTTTTTTCTTCATGGTCATAATATCAAAATTTGTAAAATAAAAAAACGACAGACTAGCCCATAGAAAGAGAAATCGAAATGCAAGTTTAAGTGACCCCCCTCTATCTATATTTCCATTGGGGGGGGCTTCTACTTGTATTGATAGTGTATTGAATTTCTCACAATCCAAGAAATTCGTGGAAGGGCGTCAGTTTTGGATCTGGAACGGATAGATTCAAGAAATAAGAGAATTAAGGATACCCACCAGAAAAACGAATCCAATCCATAAAGATGTACCCGAAAATACAAGATTTTTCTTACTCACCCAACCATCCGGAGAAGCAAAAACAACGGGTACACTAATCAGTAAGATTAACGAAGTAGCAATTAATGCAAAAACAGCCAATTGGAAAGCAATAGTCATGTTTCGAATCCTCCAGGGTACGAACAAAAAAACTTATACCATTTGATCCCACTATCCTATCGGATTAATAAACTGCAGCATCAAAAGATTTGACCATGAATCTAGTGATTCTACATGGTTTATTTCCTAGGAATTGTTCTGCTTTTATTTGGACGTGGGATGGGGTCAGGGGTGTTTTTTTTGACTTCACATTCAAAAAAAAATATGCCCGTCCAGTCTATCTATATATAAGATAGATAGCCCTATAGATTCACAAACGATCTCAACGTAATGGTATCAACTATGGTCTATTTGGTACAATCAAAATAAAATAAAAAAGATCTTTCGGAGAGGTGGCTGAGTGGTCGATAGCTCCGGTCTTGAAAACCGGCATAGTTTAACAACTATCGAGGGTTCGAATCCCTCTCTCTCCTTTTGCTCGAGGAGGAGATCTTTTTTTTTTTCTCGGTTTGGTTTTTTTCTCACTTCAAATTAAGAAAACTGCAGAATTGGAATCTGACAATCAGAAAAAGGGGCTCGGCTCGTTGGAATAGCCGAGCCAGAAAAAAAGGATTAGATAGACAAAAAAGAGTTAAAAAGAAAGAAAAGCAAAAGCCTTTCTACGTTTGAACTCTGAACTGGATTCTCTCAATCCATTAAGGGTAAAATCAAACCGATTCAGACTTGAAGCATAGGATCTCACGTCTTAGTTAAGAGGAGTCATGAAAAGAACAGGCTCAAGATCACGATCAATTCCTTTTTCAAATCCCGCTGCGGCTGCGCGAGCTCTTCCCGCGTGCCATAAATGGCCCACAAATAGAAAGAACCCCAGAACAAAATGCGAGGTAGCTAACCAACTTCTGGGAGAGACATAATTAACAGCATTGATCTCGGTAGCTACACCACCTACCGAATTTAAAGAACCTAAAGGAGCGTGAGTCATATATTCCGCAGACCGCCGTTCTTGCCAAGGTTGTATGTCCTTTTTCAACCTACTCAAGTCCAAACCATTCGGACCCCTTAAGGGTTCTAACCAAGGAGCGCGCAGATCCCAAAAGCGCATAGTTTCTCCTCCAAAGATGACTTCGCCCGTCGGAGAACGCATTAAATATTTACCTAAACCGGTAGGCCCTTGAGCGGATCCCACGTTAGCCCCAAGGCGCTGGTCTCTAACTAGAAAAGTAAATGCTTGAGCTTGAGAAGCTTCTGGGCCGGTGGGCCCGTAAAACTCACTAGGATAAGCAGTATTATTGAACCAGACAAAGCAACATGCAATGAAACCACAAACGGATAAAGCACCTAAACTATAAGACAAGTAAGCCTCCCCCGACCATACAAGTGCACGGCGAGCCCATGCAAAGGGTTTGGTTAAGATATGCCAGATTCCGCCAAATATACAAATGGAACCTAACCATACATGGCCTCCAATTAGATCTTCTAAATCGTCCACACTCACAATCCATCCTTCTCCTCCAAAAGGAGATTTAAATAAATAACCAAATATAACACTTGGGCTAAGAGTCAAGTTGGTCATTTTTCTTACATCCCCCCCCCCTGGAGCCCAGGTATCATATACACCCCCAAAAAAAAGAGCCTTTAATACTAGAAGAAAAGCACCTAGACCTAACAAAATTAAGTGAATACCCAAAATAGTGGTCATTTTATTTCTATCTTTCCATACATAACCGAAAAATGGAAAAGATTCTTCAAGAGTTTCAGGTCCTAGAAGTGAATGATAAATACCGCCAAAGCCCAATACTGCAGAGGAAATTAAGTGAAGTACTCCAGATACAAAGTATGGAAAAGTGTCTATAACTTCTCCGCCAGGACCTACCCCCCAGCCTAGAGTCGCTAGGTGGGGAAGTAAGATTAGTCCTTGTTCATACATGGGCTTTTCTGGAACAAAATGAGCCACTTCAAACAGGTTCATTGCTCCGGCCCAGAATACGATTAATCCGGCATGGGCGACATGAGCCCCTAACAGTTTTCCGGATAAATTGATAAGGCGGGCATTCCCGGCCCACCAAGCGAAACCGGTGGTTTCTTGATCACGTCCGGCTACAGCTAAAGTTCCATTAAAGAGCGTTTCCACGTGGTAGAACCTCCTCAGGGAATATAAGGTTTTCATGAGGCTGATCTTGAGCTGCCATCCAAGCACGAATACCTTCGTTTAAAAGAATATTTTTGGTATAGAAAGTCTCAAATTCAGGATCTTCCGCGGCACGTATTTCCTGTGAAACGAAGTCATAGGCACGTAGGTTCAGAGCTAGACCGACTACTCCAAGAGCACTCATCCATAAACCCGTTACCGGTACAAATAACATAAAGAAATGTAACCAACGTTTATTGGAAAAAGCAACCCCAAAGATTTGGGACCAAAAGCGGTTAGCAGTGACCATTGAATAAGTTTCTTCAGCTTGGGTTGGGTTAAAAGCACGGAATGTATTTGCACCATCACCATCCTCAAATAAAGTATTTTCCACGGTAGCGCCATGAATAGCACATAGCAGAGCCGCACCCAATACACCGGCAACTCCCATCATATGAAAAGGGTTCAAGGTCCAATTATGAAACCCTTGGAAAAATAGGATGAATCGAAAAATCGCTGCTACACCAAAGCTAGGGGCAAAGAACCAACCAGACTGACCCAGTGGGTAAATCAAGAATACAGAAACAAAAACAGCAATTGGACCGGAGAATGCAATTGCGTTATAAGGTCGCAATTGAACAGATCGAGCAATTTCAAATTGACGTAACATAAAGCCTATTAATCCGAAAGCACCGTGGAGAGCAACAAACGTCCACAGACCGCCTAATTGACACCAACGGGTAAAATCCCCTTGTGCTTCGGGACCCCATAGTAACAACAACGAGTGTGCTAAACTATTAGCAGGAGTAGAAACGGCAGCGGTTAAGAAATTGCAGCCTTCCAAATAGGAACTCGCCAATCCATGAGTATACCATGAAGTTACAAAGGTTGTACCTGTAAACCAACCTCCTAAAGCAAAATAGGCACAAGGAAAGAGCAATAGACCGGACCAACCTACAAAAACGAAACGATCCCTACGTAACCAGTCATCCATAATATCAAATAAATCATTTTTTTCTTGAGTCAATTTACCAAGGGCTATAGTCATAGCAATGCTCCTATTCAACTACTTCAACCATTTCCGAGCCCTTTAGATTATTGTTATGGCAGTTTCAGGACGTTTGAAGATTCTATTTTTTAGAAATGATTTCTCGTGTACTGCCCTTTATAATTTTCATAAATCAAGAATTCTAATCTAATTGCTTTCGAAGAGAAAAATTTGTTCTTTTATTGGCCCATAATCTGACTTAGGTAAATCCACAACTGAACTTCCTTGAGTTGTTCTTACTCTTACTAATTGGCTGAACCTAAACCATGAATTGTCTTAGGATTCATCAAATTGTCTTAGGATTCATCAATAAGATAGATATTCTTTTGAAGAAAATGTTCAAATCAATCAAATCAAAGAAAAAGGGATCCCTTCTCTCCCTACTAGTGGATCTCCCGATCTACGCCTCTCTCGGCAGGACCAAATCTTATTCGTCACTCTTCCTCGTGAGCTTGATAAAATCAAATCTAGAAATTAGAAGTATAGATCTAAATCGACTAGTCCTCTAATTCCTATGTGTATCAAATTACACAAATTACTAAAGTTTCGTCTAGATTTGGGGATTTTCTTTTTTTTATTATCTTCCTTCCCATATTTCCTTATTTGCTCGGAGTTACTTTTTTTTTTCAATTTCATACAATTAGAATATTCAATGAAATAAAGAAAAAGAAAGATAAAAACGAAGAGACTGGAAATTGCAAATGAAAAGATGAAAGTTTCTTTTTTTTTTGCATCTACCCTATATCATATTGTCAGAACAAAACTATCAAAAGATCTTCGTGTGCTCTGGAATCACAGAAAGATAAGAGATTGAAAGAGGTTGTAACTTAAAAAAAGCGTTTCCCTATAGATAAATAGAATATCCTTACCTTACTAGAACATAAGATGTAGGAACAAGAAGATTGAATCGGAAATATCGATAGATTCTTGCGAAGTCAAAACAAAAAAAAAAATAGGAACGAAAAAACGATCTATTATTTGAATTTCAGCTCGATCGAATTTGAATATCATAATAGTGGATATCGTTCCAATTCAATGGGTTAGATCCACTTACTTTTTTCTTTTGTTGACTTTTTTTGTGGATAGCATAGAAATCAAAAAGAATTCAAATCGAAATATTATATATCATAGATAATAGAAAGATTATCTATTCTAAAGATAGAAATGAAATATCATAGATAATAGAAAGATTATTAGAATTCAATTCTATGGTTTCGAATTCAAATCTAAACCATATATACGGTGGTTTTTTTCTTACAAATATCAACAGCATCTCTCTTCTTTGTTGCAATTTGTTTTCTTTCTTGAAATATTTGTTTCAATTATTTAAATAAGAATACGTTCATTGCACTGAGGTTTTATGAAAAAAAAGGCAAAGCCCATTATCGGATTTGAACCGACGACTTACGCCTTACCATGGCGTTACTCTACCGCTGAGTTAAAAGGGCTGTTTTATTAACTTACTGAATGAATTACTAGACAGATAAGATCTATATATCCATATATAAGTATAGTCGATAGAATCGATAAGTAGACACAGTAGACTCATAGTGATTAGTAGCTTATTCAGAAATGAGACCGCTAATTGACTTAACAAATTACAGGGGTAAATCCTAAATCAAATAACTGATTTTATTGGATTTGATAAATATGAATGCAATGAATTCTTTCAAGTCCGATCATAGGTCAAAATTGACCCATAAGAATCAAAAGCTAGTTTTTGATAGATAGATGTACCTCGCGTGACATGAGCGTGAAGATCGAAAAAAGGGGGTTTTCATTCTCTTTTTTATTGAAATGATTATTTTGATTAGTTTTGGATTTGTTAGTTGTATTATTTTATATTGTTAGTTGTATTATATATATATAATAATAATATATATAAAATATAGATATATAATGGATAATAATGTATGTCTAATTTGGATTGTATATTGACAATTTCAAAAACCTGCTCATACTATGAGCATAGTGTGATGACGTTTAAGGAAGTATGCCCCCATCGTCTAGTGGTTTTAGGACATCTCTCTTTCACGGAGGTAACGGGGATTCAAGTTCCCCTGGGGGTGGGGTACTACGAAAGGAAGGTGAGCGTGGATTATCAATAAACCAAGAATACATTTTTCTTGGGTCGATGCCCGAGCGGTTAATGGGGACGGACTGTAAATTCGTTGACAACACGTCTACGCTGGTTCAAATCCAGCTCGGCCCAACAATTCGTGGACCCGCCATGAAATGATCTAACCCCTTTTTGTTTTGTCGGCAATTCTGATAGACTAGCGCTATTTTTGAGTTGCTCTATTACTTTTTTAAGTATAAAAAAATGAATAATGATCAATTTAATGATAAATAAAAAAGTAAGCACTTTTTTCATTGAAAACTGGATTATCGATCAATTTGGCAACAACGAAAGAAGGAAAGGGCTTAGTAAGCCGGGCTCCTATCACTAAAGTGCATATCAAAAAGAACTAACTCGGACCTCTCTTTGTTATGGCACATCCCTTCTACCTTCTAATCGAATCCCTATTGAATCAAGAATCAGTATTCAATGAAATCATAAGTATGCTGGAGACTTTTCTTTATTGCAATGGGATTGTAGTTCAATTGGTCAGAGCACCGCCCTGTCAAGGCGGAAGCTGCGGGTTCGAGCCCCGTCAGTCCCGACGGATCAAATAATAAAACAAAAAAACATCAATTCATCCCCCAAGGGATCGCTCTTTTTTTGTTTCTTTTTTTGTCTCATTTCTGATCAACCAAAACCAAAGAGAATAGGACAATTTGCATTCCTTCAACCAATAATGATTCATGGCACAGAGAAAGATATGCCAATTGAGCCAAGTGTTGGTAGAATCCAGCCCTTTTTGCTTTGGATTCCAAGAGATCGTGTAACGTTTCGATTGTGGGCGATGCATGTATGGAATACAATAGAGTAAGATATGTTTATTATGCTTCCTGGGAACACATATACACAAATGCCATTTTTTTATTGTACGATACAAAATTCATTTAAGATAACATAGTTTCTTTGATAGACGACTTTGAATCAAATCAAAGAGTATTCACCCTTTCTTTCGTGCTTTGCCTTTTTTACAATTCCTAATTCCTAATTACTAATATTATAGTGAATTTGGAGTGAATTTGTAACAATCGATCTTACAACTGGAATAGTGGATCAATCCTTTTCTGCAGGGACTCGCACTTCTTTGTTTGGGTTTTTTTATTTTTTTGAATAGGTAAACTCTAGAAGTGGAAAAGCTGTCAGATGAACACAAGGAAGTCAGTAGGTTATAGAAACGAAAAAGAGGAAAAAAAATTTTATTTCTGTCTATTTCGAATTGAAATTCAATCAAAATAAAAAGAAAGAAAAGTAAGGCAATTCTTTTGATTGAAATTGGACTAATCAAATTTTGGAGTCGGTGTGGATAAATGATCTTTCTATGTTATACTATTCAATTCTCGACAGTGAATCAATTTGAGAGCTTAGATATTGTTATTCATAATATTGTTCTCTTTCGATGTCTTTGAAATGTAATTCATTGCATGACACTGAATTTACAAGAAAAAATTTGATCATCTCTATGGGATTCAATCCCGAGTTATTGCAACGGAAAAAAAACAATGAAATGATGGAAGTCAATATTCTCGCCTTTATTGCTACTGCGCTGTTCATTTTAGTTCCTACCGCTTTTTTACTTATAATATACGTCAAAACAGTCAGTCAAAGTGATTAATTTGACTGAAACTTGCCTTGTTAACAAAGATTAATGAATGGACTAAAATCAGGAGTATCCCCTAAAACCCAATAGTATGGTAGAAAGAAACGGATGTTTCTTTCTACCATACTATGTATTTGGGGTGCACCGATTTCAATTGATATTAAAATCAAATAAACTAACGGTCTGAAATAATGGAAAGTTAAGGCAAATCTGACTTATGTGAATCCGAAGAATCATCTGACTCAAGAGAATCCGAAGAATCATCTGACTCAAGAGAATCCGAAGAATCATCTGACTCAAGAGAATCCGAAGAATCATCCGACTCAAGAGAATCCTGTCCTCCTTTGTGAAATGAAGGACGAAGACGCTCACGCCTTAATGCTTCACGAATGAATGCTTCACGAATTAATGCTTCGCTATTAGGAAGAAGGATATTGATATTCTTCGAATGATAAAGGAATGGTAAAACGATCAAACCAAGGAGAAAAGTTAGACTTATACATAATTGTTCAACGACAAAACGAATGAAAAAAGAGATGGCTTCAAATATATTTAGAACCCATTTTTTTATCATATGGACGTTACCTCCTATTTAATTTAGAGTCCACTTCTTCCCCATACGACGAGCGAGAGGGAAAATGTAAAAATTACCATTAAAGCTGCCCAAGCAAGACTTACAATATCCATGTTAATTATGTCTCCTATTTTGATGAATTGCTAGTTATTATTACTATATTAGTAAAAAAATAAAAAAAAAACAAGATTCTTCACTATTACTAATTACTATACAATAAAAATATTGTTATAATACTATAATACATAGTGGAATCAATGCAAATAGTCAAAACGAAAGGGATTCGGCCCTAAGATTGTTGATGAAACACTCCTAAAAAACCACTTATACCAAGATTCCTAGTAGAGTCGAGAAACTTTTAGGACAAACAAAACAAAAAGTATCAAAAGCCCTTTATCCTATCCTTTTGTTTTGCTGGGGAAACCTCGGCGAGTTAGATCAATTAGCAAAACAGAATAGGGGATTATGTTAGCAGGCGACACCCAGATTTGAACTGGGGAAAAGAGGATTTGCAGTCCCCCGCCTTACCGCTCGGCCATGTCGCCAAAATGATACACAAAGATCAAACTCTTTTCCTTTTTTCTTTAATCCGTTGTCTAAAAGAAATCCTTCTTGGATCCATCCCCGCGTACCGAACCCTTAACTTTTGACTTTTTTTAGTGCTTCTTGTATTTGAATCTCCGGTTATCTTTCTATAAATTAATTAATTTATATAAATCTTTAATTATCTAAATCTTTCTATATATCTAAATGGATAGGAAACTAATCCGTATTCCTTTTTTCACAAAAACACCTTACAAAAACCTTTCTAATTTTCAATTAGAACATTAATAAGAAAAGAAGTCTATGTAAACCCCAAGGATAGGTTGGTATACAACTGTAGTTATCTAATGTAGATATCAAATGGGACATTTTCTCTATCTCTGATGCCGATAAGAGAATTAGCAATAACTTTTGGTGTTTCTATTTTTCAGTAAAAAAAATTCAAAAAAAAAACTGGAATTTTCGGACATGTTTTGGCTCCAATACACTAAAATGCAATAAAAATATGCAATCAAAATCAAGGGAAAAGAATCGATAGCTAGGTCCGCATATCTTTCATATTAACATATTAATAAATACAATCCAAGCTTTGCTTGCGCCACCACTTCAATCATATTCTACTATTTTTATACTATAAAATCCAATACTATAAAAGCGAAAAAAACGAAACAACATAGGTCAAAATCTCCTTTTTTTTTTTTCATTTTTTTGAACAGTGACATTGCAGTCAAATTCCATTGCTAAAAAAATCGCCTCTATCTATCTATCTATTTCCTACGGAGTTAGGTCAAATTTCATGTGATTTAGTGAACAGAATCAAAATTCCCTTTCATCATTGCTAGATCGATTCATATGATTCGATGAAGAATGCAACAAAACTAGGATTTTTTTGATAAATGGTAAAATTAAAAATACTTGGAGAGGAAAATAAGATAATGGCTACAATACCTGGGTTAAATCAGATCCAATTTGAAGGATTTTTGAGATTCATGGATCAAGGCGTATTAGAAGAACTTGATAAGTTTCCAAAAATTACAGATAGAGATCAAGAAATTGAATTTCAATTATTTGGGGAAAGATATCAATTGCTGGAACCGGTGATAAAAGAAAGGGATGCTGTATATAAATCACTCACATATTCTTCTGAATTTTACGTATCTGCAAGAGTAAGTTCCGGTAGCGATATGAAAGAACAAATGATTTTGATTGGAAATATTCCTTTAATGAACTCTCTTGGAACTTTTATAGTCAATGGAATCTACAGAATTGTGATCAATCAACTATTGCAAAGCCCTGGTATCTATTACCGATCAGAATTGGCTAATAATGGAATTTGGGTCTATACTGCTACTATAATATCAGATTGGGGAGGAAGGCTATCATTAGAGATTGATAGAAAACAAAGGATATGGGTTCGTGTAAGTAGGAAACAGAAAATATCTATTCTACTTCTATTATCAGCTATGGGTTTGAATCTACGAGAAATTCTCAAGAATGTTTGCTATCCTGAAATTTTCTTGTCTTTCCTGACCGATGAAGAGCAAACCCAAAATTGGTCAAAAGACAATGCTATTTTGGAGTTTTATAAACAATTTTTTGGTGTAGAGGAGGATCTAGTATTTTCTGACTCCTTATGCACGGAATTAAAAAAGAAATTCTTTCACCAAAAATGTGAATTAGGAAGGATTGGTCGACGAAATATGAACCAGAGGTTGAATCTGAATATACCTCATAAAAATACATTTTTGTTACCGCGAGATATATTATCAGCTGTCGATCGTTTGATTGAAATGAAATTTGGAATGGGTACACCTGATGATATGAATCATTTGAAAAATAAACGTATTCGTTCTGTAGGCGATCTCTTACAAGAGCAATTTGGATTGGCTCTGGTTCGTTTAGAAAATGTAGTTAGAGGAACTCTATGCGTAGGAATTAGACGGAAAGGGATCCCGACGCCTCGGAATTTGGTAACTTCAACTCCATTAACAACCACTTATCAATCTTTTTTCGGATTACACCCATTATCGCAAGTTTTAGATCGAACTAATCCATTGACACTAATTGTTCATGGGAGAAAAGTGAGTCATTTGGGCCCTAGAGGATTGACAGCACGAACGGCAACTTTTCGGATACGAGATATCCATCCTAGCTATTCTGG
>Ga0153935_1000026_pt1:0-12500 | contig 28313 bp, 18 predicted proteins | sample TSNJ019MetaG_FD_104677 | JGI IMG/M metagenome (GOLD analysis project Ga0153935, IMG submission 104677) | Attine ant fungus gardens microbial communities from New Jersey, USA - TSNJ019 MetaG | ecosystem: Host-associated > Fungi > Mycelium > Unclassified | place: USA: New Jersey, Wharton... | reverse complement strand
ATATCTATATCGGTCCGCGGTGTATTGCTATTAGAAATCAAGATATTGGGATTGGGCTTGTCAATAAATTACCAAGCTTTCGAGCACAACCAATAGCTATATCTATTCGCACTCCTTTTACTTGTAGGAGTTCATCATGGATCTGTCGATTATGTTATGGGCGGAGTCCCGCCCATGGCGACCTGGTTGAATTGGGAGAAGCTGTTGGTATTATTGCGGGACAATCCATTGGAGAACCTGGGACTCAACTAACATTAAGAACTTTTCATACTGGTGGAGTCTTTACTGGGGGTACTGCGGAATACGTACGAGCGCCTTTTAATGGAAAAATCCAATTTCATGAGGCTTTGGTTCATCCTACACGGACACGGCACGGACAGCCTGCTTTTCTATGTTATATCGATTTGTATGCAATTATTGAGAGTGAACATATTATACATAAGGTGACTATTCCAGCAAAAAGTTTGATTTTAGTTCAAAATGATCAATATGTAGAAGCAGAACAAGTGATTGCTGAGATTTGTGGGGGAACATATCTTTTGAATTCAAAAGAGAGGGTTCGAAAACATATTTATTCTGACTCAGAGGGGGAAATGCACTGGAGTACCCATGTGTACCATTCACCAGTTAGTAGGATTAGTAATGTTCATCTTTTACCAAAAACAAGTCATTTGTGGATATTAGCAGGGGGTTCATACAAATTCAGTTTAGTTCCTTTTTCGATCCACAAAGATCAAGATCAAATAAACGTTGATTCTCCTTCTCCCAAACAAAGACCAAATTCCGGCCTCTCAGTGAATAATCATAACGTGAGACCCAACCGCTTTAGTTTGGATTTTTCTGATAAAAAAGAAGGTAGGATTTCTTATTCTTCAGAATTGATAGGCACGGAGCAGCCTAATTCCATCTATTTCCCTATTTTCGACGAGAATTCTGATTTATTGGGAAAGAGGCGCAAAAATCGATTTCTCATTCCATTTCACTCCCTTCAAGACCAAGAGAAAGACCTAATGCCCCATTCAGGTATCTCGATTGAAATACCTATGAATGGTATTTTAGATAGAAATAGTATTCTTTCTTTTTTGGATCACCCTCAATACAAAAGAAATCCTTCAGGAATTACTAAATATGAGACTCTAGTGAAGCGTTTTTTTTTCATTCCTGAGGAAGTTCATATTTTACCCGAATCCTGTTCTCTAATGGTACGGAACAATAGTATCATTGGGGTAGATACACAAATCACTGTAAAGACAAGAAACAAAGTGGGTGGATTGGTACGAGTAGAGAGAAAAAATAAAAGGATTCAAATCAAAATCTTTTCAGGGGATATTCATTTTCCTCTAGAAATAGATAAGATATCCCAACACAGTGGGATCTTGATACCCCCAGGAATGGAAAAAAGAAATTCGAAAGAATCAAAAAAATGGAAAAATTGGATGTATGTTCAACGGATCACACCTACCAAGAAAAAATCTTTTGTTTTGGTTCGACCGGTAACCACCTATGAAATAGCGGATGGTATAAATTTAGCAACACTGTTCCCGCGGGATTTGTTTCAGGAAAAGGATAATATGCAATTAAAAGTTGTCAATTATATCAGTTATGAAAATAGCAAGTCCCCCCCCAGGGACACTAGTATTCAACTCGTTCGGACTTGTTTAGTGTTGAATTGGGACCAAGATAAGAAAAGTTCTTGTTCTTGCCGCAAAGAGGTCCATGCTTCTCTTGTTGAAGTAAGTCTAAACGGTCTGATTCGAGATTTCCTAAGACTAGACTTAGTGAAATCTCATATTTTGGATAGAAGAAAAAGGAATGATCCATCTCCGTCAGGTTCAGGATTGATCTATGATAATGGGTCATATCGTACCAATCAAAATCCCTTTTATTCCAAAGCAAGAGTTCAACAATCTTTTAGACAAAATCAAGGAACTATTCGTACCTTGTTGACTAGAAATAAGGAATCCCAATCTTTGATAATTTTGTCATCATCTAATTGTTTTAATGTGGGGCCATTCAATGATAGAAAAGATAAGAATGGAATAAAACAATCAATCAAAAAGGAGCCTCTAATTCCATTCTTGGGTCCTTTAGGAACAGCTCATACAGTTGAAATGTCGACTTTTTATCCAGCATTTTACCCCGTAATATCACTACCTTATAATCACACCTTGGTACAGAGATATTTACAGCTTCAAAATGTAAGGCGACCTTTTCAAGCATTTCCATATTTTTTAATGGATGAAAATTCGCGATTTTTTAATCTCGATCTGGACAGAATCATCGTTTTGAATCCATTTCATTTGAATTGGTATTTTCCCCATGATAATTATTGTGATGAAACGTATACAAAAATCAGTCTTGGGCAGTTTATTTCGGAAGATGTATGTATAGCCAAAAAGGGACCGTCCTTTCAATCGGGTCAAGTTTTCATTATTCAAGTTGACTCTGTAGTAATAAGATTGGCTAAGCCTTTTTTGATGATTCCAGGGGCAAAAGTTCATGGGCATTATGGAGAACTCATTTACGAAGGAGAGACATTAGCTACCTTTCTCTATGAAAAATCGAGATCGAGTGATATAACACAGGGTCTTCCAAAAGTAGAAAAAATGTTTGAAGTGCGCTCGATTGATTCAATATCGATGAGCCTAGAAAAGAGAATTGAGGGTTGGAACGAACATATAACAAGAATTCTTGGAATTCCTTGGAGCTTCTTGATTGGTGCTGAGTTAACTATGGTGCAAAGTCGTATCGCTTTGGTTACTCAGATCCAAAAGATTTATCGATCCCAGGGGGTGCAGATTGATAATAGACATATAGAAATTATTGTACGTCAAATAACATCAAAAGTCTTGATTTCAGAAGAGAAAATATCAAATGTTTTTTTACCCGGGGAACTGATTGGATTGTTGCGAGCGGAACGAACGGGACGCGCTTTAGAAGAAAGGATCCATTATCGAGCCATTTTATTGGGAATAACGAGAGCATCCTTGAATACTCAAAGTTTTATATCCGAAGCAAGTTTTCAAGCAACTGCTCGAGTTTTAGCCAAAGCCGCTCTCCTGGGTCGGATCGATTGGTTAAAAGGCCTGAAAGAGAACGTTGTTCTAGCAGGTATGATACCCGCGGGTACGGGATTAAAACGATTAATGCATTGTTCAAGGCAAGATCAAAACCGTCTTTTGGAAACAAAAAAAAAGAAATTATTCGGCGGGGAAATGAAAACTATTTTCTTCCACCACAGAGAATTAGTTGACTCTTGCGGTTCAAAGAAGTTACATGATACATCAGAACGCCCTTTTCTATAGATATAGAGGATTTACTGCTTCGAAATAGAATACTAAGCAAAATAGAAAGACTAACTCAAAATAAGAGTAACGGATTCATGTGTTTCACTATTTGTCTTTGTTGGAATCATTTGATTTATTAGGAGTAATAGTAAGAAAGAGAATAACGAATAGAATCTAATAGCTTGGCTCGTGTAGAAACGACCAATCTTCCGGTAGAGGAGAAGGTTCCATCGGAACAATTTTTTATTTTAAGGTCCCTCCTCTCTTTAAAGAGAGAAAGTGTGAGGAAAAATGGCAAGAAGATATTGGAACATCAATTTGGAAGAGATGCTGGAGGGAGGAGTTCATTTGGGTCATCGTATTAGGAAATGGAATCCTAGAATGGCGCCTTATATCTCTGAAAAGCGGAAAGGGATTCATATTCTAAATCTGACAAGAACAGCTCGTTTTTTATCAGAAGCTTGTGATTTAGTTTTTGATGCAGCAAGCCGGAGAAAGGAATTCTTAATTGTAAGTACAAAAAAAACAGCAGCGGATTTAGTGGTGCGGGCTGCAATAAGGGCCCGGTGTCATTATGTTCATAAAAAATGGCTCGGTGGTATGTTAACAAATTGGTCCATTACAGAAACGCGGCTTGAGAAGCTCATAGACTTAACAATGGAACAAAAAACAGGGCGACTCAATCGTCTTCCGAAAAGAGATGCAGCTATGTTGAAGAGACAATTATCTCGCTTGCAAACCTATCTGGGCGGGATTCAATATATGAGGAGATTGCCTGATATTGTAATCCTCCTTCATCAGCAAGAAGACTATATGGCCCTTCGAGAATGTATCACTTTGGGAATTCCAACAATTTGTTTAATCGATACAAATTGTGATCCCGATCTCGCAGATATTTCGATTCCGGCAAACGATGATGCTATAGCGTCAATTCGATTCATTCTTAACAAATTAGTATTCGCAATTTGTGAGGGTCGTCGTTCCAGCTCTATACGAAATCCTTGATTAATAATTAATAATAAGCTAAATCAAGTTTTGGAACTCCATCGTTTTTTGGGTCGGTTACTCTTTCTGAATCGAGCAAAAAAGATCAAAAAATGTGGATATTGTGTGATTTGTTTTTTGGTATACCAAATAGATAATTCAAGTAGGCAAGTCCAAAAAGAAAAAGAGACGGTTGAGTCAAAATAATTCCTTTTTTTTTAAGTCAAACTGTATTTTGGTACTATGAATAGTATATCATGTTCTATGAACGCACTAAAGGGGTTATACGATATCTCTGGTGTGGAAGTCGGCCAACATTTATATTGGCAAATTGGAGGTTTCCAAGTCCATGCCCAAGTCCTTATTACTTCGTGGGTTGTAATTGCTATCTTATTAGGTTCTGCCGTTATCGCTGTTCGGAATCCACAAACCATTCCAACCGACCATCAAAATTTCTTTGAATATGTTCTTGAATTCATTCGAGACGTGAGCAAAACTCAGATTGGAGAAGAATATGGTCCGTGGGTTCCCTTTATTGGAACTCTTTTTCTCTTTATTTTTGTTTCGAACTGGTCGGGTGCTCTTTTACCTTGGAAACTCATAGAATTACCTCATGGGGAGTTAGCGGCACCCACGAATGATATAAATACTACCGTTGCTTTAGCTTTACTTACGTCAATAGCCTATTTCTATGCCGGTCTTTCAAAAAAAGGATTGGGGTATTTCAGTAAATACATTCAACCAACTCCAATTCTTTTACCTATTAATATTTTAGAAGATTTCACAAAACCCTTATCACTTAGTTTTCGACTTTTCGGGAATATATTAGCTGATGAATTAGTTGTTGTTGTTCTTGTTTCTTTAGTACCTTTAGTAGTTCCTATACCTGTCATGTTCCTTGGATTATTTACAAGTGGGATTCAAGCTATTATTTTTGCAACTTTAGCTGCCGCTTATATCGGCGAATCTATGGAAGGGCATCATTGACTCGTTTTTTTTTTAAGAAAAAGTAGAATCATCTTTTTAGCTTAGCCAAACACAATGTATGTGCAACTCCAGAAAATCCACTTAGCGAACAGAAATATAAAAATCTTCGGGAATGAACTGGAATACAAAAAGAAAGAGATCGAAAAGAAAAGATTTTTTTCCTCAAATTATGGGTTCACTATTTCTTTATATCATAGTATGATTGTATCACTAACTATTTCTTTATTTTATTTTACTGTGAGGAACTTATCATGAATAATCCACTGATTTCTGCCGCTTCTGTTATTGCTGCTGGGTTGGCTGTTGGACTTGCTTCTATCGGGCCTGGTGTTGGTCAAGGTACTGCGGCGGGTCGCGCTCTAGAAAGTATCGCGAGACAACCTCAGGCGGATGGAAAAATACGAGGTGTTTTATTGCTTAGTTTGGCTTTTATGGAAGCTTTAACAATTTATGGGTTGGTTATAGCATTGGCACTTTTATTTGCGAATCCTTTTGTTTAATCCTGTAAATAGTCGATTCGTTTTCTCATTTTATGAAGTGTGCCTTACTCCTTTCTTTTTTTCTACAATTATGCAGTTGTTGGGATAATCACCTAAGGGAAGGATTAACTTGCGGATGAGTAATTAGACCACTGATTCGTTTTTTTAGTCCAAACGAATACTGTTTTGAAGGAGTTTTGCAGCAAACTATGTCTAACCAAATCTATTGTTGAGTCTGGTTAGACATAGTGAAATTCCATTTAGAATAGTTATTTGAATTCGAATATTCGATCAAAAGAAAAGATATTCTATTTAGAATATTATTTTGAAATCCAATTGAATTTGAATAAGATTTACTAATAACAAACAAAAAAAGTCGAATAGTAAAAAAAAAAAGAAATCAATAGAATTCGAAAAATAGAAAAACACAAATGTAGAATAAAAAATAGAATAGCTAACGAACATCTAGAATAATAGAATCAATGGAATTAAGGGGTAAAAATGATACAAACAAAAAAAGAAAAAAGTTCTTTTTTAGTCTATCTAAAAAAATAGGAGATCATATGACAAATGGAACTAATGCCTTGGTTTCCTTAGGGCACTGGCCATCCGCTGGGAGTTTCGGGTTTAATACCGATCCTTTTGCAACAAATCTAATAAATCTAAGTATAGTCTTTGGTGTATTGATCTTTTTTGGAAAGCGAGTGTTAAGTGATCTATTAGATAATCGAAAAAAGAGGATCTTGGATACTATTCGAAATTCAGAAGCACTCCGCGAGGGAGCCGTTGAGCAGCTCGAAAAAGCCCGAGCCCGTTTACAGAAAGTAGAAACGGAGGCAAATAACTATCGAATAAATGGCCACTCTGAGATAGAACAAGACAAGGAGAATTTGATTAATTCAACTTATAAGAGTTTGGAACAATCGGAAAAGAACAAAAATCAAACCATTCAGTTTGAACAACAAAGAGCGATTAATCAAGTCCGACAACAGGTTTTCCAACAAGCGTTAGAACGAGCTCTAGGAGCTCTGAATAATTGTTTGGACATCGAGTTACATTTACTTACCATTCGTGCCAATATTGGCTTGCTTGGGGTGATGAACGAAATAACGGATTAGCCCTTTTTTTACCTTTTCGATAGGCATCTTTTGCTTCCAAACCAAAAACAAACTAGGAAATACTTATGGTAACCATTAAAGCCGACGAAATTCGTAATATTATCCGTGAACGCATTGAGCAATATAATAGAGAGATCAAGATTGTAAATACTGGTACCGTACTTCAAGTAGGCGACGGTATTGCACGTATTTATGGTCTTGATGAAGTAATGGCAGGTGAATTAGTAGAATTCGAAGAAGGTACCGTGGGTATCGCCCTTAACTTGGAATCAAATAATGTTGGTGCTGTATTAATGGGTGACGGTTTTAGGATACAAGAAGGAAGTTCTGTAAAAGCAACAGGAAAAATTGCTCAGATACCTGTGAGTGAGGCTTATTTGGGTCGTGTTATAAATGCTCTGGCTAAACCTATTGATGGTCGGGGTGACATTTCAGCTTCTGAATTTCGATTAATTGAATCTCCTGCTCCAGGTATTATTTCAAGACGTTCTGTTTATGAGCCCCTTCAAACAGGACTTATTGCTATTGATTCAATGATACCTATAGGACGCGGTCAGCGAGAATTAATTATTGGGGATAGGCAAACCGGTAAAACAGCCGTAGCCACAGATACAATTCTCAATCAACAAGGGCAAAATGTAATATGTGTTTATGTAGCTATTGGACAAAAAGCATCTTCTGTGGCTCAGGTAGTGACCACCTTGCAAGAAAAGGGAGCGATGGAGTACACAATTGTGGTAGCCGAAATGGCGAATTCCCCGGCTACATTACAATACCTTGCTCCTTATACGGGAGCAGCTCTAGCTGAATATTTTATGTATCGTCAACAACACGCTTTAATCATTTATGATGATCTTTCCAAACAAGCACAAGCTTATCGACAAATGTCTCTTCTATTGCGAAGACCTCCAGGTCGTGAAGCTTATCCAGGAGATGTTTTTTATTTACATTCACGCCTTTTAGAAAGAGCCGCTAAATTAAGTTCTCAATTAGGTGAAGGAAGTATGACTGCTTTACCAATAGTGGAGACCCAGTCGGGAGATGTTTCAGCTTACATTCCGACTAATGTAATTTCGATTACGGATGGACAAATATTCTTATCCGGGGATCTATTTAATGCGGGAATCCGACCCGCGATTAATGTAGGTATTTCGGTCTCCAGAGTTGGATCTGCGGCTCAAATTAAAGCTATGAAACAGGTCGCTGGTCAATTAAAATTGGAATTAGCTCAATTGGCCGAATTAGAAACCTTTGCACAAATTTCTTCCGTTCTCGAGAAAGCGACTCTGAATCAATTGGCAAGGGGTCGACGAATACGTGAGTCGCTCAAACAATCCCAAGCGGAGCCTCTTACGGTTGCAGAACAGGTAATGGTGATTTATACCGGAACAAATGGTTATCTTAATTCATTAGAAATTGGACAAGTACGGAAGTTTCTCCGTGACTTATGTAAGCACGTAAAAACCAAAAAACCTCAATTCCAAGAAATCATATTTTCCACCAAGACATTAACTCAAGAAGCGGAAACCCTGTTGAAAGAAGCTATTCAAGAACAGCTGGAGCGCTTTTCACTTTAGGAAGAATTCTAAATTTGGAAAATAAAAAAAATTATAAAATCGAATTCGAATCCATTTCGGATTCGAAATAAAATTGCGTCCAATAGGATTTGAACCTATACCAAAGGTTTAGAAGACCTCTGTCCTATCCATTAGACAATGGACGCTTTTTTCATTATTTAATTTAATATAATTTTGTTTTTTTTTTTCATTTTGCCTTTTTTTCTCTTGTTCGTTTATCTTGCTTGTTTGGAAAACAAAACAATATATGATTTTTTGAATTCAATGATGCATCCATTTGAATGTATCATTGAATTCAGAAAAACCAATTTTAATAGCTAGAATTCGAATAGAAGCGGGTAGCGGGAATCGAACCCGCATCGTTAGCTTGGAAGGCTAGGGGTTATAGTCGACGTTAGTTTATCGTTTGTAACGTCTCTAATTCAAAACCGAACATGAAACTTTGGCTTCATTCGGCTCCTTTATCGAAGATCCATTTATTCAAAAATAATGAAAAAAAAAAAGAGAAGGCGGGAACAAAAACATTTTGTCCATAACATCTATGTTAGCTTTTCTGTCTGACTGCATTCAAAACAATATTCAAAACAATTCGCTTTCTAGATGATCCTTTTAGAAGAGTAGGATTAAACAAGTTTTCTAGTTACTTCGTTTTCTATTTCTATTTTCCAGAATCCTTAGGAAAAGTATTTGGTTTTCCACCGAGCTAAAAAAAGGGTTTGATGTCTCCAGTAAACTAAAGTTATCGTTTCATAGCTGTTTTGCTTCAATCTATCCTTTTGAAGATTTAGTTACGATTAGAAATACACTTTTCTATCTTTCTCCATGGATCCTTTACTTAATACTTATTGAATTGTACGTATTCATCCAATTCAAATCAAAAAATTCTGTTTCGAAATTGAAGAATCCAATTTTTCAATTTCTAATTGACCCTTGGATATAAATAACGAGAATCTTTTTCTTCCTCGAATTTTTCATTGAATTAAGAGGTAAAGGATTGAATCCTTTTAAAAGAAATAAAGTTTTGATCGGAATTAGCAATCATTCCGAGGGACCCCTTAACTATTAAGGGTAGCCGTAGAACGAATCACACTTTTACCACTAAACTATACCCGCTACAATGTGATTATTGTATAGAATTCGACCTTTGTCGAACAAGAAAATTAAGCCCAATCAAAGATCAGAAAAAATCAAGCGTTTTGTTTGATAAACTTCAATTTAGGATAAATTGAGGAAAAAGCTACTAACTCAATCACAAGTTCTTTCTTTATTTGGAAAATTTATTTCTAGACCCTTCCTTCTTTTGTTTTTTCTTTGTACTTTTCTACTTAGTAGAATTTTTTAAATTCTTTCTTTTATATATTTATTTTCATTTTTATTATGAAATTTGAATTTCATAATTGCAGAATTTTTAATTTTCCATATTTTATTTTTATTATTTGATTCGATTTATTTGAATTTCTTTTTTCTATATTCAAAATAGTCATATTCGATATTATATTATACAATTTATAGAATATATTGATATTGTCTATTATAGAAGAGAGATCAATTTGAAATAAACTCATTAACAATAGGAAACTATAGAAATCAATAGACTATAAAGAATATAAAAGAATATAAAGAATATAAATAGAATCTAAAAAAAAAAAAGACTAAGTCAAATCAAAAACAAATGGAATTCCCGATAAAAGCTCTATCTATATTTTTAAAAATTCTCTAAAATGATTAGAAAATGATTCGTTTTTTATAGATCCATATATTGCTAGAGAATATCTAAAAATAACCTATATAATCTAGAATCTAAAAATGCTTTTTTATTCAAGCATTATTTTTTCTGTGTTGGAATATAGTAATTATTCCTGTTGAATTTCAATTAGGAGAGATGGCTGAGTGGACTAAAGCGTCGGATTGCTAATCCGTTGTGCGAGTTATTCGTACCGAGGGTTCGAATCCCTCTCTTTCCCTTTTGAGTTTTGACAGTAAAATGGATCAAAATCTCAATACTCTTTATTTCAAAAATAGAAAAAAACAAAGATAGAATCTTTTATTCTTCGCGCCCAGGATTGCGTCCTGGATCATTAGATAGGAATCCAAAAATGAAAAGAGAAACAAAGAATATCACTACGGTGTAAACAAAGAGTTTAAGAGTAAGCATTACACAATCTCCAAGATCTTCAAAAAAAAAAAAAAAGAGAATAGATTCTCCGTTTTTATACGACATATTTTGATTTTGACATCAAGAACTCAAAATTCAAAAATTAAAATGAAACTGAAGCGGATTCTGGTATTTATAAAAATCGACTCGAATTTTATTAAATATAAATATAAAAGCTTTTTCAGAAATAGATTTCGAATCAAAATCATATAAGAATAAAATTGATTTCCAATAAGAATAATATAAGAATAATATAAGAATAATACCCTAAGAGTTGTGTCTTTTTTGATCGTTTCAACTGTTAAAATTGAAGTAAATTTCTCATCGAAAACTTACAGCAGCTTGCCAAACAAAGGCTAAAAGCAAAAATAGAAGAGGTATAACTGGCATAACATCTACGATTGGATTTAAAAAAGCATAGGCCTCAGGCAATTTCACGAATAAAAAACTACTTGAAAAAAGGGCAGAATTAAAACAGAGAGAGATTAAATTAAAGATATTAAGCATAAATAAATTTGGGTCTATGAGATAATTTTGATTGAGTTATTAAGAAGCTTGTTTTTTATGTAAGGAAAAAATGAATAGAAGATAGGCTAAAAAAAACTTCTTTTGATTTGAACTCCCCCAATCAAAAACCTTCAATTCTTACATAAAGAATAGAAGAAATCAGAATTTCATACAATATCTTAATTGAATTTTATGTAATGATCAATAAATTAGTTTTAGCTTTAATTCTATATCCACATGTACCAAAATTTTTAGAATAATTTAATTGATTTCTTTTTGAGTTGCTTGAACCGACCCAGACTTGACAAAGTCTGTTTGCTTACATACAATATTAACATAAAATAAAAATGGGGCGTGGCCGAGCGGTAAGGCACCGGGTTTTGGTCCCGACGTTCGAAGGTTCGAATCCTTTCGTCCCAGAGGATATGAAGAGGATATAAAATAAAAATAAAAATGGGGCGTGGCCGAGCGGTAAGGCACCGGGTTTTGGTCCCGACGTTCGAAGGTTCGAATCCTTTCGTCCCAGAGGATCAAAATTTGATATTTTAATCAGGATATCAAAATTCTTGAGAAAAGAGCAAAACATCAATTTCAATAAGAATCCTTTTTTTTTCACGCAAAAAAATGGACTCGAGTTCCAATAAAATGAAATACACAAATCGAGCGGAATCCTTTTTTCTTCTAATCCAACTAAGTTTGACTTTTCCATTTCAATAATCCAGTTGAAATTGAACTGTCAAAGTCATTTCTATATACTCGTATCTCGTAAATAAGACAGTCAAATCCCATCCAATCAAGGTAAAAGCTTAATAAAATCAAATCCTTTTTTATCATTTCAGCATTGAGATATTCATCTAAAGTCTAAAGTGAAAACAATCCAATGTATCTAGATAAGAGTGAATTTTGATTCATTTCGAATGAAAGATTTGCATTTTTGTATCTGTCTTGGTCGATGTAATATCGAAATTACAAAGCTTTTTAGTTTCACCTTTTTCTTCGGTTTTTGGCGTTTGGCTCGAATCTCAACTTTAATATCAAATCAAATAAGTAATTGGCATTCTATTCTATTCTATTCAATCTTCTAATTTGAAATCAAATATCTCTTATCTCTTTTATCTGTTAATCTATTTTATATAGAATTTCATTGAAAATGGAATTTCATATAGAAATGAAAACTGGAATTTGATCGATATATCAAATCAAATAAGTAATTGGAATTCTATTCTATTCAATCTTATAATTTGAAATCAAATATCTCTTATCTCTTTTATCTGTTAATCTATTTCATATAGAATTTCATTGAAAATGGAATTTCATATAGAAATGAAAACTGGAATTTGATCGATATATCAAATCAAAAAAGAAAGATAGAGAAATCTGAATTCATATTAATATCTCACCATTTT
>Ga0153935_1000020_pt1 | contig 30008 bp, 17 predicted proteins | sample TSNJ019MetaG_FD_104677 | JGI IMG/M metagenome (GOLD analysis project Ga0153935, IMG submission 104677) | Attine ant fungus gardens microbial communities from New Jersey, USA - TSNJ019 MetaG | ecosystem: Host-associated > Fungi > Mycelium > Unclassified | place: USA: New Jersey, Wharton State... | reverse complement strand
TAGCACTCCTATATGTAGAACAATAGGTAGTGATCATGTGGTAGGCTGTTCTGGTGCACAGACCACCACAATCATGTATTTAAGAACTGTATATCTGAGGATAAACCTCAGACTTAACAACATTTTTTGCTACTGTCTAAACTTTGCTTTTTTGAGCCTTTTGATTATTAAATCATCAACTCACAAATCAGTAAGTGGCCATTTGTGATACAAAGTAGGTAAGAGAAGTAAAAATGCTGGTAGAAGATGGGAGTCTGAGGGAGAGAATTAAGAAAACACAAGAAGGAAACAAAAAAGTAGTAAAAACAGTAGAAGAGTTAAAGAAAGTGGGAATGAAAAGCCTTTGAGATAAAAAATGGTTGATAAAAGAAGGAGTAGTTATGAGAGAAAGATGCATATACATACCAGAGAGAGAACTGAGAGGAGAGGTAGTATACCTATATCATGATATGCCAGTGGGAGAACACAGAAAAAGATAGTAAACAGCGGAGCTGGTTACAAGAAACTACTGGTGGCTGGGAGTAATGAGGGAAGTGGAGAGATATGTAGATAGGTGCAATGCCTACCAGCAATATAAAAATAGGAGCTTGGCTCCAGTAGGAAAGTTAATGCCAAATGCAATCCTAGAGAAACTGTAAAGCCATATCTCAGCAGACTTCATCACAAAACTGCCTTTAGCTCAAGGATATAATGCAATCTTAGTGGTATGTGACAGATTTAGCAAAATAGCACACTTTGTAGTGACTACAGAGAAAACAATGGCAGAAGGACTTGCTAGGCTATTTAGAAACCATATCTGGAAACTGCATGGGCTTTTAGAAAGTATTATATCAGACAAAGGAGTATAGTTCACAGCAGGAATGATGAAGGAGTTGAATAAGCTATTAGAAATCTGGACTAAGTTATCAATGGCTTACCACTCCTAGATAGATGGACAGATAAAGAGGGTGAATCAGGAATTAGAGCAGTATCTAAGGGTCTTTATTAACCATAGACAGGAACAATGGCCAGACTGGTTGGAGACAGCTGAATTTGCATATAATAACAAAATATATTTGGCTACAAAAGTGTTACCATTCAAGGCTAATTATGGTCAAGATCCAAGAATGGGATTTGAAAGAAGAAAAAAAGGAAAATACGAAGTAATAGGAAGGTTTGCAGAAAGAATGCAGAAAATTCAGGAGGAAGTAAAAGCAGTCTTGAAAAAGGCTCAGGATAAAATAAAGAAGTTTGCAGACAGGAGACAAAGTAAAAAGTAGGAGTATAAAGTAAGGGACTTAGTATTGCTAAGCACCAAAGATCTCAAGTAGTAAATAAAAGAAAGATAGTTAGAAAAACTGACAGAATACTTTGTGGAGCCTCACAGAATAAAAGAAATTGTCTCCAGTAATATAGTAAAATTAGAATTGCCTAGTTCTATTAGAATACACCCCATAGTTAATATAAGTCAAGTACACCTATATAAGCCACAAGTGAAGAGACAAAAGAAGGTACTACCAAAACCAGTTATTATCAAAGGGGAGAAAGAATTCAAAGTAGAAAAAATACTAAACAAAAGGGTAGTATGAGAAAAGGAGAAGTTTCTAGTATAATAGAAGGGATATATGGCAAAAGAAGATACATGGGAAAATAGAAAGAATCTAGAGAATGCAAAAGAGTTGGTAGAAGAATTTGAGAAAGAATATAGCAAAAAGACTAAAGAGGTATAACAACAGAAAGAAGAAAAGGATGAAAAGATATTCTCAAGAGAACTACCAGAGAGGTTTATGGCAAGAACACTATAAGAATGGTCTAACAAGAAGTATGAGAAACAAAGGGAAAAAAGATAAAAGAAAAACTGAAGACAATAGAAAAATTCCTTAGGATGAGGAAACTTGAAGGGGAGGCTATATTATAAGACAAACAAAAAGAAAACTATTTCTTGCATATTTATCAATTTGATAAGAAACATCCAAGAATACAATACAGAAAAGATATAAATAGTGTGGGAAGGATTATATAAGACATAGACAGTTCTTAGTAAGGATCATGTGATTGTGGGAGATAGGTGCACAGACCACCTAAATATTTGTATAAATACCTAGGGAAATCCAATGAGGGACTCTATTAAGTTTTTCTTAAACAACCATCTCAGTTGGGCTCTAAGTCTTGATGACTTTATACTAACAAGCCCTCCTTTAGCTCTATTGCATGGTCCTAGGTCTTATGCACTAGTATCCTCTCTGACTCTGCTTTTCTAAACATCTTTTTCACTTCCAAAATCTTTTCAGTACTAATTTTTCTACTGTCTTTTCTTTCTCTGTCTTTCTAATCTTCTTTTCCCTTTTTTCCTGTTTTTTTCTTCTACATATAGGTGGGCATCTCGTCATTTTCACTTCTCTCTTCTTCCAGTCTATCTTTGGATTATGGGTGGCTAACTATGGTATCCCCAATATCACTTTTGTTTTTTCTAGGTTACATATATCTATTCTTACCCTTTCCATATGTCCCTTGAAAAACATATTGTACTTGACCTGGTGTATAATTGCTCCCTCTATGTTTATTATTCCATCTATATTTCTCACTAGCAATGGGTTCTTTAGTCTTTCCAGCTTAAACCTTTTTTCCTTTGCAAATTGAATATCTATGAACAACCCAGTTGCACTACTGTCTAGTAGTACTTTTACTGCCACTCCTTTATAACTTTTTATCTTCTTCAATCCTACTTTTATCCATACTTCTCTTAGTGGTTGTAGTATATGCCATATATTTCTTACTCTTTTAGTATTGCCTTGACAATGAATTTTATTACCCAGATTTTCTGGGTACAATATACTGTATATATTTGAGGAGGCCAGCTGGGAGCTTATGTCATAACTTGGTAAAATGGCTAAAGTCATTATTTACTTTTCTTTTCTTTTCTTTTTCTTTTTGAACTTACTACACAAGGATAGAATATGAGAAAGTATCATATAACTAAGTATCACAGAGTCACAGGGTTATGAGTCACAGTCAGGTGATGTCATATGACTAAGTCACGTGGGAACTGTAGGAAGATAGTATATAGACCATGTAGTAGTTGTATAAGTAGTATAGGAAATTTAATGGGAACTCCATCGAGTTTTCCTTGTCAACTCAGACTAGGAGTGCGATTAAGTCACCTCAGGCTAAGTCATTACAGCTTACTGTTCTTTATTGCCTTTTGTTAACTCTTACAGTATTTCTACTACCCTTCTCTCTCTTTCCTTTCTTTACCAGTAATTTTTGGTCATATAGCCCTACTTTCTATATACAAAATACATTTTATCTCTTTCTCTTTCTTTATCTACTTCTATTGCATTAAGGTCCCTTGCTGGCCCTGGCTGTTTCCCTCTATTCTAATATTCTCCTCTATACTGGCTCTCTAGCCTCCATATGATCTGTTCTTTTCTTCTTCCATAAAACTCTCCTCCAAACACTTCTCTAGGCTGTGCATTTCCCTATAGGTATGTTACATTCCTCTCCAATATCCTCTTCTCTGCTTTACTTTGCCTCTGATTTCTATCTAACCTTACTGCCCTCTCCTACCATTCTTCTATTATACTAGAAGGGCTTTTTGCCTCTATTAACTTCTAAGTGCTCTACTTAATCCTTTTTTGAACTCATCAATAAGGGGGTGTTTCTTATAGCCACTTTCTCGTGTCACTTTTTTGAATTCCTAGATATATTTATTACAGGTTCTCCCTTTCTGTTCAACCATCCTTAGCTGTTCTATCTTTTGTTTCTCCTCTGCTATCTCTCCAAACTTATTTCTCATTTTACTAAATAGTTCCTCTGCTGTTTCTGTCTCTGATTCCTCTTTTGATAACTTATCCAACAGGTTGTTCTTCTATGCCTCTGCTACCCCCTATCACAAGTGGCCACTTACTGATTTGTGAGTTGATGATTTGATAATCAAAAGATTCAAAAAAGCAAAGTTTAGATAGTAGCAAAAGATATTGTTAAGTCTAAGGTTTATTCTCAGACATACAGCTCTTAAATATATGATTGTAGTAGTCTGTGTACCAGGACAGCCTACTATATGATCACTACCTATTATTCTTGAAATAGAGATAACCTAACCATCTTAGGACAGTCCTTTGTTCTATTCAAGGACAAATGATAATCTATGGATAAAGATTAGTGTTATATACAAACATTGAGGACCTTGTATCTCTATGGGATCTTACTGCCTTTGGATATATTTATAGCCAAAAGAAGCGCATTGAAGAGAGCTTCACAATAGTCATTGAAGCAAAAAATTATATTAAGCAGTTTCCGAGATATTGGCGATTTAGTGTCTGGTGACTTGGTGATCACTGACTGATCTGCTGATAACTTGGTTAATACTGATTGCTTTGAGACGTTTTTAGTACTGTTTGAAAGGTCTACTTAAGGGCTTTTGGTGGCCATTTAGATTGTTGAAATTGGTCAAGTATTCCTAGAGTTATGGTCCAAATGAAGTTTGTGACATCCTTCTTCTATATATAGGATAGCACCCAGGCTATCTTTGTTGCTTCTGATTCTCCCATCATTTTTATGCTCAAATATAAGCAAGCCATATTAATGAATGTACTTACTTCTTCCATTCTTCTACTAAATAATAGAAGTTTTGCTACCTCTACTCTAGCTCCTCTATTTTGTTGTAATAGAGTAGCCATCTGCTGCTGTAGACCAGCAATAAGGGTAAGAAGTTGCTTCTCTCTGATAGATAGAGCTTGCAATATAGGGGTGGTAGATTGTTCTGTAGATTGCTGTTACTATTGTTGTTGTTGGGACATACTTGATGGTAGTGATAGTAATGGTGATTCCTTATATAAGGATAAATAGTCTTCTTCATTTGAACTTATAGCTAGTTACCAACTAGAAGAGTGAAATAATATTATCTCTAAAAAAGGAATTTCTAAGCTAGATGGGCCTTTAAGAGATTACTGTTGTTTCCCTGTGTAAACTGATTACAATGGACTAGTAGCATAGAGCAGATAGCAAAGTACTATATATGAGCTTACTTAATGTCAAGGTTAGGTCTCAGGTAGGGATATGAGTTTTGTCCAGGCCTTCTACCTACTATCTCTAACTAACAGTGAAGTTCCCTTTACAGCTAGAGTCTGCTATCCAAGATGCTTGTAAGTACTGTACTCACTAGCAAGGGTAATAAGAGAGTAAATAAGAATAGAATATTAAGGCTACAAGGTATAGAGTTGACAATGGCTATTGAGTTCTTATATTAATGCTAAGTTGTAAAGACTCAAGGTTCACCCAAGGTAGATGTTCAAAAAGAACTCAATAGAGTCCTTTATTGGATTATGCTGCTACTTATACAAAGGTTTGTTGGTCTGTGTGTCTATCTCCTGCAATCACATGACCCTAACTAATAACTGTATATATCTTATATAAGTCTTCCCATACTATTTATATCCCTCTAGTATTGTAGTCCTAGATGTTATTCACTAAGTTAAAATATATAGAAAATAGTTTCTTTTCTAGGAACCATCTCATAATACCTTAGAATCTATCTAAATAAAAATTATTTCTACAAGTGAGTTGGTCATCTCACTGAAAATATATCCCTGTTACACTGGCAACTTTATTGTACTTTGCAGTTTTTTGACTTCTACTGGATTATTTTACTAAATCTTTGGTTCTTAGACTATTTGATAATGTTGAGTAAATTTATAATCTATCCAAATGAAATTTATTTTTTAAAGGTGGTAGAAATGAGTTGACCACCTCACCAGAAATATGTTACTATTATACCAGCAATTTTACTATGCTTTTTGGTTTCTTGACTTCTCTTGGGTTATTCTACTAGATTTTTGGCTTCTTGGCTATTTAGTGATCTTGAGTGGTCTTATAATCTATTTATCTCTTCAATAAAGTTCTTAAGTTTTATTTTTAACTATGTTCTGGTCTAACTATATAAAGACCAATGTTGAATTTATAAAATTTTGCAGGTCTATATCATTTCTAGAGCTTCAATCCAAATATTGTATTTTCAGCTCTACTTTACTTATAAATCATGGTTTTTATATATATAAGAACCAATATTCTAAGGTCTATTTACTGAGTTTTCTCATTTTAGAAATTTCTCAAACATTGTACACAAGACTTCTTGAGTTTATCTCAAGAAAATTCTTCAGTACCAGTACAAAATAAAACAAAATCATCTCTTCTGTCATGACTTGGCAAAACAGCTAAGTCATTAGTTATATTTCTTTTCTTTTATTTTATTTTCTTATTTGGACTTATTATACAAGAAAGAAGTGTAGGAAAGTGTTACATGACAAATATCACACATAACAAGTCACATGTTAGGATGTCACAGTATCACATCTCATGATGGAGTCATATGATGAGTGTGGGAGAGTAGTACACAGACTATATAGTAGTTGTATAAGTAGTATACAGAATCTAATAGGAACTCCATTAAGTTCTCTTTGTCAACTTGAACTTGGAGTGTAATTAAGTTATCTCAGGCTAAGTCACTACATCTTCATATGTTATACTTTTTCCTAGCTGATTTTTCCCTGAATACTTTTTCATAGAACTAGCTGATATTTAAGCTTTAATTCAAGTACTTCAATCTATAACATAATCTTTCTAGCCTTTGAATTTACAACAATTTTCCCAGTCTCTTTTATTGCCTTCAGCTTCAAATATACCTTTAAAGCCCTTCCAGTTTGCCTTGCTAGTCCAATATAATCCTAGATTTGCCCATTCTACTTCAGTTCTACTACCACCTACACTGTCTACTCAAACATACTCTTATTTTCCTTTATAGTCCTTTCCATTACCTTTATTTCAAAATATTCCTACTCAACCTTCTCAGCTTTCTATGCCAGCAGTCCACTATGTTCCTGAGTTTTCTACTCTAGTTCCACCTACCAATCTACTACTTATGATATCAGCCAACCCATACTTTTCTGTCTCTCTCCAGTTTCTTTCAATGCCTTTAGTCCAAAGTATTCCAGTAGCATAATATATTCCTAAACTTTTCTCTTTTACTCCAGTTCTATCAACTAATCCACTACCAACAACATCAGTAAAGTCATACTCTTATTTTTCTAATGGCTATTTCAAGTAGAATTTTACTGAGGCTGAACTTATCAAAGGAAAGTGGTCACCTGTTTATTGGGCTTATGAAGTAAAGAGAGATCATAACTAAAAGAATGAATAGAAAAAGGCTTCTTGTTGGCAAGAAGGATTTAAATCTATATGACAGTGTTTGGGAATCATTCAATACTCAAGCTATGATTGCAAAGTTCTTATACAATCTAGAACTACAAGATCTGGACAAGAAACTCAGATTCAACAAGGATATCAATATAAAGAACCTCTTTTTTATATTTCTTGTAGAGTTCAGATAATGGTTTATATATGAAAAGATGAAAAATACTTTGTACAAGATGGTTTTTATAATTATGCTTCTCCTCCTGTCAACATTCATTTAAATCCTGATAAAGAGGCTTAGTTTAATGAAATAGTACTCAACCATTCTAATATCAGTTTCTCTAGTTTATAACTAAGCATTCCGACTTTGACTAGACCTAGAAAATTAGTCAAGGATATTTTTCATGTCTTGCACAATCAAGGTCATGTTATCTATTAGAAAAGTGAGACAAGAAAAAAGTTTACTCTTTATGATTCTACAGCCTTTTTTATGTCTATCAAACAATTTGCTGAAGATCATCCTTACTTTATCAAAATGTTATAACTTGGATTAGAGAACATTATCTGTATGCAAACACCCTTTATAGTATCCTAAGCGTTTTATAGCAACAATGAACTTGAAGAAGATATTGTATATAGAATAGTTGCTGATGTAGCTCATAGTTTTTGGGAGAATAAAAGCTGGGTTTTTATGATAATCTTGGTCTTCTCACTAGTTCTCAAGAGATAGATATTTATTTTAATGTCTTTTATGGATAGTAGCTCAATGGAATATTACAGAGTCTATTTTATTACAACCTTTTAAACTATTGCTACTTAAGCTTTGCAAAAGAGAATTGTTCTCAAAAACACTATATTTGCAATTGTATATTTTTATTTTTGTTTTTTTCAATCAATTATTTGATAGTTTATGATTTAGATAATAGACTTTAAAAAAGCTCAAAAAGAAGGTTTTATTGAGGCATTTACTGATTTTTTTTCATTAAACAAAAATTCTAGAAACAAAGAGAAGCTGAAAGATACAGAAGAGAAATTGATTTGAGGATGTGGAAAGCATTTTAAAAGATCAATCACAAGGTATTCAAGGATTAGTGATGTAGTTCCTGTTTATAAAAGAGACAAGTTTATTATCAAGGCACAAAAACTCATAGAAATCAAGTTATTGAATGAATTTCGAAGCATAGTTCAATAGATCCTAGATAAGTTCTCTAATACTACCAACTGGATAAAGTACTGGCTTTGAAAATCTCATGCTTAGATAATTTTTCCTACTTATATATCTATGGATTCTGAGCTATAGGAGACATTGTCAGCTATAACTAATACTCAAGAATCTTTGTATTTTTAGCTATATCATACAGCTGGTTGTAATAAGAGATTTTTTGAAAAACTAAAATCTCTATAGTTAAGTACTTTTTTTGAAGATAATTACAAGGACAAGCAAAGTATAGTTTTATTTTCTCTTTTATAAAAATAAGACTGAAAAATATATCTTATAGTGGATATTCTGACTCACTATAGCAAAGCAAAGTAATGGAAACAAGAGAGATCAGATATTTCAATATTACTTTCTACTCCAACTAAGTCTAGTTGTAGATCAAGATCTTTCAAACCCCAAACTCTAAGAAAAAAGTTCATTAATGATAGTCATAGTCCTGACTCTATATGAAAATTAATTTCTAAAGGTTCTGGCTCTTTACAAAAGAAGTCTAAAGCATATTTAATTATTAAGAACATATTTGGAGAATTATGTTATCTATGAAAGCAAAATTTGTGTTGGTTTGATACATTACTTCAGCTACTTTATATCTCTGTTTATGGATTATTTTCAGAGTTCCAGGAAGTTATAAACATACTTCAAGATGACTTTGCTCTATTTAAAGTCTTTGAACACTTTCAGCACTGTTTTATGAAAGATCATGACTTTGCTTGGTTTTCTCAAGAATGTAATACTCTATAGTCCAATTTATATGCTCATTAAATCATAGAGAATAAATTTGGCTTTTAGTCATTATTTGTGAGTGATTTTTCTCTTATTAATAAAGATTATTGATGTTTTTTCATAGGGCTGGTTATGGAAAAAAATTGCTAAGGAAACAAAGCAAAAACAGATTGACAGCTTAACAGTCTTGTTTACATTCTTTGTTCCTATGATACTCAATATCCAATATTGCACTAGTGACAACAAAACTGGAGACTTTGAAGACTGGTTCAAATACTAGGTTAGAATAAAAACTGAAACAAAGTTTTTCAATACAATTTACTAAAGACAATATAACAATTCTCTTCTATGCTCTGGAATTCCAAGTAGTATCAATTTTCTGGTATTAAATCTACTACTTATCTTTGTTGTTGAGCTATTAGCTGGTGATGATAGAACTCCTTTGAACTGGAATATTCCTCAATATCTAGAGCCTTTAGGATCAGACCAGGTCAAGAAATCAAAACTTGTCTATGATTTTATAGGTTTTGGACTTATAAATGAAGTCCAAAATCACTCTATAGTGTACTATCAAGATGAAAGTATTACTAGTATAACAATATATGATAGAATACAAAACTATAGAAGAACTATTCAAGTTTCTAACTTCCATCCTTCAATATATTTTTCTAGTATCTCTTTTTTGTTATCTACTAGTTATTTTTGACACAATAGTATCTATAGACTTTGTGGAGGAAGAAGAGCTTGAAGCTGCTTTTATAGACAATATATCAAGGAATATCAAGAGAAGCTGGAAATCTTATTCTCAACCAGAGATTCTTTATTTATGTCTAAAATTTTATATCAGAGAGACTTGAAGAAAATGCAACCAGAGTGCCAAACATAGAAAATCAACTCAGTATTCACCAAGACTGATAAATATGTTTATTCTTCTTATACCCATATCTCTCCAGCCTTTTCTTTTCCCAAGAAAAAAGAAGAAAATATTGTAGATCTTATAACTTCTTTATCATTATCACTATTTATTGACTCTCCTTTATATCCTCTTACTTTTAACAAGCATCCAACTCCTACAATACCAGTCAACTATCCTATAAAAGGTCAAAGAAGTCCTTTTACAGATATACAAGATCTATGAAAGTAGAAAATTCAACTAGAAGTCAAGTTAGAGATAAGTATATCAATTTTAAAATATCTGTATTTTGTACTTATTTTTAATTAGAAAGAACAAATAAAGGTTGTTGTACCTACTCAACTTTTACTTTCTAAGCCAAAACCTATAAAGAAAAGATCTCAAAAGGTAATCTTTGAAAAGAGTTTTGAAAAGCAGAAACATAATGAGATAATAGAAGTTGTTTCAAAAGGTAAACAAGTATCTTATTATACTAAACTATCTAAAGTGGTAGTTGAAATTCAAGTTCCACCACCACCTTTTACTAGATAGAACTTAAGAAAGAGAAAAAGTCTAGTTAAATAAATATTGTATTTAATCTGATATATATATATCAAGAAAATCAAAGTTGAAATGATTGATAATTTAAAGACAAGCCATTTTCATCAACATAGTATCTAATCTATAGTTCTATTCTCTTTCCTAGTCCTTTATCTTGTCTTGGATAATCTTTTATGATGATAAATGAATAAGATAGAGAATAAAAAAAAATTTCTCTCTACAAGTAGGATTACTGCAAATTTGAGTAATTAGTAACAATTCTTCAGAATAGTCAGTTAATATAACAATAAATATAGATCCAATAACATACCTGGATGATAGTCTTTTTTTTTTTTTCTCTTCCACCAATTTCTATCTATCTAAAACATAGCAAAATTTACATGAACAAGTATGAAAATTACCAAGTGGTTTATGTAGACAATTAGACTATTTTAAAAAGCAAATACTCTTTTTTCTGTGTTGAATAACCATAAGAAACTTTGTTCCAGCCCTAAGATCAGGATCAGCTAAAAGAAGACTTGGAAAAACAGCAGAATTTTATTAAAGAACAAAAATATTTCAGATAAAGTTTATCAAAAATAAGTGATATATTGTTGGATAAAATTCTTTGTTAACAAAAGCCATTGTTAATCAGAAATAACTAATTAATAGTAATTAGCTTTGACTTCTCTATGTTGAAAAAACTTATGAGTTGGTAAATTAATATATTTGTTGAAGTAAGTTGATTTTCTGAAAAAGACCACCATAATAAACAAAAAAAAGAGATAATTGGTTATTTCTCTTCAAGTGCTCTATAACAAAAAAAATAGAAAATATAGGGAAAAAACTAGAGATAATTAAGTTAAAAAATTATTTTGAATAAATTTTATGTACTTATATCCTGAGGTTGGAGTAAGTATATATTTAGTTCTAGTTGAATCCAAAACTCTTCTTCTGAGGTTGTATGGGTATATATAAAAGTAATAAATTGGTTGAATCTAAAAAAGACTTATAAATTATTATGAAGTATTTAAAAAAAACACACTGTAAAAGTTGTTGGGAAAGTTCTTTCATTTGGGTTTTAAAAACCTCACTACCAAGATTTAGTTTTACTTCAATTAAGCTAATACTATTTGCTGAAGATCCTTCAGGAAAATAAGGCTTTATATGACTATAGACAAGACAAAATATGTATAATATTGGATTAAAGCTAGAAAGTTGGAAAACTAAGATACAAAGATTATCCATTAATATAAGAAAAAGTCATGCTCTTGTAGAACTGATATTTGAGACCATAAAAGACTACTGAAGAAAAGAAAAAGACTATTTTATATTATTAAAAGGAGAAAATTAAAGGATTTCAAGCATACTTGATATGGTTGATGTTGAGTTGCTAGATTTGTTAACCAGCAATAAGAATAAGTAAAATCACCAAGTTCAATATTGATAGGAACATAGTTAAGACATTCTATACAAAGATTTCAGCTACAAGAGCAAATATACAGTTGGCCTCCTTCAGTACACCAACTGCACAACTAATATTTTGGAGTTAAGGTATAGATGAATGGTATTATGAAGTTTGAACCTACAGTATTACTTTTTTCTTCAATCAATATAAGATTATATACTGATTTTTGGAAAGAGAAAGTTGAAATATCTTTTTGGATCAAGAATTTTTATAAAACAAGTTGTTCATAACAAAATAAATACAAAGACTATTATATTATAAAGTTCCCTTTGATAGCTATTAAAGAGATCTCTTTTGATAGCTATCAAAGGGGAAAAAATAGAAAATAAGAACAAAAAATCTATTGAAATATAGGTATTAGTGAATTTACATATAGGTATCAATGAACCAAAAAAAAAACAAAGGTAACTTACAAAAGGCAAAGTGCTAGAAAGTATCCTAATACTTGTAGCAGAGAGAACATAAAGAGAATATAATCAGTGAGCAACATTGTTAGGAAAGAGAAAACAAAATAGAAAAACACATATGGATAGTCACAAGTAGAGATATATCTATGGAGGGTTGACAACCCATCATATAAGAAAGAACAAATAAAAGGGCTGAGACAAATATTCTATGAGCATAAATGGGTTAGTAAATAAATAAAAATCAAAATAAAATAAGATGATGATGTACTGGGAATTATACTTGAGGCAGGAGCAGGGACATGTCCAGGGAGAGTTGATGAGGCATCATATGCAGAAGGATGCATAGTAGGGGTAAAATAAACATTCTAAGAAAAAAAAGGTTAGTAAATCAGATAAAATAGAAATAAAATATATAAATGATATAGCTAAGACTAGACATGAGTTAGGTACAGGAGCATGTCCAGGGGGCACAAACAAGCCATTGTATGAAAAAAGGACATGTAGTAGAGCAGAGATAAATACTCTATGGAGAGATATAGGTTAGTAAATACTATAAACTTTTCTTATGAGAAGAAATAATCCACTGTGTACTCTAGCAAGTAGAAAGATAGAAAACAAGCCCCCAGATCCCACCAGGGTAAATAATGTAGCACCTAAAACCCTAAACCTCTCCAGTTTACAGTTATCAAAGACTAAACCACTGGACAAAGGGGAGATAGAGACATTCTCTTGTCCAGAGCCAAGAAAGAGCCCTTACTACACCTATGTCACAATAGCTCCAAATACTAGACAATAGTTAGCAAAGTAGCAAATATAAGTTCTTAGCGAGAAGATCTTAAAAGACTAGTACAATAGTGTATTGGTTTTGTTTTCTGATATATAAGATGATATGACAAATTATTATATTATGCCCAATTTCTTATTTTATTTTTATTTATTTACTGATCTATTTTTTTCTTAGAATATTTGTCTCATCTCTACTATATGTTCTGTCTTGTACAATGTCTTGTCTATGCTCTCTAGACATATCTCTATCTTCATACTAAATAGAGTCTCTAGTATATTGTTGACTTATTTTCTTTTTATTTTTATTTATTTACTAACCTTTTTCTTTGTAAAGTATTTGTTTTGTTCCCACTATGTATCCTTCTATGTACAATGCCTCATTAACCTCCCTGGATATGTTCTTGCCTCTACACCAAGTGGAGTCCCCAGTATGTCATTTGTATATTTTCTTTTCATTTTTATTTATTTACTGACCTTTTTTTTTTTCTTAAAACATTCGTTTTACTTTTACTATGTATTTTCCTATATATAATGTCTTGTCAATCTTCCCTGGATATATTTTTGCCCTTATCTCAAGTGGAGTCCCTAGTATGTCCTTTGTATATTTTATTTTTATTTTTATTTATTTACTGATCTTTTTTTCTTGCTTAGAATATTCATTTTACCCTCACTATATGTTCTTCCTTATATAATATCTTGTCTGTACTTCCTAGACATGTCCCTGTCCCTACTGTTTGACTCATGATGTATTGCCATTGAGTAGAGCTGTTACAAATTTATTGTATAATCACTATTATTGTATTTATAAATTCCTCACTTTATACTGTAGTTTAATAGCAAGGAGACTTTTAACTCTCAACTTTCAACTTTTGTCAGTAGAGTACATCCTTGCTGACCTAATATTGTTAAGTTAAGTGATTGTTCTTGTCTGACCTCAATACTTTACATTCACTTTTGAAAGTTGATATTTATTCTACAATTTTCCTAACATATATACTAACTTTCTAAAGGGTATTTGAGAATCTAGTACAGTTAACTTTAACTATAGCACTCAGCTTATGAATACTTATATAATAATCACAAAAATAATCAATTAAAACTGCTAACTTAAAGTAGTGCCATGTGTAGCTTCTCTTTGTTATATCTCCAACTTCATCACAAAAAAATACTAAAAAACCTAAGAGCCATCCAAGAGATAAAATAAACAAATATAAAGAAAAAAATAAAATTCAAAAGCTAAGATGCAAAATGCAAGAAAGATTAAGCTTGGAAAAGAACAAGGGATTGTCAGTACTCTTTCAGTATATTCTTCTATAGCTGTTCAATTACCTTTTATACAGATATGAATACATTGAATACTCTGGGCCACAAAACAGGAAAAGAAAACCACAAGCAAGAAACAGCAACTTAATTGTAAGGATCCTAACTAAAGCAATAAATTGTTTATATAAGTATTTTTTTTTATCTATGGTTATATATTTTATTGATTGTATTCATAGATCTAGCAGACTGTGATATCTCTACCTTGAAGAGTGGCTAGAAGATCAGCAAGATTCTCAAGAAACCTAACTTAGATCATATAAGTCATCCATGTACTATTGTAGACAACAAAGACTATATTCTTTTGTAGTATCTACTAGAGATACTACCAAAGGATCATTGTGTAAGCTATTTCTTTTTTGAATAGCTATCCTAAAGTTTATTGTGTAGGGAATGTTAACTAGAACACAAAAGAATCTAGATTCTTTTTTGTATCATTCACTTAGTACTAGAAGAAAAAATTGGGGAAAAGATCCAAATGCCTATAAGAGCTCTGTCTGAAGTTGTAAATGGTACAGAGACATTTTCTCCAGGCTGGTTTCCTTTGGAACATAGAGTATAATTTGTTTTATGTTTTGTCAAAATTAGTCACTGATATTTTTGAAGAAAAATCCTGAGGCCAAGATCATCCCCTCATTTTCATTCTGGCAAAACATGGATAAAGGGGTTAAAACCTAGCAAACAAAAATTGCAGATCCTTTGAAGTTTATGGATAACATCCTTTATATTACCCATCCAATACTTTATGATGCTGCTCATGAAGTTATAAACAAATTGAAAGCAGATCCAATCACTGGAAAATATATCTCTCTTTGGCCTACAATCTACTCAGGATTATCTCCCATCACAAACAGAACATCTAGAAAACATAGAAATCACTTTGGAGCCTATTTCTGGTATAATCAAGTTGTCATCTTTAGATCATATAAGTTAGCTATTTTTCACTTGCCTAAATTGGAAGCAACATTCCAATATAATTCAGGTACTGTAGTACAGTTCTGTGGGAATCTTCTGCTTTATAGTATTAATGGATAGAAGAGTGGGAATAGGTACTGCTATATATTTTTCTTTAGAAAAGATGTTTTTCAAAGATTGGGAGTGCAATTACCTGGATAGGCTGTCTCTTCTATATAGTTGTAAATATATATATCTATATTTTAGGTCTATAGTAAGACAGGCCAAGAAATTATACAAAAGTGCTATTTTATATAAGATTTTGATATATATTTGTGACGAGTGATACTATGGCATAAGTAAGTAATGCAATAGTCTAGTAAAGAAGATATATCTGATGCAATAGCCCAGTAAGGAAGTTGTAGCTTGTGGGAGAGTATGACTCATGTGACAAGTAAATTATATTATTAAAGAATTTTATAGAGTAACTCTTTACTTGTTTGTTTTGTCCCTATACATCTTCCTTTATACAATGGCTCATTTATATTTTCTGAACATGTCCTTGTCCTCACCTCAAGTGTAATCCCTGGTATGTTGTTTATATATTTTCTTTTTATTTTTATTGATTTACTAACCTATTTATGCTTATAAAATATTTGTCTTGTCTCTATTACATATTTTGCCTTGTATGATACCTCATCTGTGCTCCCTGGATATATCTCTATCTCTACACTAAGTGGAGTCTCTAGTATGTTGTTGACTTATTTTTTTTCATTTTTATTTATTTAATAACCTTTTTTTTTTCTTAGAATATTCATCTTAGAATATTCATCTTACCTCTACTATATGTTTTGTCTTGTACTATATCTTGTCTATGCTTCCTGGACATGTCTCTACCTCTGTCTCAAGTGTAATTCCTGGTATATTGTTTGTATATTTTATTTTCATTTTTATTTATTTACTGACCTTTTTTTTTTTATAGGATATTTATCTTATCCCCACTATGTATCCTACCTCATACTATGTCTTGTTTGCACTCCCTGGACATGTCCCTGTCTCTACACTAAGTGGAGTCTCTGGTACATCATTGATTTATTTTATTTTTATTTTTATTTATTTACTGACCTTGTTTTTTTGTAAAGTGTTTGTCTCATTTCTACCATACATCCTCCTGTATACAATATCTTATCAATCTTCTCTGGACATGTCCCCAGTACATTGTTTGTATATTTTCTTTTTATTTTTATTTATTTACTAACTTTTTTTTATAGAACATTTGTCTCACTTCTATTATATGTTCTACCTTGTATAATATCTTGTTTATACTCCTTAGACATGTTTCTGCCCTTACCTCAAGTAAGTTCTCTGGTATGTCATTGACTTATTTTATTTTCATTTTTATTTATTTACTAATCTTTTTTTTTGTAGAGCATTTATCTTGTTTCTACTATACATTCTCCTATATACAATGTCTTGTTGACCCTTCCTGAACATGTCCCTACCTCTATCTCAAATGGAGTCTCCAGTAGGTCATTTATATATTTTCTTTTTCTTTTTAGTTATTTACTAATCTATTTCTTTTTATAGAATATTTGCTTTGGCCTCTATATATCTTCCCTTGTATGATAGCTTGCCAACCTTTTCTGAAATATCTACTCTGAGCTCCCTTGTCACCATATGTATATTATGTTTGTTTTTGATTTATTGTACATTTTCTCTTATTTACTGATAATCTTCTTATAGATTATTGTTAACCCTATGCTTATTCTTTGGTATAATAGTTCATGAACTTTCTTTTTATGTAACTGCAAAAAATCTTTACAATTTTCTATTGCTTTATGTAACTGCAAAAAATCTTTACAATTTTCTATTGCTTTATGTAAAGTAGACAGCAAACTATTGATATTGTTATACCATACTTATAATGAACCTAATCAAAACTAATTCTTGTTACTGCTAAGACTTGGAGAAAAGACTAAATTGTCAGACTGACTTGCTCATTGGCTTTGACATCATTAGCAGTTGTAATAGAAGATACTGCCAGAATTATAATAGTAAATATTGTTGAAAGGTAGAATTAAGATCTCTCATTTAAACAGTTATCTAAGTTCCTTAAGTTGAGTATTTCAACATCCATGGTACTAGTCCCTTAAGTAGTGCAATTTGTCTACTAATCCTCTACTGCTCCTCTACTACTCCTCTACTACTCCTCTACTACTCTCCTACTGCTCCTCTACTGCTCCTCTACTGCTCCTCTACTACTTCTTTACCAAATGTAGTACTACACTATATTTGTCACAAATAGTCACAGATTCTTGCTCCACTGATATTTTAATAAACATTATTATTCTACTACTGGAATATTCAAGTAGAGATTAATTTTTGAACTATATACATCTCAAGTCCTGTTACTATGTTGTCTTAGACAGAAATTATATACTCATCTAGATTTTTATATATATTTTCAAAACATGTCTTCCAACACAACATAGTTAGTAATTATGCTCTAACCTTACTACTATGTTCTCAAGTATAAAAGAAAGTAGTTTGGATAAAATTCAAATGAAAATATACAGGCTTATACTTGATTTATTAGCTGCTCTTACTTGTTATTCTCATACCCATTTTCTGTTTTTATCTCCATGTCAATATATATATTTATTCTCTTCCTAAACATCTCAATAACATCAAAGTTACTCTTGATATAGTATATAGTAACTACAATATACAGTAGAGCAAGAGATAATATAAATTGTTGATGATATTATTGTAATGTGACATAGTAGTGATATATTAGTGATATGTTTGTGACAGGGTGCTGTAATTTTTTTATGCTCTTGATGCTTAGGCTTTCTTAGAGTTCATCAATTTCTATAGGTGCTTTATACAAAACTTCTCAACAATAGCCTAATCTCTTTTTGATCTTACTTAAGCTAACAGGACCTGGGAATGGAGAAATAGAGTGCAAACTGCCTTTGAGGCCCTTAAGATAGTTATAACAACTACTCTGGTATTAGTCTTTCCTCAAGATATAGAGCCTTTTTGAATTGAAGCAGATAGCTCAGACTTTACTACTAGTATAGTCCTATTCCAGTAGTATAAGAGAACACCCTAGGGATACACTTAGTTATTAGGTAAGCTCAGTATCTATGGGCTAAGTATATCTTCTATATTATATTTCTACTTTCTCCTATACTTCTTCTGTCTTGTATTGTCATGGTGATGTCTATTTAACTATATAAGAACATTGTGGTATTATTGGTTAGTTTTCATGTGATTGTGTACAGACCATCTATTGTAGTATATATAATGGCTTATATAGGTAGATCTATCTTTACTCAAATATCATACTAGCTTCTGGAATCTTCTTCTAGCTTACTGGATGACCACTTCTGAGTGTTCCCCTTATAAGTAGTCTACAGTAGATAATAAGTGAAGACCTGTTGCTTTTTACAGCAAGTTCTTGTCTCTGGTAGAACAAAACTATAAGATTCATGACAAGAAAATATTAGCTATTATATACATCCTAGAGAAGTAGAGATATTTCTTAGAAGAAGCCACTAATCTAGTAAAGATCTGGACAGACCACAAGAACTTGGAGTACTTTATAACTGTAAAGAAACTAAACTATAGGTAAGCATAGTAGTTTTTCTATTTAGTTCTCTTTGACTTTATTCTCTACTATTATCTAGAACAATCTATGGGTAAGCCCAATATCCTTTCTAAAAGGCCCAACTACAATAATAGATCTTTGGACAATGAGAATATTATCTTGCTCTATCCTAAACTTTTGGCCATCTAGGCTCTTAAAGAAGTATAGCTGGTTAGAGCTAAACTTAGCATTCTAACCAAAGTCTAGAAAGGCAATCACTCCAGAGATTTGAAAGAACCAGTAGCCAAGATAGCTCTCAAACTCTAGTAGTTCACCAACAGAATGGTGCACTTCTTAGAATAGTTGAATATTAATAGACTACTCTACTTCAGAGAAAAGATCTATATTCTCCAGACTCTGGACCTGTGCAGAAAGATTATTGCCTTGTGCTATGATACAAAGATTGCTAGATACCTGGATTGATGGAAGATACTGGAGTTGGTATTCTACAATTACTGGTGGCTCCAGATATCTAGGTATATAGGATAGTATATTAGCACTTGTAATCTCTGTCTTCATACAAAGGCAATAAGACACTTTCTGGTCAGAGAACTACACCCCCTTTTTATACCAGATACAAGATAGAACACCCTCAGTATCAGCTTCATAGTCAAGTTCCCTGGATCCTCCAAATGTGATACTATCATGATGGTAGTGGACTCAGTATCTAATCTTAGAAACTGCTGGGCATAATTATTTGTTTTAGTATTTATTATAAAGCTCTCTTTAATGCACTTCTTTTGGCCATAAATAAACTCTAAGGTGATAAGATCCCATAGAGATACAAGGTTCTCAATGTTTGTATATGACATTAATCTATTATCTATAGATTATCATTTGTTCTTGAATAAAACAAAAGACTGCTCTAGGATAGTTAGGTTATCTGTATTTCAAAAACAATAGTACTACTATATATAAAACAATAGATAGTGAATATGTGATAGTCTGTTCTGGTGCACAGACTATTACAATCATGTATATAAGAACTCTTTGTCTAAGGATTAAACCTCAGACTTAACAACATTTTTTGCTACTGTCTAAACTTTGCTTTTTTGAGCCTTTTGAATATCAAATTTCTTAATCACAAATTAGTAAGTGGCTATTTGTAATACTAAAAGGAGATTCTATTCTACTGTAAGAGTGACCAGAGTAAAGTTCTCCAGAAGATTCCTCAGAGAATAGGATGAGACTCCTGGAGAGGTAATCTACACTATATATACAGATTTCCTAGTTATAGAATATCTTAGTAGTTAGGGTCAGGAGTACAGGAAATAAGACAACTAATTAAATGTTGAGTAATTGTTATTTAATTAGTATAGGATTGTTCTGGGGGACTATTACTAGTGTATTAGGAGTATACTTTAATGTGGTCCCTTACAAACATGGTATTATGTTCCTACTAATATTGAATGAAAATTTGAATAATTTTACTAAATAATTATGTCTGCTAAAGTACAAAATCTTTATCTAGCCAAAGTTTTACTGTCTTACTTACTACTGCTTTAATAATATAGTTATACTATTACTCCAAGGAAAGGATCCCTAATCTAAATACCTTCTTAAGGATATGATATTACTCCTCTATATATACAGCCCACAATGGGACTTTAGCACAAGATTTATATAGCAAAAAGATATAAGTAACTAATGACAATACCACTCAATTAACAGATTAGGTCTCAGACATAATATCTGAGCTTGGTACTGCACTTCTACCAATAGTTCTATTACAAAAGACTATTTACTTGATTTATGATTGATGAATATAGATTCAAAAGGGGCTTAAAAGTGAGATTTAGACAGTGACAAAAAATGTTGTTAAGTCTAAGGTTTATTCTCAGACATAAAGTCCTTATATACATAATTGTGGTGGTCTATGCACAAGAACAGCCTACCATATGTCACTACCTATTATTCTATATATAGGAGTGTTATTGCTCTTAAAATAGAGATAACCTAACCATCTTAGAGCAGTCCTTTGTTCTATTCAAGAACAGATGATAATCTATAGGTAAAAATTAATGTCATGTACAAACATTGAGAACCTTGTATCTCCATGGGATCTTATTGCCTAGGGTTCTATTCATAGCTGAAAGAAGTGCATTGAAGAGAGCTTCATAATGGTTATTAAAGCAAACAATTATGTTAAGTGGTTCCTGAGATATCAGTGATTTAGTATCTGGTAACTTAGAGATTGCTGACTGATCTACTGATAACTCAATGAATACTAATCGTTTTGAAATGTTTTTGGTACCATTTGAAAGGTCTTCTTTGGGGCTTTTGGTAGCCATTTAGATTGTTGAAATCAATCAAGTATTCCCAGAGTTATGGTCCAAATAAAGTTTGTGACATATTTAATCTTTAGAAATTAAAAGAAAAGAATATAGATATAAATATAAATATAAATATTGACTTAGCTGTTTTGATACCAATAAGTAAAGAAGCTAGACTAGGTTAAGAAGTTTGGGTGGGTGAAGTTGTGGTAGAAGCAGTCATGGTAGGTATTGTCTGTACAGTAGTTAATACTAGACAAATACTTGTTTTGTCAAAGTATTTCTATAGCCATTTTCCTTGGATTACCATCTGAAAGCACAATGAAAAAATAATCCAGTTTCCTTCAGAAACATCCATTTTTGGTACTAATATAGGTAATACATCATGTACTGTAGCAACTTAGCCTGAGTTGACTTAATCACACTCCAAGTCCAAGTTAACAAGGAAAACTCAATAGAGTTTCTATTAGATTCTGTACACTACTTATACAATTACTACATGGTCTGTGCACTACTCTCCAGCACTCATCATGTGACTCCATCATGTGACATGATACTGTGACATCCTGACATATGACTATGATATATGACATTTGCCATATAATACTTTCCTGTACCCCTTCCTTGTATAGTAAGTCCAAATAAGAAAAGAAAAGAAATATAAATAATAACTTAGCTATTTTACCAAGTTATAACATATACTGTACTTAACATGGTTCTTTAAGATGTTGATCTATTCTTTTCAGCACTGTAGTGGAGTGGTGTAAGGGAACCCTACCAATACTATTTCTGAAATACCAGACTCATAGTCTGGAGTGACCCTGCACTTAATTAAATATTACTATATAATATTTAATTCTCTTTAGCTTGACTCAGAGACTCCTGATCCTAACTAACAGAAATATAGGATCAGGGATGTCTCAGTAGTAGAAGTATACTCTAGGAGCCTTATTCTAATCTCTAAGGATTCTTCTAGAGGTGAGTTGTAACATAATTAGGAGTGTAATATTATCTAAGGATTCTTCTGAAGCCTACTTTGCTCTGGTCACCCTTACAGATGGAGCCAATAACCTAATAGAATATAGAATCTAGGTTATAGTATATCACAAACTTCATTTGGACTATAACTCTGAGAATACTTAACTGATTTCAACAATCTAAATGGCCACCAAAAGCCCTTAAAAAGACCTTTCAAATGGTACCAAAAACGTCTCAAAGCAATCAGTATTCATTGAGTTATCAGTAGATCAGTCAGTGATCACCAAGTTATCAGATACTAAATCGCTAATATCTCAGAAACCACTTAACATAATCATTTGTTTCAACAACCACCATGAAGCTCTCTCCAATGCACTTCTTTCAGCTATAAATAGAACCATAGGCAATAAGATCCCATGGAGATAAAAGATCCTCAATGTTTATACATAACACTGATCTTTACCTATAGATTATCATCTTTTCTTGAATAGAACAAAGGACTGCCCTAAGATGGTTAGATTATCTCTATTTTAAGAGCAATAACACTCCTATATGTAGAACAATAGGTAGTGACATATGGTAGGCTGTCCTTGTGCACAGACCACTACAATTATGTATTCAAGAACTGTATGTCTGAGAATAAACCTCAGACTTAACAACATCTTTTACTACTGTCTAAACTTTGCTTTTTTGAGCCTTTTGATTATCAAATCATCAACTCACAAATCAATAAGTAGCTATTTATGATAGTTCATTAAGTCTACTGTTTTCTGTCTCTATTGTCTCTGCAAAGAACATAGGTTGTGTTCATTCCAGATATGGGTCTAGAGAGCTATAAGGGGGTCTCTTTGTCTCTGTACAAGACAAGATGACTTTCCTAAGGGTATCTCTGTTTCTATTACAGGACAGATGACTTACTGAGGGCTTAGAGTGGATTTTTGTCAAGGATCTATCTCTATAGTAGGCTGGACCCCAGGTGTAAAGGAGAAGGTCTATCTCTCAAACTATTGAGAGCAAGCTAGCTTATATATCACAACTGGTCCTGAAAGACTTTGGATTTGTGTAAATATTTGCAAAAAACCCTTGTAGATGGCTAGAACTACTCTAAGACCTCTATTTCTCCTCCATGAGCCAGTGTGAGAAACTGGACATAACGTTGAACTCTTCCCTCAAGACAGGACCTATGTTGTTAGAAGGATACTTTTAGTATAGTTATAGTGTAGTTTCTGCCCACTATACTTCATTTACTGAACTAGGGATATTGTACTTACTTTTGCCCCCAAGCTGTTATAAGAGCCCCAAGAAGGAAATGGTCTCCCATGTATTTAAACACTTAATCCAAAATCTCAAGTCATATAATGGGGTTAAGGAATAAATAGCATGGGAACTTAGATAACCAAATCATGTGACAAGGTCAAGTGACCATAGAATATTCTGGAAGAACATGTGATCATAGACTAGTAGTAGTACAGCCACTGTAAAATAGTATAAGTAGTAGTCCAATCCAAGAAAGAACTCTATCGAGTTCTTCTTGAACATCTACCTAGGGTAATCACTAAGAGCATTCACTGTCTATCAATAACACAAGCTATGCCTGCCATCAGAAACACCAAGACTCTTGCTGAACACCTCTTGCTGAAAAAGAAGTGTATGACAGAGAAGTCATTGCTAGAAAGAATAGGAATAGAACCTACTACATCTACCAAACTCTACAATAGACTCATTAAAGTAGACCCTTGCTAGCACAAAGTAGATTATTTCTACTTTGCATCCTGTCCCCCAGAATTATATTTTTGCAAAACCAAGAAGTTATTATGCATAAAGGAGTACAAAGAACTTCTGGAACCCACCTTGGATCGCATATTACTATTTTTTACTAAAATAAGTGAAAACAAGACCTAGGCTAAGGATCTATACCATGACTCACTATGGAAATAGTTCAACCAACTGCAGGATGTAATTATAGAGCTAGACAAAATTGGTTACAAGCTTACAGCTAAGAAGTGGAAAATGCTAAAAAGTGCTTATAAGCATCTGAAGAATATAGATCTTTCCAAACCAGCTACTAGAGTACCAGAGATTTATAAAGCTCTTTTAGAGCTCAATATCACTATTCCATAGACATAATATTATTGGAATGGTATTCGGTGTAACATAATAGTATTAAAAGGCTAAATTTGGGTATTTTTTTCCTTTTACCCCCTTAAAAACATACTCAAGAACTGTAATTAATTACTTAAATAGATATGTTGACTTTCAATAACTTTACCACTACTGTTCCCTTTTCTGATTTCAGTGCTGAGAATTGGGATATGCTTGTCAAAGATAGTATAAGCACTGAGTACATGCCCTGGGATGAGACTGAGATACAGATACTGCAAAATGCATATCAAGAAACTTCTCTCCTTCTCAAGAACTACATTGACCAGGTGCTCAATGGAGCAATCAACTATTATAATGGTGCCTTGACCACTGCATACAACAGGATTGCAACTTTGGAGACAGAAGTTATTCATTTTTGGAGAAAGCTGACAAGGCTCTCTGGAGGAAACATTGCCTCCAAAACCAAGATACCAGAGCCACCAACATTTGCAGGCTCTAAAAATAAGATACATTTGCATGATTGGTTGAGCTAGATTATTCTTTATTGTTTAGTATCCAGTATTATATTAGATGATCAGAAAATTAGATGTACCCTCACCCATTTATATGCTCCTACCAGCATATATATGAAATCATATTATGACAAGGTTTAGGCAGGATTAAGTATTAGTTCTTGAAGTGACTTTACCCAAGAACTCAAAAATATTTGTGGACAACAAAATAACAAGAAGAGAGCAAAAAAGGAATTAACAGTGCTCTGGGTCAACAAGGACCTAGCAAGAAAGAACTTTGTCAAGTATACAGAATAATATAGAACATTAGCAAGAATTGTTAACTATAGTAATGAAGTTCACATTGACAAAATGAAAGAGGTCATTTCTGATGAGCTGCGAAATATACTTGTCATTTATGAAATTACAAATCAGTCTCCAAAAACATGAAATAACTACCTCAAATTGTTGATGCAAGTATATAAGACCTTATATCTGAACAAGGCCCAGGGCACAATATTTGGTCTAGAGGTAATTGGAGAGAAGAGTAGAGAAAAGAAGAACCCAGATGCAATGGAAATAGATGAAATTCAGAGAAAAAAAGAGAAGAGCTTACGATACTGTCAGATATATACTAGAAAAGGCTTTAAGAATAAGTCAAAAATACATAATACAGTAGACTGTTATGACAAGCCTAGTAATAAGAACAAGTGTTCTCATAAGATCTCTTTCTAGAAACTATCTTCACCAGATCCAAGTAAGAATAAAAATCAGTCGTTTAGAGCATGGCTAATAAAGATGTTGAAGAAAGATAGTGATGACCTAGATTCCTCTCCTAAGGACATCAAAATTAATAGTGTGTCAATTGAGGAAATCCCTGATTTTGTTCTTTCAAGTGGGAAGGGAAAGAGAACACCCAAATTGGATTTTCTCTTGGGACTATAGAGTATAATGTCTGTAATCTATAGTTAGAGGAAAGTATATCCTCTATTAGTTTGCAAAAGTTGGAAGTAGTACTGGAATCTTGTAATAATATAGCATGCAATAAGACTACCTCCTTTAAAATTCCAGTTACACTTTGAGTATACAGAAAGAAAGTATAGACTGAGACTTTAATTGATTTGGGAGCCACCACGAACTTCATTGACAGAGTTGTCATGGAAAATAATAACCTGGTAACTTATAAACTAGCAAATCTATATTATGTAATCAATGCAGATGGCACTTCCAACAAGGTAGGATATATAACTGAGTATGTCTGAGCTTATATAGAAATTGGATTGCATAGGATGACCCAGTACCTCTTAAGTTACTAATCTAGAGAATAAGAAGATGATGATTGGATACCTATACTTGTATAAGCATAATCCAAATATTGATTGGCAAAAAGGTCAATGGGAGCTCACCAGGTACCTAGATATATATACTAGTAAAGCCCATAAAATATAAGATATAGAAGTAGGAGCTAATGAACTTCATCTCAAACTGGATGTTAGCAAATCTCCTTCATTGGACAACATAGGAGATGAGGGCCCCAATAACTATATTCTTAGCTGGGCAGATACAACTGACCCAGGCAATCATCAACAGGCGATGATGATTGTAGTTATACTCAACAATCAAGACCAATATAGAAACTTATATTATAAAGACACAAAGATCTAGAAAACTCATGTGCTAGAGTGACTACACAAGTATAGGAATGTATTTTCAAAGAATAAGTCAGAGAGAATGCCATTATAGAAACTGTATGACCATGCAATTGACTTTGTGGAAGATGCAATGCTTCCCAAACCAGCTAAGGTCTATCTGCTCTCTTTAGCAGAAAGAAACTCTCTTGACATGTGAATCAATGAGGAACTTAGAAAGGGATATATCCAACCATCTACTAGCCCAATAGTAGCTCCATTCTTCTTTGTAAAAAAGCATGATGGAAGCTTATGATCTGTCATGGACTATAGAACCCTCAATGGAATTACTATCAAAAATCGCTATCTAATCCCTAGAATAGCCAACTTGATTGAATCACTCAGCAAAGCCTCAATCTTTACCAAAATTGACTTGAGGTGGGAATACAACAATGTTTGCATCAAAGAAGAGAATGAATAGAAGATAGCATTTATTACAAGGTGAGGCCTTTTTGAGGCAACTGTTATGTATTTTGGTTTTTCCAATGTACCAGCAACCTTCTAAAGCATGATGGATAACATATTGGAAGACTTGATTTGTATACAACTAGTAATAGTGTATTTAGATGATATTCTAATATTTGGGACATGTTTAAAGGAACACAGGTGATTGGTCAAGGAAGTGCTGAAAAGGCTCTAATTTAATGACCTCTATACTAAAGCAGAAAAGTGTTTCTTTGAGCAAAGTAGTATCAAGTATTTGGGCATAATTATTTTAGAAAATAAAATACAAATGGATAAGGAGAAACTTTCAGGAGTTCTAGAGTGGCCAGTACTGACTAAAGTCAAACAAGTACAAGCATTCTTAGGCTTTGCGAATTTCTATCATAGGTTTATTGAGAACTTTACCAAGATATCAAAGCCACTCTCTAACTTGACCAAGAAGGATAGTACCTGGACTTGGGGCAAAGAGCAACAGAATGCTTTTGAGATGCTGAAAAAGGCCTTTACTATGGTTCTAGTCCTGAGAATACCAAATGACAAAGATTTCTTTAAGTTATCTACCAATGCCAGCGACTTTGCAACAGGAGCTATCTTATCACAAAAGGACATACAAACTAATCTGTAGCATCCAGTAGCTTTCTTTTCCAAGTCATTAGATGTCCATGAAAGGAACTACAAAATCTATGACAAGGAACTACTTGCAGTAATTTGGGAACTAGAGAAATACAAACACTATTTGGAGGGATATCCATATAAAGTTGAGATCTGATCGGATCATCAGAACTTTACATTTTTCAGAACAGCTTAAAAGCTGACCAGGAGACAAGCAAGATGGGTACTTTTTATAACTCATTTTGACTTTATACTCTATCATAAACTGGAAAAGACAATGCAGGTGGAAAACCCCTTGTCTAGACAAGCAGACTATGAGATGGGGACAAACCTTAATAATACGAACCAAATGTTGCTAAAACCTGAGTTTTTTGCTATCAATGCACTAGAGGCTACTCATGAGATGCCAATAAATGACAGAATAATCCTAAAGGAGGTCAAAGCAGTACTCTTATTGGACAAAGTCACCAAAGACTATAAGACATTACTTAAGTCTGGTCCAAAAGAATTTGGAAAATTCTTGCAAGACTGGAACTATGAGAATGGACTACTCCTGTATAGAGGGAAGGTTTATATTCTCTATAGTGTAGAAGACACCTTGCAACAACAGATTGTTAAGATGCACCATGATTTGCCATCCACCAGATACCCAGGTCAGTGAAAGACCTATGAGTTGGTCTCCAGAAATTACTGGTGGCCTGGAATAACAACATTTGTCAAGAAATACATTACAGATTGTGATATGTATCAGTGGATGAAAAATCACACACAGTAACCTTTTGGAACACTTGTGCCTAACAAGGTACCTAACAGACCTTAGGAAATAATCTCAATAGACTTAATCATACAATTGCCAGAGTCAAACAGTTACAATGCTATCTGTGTTATTGTTGACAGACTTACCAAAAGGGCCCATTTCATTCCTATCAACAATTGGTTCTCATCCAAAGATATAGTGCAGTTACTATATGACAAGGTCTATCCATTGCATAGACTACTGCTACAAATTATTTCAGATAGAGAAGTACAATACTCAGCTGAGCTATTCCAAGAATGGTACAAGATTTTAGGAATAGAATCTACAATGTCAACAACATATTATCCACAAATAGATGGACAAACAGAACAAGTAAACCAGGCATTAGAGCAATATCTTTGGTGCTATATGGATTATAATCTCAGTAATTGGTCAGATCTACTTCCTAGTGCAGAGTTTGCATATAATAATCAAGCACATAAAGGCATCAAAGAAAGTCTATTTTTCCTTGAATATGGCAGACATCCGAGAGCAGGCCCAATTTTAGTCAAAGAGTCACTGCAAAGGGACTTGAATGACCTAACATATAAATGACAAGAAGCCTTAGAGTAGGCAAAAGTAGCTCTTACTCTTGCAGCAGAAAGAATGAAGTAGTACTATGACCAAAAAGTCCAAAGTGTTCCATTCAAAGTTGGCGATAAGGTGCTACTCAATCTGAAGGATTACTAGACTACAGAGTGAGCATTACAACCCTGGTACAAAGGACCATTCAAAATAATAGAAAAGTTGTTCTTGGTTACATTCCAGCTTAGAATACCATTTCACTACTGAGTGCTGCATCTAGTTTTTCATGCTAGCAAGTTAGCATAGTACTCCAAATCTACTATCCATGGACAGAAATCTACACCCCCACCACTGACCTTGATACAGGGCCAGGAAGAATGGAAGATAGAGAAGATTCTAGATTCATGACAAAGACATAAAAAAAACAAATTCCTTGTTAGATGGAAAGGATACAGTCAAGGAGACAACACATGGGAACCTGAGGAAAATCTATATAATGCAGGCAAAAAGCTGCAGGAATATCTTCAGAGTTTACCAAAAATGAGATAACTTCTCAACAGAGCTCAAACCAAGAGGGGAGGTAATATCATAAACTTTATTCAGACCATAACTCTGGGAATACTTGACTGATTTCAACAATCTAAATTGCCACCAAAGGACCTTAAAAAGACCTTTCAAACAGTACCAAAAACATCTCAAAGTAATTAGTATTCACTGAGTTATCAGCAGATCAGTCAGTGATCACCAAGTCACCAGACACTAAATCACCAATATCTCAGGAACTGCTTAATGTAATTGTTTACTTCAACAACCATCATGAAGCTCTCTTCAATGTGCTTCTTTCAGCCATAAATAGATCCAAAGACAATAAGATCCCATAGAGATACAAGGTCCTTAATATTTGTATATAACACTGATCTTTATCCATAGATTATCATCTGTCCTTGAATAGAACAAAGGACTACCCTAAGATGGTTAGGTTATCTCTATTTCAAGAACAATAGCACTCCTATATGTAGAACAATAGGTA
>Ga0153935_1000018_pt1 | contig 30159 bp, 26 predicted proteins | sample TSNJ019MetaG_FD_104677 | JGI IMG/M metagenome (GOLD analysis project Ga0153935, IMG submission 104677) | Attine ant fungus gardens microbial communities from New Jersey, USA - TSNJ019 MetaG | ecosystem: Host-associated > Fungi > Mycelium > Unclassified | place: USA: New Jersey, Wharton State... | reverse complement strand
ACGTGCTCACTTCCTCCAGTGCGCCCCCCTTTTCCCAGAATCGCCCACCCATCACCCGCTCCTTCACTCGCTCCTCTCATGACCGTGACGCAACCATCCGTCGCAAACAAAGATGCGAGGATCTTGACATGCGTGAGTCCTTCTTATCTTCTTACCATCACCTCCACCACCTCATCATCATGATTTACAGCTTTGAAGCCCGTTCTCAAGCCTCCCAAACTCGCCCCTCGCATTCTACACTGGACGGGTCTGTTTACCCTGCCAGCCTCTTATGCTTTCATGATTCTCGAAAACCTGTATGAACGTATCTGACGAGTCATTCATCTTACAATATGAACCGACATACCCACACGACGGACAAACAGCTGATCAGCCGAGGTTCGATGTTAGTCCACTGCTCATGTGCCACACTTGTTATATTGGCAACATTAGATAGTCTGGTTATCAGGTGTGATGAAGGAGAAGGAGTAACACTTGGCGCAAGTGCAGATAACTTGGGGCACTGCAGCTGGAGTGATCATATGTGGTATCAACGTGACTAAGGCAACAGTTATTCATCCGCATGTAAAGGTCACTAGCTAGTGCTTCACACACCTGAGACAGATAAGAATTGAGCTTTTCCAGAAAAAAGTAAAAGAACTCTCATCTGGCCATTGGGTTTCTGCCCAAGTACAAGAACCGAATGACATCCCGAGATGAGAAAGGAGCAGAAGACATTGTAACATTGACTGGGTCCCCACTTTCAGCTCAAGACAATATGACGGAGGTCGGTGAGGGAAAGGTGGAGTCTAAGATACGATATTCGGGACCAATAACATATTGGAAATTTAGGGTACCGAGCACTGCATTGAAATAATTCTTGATCATCAATTTCATAAATAGAAGTGGCTGTGGCAAAGGTCAGCTGGTCAGTGGGCATTGGGTTTCCACTCCCTAAACTCATGGAATTATGACTCAACACCAGCCATGAACCATACCACCGTGATGCTCAAGTGAAATCCAGGAGACCGACAGAAACTCACCTCGGACAGAAAACAATAGACCATCGGACAATAAATAGCCTGTAATGATTTTAAGGCACAAGTGGGTCCATCGCTTGCTTAGCAAGTTTTGGTCTAGTAAAATTTGGACTCGTATGATGATATCCCCCTGACGACACGCCACCGGGCGTCTTCTCCTGATGTGTTCCGTGCTGCTGTACATGGACACCCAACCAATACGCGAGGTGCTTGGTTCGACACCCGGCAAGTCGCGTAGAATGCTGGTCACAACTAGACTAGACCGAAAATGAAAATGAAAATATGGACACCAATCACGATGCACGCTTGAATAGTACTAGACCATGACACAGCCACCATGCCATGAGCTTTTTGTTCTTGTGGTTTCAGATAAAAAGGTGAGCTTGTCTTCGGCTATCCCCCAATTTTCAGTCACTCACCATCACCATGTACATGACTAGCTACCTCTGCGCATCTGACCTCAACCGGTTCATGACTCGTCGGATGATCCAAGAGCTCGAGCTCAACAATGAGCCCACCCGCTTTTACATTGATGGTATTGAAGAGCACGGCAGCAATTGTTCACCTGGTCAACACCAAACGACGGATCGATTATTTATGCCATCGTATTTCAGCTCGATGCTGTACATGAACCACAATGACATGTGGAAAATATCGAGGCCCATGACACACGAGTTGGTCAGTCCAGACGATGAGATAATTCATTCGACTGGGAGGACACAGCACACTCGTAGTAGCTGCTGGTCCCCTTCGAGAATAACTTCTATCCCCATCTACAACAACCATCATCGATCATCGAACACGTGTCCTCCATCATTATCATGTCCCTCGTCTTCCCTGCCTTTGAATGAGAAAGAAAAGCAGATTCATCGCCCAGGTGGAAAATATGCAGATCTCACTTCAATGTATTCGTCAGACTCTTCAGATTCAGGCACTGATGACATGTATGACACCACATTTGTGTGGTCACCAACTGCCATCAAGATACCAAAACGTGGTTCAAGCCGTTTGAGTAGGATCATGAGGCGGATGGAAGATTCTGGTGTGTGATACTTGTATCTTTTTTCAAAGATCGACACTGATGATCCCATAGCTGCCAAAGCTTAATTCTCTCGCTCCTAGTTTACAATTCCTGAACTCAATGATGTTTTCGTTACTGTTTTCTTGACTCCTATACTTGTTGCCCAACTCTGATCAACAGAAGGCGTGACATTTGAAATCTTTGTGAGCAGTTGCCCGTAATCTCTCAAATACATAATACATGTCGCGCTTGGTATGTGGTGCAATAAAATATTTTGTCTCTCCAAAATGAATGAGGATGGGCCGAACAAAGAACCCCTGTGGTGCGAGGTATTGAACTGAGGGTTAGGAACAGTAGGATTCAGTTGAAATAGACGTCCCAATACTTTTTTACGGAACCACACAATAAGCTATTGGAACATCTACGGCTCAAGCCTGATAGATAAATACAATGAGTCTACTTTGGTTTCCAGGAATCCACCATTTTCAAATCATGATCTTGCTCAATTGGTCCTCCTGCTTCGCCAGGCCACCAAATGTCTCTATTCCGTTCTGCGGGATAACGAACTTGTCCTGCCTCCCCTGCCCAGTCAAAATCAATCACCCTCAGGTCCACACATTTCTCTATCACATCGGTTCGAATCATGATGTTGTTGCTTCGAAGATCACCGTGAACATAATTCTCCGATTTCAGCTTTTCAATGATACCATCAACAGCCTCCTGCAATTGAGTACGATCCACGGCTGTCGCATTGTACTTGAGGAATTCGTGTAATGTTTGCCAAGTGCATGGATCAAGGTACTCCATGACATAGGCAGTTGGTGCACCTTGTACGTCTGCATAGCCATACAGCTTGGGAGCTAGCCCATTATCTGCCATATGCTTGTGGACATGTTGTGAATAGGAGCGAGGAATGAGTTTGACAAGGACTTGGGAGGCCGGGAATGGAAGGAGACGAGAGAGTGGCAAGAGACAGTCGCTTGTATCCATAGTTGAGCCTGGACACAAATATCAGAGTCCCATCTTCGTCTTTTTGTTCGAGTAACGTGCATGAGTTGTAGATGCGAGGGGTCGAAGGTGCAAATGAGATTTCACAAGGTTCAGTCACAAGCCTGCAAGTAACACTGTGAGTGGCAGAGGTCAAAACACATTTCCATCGTGCCCTCACTGTCACAAAGATGATATTCCCCTGACCAATGCCCCCAGCAGTCTTGCTACTTCGCCTTGACGAGTCCGGGTGTGATCGGCCAACATAAATACAGGCTGGGCAAGTGGTTCGACGATTGGTTTGTAACCATCATAGAACCCACCACATACGATCAACATCGGCCCTGGGAATCAAGTCAACATATGCAAGGATGAGCGAACAACATTGGGTACCGATGAGACAGATCAAAAAACATGGAGCTCCATGAGTGAGAAAGTTGGTGGCATTTGAATCTTTTGCGCTGCAGCTAGTGAGAACCCCCACAAGGAGGTTGTAACAGCGAGCAATTTTCATGTATGCATCAGACCCTCCATGTCCAAATTCCAGCTTATCCTCGCGGAGGGCTATTGGTATATTTGCTTCTCGAATACACCGATCAATCTTGCCATAATGGCCAGACGGATAAGGTTTCAGCTCGCAATCCACCTCCCCCTTCTTGAGAACACCACTGACACATTCATCGAAAACTTCGCCGCGTGATGTTTCATCCTCAAAATCCTCTCCCATTCTTGAACAAAGTACCGAGGCAGCAATCTGGACTGCCACAGTTTCAGTTGTTGGCAGGGGCCTAGATATTTCGTGTTGGAAGTTGAGGAAAACGTCATGCAGTGTGGTCAATGGGAGACCTATTGCATTGGGAGGACGAAGACAGAGGATGGGAGTACCCTTCTGAGCCTTAGGCCAAACCGAGGGCTGTGCAAAGTCCGAAGGTGCTGGGAGGTCATTCTGCAGCTGCCTGACTAGCATTATGAATTTCTCGAAGCGTGCGTTGAAAATGTCCATTACTGTAGAATTGTGTGAGGAAGATCATTCTCAGAATAACTTGGAACATACCATTCAGCCCTGGTGGATTTTGAAGCCGTCGATTCATATCACTTCTCGATTCTGGCAACCAACGAGTACAATTGTGTAGGTCAGCAAACAAGACTCGCCATTTGGCGAAGACGACTTTATTGTCTTTCCAGGTGTTTATTGGAAATAGATCGCTCATATTGTCGAATTCTGGTTGTAGCGCTTTAAGATCCTCTCCTATGCTCTTGGCCTCTTCCATCAGCTTGGAGCGGGCAGCGGCCCTCATCTTCTGTGATTCAGAACTGGACTCAGAACTTGATTGGGCCTTTGAGTTCGTCGTCTTTGTATTAGAACTTAATTGAGACTCTGATGTCTCAGATGCACTGGCCATGAGTGTTGTATATCGGTGAGAACGACAGACTTTAGTCAGCATTGATTTAAGACCTGTGTATGAGAAAAATCAATTGTGTCACTTTTGACACCTGTCCTACATCCATATACAATAAATCGATTTCCCATCCATTTTAATCAGTTTTCAGAGATCAGGACTGCGTCAATATTTCCAACAATGTGATCATTGTCCTGCGGTGCAGTCTTTGATCACATCGTCATGCTGCTCACACGGTGGGTCACTACTGATTGCATTAGCACCTCCTCTCAATCCCGATCGAAGGTCTAACCCAAAAGTCCTTGTATCTGAGACAAAGAAAAAATACAGGATATGGGATTAGGGAGAAAGTAGAGTAGATGATTTCTTTTTCGCTTTATGTAGCTAGCTAGCTAACCCCAAACCTATCTGTCTATCCACCTCCAAGGAAAAATAGAAACAGAAACAGAATAGGAATAGAAACCGAAAATGGAAGAGAGGAAGGGAGAGGGATCACGATTCCATTCACGATTTCCATTTTATTCGAACCGCCCATCCCTTCATTTCATCTATTTCATTTCATTTTTCTGATACATTGCTCACGAGGCCAGCCTACCACAAAAAAAAAACTAAAAAAAAACCCAAAAATCAAGACACACACATAATAGCGCTAAAATTATGAGCTTTTATCCGCATCTCCCAAATTCAAATTAAAAATGAATGCTCACGCTTGTCATCATGATCGTTAGCCTAACCCATTCCAAGATATACATATACATATATATCACGATATGGTATATCATGGTATGGTACGTTACAGTATGGCACATTCACACCTCGCTTGAGGTTTCCAGACTTTTCTAAAACAGCAGAGGCAGAGGCAGCATAGCATGATCGGATCGGATCATCTTACGCCTCGTTTGATTGAAATGCTCAACTTGATGGTAGATGCTTGACTTTTTTTCTGTCATCGGAATCAGAATCGGAATTGGAATCGGAAGCGGGATTGGGACCGGGAATTGGCATCAAAATCAAAGTCAAAATCAGACTCTGAATCCCTGTCGGCAGTCGCGCCACCCACCCTTGGAAAATCCAACTCGATCCCTCTCAGTCCCCTCCGTTCACCTGATCATCGACTGCCTGGTATCGCTTCACCGAGAGTCGTAATGAACAAAAGGGGAGAAAAACAAGTTGCCCACGTATAAAAACAAAAGGGGAGGACTTGCAGTACATGGGACCATTGGTCAATGATCAGCACAGTTGCATGACGACCTTCAGAAGCAACAGCAACGATAGACTTTATCTCAAGGATCAAGCCAATCACTCACAAGACCCGTCCCAAACCCATCTGCGAAAAAAAGGCAAAGGGAAAAGCAAAAAAAACAACATACAATTGAATGATCGTGGGGATGGTCATCGACTCGGAAGGAAAACACAATCTACAAGTGGAATGAAATGCAAGTGGTTCATTCGTGGTTTGGGTTTGGAGACAATTCACACTAATGGAGGATAACTGAGGTCGAGAACGAGAACAAGTTGTGGAGGAGGAGGAAGGCGGGCTAGGATCACGCAACATCGCACTCGCACTGCCATCATCAGTGTCGCTAGTGCAGTTCGCACTGGTGGCATTGATCATGCCGATAACGCCAGTGATGTCCTCGATGAAAAAAGGCGGAGAGATCAAAGAAAGAGACCAAGGAAGTAGAAACGGAGGAAAAAGCAGTTGACGAGGGGCAGAATAGCCATAACGACTAGAACGACAACGACGACAATCATAAAGCCTAGAATTGTAGTCCAGTCCAGGGCTCGAGTTTGAATTTCCAACCGAGGTTGGGAGAAGGGCTACAAGTCTCAGTTCAGGTCAGGTCAGCTTCTCCCATCCTCAAAAGAAAAGCATGTCAACATAGATACCCCCCTTCAATCCACCGTTTGCCATCTTCAGTTCACCGTCGTCGTCGCCACCACCTCATGCCAAAACTCCAAGCTTGACACCCTACACTTTGAGCCATTCGCAACCCGTCCGTCAATGAATCATCATCCGATCATATCAATCCAACGTGGCACATGGTGCATGGTGCATGGTTTATCCACATCGGAATCGAATTCGAGTTGGGTCTAGTCCAGTCCAGCCAGAACCAGAGCCAGAGGATCGTTGTCGTCCAATTTCCTGAGCATAAGATCAGGATGATGCGAGCATTAGGAAGAACGACACACGCACAATCACAGTCCACAGTCTACGAAGCACGCTGTTATGAGCCATCTTGATGGCTCTGGTTGGGCTTGGGCGAGCGGTAGTCCCCGACTTCAAATCTAAAGGCGTGAGTTCGGATGGGGGGAAGAGAGAAGAAGAAAAAGTCGTAGTCGGGTCGGGATAGACAGTCGAACGAGGTGAGTTTTCTGAACTTGTGGTGCTGAGGTTTGATGTAGAAATGACGATGATCATGACAGTTGAGTGCCCCCGTGGTACTGATATCCTCATAGCCAAGCCAAGCCAAAAAAAACGTACCGAAACCGATGTGATGTGAACGACCAACGTCCCCTTCTGTTGATTCGAGTCGAGAGGTGAGGATCGAGAGGTGAGAGGGTGAGGATCGAGAGGCAAGGTTTTTGAACTCGAACTTTGAACTTTGAACTTGAAAACCCTGCCTGGTTGGTCTAGCGCTTATGCTTATGCTTGGTGCTGCTGCTCGTTTGGACGGTCTCAGTCTCGGCCTCGGCATTTTCACTTTCGCCTTTCGCTTTTTGCTTTTCGTCTTTGTTTCGCTCTTGAGATGAGGTTCGGATTGATCGATCAATGTCGATGTTGATGTCACATCACAGCGTGAGCATGAGTAGTGGGAGCATCGCTAATCGCCGCCAGGAGATTCGGACCCGTCCGATTCCCAAAATGAAGAAAAGAAAAGCGTCAGAGGGATGGTGTTGTGGAATGAAAAGAAAAGAAAAGGTGGGTTGAAAGAAGAGAAGATAGACGCACAAGAACGGTCTACTGTTCTGCGTCGGATTGGATCGGTGCTTGATATTCACATGAGCAACACATGGTCTTTCGATATTGGCTATGGCAATGGCGAAACAGTCATTCCTGTGATCCAACAAATGGCAAATGTCAGATGTCAAGAACGGGCGAGAGAAGAGAGGGGAGAGAAGAAAGGGGAGAGGGGTTCATTCCATGACTGGCCTGTTGGCTCCAACTTCAATTGAATTGAGAGCGATCATCCAAACTATGAACGGACAATTTCGAGACGTGTATAGCCTGTCGCTATTCGTGATACTCAAATCAAATCAAATCAACTCAGAATTTTGTAGAGGCGCTATAGTGAGGCAGGCAGATTAATCTATTTATCCGGTTATAGGACGGAGATGTTCCCCCAGCTCAATCTTCACTCCTCCTTCCTCCTTCCTCCTCGATATTTTTCCATCCGTAACTATTCATTTCGTCCATGCCATATCATACTTGGTCGGATATAGCTTTAGCCCCCAGCCATCCCATTCCATCTCAGCTTCCCTTCTTTGAATACGGTCTGGATGAAAGAGGTGCGTGGGACCTCTATGGGGATGGGGATGGATGGACTGAAATTGAATAGTACACGTCCTTTTTTGGCTCTGGGTCTGGGTTCTTGGGATGGTGATGATAAATATAAATTGAAAAAGTTCGTATGATCTGATTTCTGATCGGGAGAGAGAGTCTGTGTGTGAGTGAGCGAAAGAGAGCCCCATGACGATGTAAAGATGGAGTAGGGATCAAGAATGGCTAACACCAGGGGGAGCATCATGGAGAACGACGATGGGAGCCGTGATGGACTGGGCGGGGAAAGCAGGGCAAGTTCGTTACCCAGCAGAACGAAATAGAGACATCCGGTGGCCTGGCGAAGCAGGAGGACCAATTTTGAAAGAACATGATTCGAAAATGGTAGATTCCTGGAAACCAAAGTAGAATAATTGTATCTATCTATTAAAATGTGTTTACTAGAGTTGAGCCATAGGAGAGCACAGATGTTTGCATAGCTCATTGTGTGGTTCCTGAAAAAAGTATTTGGATGCCTATTTCAACTAAATCCTACTCCTCGGTTCCCAATGGGTTCAATACCTCGGTTCTTTGTTCGGCTCATCCTCATTCACTTGATTTCCAAGATGGGTACTTCCTGCATCGGCTCTTCAAAATGCCAGTGGAAACCACGTCTATTAGCAAATGATACTACAGATACCTTTCAGGATACAGTAGAGGATGATGAGAGCGAGTATGAATGGGGCATGATTGATCGGATGCAACTTTGGCGGCACGTGGCCCTATGCAGCATCCATATGAGACTGCTGTATTTTGGAGAGACAAAATCTTTGATTGCATCATATAGCAAGTGCAAATGTATTGTCTAGTTGAGAGATCATGGGCTAATGTTCACAAAGATTTCAAATGTCACGCCTTCTGTTGATCAGAGTCGGGCAGCAAGTACATTGTATATATGAGTCAAGATAAGAGAAAATCGCAGCATATTGATATGGGCACCCAGTACTTTTTTTTTATTTTTTTTAAATCAACTATTTATTACACGGAGCTTGTAGGCAGGCTGTGGTAGATATACGATATCTGCTTATATAACTACAGACAAGAGTTTACATGGCTAATAGAGAAGGTAAATAAGAGATGAAATGGAGAACTTTGGGTAACATTGTTGCCCTTTAAGGCCTTGTCTTTTGTGATGGTCAGCCATTGTCAAAACTGAATGCTGTTGGATTGTCAGCAAGGAAGTGGACAAAACTATTGATGACAGTGTTGCATGGTCTCATAGAGGGATTGTGCCATTCACATTGCATGACAATATGCTCACAGGTCTGAATTTCCACTTGGCCACAGGGGCAACTAAGGTTAGAATTTGGGAAGAAGCATTGGTGATATTTGCCTATCAGAGTGTGTCCTGTGGTCATGTGAGTGAAATGTGCACATAGTTTTTCATCCTCGAATTCCAAGAATATTTGTTCTTTTCTCTGGCTTGACAAGAAAGCCTTTTGCCACTCCTCAAGGAGGTCATTGCATTCCTTCTTTTTTGCTAAATAAGAAGGAATTTCTACTAAGAAGAATAGGGATATTGTTGGCCACTTTAACCTGGCTATTGACAATTTTGTGTCTGGGCCATTCTGTTTTGCTGGGGCAATACCAGAAATGAATGTTGTTACAATTGTCTTTTCCTAGGAATGACTTTATCTTTGTGGCAAGTGGGATAACTATGTTCTGGAAGGGGTTGACTTGGGATTCGAGGATTTTTTTTGCAGCAATGATGGAGTTGGTGATCACAATAATGCTGTAAGTATCATTGCTTTCCATGGCAGAGATGAGACCAATGCGAATGGCCATTAATTCAGCTTCTATGGGCATAGCATTCATAGCTTGGATACAGGGTTGATTGATAAGGGTGTTGTCTTTCCAGATATGGGCAATGGCTATAGCAATGTTAGACTTCTTGACACCGCCATTGGCTATAACAGCCATGTTGTGTAGAGATGATTGTGACTGTCAAAAGACTTTGTTGAGACACTGGATGTGTTCATGGGTGCCCTTGTCACTAGATGAGATAGGGGAATGAAAAGTAATTCTACTAGAAAAATGATCGACTACTCCTGAACTAGGAGAGAAGAGAGGATATAGGGGTTGAAATGTCTTGGTGATTTCTGATAAATGATTGTTGACATCCTTGATAGGGCTTTTGAGTTTTGCTTGTTGTTTTGCTGTGAGATTAGCTGTTGAAAATCTATGAGGAGGTTAATTCTTTGCATATTGAGTATCTAGCAATGAGTTGATGGCATGCAATGGAGGTGAAGAGCAATGGGTACTAGGCCTGCTAAAGCTTCAATACCTTCTGTAGGTGATGTACAGAATACTCCTGTGATCCACACAGTAGCTCTGCATTGCATTTTCTTTGATTCTAACAGATTTTTGACTGTGGGGGTGTTTTTGAAGAACCATAGTTGGAAACCATATAATGCAATAGATAATACATAGGTCCTGTATAACGACTGCTTCTGAGTAGAAAGAATGCTGCATAAAGAATTTCCTAGGAGTTTCATTGCATTCAGTATTGAAATGCATTTAGTGGTGTAATAGTAGACATGATAGTGGAAGGTTAATTTATGATCAAAATAGAATCCCAAATATCTCCATATGGGTTTTGGGGTGAGGATTGGGTCTCCCACTGAAGTGAGGTCAAGAGGTGGGTTTGGGAGGTGTCAAGATCTTGTAAAGTGAAAGACTTCTGACTTACTGTGTTCCATGACTAGACCAGTGTTGGAGAGGATTTTGGACATGATATTATAGCTACATAAAAGAAAGGAAGATGATAAATTGTAACTTTTCTCCTGAGAAATTAGAAGACCATTGTTAACAAAAGAGAGAATGTCAGAAGGAATTTTTTCTTTTAGGTTTTTTATTCTTTTTTGAACATTTTTATGATTGGGGCCATATATATGGCAGATAAGATAGGGGAAAGAGCTGAGCCTTGGCCTACTCTGACACTTGTATTGAAGGGCAGCAATACAAAGCTGTTCCATGCATAAGTTATTGACCTATTGGAATAGTGGCTGTTGAAAAAATTATGATATTAGTATTGAGACCTGCTTTTTTGAGACACCTAGAAAGGAAAATGTGATTAAGAGAAGGAAAAAATTGAGTGATGTCAAATGCAATGACACCTGTATGGTACTGTTTAAGCCACCTTGCACATATAAGGTGGGTGATGTATAAGCCTGCATTAATAGTTGACTGTTGTCTGATGCCACCCAGCTGATTGGTGTTGAGAAATCTATTCTGGGCCATGTGATACTGTAACTGGTTACTGATTACTTTCTCAATGAGTTTCCCTGTTGTGTTGAGCAAGACAATTGGTTGGAAGGACTTGGGGGTGTTATATACTTCTTTGTTGGGCTTGGGTATGACAACTGACTTGGCTTCTTTGAAGTAAGATGGCCAAAATTCTAATGTAATACAGGCGTTAGCAATACCAACAATCTTGTCAAGATATTCCTTGTCATATATAAGGGGTCTCAAGTATCTCCAGGCAATGTGATTGGGCCCAGGAGTGAAGGAAGTGGAGCACTTAGCTATGGCATTCTTAAATTCCTGATTGGTGAAAGGTGGCCACTCAAACTCATTGAGTTGAGAAATTTTATTCAGAAACCTATGGTTGATAGGGCGGTTTTCAGTCAAGTTATAGGAGCTGTGCAGTGCATTCCACAAGGACGTCAAGTTATTACACAGTTGGTCTTCAAATGCTATAGTTTTAATGGCAAGAAGAGTTTTCTTCTTGACCCAGTTCATGAGATCCCATGGTCTCTTGTTGGACAATGCAATTTCTTGGATTTTTTCATCAAAAAACTTTCTTTTGGACTCATGTATAGTTGCTTTATACTCTTTTCAATTTTGAAGATTGTTTTGCACATGGTATCTTTGAAAGCTGTCCATGCATTCCTGATTCTACCACTCCTTGGAGTGTTTAGTGATATGCTTTACCTTTGCATGTTTTGCCCAAGCCTTGCTAAATATATTTGATAGCTAGTTGACATGCATCTCTTGATCTTCTTGACTCATGATTAACACTGTGTCCAAGTGCTTGAGATTCTTCCTTATGGTTTCAATGAAATCTTTTTTATCACTGCTGCCCTTTCTTATGGACTAGAGTATGTTATCAATATTTTCCTCCTTTATTTGTACTGTGATGTCCAATGGTATGTGATCAGATGGTTTACAAATTTCTAGGAGTATCCTATGTTTCCTGAATCCTAAGTTGTTTGGTGCCAAGAACACTAGGTCTAGGATAGAGTTAGCATCACACTAATTATTAGCAAATCTTGTAGGACCCAGGTTTAAAGGAGGTGAAAGTTCCAGGCCTAGGCTATCAGCAACAGTTAGTAGGTCTTTCGAGTCTATGGAGTGATGGTGGATGTTGGGGTCCCAATTGCTATCCCTGATATTGAAGTCCTCTGTCATAACTACCATATTTCTGATGTCTCTGGTACAATCTTGCAGGGCCCAAATGGCTATTTGATCACTGTCTGAGTAGACATTAATGACAAAGTTGATGTCTTGGCAATTATAGAATAAAAGAATATTGATGTCTCTGTGGTCCATGATGTCAGTGTAAAGAGAGAATCTTAGCCATGATATTCACTTGTTTATGTAAGTAGCAACTCTGGGGTAATTGTCCTGGGATGAGTTCTTTTGAATGAAGAGAGTCCATTCTGGGTGGTTTGGTGCTCTATACGGGGGATCACTTTTAGGGTTAGTATAGCTTGGAATGCAGTGTATAAGGAATCTTGGAAGTTCCTAGATAAACACTATATCTGCATTATTTTTTTGCATTTCTAGAATAGTATCAGTAAGTATTTTATTTTTTCAAACATTCTGGGAGAAAATTTTTAGATAATGCTTAATTAACATAATTTGTTGCCACCCACAGCTGAGTGAATTGAATTAGCTCTGATTTCTCAGAGCTCTTGCACCTTCTTTGAGTACCATTGTCTGTTGAATCTATGCTTCCAGAATAGACACTCATAACTATCAGCCTGATGCTCTCCCTTGCAGTTGGTGCATTTAAAGTTGTGGGGACATGGGTCTTCTTTCTTCATCTTGAGTCTTGTGTAAAGACCAAGCTGTGATAACTTAATCTCCCTCCAAGTCCAAGTTGACAAGGAGAACTTGTTAGAGTTCCCATTCATTTACTGTATACTACTTATACATTTTCCTCTATTTACTATTGTTTATAAAGTCCCATATGTTCCTTTCCATCCAACTATCCTGCATATCTGATCTTTAGAAACTAAAAGAAAAAGAAAAGAAAAAGAATATAAATAATAACTTAGCCATTTTGCCAAGTCATGACATCTTGGTGGGGTTAGCTTTGCAGCACCATGCCATAACTATATCAACTGACAAATGAAAATAAAAGTTTTATTATAAGCACCTTAAGGTGAAATTAAAAAAGGATAAATCATAATAAACTAATTAGTCTAAGATAAAATTATCATAATAAGTATTTATTTTCTAGTGTAAAAACTAATTTAATTAACTACTTATATATAAAATTTTAAAAATTTAAAAATAAAACAAACTAAAAACAAAAATAGCCAAAAATAAATAAAAATACAAATAAAATTTATCCAAATAAAGCCCCAAATAATGTCCCTTGTCTCCATTAAAAATAAACTAAAACTAAAATAACTAAAAAGTAAAAGTTACAAATTTCCTTTGAAATAGAGCCTAGCTAAAAATAAATATTCTTATTAAAATACTGGAATAGTCTACAATAAAATTTAACAAAACTGTAAAAAAACATATAAAAAGCTAGCCCAAAAAAACATAAAAATAATAAAGTGCCAAAAACAACTTCAATAAAAGATAAAATTAAAAAATTCCAATTTACAAAATAATAAAAATAAGAGAAAAACACAAACTATATATGCCAGCAGTAAAAAAAAGTAAAAGTTCAAAAAAATTTACCTCAAAGTTTTCAAGACCAAACACAAACATATAAAAACACTCACTGACTTGAATTCTTCAGTAAAAAATCTTGCAAAAACTTTTTCAAATAGTGATTTTTCAAAAACTGAAAATTCAAAAAAACTCATAAAATTCAATAAAATTCAATTATTGAGAGACATCTGGAAAATCTAATTTTTCTGACCTTTAAAAATTAAAATCTTGCATTCTTTTTACTCTCTATGGTGTTCAAGCTTGTGGAGGCCATTATATTTCTGACACTTGACACCATGTACACAATATGCAAAGGTAGTGTGGCCCTACTTTCAGCAGTTTTTGCATTGAGAGACTCCTGGGTTCATATTCATTCCCCTGACTATAGCTATGTACTTTCCAATGTTAAAGCTATAGTTGATTATCTTCTTAGCTTTAGAGCCATTTTGTGAATCCTATATATCAATCCATATGATTGCCTGGTCTGATTTGGAGGATGCTTTGATGATCCTTGGGTGGAAAGCTAATGTGATATCATTGAAGATGTGAGTATTCCTAATTACCTCTTTAATAATGCTCTATGTGATTGTTTTGTTGTCACAGTTGACATATGGTATACCTAATATTTTTAAGTATAACTTGGATTAAGGCAGTCATGCTGAGGCAGTTTGTTTGTGATTGATATTGTTCACATTGTTGATGTAATTCTCTATAGTTTTCAAGTCTGATGGGTTAGCTATTTTATTAGTAGTGATAGCAATGCCCTTGTTGTTAGCCCTAATGAAATCTGCCATGATTTCCAACTTAATTGACTTCAGAATCCTGTTGATGTTAGTAACATGTAAATCTGCTTTGTCCATCATCATTTTTGTATTTTCCTTGCTCATGGGAACAATGACTTGTTTCCTAGAAGGACCTTTAGTTGTCATGATAACTTTTCTTTTGTTCAATGTCAGTTTATTATTGGCAACCCTGTGAATCTCTATGATCTTATTCAATGAAAGTTTTGGAAATGCTTCCTTGATCTTGAGAATATCTTTGACACTGTTCTTTGTATCTTGTGTGAATGATTTGCCTTTATTGTGATATTTGGATTTGGCAAGTACACTGGCACTTGGCCTAGGGGGGATCAGTGGGGGGACCTTAGAGATGTTAGCCAGTTTGCCATTGTTATCTTTATTAACCATGACTTTGTTCCTATTGAACTATGAGGACACACATTGCCTGAATGACTTACCATTGGCATTAGCTATGATTTTATCCCATCCTGCTTTGTAGATGGCCAAAATAAATTCCCATGCTGCATAACCAAATTGGTCTATTTGTGGGATGTCCTTTTCTGTTTTATCACCAATGGGTCTTTGCTTGATAAAATTTGCCATTCTTTGCAAGGAATAGGCAATGTTCTTTGTATTGCTGTTAAGGAATTCTTCTGTGCCAAAGAGGGAAATAGCTGAGAAGTTACCATCCCAGAGGAGTGGGTCTATAGGTTGGTTTGCCTGATATGGAATAATAGATGGTTCTAAAACAGGAGGAGATACTGTGTTGCTGTCTATGCCATTGCCATGTGTTGGTTGGGAGTGTTCTATGTCTGAAGCTTGAGGGGCATATGGGAAGTCTGGGTTCTATTGGTATTCCTATTCTACTTGCTCAGCCTACTTTATGTTGTTGGATTGAATTTGCATTCTTTCAGCATATTCTATGGACAAAGATGATGCATAGGATTTAGTAAACACATTCCTTGGAGAGTTGTGTTCTTGTTTAGGAGAGCAACCCCTTAGATTGTCTTCTTCAAAGTCCATTGGGTCAATGGCAGGTGTTCTGTGGGATGATTTGCTAGCTTGTTGATGAGACAGTTTGTGTTAAGGAGAAGTGATAAAATTAAATGTATTTGCTAATTCTCTACTGGGCACTACCATATAGGATGGTGGTAAGAGAGAAAGAAGCAATGATGGGCACCCAGTACATTTGTTACAGAAGTAAAATAGTATTTAATGTATGTTTTTGAGTGCCTACCCAAGTAACTTGCTTATCCATCCTCAAGTTCTTTCAGCCACTTTTGGTCAATGCAATCTATACACTTGATGCTGAACTTGAAGTTGAAGAAGGCTAGTTTTATTGGCAGCTCCCAAATTATTCCTGTATGAGGCAGGCATAAAACTTGTCTATGCTCAAGTGGGACCCAAAATAGCAACTCATCATCCTGACCCACTATCCATTCATTGCTTATGTATTGTGAGATAAGGTCATATCCATGAGTAGCTTAGCTATGAGGTTTGCCATGTCATAGATTTTGAATAGATAATAGGACACCAACTTGGTATTATCTTGAATAAATGCCATCTGCAGTGTTGGCATCAAAGAAAGTTACTGTATTTGTGCAGCAAAGAGTGACAAGTTGATCACCAGCCAATGAGGGCAGGTGATAGGGCAATCTTATTCACCCAGGACATTATGATAGGTTTGTTATAGTGTTGACCAGCTCATGTGTCCTAGACTCATCATATAAGGATACAGCTGCAATGACTTAGTCCTACTCCTAGTCTGAGTTGACAAGGAGAACTTGATAGAGTTCTCATTCATTTATTGTATACTACTTATACATTTTCTTCTATTTACTATTATTTATAAAGTCCTGTGCATTTCTTTTCATCCAACTATCCCACACATCTGATCTTTAGAAACTAAAAGAAAAAAAAAGAAAAAGAATATAAATAATGACTTAGCTATTTTGCCAAGTCATAACACTATCCCCCTCTTAAGGTTCCTTGTCCCAAGGAATTTTTTATTGCTCATAATATAGGTCACAAATATTACCCATTTTGTTGTCTTCTTCTGCCTGTTCTCTTAGTTCTAACTCTTTTTGTTCCATTTCTTCTTCTTCTTCTTCCTCTTTGATCATCTCTATGGTCCTTCTTCCTCTAACTCGTCCTCTCTTCCATCTTCTCCAATTTCTCTCTAACCTTGTCCAGTATTCTTCATCGTACCTTTTGTCAGTTCATCCAAACAACTTCCTTGCTGTAAATCTTCCAGATAGTTTGCCTCTTGCAAATATTCCCTTATTTTCTATCTTTTCTTGCCTCCTAACTTCTTCCATATCTCTTTGGTATTCCCTTTCAAATTCCTCAACTGCCTCTTTCATGTTCCCTAAATTTTCCTTCCTTCCCAAGTGTCTAATTCTGCAGTAAATCCTTTCTACCATACTAAGTACTTGTCCTTCCCTCTGATCTGCTGCTTGTTCAGTATCTTTTTTACCTTCCACTCTTCCTCTCCTTCAATAATTACTGGAGCAGATTGCTCCTTTCTCTGCCCTTCTACTTGCCCTATATATTTTTGTATTCTACTAACATTAACTACTGAATGAATTTTTACTGTACTAGGTAGTTCTAATTCTACTGCATTTTATAATATGACTTTCTTTACTCTGTAAGGCCCCACAAATCTTTCTGTCAACTTCTCCATTTGCCTCTCCACTATCTGATACTTCAGATCTTTTGTATTGAGCATTACCAAGTCTCCTACTTTATACTTGTCCACCTCTGCTCTCTTCCTATCTGCATACTTCTTTATCTCTTCCTATACTTTCCCCAATACTGCTTTTGCCTCTTCTTGAATTCCCTTCATTTTCTCTATAAACTTTTGTGCTCTTTCATACTTCCCCTTCTTTCTCATCTCGAACCCCATTCTAGGATCTTATTTATAATTTGCTTTGAAAGGTAACACTTTAATTGACAAGTATACTTTATTATTATATGCAAATTCTACTGTTTCTAGCCAATCTGGCCACTGCTCTTGTCTGTGGTCAATAAACATTCTTAAGTACTATTCTAACTCCTAATTGACTCTCTCCATTTGCCCATCTGTTTGAGGATGGAATGCCATAGAAATTTTGCCTTTGATCCCCAACATCTCATTCAACTCTCATTATTCCTGCTGTGAATTGTGGCCCCCTGTTAGATATGATACTTTCAGGAAAACCATGCAATTTCCATATATTATCTCTAAACAACTTTGCTAGTCCTTCTGCCATTGTCCTTTCTGTAGTTGGTATAAAGTATACTATCTTGGTTAACCAGTCCACTACTACCAGAATGGAGTCATATCTCTGAGCTAGTGGTAATTTAGTTATGAAGTCCACTAAAATATGTGTCCAAGGTCTCTCTGGAATAGAATTTGGCATTAACTTGCCAGCTTGTTGCTCTGTGCAGTTTTTATTCTGCTGATAGGCATCATATCCCTTTACATATTGTTTCACTTCCTTGGTAACCCCTGGCCACCAGAAATTTCTAGTGACTAGTTCTACCATCTTCCACTGACCCCTGTGTCCTTCTATATGTATATTATGATATAGCCTAACTATCTCTACTCTCAGCTTCTCATCTTTAGATATATATACCTTCCCCTCTTTATACATAACCCCATCTACCTCTCTCCACTCTTCATCTCTTAATACTTTTACCACAGCTTGTTTTATCTCTTCTACTGCCTTTACTACTTTATCATCCTTTACTTTCAACTTCCTTACTTCTTCCAATAAGTCCATCCCTTCTATTACTATCTCCACTGTTTCAGTCCTTCTAATTTTGAGCCACTCTGGCTTTATTAACACCTCATTCTCATTATCTCTTTCTACTTCTACTTCCCAGTCTAGCCTCCTACTTAAACTATCCACTTTCCCCATCTTACTCCCTGGAATGTACTTAAGCGTGAAGTTGAATCTTGATAGGTATAATGCCCATCTAGCTTGCCTATGATTTAACTTTTATGCTTTCATGAAATACTCGAGATTTTTGTGGTCTGTTCAGATCTCGAATTTCATCATAGTTTCTTCCAGAAAGTGTCTCCATGCTTCTAAACCTCTAACTACTGTTAACATCTCTTTATCATGTATCTTGTAGTTTTTCTCTATATCACTTAGAGATTTTGAGATAAAAGCAACAGGTCTCCACAACTCATCTGGGCATTTCATTGATAATACCCCTCCAGTAGCATAATTAGATGCATCTACTTCAACCCTGAATTCCTTGTCTAAGTCAGAGGCCACTAATACTGGCCTACTTGTGAAGATTCTCTTAAGGTTGTTAAAGGCTTGCTCCTGTTCTTCTCCCCACTGCTATTTCACATCTTTCCTTGTGAGCATGTTCATTGGCCTAGCTACTTTTGCAAAGTCCTTAATGAATCTCCTATAGTAGTTTGCGAGACCCAAAAACTTTCTGACATCTTTAACACTCTTTGGTGTCAGCCAGCTCAACACTTCTTTTACCTTTTCTTTCTCTATCTCTATACCATTGGGCCCTATAACTACTCCTAGGAACCCAACCCTTCTTACTTTCCATATACACTTCTCCAGCTTGACATATAAGTCATTTTCTTCTAGCCTCCTTAATACTTTTTCCACTATCTTGTCATGTCCTTTCTTTGCCTCTATTCCTACTAGCACATCATCCACAAATGCCACTACTTTGCCTTCATTTATCAAGTCCCTCAGGATCTCATTCATTATGGCCTAGAATGTCACAGGCAAGTTTATCATCCCAAAGAACATTACTGTTGGCTTAAATGACCCTACATGCATTGTGAATGCTCCCTTCCACTCATCTCCTTCCTTAATCCTTACATTATTAAACCCCCACCATAGATCCATCTTAGTAAATACTTTCTTACTTTTTATTGTATCTATTAGGTCTGTAATTAAGGGCAGTAGGTAATTGTTCTTCACTGTCTGATCATTTAGACTATGGTAATCCATTACCATCCTCTTACTTCTATTCTTCTTGCCTACAAAGAATACCAGTGACATCTGAGAGGACTTTGATAGTCTAATATACTCCTTTCTAAACTGGTCTATCACAAATTTCTGGACTTCCTCCCTTTCATCCTTTGATAAAGGGTATATTCTTCCCTTTCATGGCTTAAATGTCTTTTTGAGATCTATAGCATGATCCTAGACCTTCCTTGTTGGCATTCTTTCTGACTCTACTTTTCCAAACACCTTCTTCTACTTTAGGAATTTCTTAGGAACCATTTCCTTGATCTTCCTATAATCCACTTCAACCTCCTCCTCTCTTCCCCAATTTTCCTTCTTATTTGCTGCCCATCTAACTATTTTCTCTTTTTCTGACACTGTTACTTGCCTTCCTCTTTTTGCTTCTTTCTTTTCTTTTATCTTACTATTTCTCCCACACAGTAGTGGACATCTTGTCATTTTAACCTCTCTTATTTCCCAATTGATCTCTGGGTTGTGAGCAGCTAACCAAGGCATGCATATTGTAGACTTGTATTATATGAGAATGGACTAAACAGACAAAGATCTATTTATAGAAATCTAAATATAGAATGGAGATCCAAGGAGATAAGATAAGATAAGGGTCATGTGACATATTACATAATGGAACCTTCTAGAAGGATTGTGGAATAGTTACTAAGCATACATAGTGGTAAACACAGAACTCGTATAAGTAGTAGCTGAATCCAATGAGAACTCCATTGAGTTCTCTTCATTCTCTCAAAATGATTGAGTGCCTTTGCCTAAACATCTTGTCTAGGTAGTTGTTACAATATAAGTAGATAGTTGAATCTACTGGGGATTCTATTGAGTTCTTTTTGTTCTCTTTAACATTGAGTGTGACTAAGTCAGGCATCTCACTTAACTTAATCACTACACACAAGACCATGCATGTAGTAACTTAGTCTGAGATGACTTAGCTACTCTCTAGGTCCAAGTTGACAAGAAGAACTTGTTAGAGTTCCCATTCATTTACTGTATACTACTTATACATTTTCCTCTATTTACTATTGTTTATAAAGTCCCATGCATTCCTTTCTATCCAACTATCCTGCATGTCTGATCTTTAGAAACTAAAAGAAAAGAAAAAGAATATAAATAATGGCTTAGCCATTTTGCCAAGTCATAACACCTTGCACACTTACTCTTTATCATCCTCAGTATCTGGGTAGCACAACCCAGAACCACTACAACATAGCCAGGCCCTAGGCTTAAGGGGACTTGTCAATCAGTTAGGGATTAATAGTGAAAGTGCAATACCAGGCTTGGACATTATTACTAAGACCTGATCTTGTGATTAAATGGGCTGTCTATAGTATACTTGTACCTTTTCAATCAGTAGAAACTCATGCTGAAGTTCCATTGTAGGCTGTACACACAGAGGAATAGTGCCTACTCCTTAAGAGGGCACTATTAGAGTAGGGATCTTCTTCTTAGAGGTGATCGTATATGTCTTTGATTAGGACAGTAGTCAGTAAGACAGTAAGTGTCTGGCTGGATGAAGATCTTGTGCCCCAGCAGATGTGGTTGTATGTTAACGTGGAGTTGTGAAGACTTAGAGTTTACCCAAGGTAGATGTTCAGAAAGAACTCAATAGAGTTTCCTGTTGAATTCTGGTAGTTACTTATACAAATATCTGTTGGTCTGTGTACCTATATCCTGTGATCACATGACCCTTACTAAGTACTATACATATCTTACATAATCCTTCCCATGCTATTTATACCTTTTGGGTATTGTATTTTTGGATGTTCCCCATCAGATTAATGAATGCACAAGAAATAGTTACTTCTTTGGGAGTCATCTTATAACATTGTACTTAGTGAGATCAAATTTCCATTTGACTATCCAGTAACATAGCACTATGTTGCTGGAACAATACAACCACCTCATGAGCAGCATGCTCAATTAAAAGTAAGCCCTTGTTAAGTTAAGGGCAGAATTGGAAGGAGAAAAGGGAAGGAATTGCTAGAGTTGCAAGAAGTTCAGGCATCTGGCCCATAACTGCAGGAATAAGAGGAAGGAAGGGGAAGGGAAGTCAATTCCCCAAAATAAATTTGAAGTGTTAGCAAGTAGAGTGATGAGATGTAGTGTAAAAGAGGAGGTTAAAGTAAGATGAAAAAAGGTAGAAGAGGAGATTAGATGTTTTAGGTGTTGGGGAGTGGGGCACTTCAAGTAAAAGTGTCCAAATATCAAAGTGGAGAAGCAGAGGAAGAAAGAGGAGAAAGCAGCACACATGGCAAAGCCACAAAAGGCATAGCAAAAGGAGGAGGTATGGAGGAGAAGCCCAGCATATATTCTGCAATGGAGAGCATAGGAGCATTGTGGGGAGGATATACCTGAGAGAGTATATCTGATAGAGCTAGAGTGGTATATGGGAGAGATGGTAGTGACATACCTGGAGTGTGAGTGGTATGAAAAGAAAGGATCATACATGGAAGAGAATAAAGAACAAGGGGTCCTTAAGAGAAAGAGATGGAAGGAGATGAGGTGGTGTGGATGTCTGAGGAAAAATAATAAGAAGAAGGTGGCATACCCCAGAGAGAGAAAAGCATAGCAAGACAGTGCATGGACAGAAGCTCCAAAAGGCACAGCAAGAGAGGAGGGTGGTGACAAGGATGTGAGGAGAACATTGAAACCCCTGAGAGATGTCTGGTTGACAATAGGAATAGAGAAGGTTGGCACCCACAAGGAAGTGACAATGAAAGTGCTCTTAGACAGTGGTACTACTGGAATGTTTATAGACAAAAGAATAACAGCAAAACATGGGTTCAGCCTGCAAAAGTTAGAGTGACCTCTTAGGATTAAAAACATGGATGGGACAAATAATAGTAGAGGAATGACAACACACCAAGTAGAAGTAAATGTGTACTATCAAAACCATGTAGAAAGGATAAAGATAAATATTTGTGACTTGGGAAGGACAGAAGTAATATTGGTTGTGATTTCATCTTGCTCCAACTGAGTCATAATATTGTGCTGGTGATGCTTCATTCAAATATCTGCCCTATCAACTTTTGATAGTAGGATAGAGGCCTACCATGGCTTCAACAGGTAACAGGGAATAAGAGTTCGATTCTAGAGAGGGAGCCTGAGAAATGGCTACTACATCCAAGAAAGATAATAGGCATGCAAATTACCCAATCCCAATATGGGGAGGTAGTGACAATAAATAACAATATAGGGCTCTTTCAGGTCTTATAATTGGAATGAGTACAATTTAAATCCCTTAACAAGGAACAATTGGAGGGCAAGTCTGGTACCAGCAGCTGTAGTAATTCCAGCTCCAATAGTGTATATTAAAGTTATTGCAGTTAAAAAGCCCATAGTCAAACTTCAGACCTGGCTAGGTGGTCTGCTTAACAGTATGTACTGCTTGGGTGGGCCTTACTTCTTGGTGAGCTTGCGTGCCCTTTATTGGCATGCATAAGGGAACCAGGACTTTTACCTTGAGAAAATTAGAGTGTTTAAAGCAGGCCTATACCTGAATATATTAGCATGGAATAATAGAATAGGACGATGTGGTTCTATTTTGTTGGTTTCTAGAGTCACTGTAATGATTAATAGGGACAGTTAGGGGCATTGGTATTGAGTCACTAGAGGTGAAATTCTTGGATTGACTCAAGACTGACTATTGTAAAAGCATTTGCCAAGGATGTTTTCATTGATCAAGGATGAAGGTTAGGGGATTGAAAATGATCAGATACCATTGTAGTCTTAACAGTAAACTATGCCAACTAGGGATCGGATGACCTCAAAATTGATGTGTCATTTGGCACCTTACGAGAAATCAAAGTCTTTGGATTCTGGGGGGAGTATGGTCGCAAGGCTGAAGCTTAAAGAAATTGACAAAAGGGCACCACCAGGTGTGAAGCCTGCAGCTTAATTTGACTCAACACAGGGAAACTCACTAGGTCCAGACATAACTAGGATTGACAGATTGATAGCTCTTTTACGATTTTATGGGTGGTGGTGCATGGCCATTCTTAGTTGGTAGAGTGATTTGTCTGGTTAATTCCAATAATGAATGAGACCTTAACCTGCTAAATAGCCAGGCCAGCTGTGGCTGGTCTATGGCTTCTTAGAGGGACTGTCAGCATCTAGCTAATGGAAGTTTGAGGCAATAACAGGTCTGTGATGCCCTTAGATGTTCTGGGCTGCATACACACTACACTAACAGAGCCAGTGAGTTCTTTCACCTTGGCTGGAAGGTCTGGGTAATCTTGTGAAACTCTGTCATGCTAGGGATAAAGCATTGCAATTATTGCTCTTCAACAAGGAATACCTAGTAAGTGTGAGTTATCAGCTCACGTTAATTATGTTCCTGCCCTTTATACACACTGCCCTTCGCTACTACTGATTGAATGGCTTAGTAAGGTCTCCAGATTGGCATTGGGGAGCTAGAAATGGCACTTTTTTGCTGAGAAGCTGACCAAACTTGATTATTTAGAGGAAGTAAAAGTTATAACAAGGTTTCCATAGGTGAACCTGCAGAAGGATCATTATTGAGTATTTATACCTTGGGAAGGTTGTCAGCTGGCCACTCTTGAAGGCAATGTGCACACTTGTCCCTTGGTACTACTACTTGCTTTATCCTCCTGTGCATTTCTTGTGGCTCTCTGCTCTCTGGATGGTGAGCAGTGGCCATGCCCTACTATTACAAATGAGTGTAATTGAGTGTGCTTGTGATTAGTATTTTTATACAACTTTCAGCAATGGATCTCTTGGCTCTAACATCAATGAAGAACACAGCAAAATGTAATAAGTAATGTGAATTACAGAATTTAGTGAATCATTGAATCTTTGAACACACCTTGTGCTCCTTGGTATTCTGAGGAGTACACCTGTTTGAGTGTCAGTTGAACCGTAAAGTACCTGGGAGAATTGTGCCTAGAAGGCTGTCTTGAAGTGGAGAGTGCTTGCCTTTTGTATTGTCTGTCAGGTGGTTGGCCATTCCTGTGCATGCCTGTCTTGGGCTTTAGCATGTTGGATAGACTTCTCTGAAATGCATTTGTGAGCATTGCAAGTGACTTGCTTTGTTGGGTTTAATAGGTGTCATAGTTTTATGCACTGGTAAGTCTGTTTGTGACCTTGCTGTCCAACCATGTCTGAAAGGCATCTTGACGAGCTTGACCTCAAATCAGGTGGGACTACCCACTGAACTTAAGCATATCAATAAGCAGAGGAAGAGAAACTAACAAGGATTCCTGTAGTAACTGCGAGTGAAGTGGGAAGAGCTCAAATTTGAAATCTGGTGGTCTCTGGCCATCTGAGTTGTAATCTAGAGAAGCATTACCTGCACTGGACTGTGTACAAGTCTCCTGGAATAGAGCATCATAGAGGGTGAGAATCCTGTCTCTGACATGGACTACCAGGGCTTTGTGGTATGCTCTTGAAGAGTCAAGTTATTTGGGAATGCAGCTCAAAATGGGTGGTAAACTCCATCTAAAGCTAAATACTGGTGAGAGACCAATAGTGAACAAGTACTGTAAGGGAAAGATGAAAAGAACTTTGGAAAAAGAGTTAAACAGTATATGAGATTGCTAAAAGGGAAACACTTGAAGTCAGTTGCATTGGCTGGGGATCAGCCTCACTTGTTTGTGCAGTGTATTTCCTGGTTGACGGGTCAGTATTAATTTTGACCACTGGAAAAAGGCTTGAGGAATGTGGCAGCCCTGACTGTGTTATAGCTTCTTGTCAGATATGGTGGTCGGGATTGAGGTGTGCAGTATGCCACAAGGCTGGGGCTATTAGCCTACATCTATGCTTGGGATGTTGACATAATGGCTTTAAGCGACCCATCTTGAAACACAGACCAAGGAGTCTAACATGCCTGTGAGTATTTGGGTGGAAAACCTATATGTGCAATAAAAGTAAAAGTTGAGATCCCTGTCGTGGGGAGCATTGATGCCTGGACCTGAACTTTTGGGATGGATCTGTGGTAGAGCATATATGTTGGGACCCAAAAGATGGTGAACTATGCCTGAATAGGGTGAAGCCAGAGAAAACTCTGGTGAAGGCTTGTAACAATTCTGATGTGCAAATTGATCATCAAATTTGGGTATAAGGGTGAAAGACTAATCAAACCATCTAGTAGCTAGTTCCTGCTGAAGTTTCCCTCAGGATAGCAGAAACTCATGTCAGATTTATATAGTAAAGTGAATGATTAGAGGCCTTGGGGTTGAAACAACCTTAATCTATTCTCAAACTTTAAATATATAAGAATGAGCTGTTTCTTGACTGAACTGCTCAGCGATTGAGAGTTTCTAGTAGGCTATTTTTGGTAAGTAGAACTGGCGATACAGGATGAACCAAATGTGAGGTTAAGGTGCCAGAATTTACACTCATCAGACACCACAAAAGGTGCTAGTTCATCTAGACAGCAGGACAATGGCCATGGAAGTCAGAATCTGCTAAGAAGTGTGTAACAACTCACCTGCCGAATGAACTAGCCCTGAAAATGGATGGCACTTAAGCATGATACCCATACCTCGCCATTAGTGTCAAAGTGATGCGCTGACAAGTAGACAGGCATGGAGGTAGTGAAGAAGCCTTGGCAGTGATGCTGGGTGAAACAGCCTCTAGTGCAGATCTTGGTGGTGGTAGCAAACATTCAAGTGAGAGCCTTGAAGACTGAAGTGGAGAAAGGTTCCATGGTAACAGCAGTTGGACATGGGTTAGTCGATCCTAAGAGATAGGGAAGCTCTGTTTCAAAGGTTCAATGGCTGGTAGAGTACAGCACGTGAGTTGTGTCTGGTGCGTTCTTGACAACCCTTGAAAATCCAAGGGAATGGATAATTTTCATATCTGGTCATACCCATAACTGCAGCAGGTCTCCAAGGTGAACAGCCTCTAGTTGATAGAACAATGTAGATAAGGGAAGTTGGCAAGATAGATCCGTAACTTTGGGAAAAGGGTTGGTTCTAAGGGTTGGGTGTGTTGGGCCTTGGTTGAAAGCTCTGGGACCCAGCTGGGACTGCTTGGGAGGTAACCTCTGAGTGGACTTGGTCAGGACTTGGGTGTGGATAGCCTTGGCTGCTCCTCATAGGGTGTCTGGCACACACTTAACAACCAACTTAGAACTGGTACAGAGATAAGGGGAATCTAACTGTCTAATTAAAACATAGTATTGCGATGGCCAGAAAGTGGTATTGATGCAATGTGATTTCTGCCTAGTGCTCTGAATGTCAAAGTGAAGAAATTCGACCAAGTGCAGGTAAATGGCAGGAGTAACTATAACTCTCTTAAGGTAGCCAAATGCCTCGTCATCTAATTAGTGATGCACATGAATGAATTAATGAGATTCCCACTGTCCCTATCTACTATCTAGCAAAACCACAGCCAAGGGAACAGGCTTGGCAGAATCAGCAGGGAAAGAAGACCCTGTTGAGCTTGACTCTAGTTTGACATTGTGAAAAGACATAGAGGGTATAGAATAAGTGGGAGCTTTGGCACCATTGAAATACCATTACCTTTATCATCTTTTTACTTATTCAATGAGGCGGAGCTGGGATTAACAGTTCCACCTTTTGGCTTCAAGGTCTTTTACAGACCAATCCGTGTTGAAGACATTGTCAGGTGGGGAGTTTGGCTGGGGTGGCACATCTGTTAAAAGATAATGCAGGTGTTCTAAGGAGGACTCATTGAGAACAGAAATCTTGAGTAGAACAAAAGAGTACAAGTCCCCTTGATTTTGATTTTCAGTGTAAATACAAACCATGAAAGTGTGGCCTATCAATCCTTTAGTCTCTTGGAGTTTGAGGCTAGAGATGCCAGAAAAGTTACCACAGGGATAACTGGCTTGTGGCAGTCAAGTGTTCATAGCAACATTGCTTTTTGATCCTTCAATGTCAGCTCTTCCTATCATACCAAAGCAGAATTCAGTAAGTGTTGGATTGTTCACCCACTAATAGGGAATGTGAGCTGGGTTTAGACTGTCATGAGACAGGTTAGTTTTACCCTACTGATAGAGTGTTGTTGTAATAGTAATTGAACTTAGTATAAGAGGAACTGTTCATTCAGATATTTGGTATTTGCATCTGTTTGACCAGGCAATGGTACAAAGCTATCATCTGCTGGATTATGGCTGAATGCCTCTAAGTCAGAATCTATGCTAGAGACGACAATAGTGATCCCACATCATATGATTGAGTTAACATAGAGCATTGCTCATGTACCAAATGAGATAGACTGGGTAGCCATGGTAAAAACAGCTGTGGTAGCTTGTTCATGAATTGCAATGGTAATATGAGTGGGAGAGAATCCTTTATAGACAACTTGAATGGGGATGGGGTACTGTAAGTGGTAGAGTAGCCTTGTTGCTACAATCCACTGAGGTTAAGCCTCTTTCCTAAAGATTTGTTCAGCAAAATTTTGTGTTGAACTCTTCCTCTCCCAGTCCTGAGGGCAGGTCAAATGCATAGAAGTGAGTGTCTCAGTTCAGAGTTCAGTTGTAGGTACATGCTCCCTTAGTACTCCCTTACCATGGGCCCTAGGCTCAGAGTTACAGACTTTGCTAAGGTACTTGAAAAGTATGTGGTAGAATCTTTGTAAGGATTCTATAGTGTAATATAATATACTATGACACTATAATAAGACTTATAAAGGATGTCTTCAACTCCATAGAAGGGACTGCCCTGAAGTCCCTGTATTTTTTCCTAGAAATGACTTGATAGTTAAAGACATGAAAATTTTTTCCTACCTTGGCACATGTGGTCAGGCATGACTAGAATATAATGATACAAAGATATAACATCTAACCAAAGACAATAGATGAAAAACATAGACTTAACCCAATGATATATCCAACGAGTGATATAAGTGGATACAATAAAAAACACTAAATAAACCTAATTCATAAGGAAAATAATAAGATGACCTACTAGAGAAGGACCATTTACCCAAAAAGTCTCAATTTATATGCCAAATGTAACATAATCAAGCAAAGGTAGTCTAGAACCTTAGGGAGGTCAATAAGTACTGAACTAAAACTGTAAGGGAGTGGGCTATAATTAAACATAAGTTAAAATAACACAAGCAATTAATTGAGAAACATACAAATAATGATAACTAAAAGTAACAGGAGACTAAATGGCAAAAGCAATAACAGCTAGAATGATATCCGATAAGAAAGCAAATCTAGAAAATCAGAGAGCAAGATAATAGCTCAAGACATGCTGACCATAATAGTAGTAGTTAATGACATGGTACCCAAAGAAATCAGCATAGACACAATATCTACAAGTGGAGAAATATCAGAGTTAGAGTCAGAAATAGAAATCTACATAGTGTTATGACTTAGAACACCTAAGTCATTATTTCTTTTCTTTTCTCTTTTCTTACTAAATAGGTATGACAGTGTGACATAGTTGGTAACATGGTAGGATATTTTTAGAAAGGTCATGTGATTGCAGGAGATAGGCACACAGACCAAGTAGAATTTATATAAGTGTATAAGTAGTATACTTAAGTAATTGGGAACTCCATTGAGTTTTCCTTGTCAACTCAGATAAGGAGTAGTTCTAAGTCAGCATGACTAAGTTCTTATATCCTCCAAGTCCAACTTGATAAGGAAAACTTGATAGAGTTCCCATTTGATTATAGTACACTACTTGTATATTTTACTACTGGTCTATGCACCTATGTAATGACTACCTAGGCAAGATGCTTAGGCAGAGGCACTCAATGTTTGAGAGAATGAAGAGAACTCAATGGAGTTCTCATTGGATTCAGCTACTACTTATACAAGTTCTGTATTTACCACTATACATGCTTAGTAACTATCCTGCAATCCTTCTAAAAGGTTCTATTATGTGATCTGTCACATGACTCCTTATCTTATCTTCTTGGATCTCCATTCTATATTTAGCCTTTCTATAAATAGAATTCTTGTCCGTTTAGTCTGTCTTAATATAGTACAAGTATAAAGACTTAGTCTAAGATGACTTAATCCTACTCCTTATTCAAGTTGACAAGAAGAACTCATTAGAGTTCTCATTCATTTACTGTACACTACTTATACATTTCTCCCTTGGTCTGTGCACCTATCTCCTGCAATCACATGATCTCTCTATAAATACCCTACTGTCATGACTTGGCTAAAATACCTAAGTTATTTTTCTATTTTCTTTTCTTTTTCTTTTCTTACCTAAGTAGGTTGTGACATAGTGACAGAAGTGACAGGAGAGGTGACAAAAGTAAACACATGACAGAAGGTTCTAGAAGGTCATGTGATTGTGGGAGATAGACACATAGACCAAGTAGAATTTATATTAGTATACTTGAATAAATGGGAACTCTATTGAGTTCTCCTTGTCAACTCGGACTTGAAGGGTAGCTAAGTCATCTCAGACTAAGTTACTACACTAGAACTTGATTCCACTTCTAGCACTGCTCATCACAGAGCCTTGCTACTTACTCTTATATCTTCCTCAGTATCTAGGTAGCATAACCCAGAACCACTACAACATAGCCAGGCCCTAGGCTTAAGGGGACTTGTCAATCAGTTAGGGATT
>Ga0153935_1000011_pt1 | contig 35329 bp, 24 predicted proteins | sample TSNJ019MetaG_FD_104677 | JGI IMG/M metagenome (GOLD analysis project Ga0153935, IMG submission 104677) | Attine ant fungus gardens microbial communities from New Jersey, USA - TSNJ019 MetaG | ecosystem: Host-associated > Fungi > Mycelium > Unclassified | place: USA: New Jersey, Wharton State... | reverse complement strand
TAAGGCATCTGGAGAATAGTTTTTTATCAAAGAGAGCTGTTGTTGTAGTAAACTCAACAACACTTTCAGTTCTCATAAATAGGTAGCCTTTTGTGCTCTCTTTTATTCCCAAAAAAGTCATTAACTCAGATTTAGGTGTAAGTGTATTGCACTGTATTGTTTCAGGGAGGTATGCATAGGCACCACACCCAAATACTCATAGGTAAGTAATATCTGGTTTGTTTTTATTGGCTAGTTCATAAGGAATGTGCCAGTTTAGACAGTACAAAGAACTTCTATTGTACAGGTGCACAGCATACTTTACACTGTATTCCCACCAGGATTCTGGGATGCAAGCATCATATCACATAGCCTCTGCTTTGTCCATGAGAATTCTGTTGAATCTCTCTGCATAGTCATTTTTCTGTGGAGTATAAGGTGTGCTTCTTTGTAGTTCAATCCCCTTACTTCTAATAAATGTATCTAATTTCTCAAAGTCAAACTCTCCTCCCCCATCAAACATCCATCCTCTTATTCATTCTTGATATTGTATTTTGACTAATGCATAGAATGTAAGGGCAACTAGAGCAGAGTGAACTCTAGGAGAATCCTTAGTAATATTATACTCCTAAGTTATGTTATAACTCACCTCCAGGAGAATCCTTAGAGTTTAGGATGAGGCTTCTGGGAGTGTACTCTACACTATATATACTACTACAGTCTGTCTGTCCCTGATCCTACAGTCCTACTGGTCAAGGTTAGGAGTTGCCAAGTTAAGCTAGAGACAATTAAATATTACTATGTAATATTTAATTAGGCACAGGGTCACTCTAGGAGGTTGGTCTAGTATTCCAGAGGTAGCATTGGTAAGGTCCCATTATACTCACCCTCCCTTCAAGATTGCTGCATTTCAAAGCAATTGTTCTGGACTTGAAAATTGCATCAAAATCTGCCTGGCAGATATACCTAGGAGCTGTGGGGTGCTTGTAGAACTTCACAATGAGATCAGGAGCTGAAACATTAGAGACCACTTCCCAAGAGTTGTGTTCTCTGCCATATTCCTTTTATTTTACCAAGAATTAAAACCTCCTCCAATGCCAGCGACTATCCAGAATCTCCTCCACCTTCTATTTCTTCTCTCCATTGACAATGATTGGTAGTGGTGGGGGTTCTGATTTTTGTCCAGATATTGGGTTGTCTGGAACCATGAATAGCTTCACTATGTTGAACACTGGATGGAGTTTCTTCATTGCATGTGGCAGTTTGAGGTAATAAGCTAGGGGTCCTATTTGGCATTCTACAATAAAGAGTCTGAGACAGCAATGAGACAATTTTGGACATGGACAGGTGATCTTGATATTGGATGTGTCCAGGAATACCTAATCCCCAGAGTGAAACACCAGGGCTAGAGACCTTCTTTGATTGTGTTACCTAGTCATATCTTGTGCCTTTTGGATTGTGGACTTGGCCTCTTCAACTGCTGCTTTCATTCATCCCATGAACTCATTTACTGTTTCCAGTCCAAAAGGTCATTGCCTGGGTTCAAGGCCTATATGGGGGGTGCGTCTGGTGTCAAGCAAGAATGGAGTCTGCTGGGTGGAGGCATGCACATGGTTATTGTGCTGGAATTCTACCATAGGCAACAGATTGTACCAGTTGTCTTGTTTTTTGTTGACAAAGAGCTATAGGTATTGGTTGAGCTCTTGGTTGACATGCTCTATCTGTCCATCAGTTTGCAAATGCCAGGCCATAGAGAACACTAATCAAATTCCTAGCAGTCTAGAGTTCTCTGGTGAAACGTACCACAAACTGGGGTCTACAGTTCATGTTGAAGCAGCCCATGGAGCTTCTATACATGGTGGAGGAACAGTTATATGCATCAGAATAAAGTAGGCTTTCTTTGACATAGAGTCTACTACTATTATGACAGTGTTGCATCAAGAGGACTTGGGGAGTTCCACTACAAAATTTATGCTGAGGGTATCCCATTTCACCTCTGGTATAGAGAGTGAATGCAATTCTCTGACTAGAGGGTGTCTCATTGCTTTTGTGTGGAGGCATAGATCACAGATGCTAACATACTATCTAATATACCTAGATATCTAGGGCCACCAGTAGTTGTGGGACATCAGCTCTAGCACCTTCCACCTTCTGGGGTGTCTGGCAATCTTTGTATCATGATACAGGGCTACTATCTTTCTATGCAGGTCTGGGGTCTGGGAGACATAGATCTTTCTCCAGAAGCAGAGCAGGCTATCAACGTCTGACCACTCCAAAGAGTGCACTATCCTACTCAAGGACTTCTTCAGTTCTAGAGTGGCCCTGGTTATGGGCTCTCCTTGGTCTCCAGAGCAGTTACTCTTGCAGACTTCAGCCGGGATGTTGTGTTTGACCCTAATTAGCTCTAGTCCTTCAAGAGCACAGATGGCCAGGAGTTCTAGGCACAAAAAAACAATGTTTTTGTTGTCCAAACAGCTGTTGTTGTAGTTGGGTCTCCAAAAGAGCATGTCTGGCTTATCCATAGATCATTCCAGATGATAGCAAAGAGTGAAGTCAAAGTAAGCTAGGTATAAGGACTAGCATGCCTGCCTCCAGTTCAGTTTTCTTGCTATTATGAAATACTCTAGGTTTTTGTGGTTGGTCCAGATCTGTACTGGGTTAGTTGCCTTTTCAAGGAAATGTCTCCATTCCTCTAGTGTGTAGATAATGGCCAGTATCTCTTTGTCATAGATCTTGTAGTTTCTTTCCACTAGAAACAGGAACTTGCTGTAGATGTCCGCTGTGGACTGTTGAGGTAGAATGGCATCTATGGCAAAGTTAAAGCTATCTGTCTCAATACAGAAAGGTTCTGAGTCTTGAGATGAAATCAGCACTGGAGTGGTGATTACTGCCATTTTGAGGGCCCCAAGGGCAGTTTGCTCTTGATCATTCTACTCCCATGCCTTATCAGAGCACATGAGATTGAACAGGGGCTGAGCAATAGTCAAGAAGTCCTGTATAAATCCACTGAGACTTTGTTTTTGGACACAACCAGCCCCAGGTATTCAAACTGTTCCTTCTAAAATTCACACTTCTCTGGACAGAGGCACAGCTTATGTTTTGCTAAGATCTCAAGTACTTTCCAGATGGCTTTGACATGTTGTTCAACAGTCCAAGTGAAGATCAGAATATTGTCTAGGTATACCACTACAATGCCTTTTGCAATGAGGTCTTGAAAGATGTCATTCATCATGGTCTGGAAGGTAACTGGACTGTTGGTCATCCCAAAGAACATTACTAGGGGCTCAAACAGGCCATAGTTGGTACAGAAGGCAGCCTTCCACTCATCTCCAGACTTGATTCACACATTGTTAAACCCCCAGTAGATATCCAACTTGGTGAAGTACTTGGCTCTGCACAGTTGAGACATGAGTTTGGAGATGAGCAGCAGAGGGTATTTGTTCTTCACTATCATTGAGTTGAGAGCCTAGTCATCCTGTACCAGCCAGAGAGAGCTATCCTTCTTCTTGATAAAGAGCACTGGAGCTGCTATTGGCAACTTATAGGGGGCAGATCCATCTGGTGCAAAGGTTTTCTTCTAGAAATGCATTGAGTTTCTTCTGCTCTATGGGAGACAGGGGGTACACCTTGGTCAGTTTAGGCTTAGAGCCCAGCAAGAGTTCTATAGCATGGTCCCAGTGTTGATGTTCTGGAAGGGTGTCAAAGTCATCCTTGGCAAATACAGACTTGAAGCCTCAGGTATACAGAGGTAGTGGAGCTGTAGCAGCTTGCATCTCCATGCTCCAGCAAGCCCCTTTAGCTAAGTATTGGGAGGTGATTGCAGAGGCTTGTATGGCTTCTTCTGAGGGCTGGAGAAGCAGTCTAGTTATAAACAGTCAGTCTCCAAGCTCCCAGTCTCACCTATTGGTTTCACATGAGGTTTCAAGATCCTCTTTGTTACTGTCCAAGAGTGGGGTGGGCCTGGCCCAGCAGTACAGCAGAGCCCAGACCTCTTGTCTCCTCTTTAAGGCCTGCTCCTTCCATAGCATATGGCATCCTTTACAGTAGGGTGGACATTGTGTCATAAGGACTTTGCTTTTCTCCCAGTTGATCTTTAGATTATGGTCTTTCAGCCAGGTATAACTGAGGATTAGGTTTTGCTTTTCCAGACTGGAGACAGCCAACAGAGTCCACTCCAAGTGAGTTTGGTCACAGGGAACTATGTTTACTACCTCTAATATTTGTCCTACCTCATTGAGAAAGCTATCGACATTGAAAACTGGTGAAGGGAGCAAAAGGGACTATTAGCCTAGCACAAACTAAATATGCAGTACTAGGTTCCAATTGTATACCAAAGAGTTTATGGGGATAAATTAAGAATAAAGGTATTAAAAAGAAGATATAGAAACTTAGCACAGTAAAGTAAGGTAAAAGTATTTGAAAAGAGTATAAGTTTGATCTAGATCTGCCTTGCATAGTGTCCCTAAGGTACCAACCTTTACATACCATAACAAGCTCACTATTAAAGTAGTCAGTAAATTACTCCTAGGCCTTAATCTCAACCACCCAACCACTTCACTTAGAACTCATACAAGTGCCATAAGATGACTCTAGAGCCCTTGAGATAGCAGCAGGTATCAAGATTGCATGCCCTCTCTTGCTGGCTCCCTGAGTCTTATATTAAAATTACAAATTGATGGAACTCAATAAAAAAAAATGAATAGAAAAGGAAAATGCTTTTTTTTCCGGCCTCCCTCACTTCTCTCCTTCACAACAGCATTATGTGGATATGTCCAACATTGCCTCCCATCCTGCCATACCAGCTTGTCACCACCATGTGCTCCTGCTTCACTTCTATACTACCACTTTCTATCAACATCTCCTGATCTCCCAACCAGCTACTTCCTACCTAAGTATGGTCTAGAAACTGGCTTTAACACATGCGAGTATCCTAGCTCACAATGACATTGTGTACTATATCTGCTTCTTGGATTGCTTCTAAAATCATGATTTCTTTCTTTCTAAACATAAATTAAATAATAAAAATAATTTATTGAGTCCAGCAGTGATGAGATCACAAGTCATTGATAGACTTTTGATTTGTTGTTTTGGTATCATATTCATCTAAGTCCATTCTAGATTGAAAGTTTATAGCATTCCAAAGGTATTCCAGAGTTTCTGAGTTCTAGAGCATCAACATTGATAGTCTGTCTCTAAAACCTGATGCTAGCTCATCAGTCTTGCCTCCTAAGGTATATGCTATTAAGCAAGTGACAGCTTGGTGACCATTTGGTAGGAGTGACCTTTGGTGGTCTTTTATATATCTAAGAGCTTGTAGAAGGTTTCTAGGATGAACTCAGATACTGAATTCAGGGGTATAAAGTGTATCCCATGTTATATTTTTATAGAAAATTCATTGATGGCATAACACCAGTATGGGTCAGGAGATAGTCTGAGTATTAATACCTCTAGAGCAGACAAAGTCCCAGTCTATGAAGCTGCTAATAGCTCTGCAGTCCAAGAGTGCCTTAACGGAGTGGACTTCACTGGTGTCAGTTGTGCTGATCTCCACAGGGAGGACTAAGGACATTCTGCATGTGTCAAAAGTATTGGTAGAGAGTTGCTTAGACAGCCATTTCTCCCATTTTGGTCTCTAGGGAGGTGTCCTGATGACAAGAGTAAAGGAAGAGGTGAATGCATCTTCTGATTCACTGTTACTTGTATTAACATTTTCTATATTGAGTATAGTAAACCTATTTACAGAGAGCTTCTGGGACACATCTTTTGCCAGTTGCTCTACACAAAATCCCCTTCCAAGAGGGGCTCTGCTTCTTCTACAGTAATTGCATTCTTTAAGGTCTTTGATTAACTCCTCCCTCTGCTCTACCATTAACTGTCTTATGTTGAGATGGTATGGGCAGTCCTTGACAAGATGATCAGCTTCTCTGCAGTAGTAGCAGCTATATAGAGGGAGGGATCTTGACTTTTATGCCATATCAATGTCCATGGGTATGCCTAAAGATGGAGGTGGAAGTGAAGGTGGAGGGAGAGGTCTTGGAGATATAGGCACAAGGAGGACCAGAGGGCATACCACAGACAAAGGGACTGGATGGAGAGCAGGGATTCTGAATAAGAGAAAGGGCACTGAATATTACAAGGACTAAAAGACCTTGTTGGCTAGCTAGGCCTGGTCAATCTTCTAAGCTGTTCAGTACCATGCCTTGGGGTCAATATCAGCAGGTCTTCCATAAGGCATGGTGGTGATCTGACTTTGAATGTTCATCTGGAGTTTTTATTGAAATTTCACTACCAGGATCTATGGGTCTGTGTAGCTAGTATTGGAGACCAGGGCTTGGAAGCTGTCCAGGTAGTTGCCTACTATCTAATTTCCTTGGTGGTAGGACATTTCCTCCAATGTATTTATAGCATTGGTCTCTACATTGACTGGAAAGAATTGAGTTTGGAAGTACTGGTCAAAGTCTACCTAGGTCTGCAAAGGAAACATGCCAATATCCAATTTCTGTTGAAAGAGATTTTGGGACTATTTTACAGCCCAACCTCCTTTGAAAAATATTAAGATCCACAGAACTTTTATCTTTCTCACAATTGAACTGCTCTAGAGCCAAGCATATATACAGAGTACAGGAGTTGAGAAACATTCAATCTATATTTTGCTCTCCATAAAAGTTTGGGACAAGCCTAAGACCTCAGAGCTACTGGAAGGGGTTGGTGGTACAGACACCAGAGAGAGGGCTGTTGCTGGGGCTGGGGAATAAGGGCTGGAGACTAGCTGCATGAGTTGCTGCAGCTGTATGGTCAGGATAGAGAGAGCATTATCTATATTGGTTTCCAAGTAGTTTTGCTTTTTGGTGACTTCCTACAAATAGTATTGCAAATAGGCCAGGGCATCAGCAATAGTCTAGAGTGTATTCATGTACAACATTTGTGCAGAGTAGAGTGGTTTTCTAGAGGGTTGGCTAAGAGCAGTGGAGAGCAACCTAAGAAAGGCTGTCTACTGCACTTCTTCCAAGGCTCTGTTGTGGAAATCCTAAACTATTGTAAGGGCGACCAGAGTAAAGTGGACTCTAGGAGAATCCTTAGTCATATTGTACTCCTAAGTTATACTACAACTTACCTCCAAGAGAATCCTTAAAGTTTAGGATAAGGCTCCTAGAAGTGTGCTCTATACTATATATACTGCTGCAGTCTGTTTGTCCCTGATCCTATAGTCCTACTGGTCAGGGTCAGAAGCTGCCAAGTCAAGCTAGAGACAATTAAATATTACTATGTAATATTTAATTAGGTACAGGGTTGCTCTGGGAGGTCAGTTTAGTATTCCAGAGGTGGCATTAGTAGAGTCTCCTTGCATAAAAGACTTCTATAATCTCTACCACATCAGACTTTTTCTATTGCATTGTTACCCATCCATGGGATAAGTAATCATCAAAGAATGATAGGAACTACCTGTATTTATAATATGATAATACAGGAAATTCTTTTAGGTCAGAATGAATGCATTTGAAGAGTTTTTGTGCTTACTTTTGAGATACAGGGAATGACTTTGAATACAGTTTTCCTTAGCACATTTTTTACAAACAGACTTTTGCTTGGAAAGATTATCTTAGTACAAAATCCTAGGGTATACTTAAGAGCTTTTTGTAAGACATCTTGTGAAGGATGGCCAAAGCAACAATATATAAAGTCATAGTCTACTATTTGCAGAGCTTGCAGAAATTGTAGTGTAGTTGTCTTAGATCTTCTGGTGTGCAAAATAAAAATGCTATTGTTACTGTTTAGAAGTGTAAATCAAACTTATTGTTTATTCCTTTCATAGAGAGCAATAAAGCTCTTAGTTCCTTGGTACTTATATCCCATTTATATCAAAGTTCTAATTGAGAAAAGTCTCTAATGTAATCTAAAAATGAAATATACTAGAAAAAACCTTAAGGTTACCTCAGTAAGAGTACCATTTTTGTTTTCTATGATATAATCTCTTGAATATTATTGGTAACATGAATAAAGGTTATAAACAATAAAATTAAGATATTCCTCAGATATTATAAGATAGAACAGCTGAGAAGACAATAATTGATAGTGAAGTTTTTTATATTAATCAATAAAAATATATATATTTATATATAAATATTCAATCATGTTTTACCTTAAGCTATTCTGGCATGCATTATATCAAGATCAAAGCTAATAATCCTCAGCAGAAGTACTATTGTTGCTTATCTATTCAAACTATTTATTATAATTGTCAAAAACTAATTTTTGCTCACTACACTTAATATACTTAGCTATATAATGTATAGACAAAAAAAACATATTTATTGTCACTTTTTGATATGTATACTTGTTACAAATAATCTCTAGTATTTAATTGAGATTATTAAATAAGTGAATAGTAGCAGAGTAAACTTGTATGTACAAATTTTTCATATTTTCCATATTACTATTATCCATCAGTTCAGTAGCTTATGCAATATTATTTTTAAAGGACCATTCATAAGACTTTTTTTTAGCCAATCTGAAACTAATTAAATTATCAGGCTCTTTAGGAGTAGTTTTATATTGCTTGGTTAAAGAGTTAAGTTAAATCAATATTACAATCATTTAAATGATCAATCAGTCTTTTTTCTAAGAAAGCAAGTATACTAGACATCTTATGAAAACTATTGTCTTTATAAACTTGTATAGTAAGTTTAAGAGAAAAATAAAGTTTTTTTTTTTTGGAATTATTTGATTTAGTATGTTTTTGAGTATAGAATTTTGGTTTCTTAGAGCTAAAGTCAACAATAGTGGTTTTAGTTTAAGGAAGCAGTAAAATATAGACAAGATCTACAATTATAAAATTGTTTTGTTAATTGCTTTTCTTTTTATTAGTTTTTGGTCTTCTTTTATACTTTTCATGCTCCTGTTAAAAAAATCTATCACTGTTTAAAGGATTAGTATATATTATTATATACTTTACAGTTGTAAATTTAACATTGCATACTTTATAGTTGCAAATTTAATATTGCTAATTTCATTGTTTTCCTATAAATATATCTTAGCAATGCTATATCATTTAAAAAGTAAGGTATTTAATAAAATCATCTCTTTTATTAACTCAGAAATTGTATATTGCTAGTTAGACAAATAATTGAAATAATCCTTAATTTTGAAAATATCTAGTATTAGATTGGTGTTTTCAGACAAACAATAGTCTAAGTAATACTTAAAATTGTTGAAAATAGTCATATTATGTAGTTTGTTAAACTTTATTTCAAGTTCTGACCACAATTGCAACAAAATTGTTTTATAAATCTTGTTGTTTTTAAACTCCAAGTCTTAAACTTCATATTATATTCAACTAACTCTACTTTATAGACAACTAGTATTTTAGCTGTAATCACCATGTTTGGAGTAGTAGATGATGTTAGTATGACCTTGCTTTCTTCAGTGATAATCTAGAGCTCTTATATCTAAAGATATGTTTTTATGACAATAGACTAATTTATAAGTCTTTGATAAGCTTCAAGTAACATCTTTGCTAGTCTATAGTATTATTTAGAGCACCAGACAGTTTCAAAAGCACCACTGGTGGCTTATTGGAGCCTATAACCTAACAAGTAATATCTATATAGTACAATATAAATAAAATAGATAAAAATCTACTTAAATTTACAGTATATACTGTTGTTCTTATATACATATTTAAGTGTTTATTTCTAGGTTTTAAAAGTAGAATTTTAGTGTTATACTGATTTAGTATGTTATTATATCTAAGAAATATACTTATTTATATATTATACTTAATTAGTCATCTTGTATATATTTTATCTTTCAACATCAGGGAATATAACAAATCTTAGCTTTAATTTGCACTGAAGCCTATAAATGATTCATAAGTTATATGACTGTAATGATATAGTAGTAATATAGTCTAGTAATTTCTAGCTTTGAGCTGGTATACATATATTCATCAATTCTCTAACATAAGGTTTGTCATGACTTGGCAAAACAGCTAAGTTATTATTTTATTTGACTTTTTTTTTTTTTTCTTATTTGGACTTACTATATAAGAAAAGAATATGGAAAAATATCACATAATACAGTCATATATCAGGATATCACAATGTTATGTCATATGATAATATTATATAATAGATATAGAAAAGTAGTATACAGACTATATAGTAGTTATATAAGTAGTATACAGAATCAAATGGAAACTCTATTGAGTTCTTTTTGTCAACTCAGACTTAGAGTGTAATTAAGTCATCTCAGACCAAGCTGCTACACTAGAACTTGATTTCATATCTAGAGCACTGTTTACCTTGGACTTTGTTCATCTTAACTTTTATAATCTTTTCAACTCTCAACCAGTAGTCATCATAATCACTAGTTATCTTTATATATAGCTGAACTCTTGGCTTAAGGGAACTTAATAGTCAGTTAGGAACTATTGGTGGAAGTACAGTATCAAGCTCAAATATTGTGTCTAAGACCTGATCTTACAATTGAGTGATACTCAGTAGTTTACTTGTACTTTTTTCACTCTATAAACTTTATGCTGAAGTCCCATTGTGGACTATATATGCAAAAGAGTAATGCCACATCCTTAAGAAGGTATTTAGGTTAGAGATCCTCTTCTTGGAGTAATAGAATAACTATAGTATTAGGGCAATAGTAACTAAAGCAGTAAAACTCTGGCTAAATAAAGATCTTATACTCCAGTAGACATAGTGTAATTAGTAAGATCAGACTTTCATTCAACTTTTCTAGAGATACATTATAATATTTTTAGAACAATACAACTCTCTTATAAGCAGCATGTTTAATCAACAATGTACCCTTACTAAACTAAAAGCAGAGATAGAAGAAAGGGAAGAAAGAATGTATTAGAAATATAGAAAGTTTGGACATTTGGTCTATAACTACAGAAATAGAAAGGAGACAAAAGAGAAACTGATTCCCTAAAATAGATTTAAGGTAATAGTAAGTAGAATGATATAGTATAGAGTAAAAGAAAAAGTGAAAGTGAAAAAACAAAAGATAGTAAAGAAAGAAATACAATGTTTTAGATGTTGGGGAGTAGGATACTACAAGTGAAAATGTCCAAATATTAAAGTTGAAAAGAAAAGGAGAAAAAATAAAGAAGTAGCACATATAGTTAGTCTATAAAAAGCACAACAAGAGAAAAAGCCAGTACATTCCTTATAGAAAAAGACACAAGAGTATTATAGTAAGAGGGATATACCCCTAAGAGGTACAGCTTTAGAAGAGCAAAGATAAAAGACAATGTAGAAGATGGTAACATTTGTGGAGTATGGAAGTGTAAGTACAAAAGCATTAAAATACAAAAGAACCAGGAATAGAGTTTTGTCTCTAAAGAATAGCTAAAGAATATTTGGTGTAGCTGATGTTTTGAAGCATAAAAGTAGAGAGAAAATTCAGTAAAAGAAAAAGAAACAGTTAAAGTAAAGTATACTCAATGTGAATAAAAAGATATAGTAACAAAGGTATTAAAAGAGAATAGAGAGAGAATTCTATGCCTAGAATATAGAATAGGAAAAAAGCAACTATAATAGAATTAAAGAATAGCAACATATCCTAAACAGAAAGAAGTGTAACAGAATAGTGCATAAACAGAAGTTTTGAAAAGTGTAGTAAAAAAGAAGGATAAGCAAAGAGACATTAAGAGAATATTCAAAATACTAAGAAAAGTATGGTTAAATATAGAAGTAAAAAAGGTAAATACATATGAAGATGTAATAGTAAAAGCACTCTTGGATAGTGGTATGATAGAAATGTTCATGGACAGGAAAATGGCAGTAAAACATGAATTTAGGCTACAAAAGCTAGAAAGACCAGTAATAGTCAAAAACATAAATAGAACAAATAACAGTAGAAGAGCTATCATATACTAAGTGGAAGTGAACATATATTACAAAAGTCATATAGAAAGAATAAGAATAGATATATACAATTTAGGAAGAATAAATGTGATATTGGAGATACTGTAGTTGCAAGTATACAACCTAGAAATTAATTGAAAAACAGAAGAAGTCAAGATGATCAGATACCTACTATTATATAAAAGAAATACAAAATTGGAAAAAAGACAGAAAGTAAAGAAAAGAAAAAGAATAGTAATACTAAAAGAGAAGAAGATAATAAGATAGACAATAAATGATAAAGAAAATTAAAAAAGAAAGGAAATCGAAACAGACTATAGAAAGATCAAAGAAATAGTTCCAAAAAAATATCTAAAGTAGAGAAAAGTATTTGGAAAAATAGAATGCCAATAAGGAAAATTTGAGATTATATTATAGATCTCAGAAGAGAAGAATTTATTCTTTATCCAAAAACAAAAAAAAAGAAGTTTAGAACTTTATAAATAACTAACTAAGAAAAAAATATATTAGACTATCAAAATTTCCTTAGATATTGCTAGCATTCTTTGTAGGCAAAAAAAATGAAAGACATGATAAAATAGTAGAAAAAGTATTGAAAAGGCTAAAAGAAGATAATTTATATGTCAAACTAGAAAAGTATATGTGAAAAGTAAAAAAGATTGGATTCCTAAAGGTTAGAGTGATAGGGTTTTGGGTTCTCATACTGTGTCAGATGTCTTCTGCCAGATACTAAGAATTGGTGACTATGGCTCTAAAGTCAGTGGTCATGAGCTCCAGAAGTATCTACATTACAAACAGGTAGTCTCTGAGTTTCCAGTCTCTACCATCAGTACCAGAGGGAGAGGGGTCATCTACATTGTCTTCCAGGAGCAAAAGAGAAGGTCTATTTCTGTACAAATCAATAGTGTAGAGTTCTGCTTTTTTTTGCTATATTTGCTTTTTACATAGAATACAATTGCTTTTGCAATGTTAAGAGCAGTGTGTCATCTCAACCTTACTGGTCTTCCAATTAATCTTTAGATTATGGTCCTTTAGCTAGTTATATCCCAGGATCAAATCTTGCTTTTCAAGGCCTGAGATAGTAAGCAGTATTCTTTCTGAATGAGTACTATACTGCAGAAGAATGTTCACCACTTTAGAGATATTTGTAAGGTATAGTTGCAATTTGATTTTGGATGTCAATTCTCAGTTCTTGGTAGAACTTGACTATAAGAGTTTGAAGGTTAGGGTATCTTATATCAGAGACTAGTGACTGGAAACTGTCAAGAAAGTCCTCTACTGTCCAAGTTCCCTGGTGGTAGGAGGTACCCTCTAGAGTATTTACTATGTCTACTTTTGTGTTTACTAGAAAAAACTGCATCTTGAACTGGACTTCAAAATCAGCCCAGGTTTGAATGGGAAAGAATCTGGTGTCTGCTTTCTAGCAGAAGAGATTCTCAGACTACTTTGCTATATAACCACTTTTGAAGAAGGTAAAGGCTCATAGGGCCTTTTCCTCTTCACAACTAAACTATTTCAAGGTTAGATATATGTAGAGGATGTAGGAGTTCAGAAATGCTCATCCAATACTGTAATCACTATTGAAATCCAGAGAGGAGAAGAGCTTGAGGTAGATATGAGTATAAGAGGTTGCTGGAGGAGGAGTTGCCAACATAGGAGGTGGCAGAGAAGAATTCATTACCAGAGCCAGATGTTGAAAGAGGGTGTTTGATACTAGCTACATTAGTTGTTGGAGCTAAGCTGTTAGAGTAGAGAAGGCATTGTTGATGTTGGTTTTCAAGTTATTCTATCTCTCAGTGATCTCATGTAGATGATGTTCCAGATAGACCAAAGTATTGGCTATGCTCTAGAGAGTGTCTACATATGACATCTGTATGGAGTGGAAGTACAGAGGGTTAGATGTAGGTAGTGGAGGGCAACTGGATAGAGACTGTCCACTGCATTCTTCTAAGGTTCTGTTCAGGAGATTCTATTTTGCTATGAGAGCAATCAGAGTGGAGCTTTTAGAAGAATTCTTAGTCTATAATTATACTCCAGAGTATGTTACAACTCATCTTCTAGAAAAATTCTCAGAGAATAAGATGAGGCTTCTGAAAGAGTACTTTATACTATATATACAACTTCCCTTAGCTATAGGATATCTTAAGGATCAGGGTCTGGAATGCAGAGGTAGACAACTAACTAAATGTTAGGTAATTATCATTCAATTAGTTCAGAGTTACTCTGGTAGGCTACTACTAGTATGTCAGGAGTGCAACTTAGTGTAGTTCTCTTACAGTGATGGAGATAAAAGAGAATACAAGAGTAAAATAACAGATCAGAGAGACAGAATCTCCAAACTATTTCATAGTTGTATATAAACAAGTAGATACAGAAGAGGTAGATCAAAAGAGAGAGAGCTCACAAACAATAATAAATGTCAAAAGTACAGTAAAAACTAAAGAAATATAGTATTTTTAGTATTTTTTCAAGCAAGCTCTAGTTGATTATAGATCTTAAGGGTGCATGTTTATCTCACACCATAATACTACCTTTCTCAAACTAGTCTAGCAGCTTAGTTTGCCATCAATATAGTAGCACTGTCTAGAGCTCCTATAATCTTGTATAGACTCTACTTCAACTGACTATACAGTTGGAAACCTACTCTGAAAACATATAGCAAGTGGTTAAACTTCTAGTTAAGTAAATGTCCAAGTTCTCCTTAAAGTAAGATATTCTCTTGAGGGATGTTTTGTATAGACTTTTTTTATAAAGAAAACAAATAGAAAAACTCAGTTACTCAAAAACAACAACAGAGCTCTAGAGTAACAAAGAGAGGAAAATAATAGAGATAACTTGTTGTTAGGCTCTTCTATATCTCTAGAGTATATATTAGAATTACAAATCATAGAATTAACAATTAAGAAAACAAAAAAAACATTCCAACAATCTATTATAATAGAAAGTGAAATGATAAAGCAAGGTCTTCTTCCAATTATATAGTTAATGCTCTCTATTTTTCTTAATCCTCTTATCTGGTCTTATTTTATATCTATTTGTTGAATCTGGTCTTCAAGTGTAGCTTAAGGAACTTTAAAGCTAGTATAAATAACCTGCTTTCAAGATTAGTGTCTTTATTAATCTTTCCAATTCTAACTTTCTTGATTTCTCTATTTTATTTTCCTATACTCCTGATCTTTCTCCTTAGTCTTGGATGTTCTCTTTTTCCTAGATACTCTAATAGCATTGTCCTTGAAAGAACTGCTCCAGTATTTCTAATTATAATAGTTATCAAAAATGATTACTGAGGTCTGATGGTAACTCTAAAGCTTAATCTATCAAATAAGATAGTTGTCAAGCTATAATGTTATTTTACCAAAGAAAACTAGCTTTTTTAAGATTTGGGTTATTCTAGAGAGCACTTCTAGAATTTTTAGATTGTATTTAGCATAGAATGACTAGACAGGCCCTATAAGACTGGTATAGTAGTGATTATAGTTACTATTTTACTACTTGGATAGTATATACAAGTCTAAGGCTGGAGATCTAGTAGTTATAATCAAAGTGTTACTTTTATTGCTCAAGCTAAGTATAATGTAATTTTCTTGACAAATGTTATGTATTTTACCTAAAAAGACTGCCCAGCATAATACTAGATTACCTTTGTTTTCAATTTCTTATCTCTTGAAACATATACCTTTTTATTCTTTAACATTAATCTATTCTCTTCTTACTACTCTCTATCTTTTAACATTTTAACACCTGTTTGTTTCATTTTTTCTATAGCTTTCACTATCTTATTGTCTTTTGTCTCTGATTTTCTAATCTTTTTCAATAGATCTATCTCTTTGATTATTACTTTTGTCACCTATGTTGCTCTAATCTCCAGTCATTTCTTTTTCATCAATATTCTATCTTTGTTATTTCTTTCTATTTCCATCTACTAGTCTAGATACCTACTAAGACTGTCAGCTTTTCCCATACTGTTTCCTAGTATATGTTTTAGCATAAAATCAAATCTAAAAAGGTATAATATCTATTTTGCTTGTCTTCAATTTAACTTTTGACTGCTTATGAAATATTCAAGATTTTTGTGATCACTCTAGATTTTAAATTTTGTTTGTATACCTTCCAGTAAATACCTCCATTCCTTTAAACATTGAATTATTGCTAGTATTTTTCTATTGTGAATTTCATAATTTCTTTTTGCTTCATTTAACAATTTTGAAATAAAGGTTACTGGTCTCTACTTATTATCTTTATACCTTATTGAGAGTATACTCACTATTGTATATTCTGATCCATTTGTCTCCAATCTCATTTTTTTATCCAAGTCAGATGTTACTAACACTAGTTATATTATGAATATCTTTTTCAATTCCTTGAATATTTTCTTTTGTTCTTCTCCCCAATTCCACTTCTTGTCTTTTCTAACCAGCTTATGTAGCAGTTTAGCTATTCTAGCAAAATCTTTCATAAATTGCCTATAGTAATTTGCTAATTTCAAAAACTTTTGTACATCTTTAACTATCTTAGGTCTTAGCTATTTTAGAACTTTTACTATCTTTTTCTAGAAAGTCAATCTTTTTAACCTTCCTCATACACTTCTCAGGTTTCATATATAGATTATTTGCTTTTATCCTTTTCAGTATCTTTTCTATTATTTCATTGTATTTTCTTTTATCTTTTATTTCTTGTATCTATTAGGTCTTTCAGAATATTGTTTATTATTACTTGAAATGTTGCTAGTAAATTTGTGAGACCAAAAAATATTATAGTAGGCTTGTATACCCTAAGATGTATTGTGAATACAACTTTCTATTTATCCTTCTTTTTTATTCATATATTATTATACCTCCAGTACAAGTTCATCTTTGTAAACACCTTCTTTGTCTCTATGGTATTAATCAAGTCTGAAATCAAAGATAAAGGGTAATTGTCTTTAACTATCTTTTTATTTAGGTATCTATAATATTCTTTTTCTCTACAAAAAATACTGGTAAAGTCTGAGATGACTTTAAGGGCCTAATATACTCTTTTTTCAACTGCTCTTTCATAAATTCTCTTACTTCCTCTTTTTCTTCTCTTAACATTAAATATATTCTTTTTTTTTTTGTACAAAATTCTCTCTCAGATTTATTACATGGTCCCAAGGCTTTTTGACTGGCATCCTTTTCAACTTTGTCTTCTCAAACACTTTAAACTACTTGTGAAATCTCTGTGGCACTATCTTCTTCACTTTTTTTCTGTTTAATTCAACTTTATTATTAAACTTCTCTTCTATTGATATCTTCTACTTGTCTTTGTCTACCTTTTCCACTACTTTAACTCTTTTTTCTATCTTTTTTCTTTTCTCTATGTCTCCTTTTACTGTTAGACTTTTTTCACAAATTGGTAGGTATCTTATCATTCTGATTTCTTTTGTCTCCTAATTTATCTCTGGGTTATATGCCTACAACCATAGTATATCCAATATGACATCTGTTTTTTCCAGATTACACACATCTATCCTTATTCTTTTTATATGATTTTTGTAATACACATTTACTTCCACCTGGTATATTATGGCTCCTTTACTATTATTTGTCCTATTTACATTTCTTACTGTTACTGATCTCTAGCTTCTATAGCTTAAATCTATGCTTTGCTACCATTTTTTTTATTCATAAACATTTCTATCACACTACTATTCAAGAGTGCTTTGACTATTATGTTTCCATGTGTATCTATCTTTTCCACTCCAATATTCAACTATATTTCTCTTAATATTTTGAATGTTCTCCTAACATTCCTTTGGCCAACCTCTTTTATTGTTGTACTTCTCAGAATCTCTATCTGTATACTATCCTGCTATAATTTTCTCTCTATAGGGTGTATCACTACTCTCCAGTCCTACCACAGTTTCTTCTTTTCTGTTCTATATTCTGGGTATAGGATCTCTCTCTTTTCTCATTCCAATACTTTTTCTTTTATTGTATTTTTTCTTTCATACTTTATACATTGTACCCTTGTCATTTCTCTCTTCTTTGCTTCTTTCTCTCTCTAGTTCCATACTTCCTGGTACAAGTCACACTATATGTTTTTTACTTGTCTTTTAAGAAAAAATTCTTGTTTTCAGTTTCCATAGATTTGGATCTTCTTGCTTTCACATTCCCTACAGTTCACATACATTGCTACTACCTCTTTTGTCAATCATCCTCTTTCAAGCAAAAGTACATGTTTTGAAGGCATGCTCTTCTCCTCACAATATTCTTGTGCCTTTTCCTATATAGGATATACTGGCCTTCTCTTTTGCTGTGTCTTTTGTAGTCTGGCCATATATACTACTTTTTTTCTTCTTCTTTCTCTTTCTCTACTACAATGTTTGGATACTCCTATTTATAGTGCCCTATCCTCCAACATCTAAAACACTTTTTCTTCTTTTTTTCTTGCCTTCACACCTTAACTTCTATTATTCTATATCTCATCACTCAACTTACCAATACTTTAAACTTGTTTTCTATATATATAGATGATAATTGTCACAAACTTCATTTAGACCATAACTCCAGGAATACTTGACTAATTTCAACAATCTAAATAGCCACCAAAAGCTCTCAAGAAGATCTTTCAAATGGTACCAAAAATGTCTCAAAGCAATTAGTATTTACCAAGTTATTAGTAGATCAGTTTACAATTACCAAGTCACTAGATACTAAATTGCTGATATCTTGGGAACCACTTGACATAATCATTTGCTTCAATGACTATTGTAAAGCTCTCTTCAATGTGTTTCTTTTGGCTATAAATAGAACCCAAGGCAATAAGATCACATAAAGATACAAGGTCCTCAATGTTTGTATATGATACTAATCTTTACCTATAGATTATTATCTGTCCTTGAATAGAACAAAGGACTACTTTAAGATAGTTAGGTTATCTCTATTTCAAGAACAATAGCACTCCTATATGTAGAACAATAGGTAGTGATCACATAGAAGGCTGTTCTGGTATATAGACCACCACAATCATATATTTAAGAACTATATGTCTAAGAATAAACCTTAGACTTAACAATATCTTTTGCTACTTGTCTAAACTTTGCTTTTTTGAGCACTTTAATTATCAAATCAACCAATCACAAATCAGTAAGTAGCCATTTGTGATAACAATACATCTCCAGTACAAGATTTCTACTGATCAAAAAGATATAAATAATCTACTAAACAATATTACCCAATCACTAGGTCAGGTCAGGTCTTGAATACAATACCTAGGTTTGGTACTGAGTCTCCACTGGTAGCCCTTAACTGACTACTAAGTCCTCTTTACAGCTAGGGCCTGCTATCCAAAAAGACCAGTAATCAAGCTAATCATCAATCAAGGACAATAAGAGAGTAAAGGTTAGACAAGATTTGAAGCAAACAGTACCTAGAGTATGGAATCAAGTTCTTTTGTCAGTGACTGACTCAAGAACCTTAAGTTAGGGGTTAACTCAAGATAGTGCTTTAGGATTAGAAGAGAACTCAATAGAGTTCTTGTTTAATTTGTAGTTTACTATATATACAAGTATACTATTTGTTCTTGTTTAAACTACAAGCTGTCCATTAGCTACCAGTTTGACTTCAGTCTATGTCTGTTCTATTTATAGCTTCTTATCATAGTCAAGGTGACTTATAACATTCAGAATAGTAAGAGTTATCTTTTCTTAGAATAGTACTTAGGAGCCTAATAATCCTTTTTGTTACAAATATGGTATTTGATGTTTGTAAGATAAATTAAAGGTTTGTTATTTGATTTACCTCTCCAAGGTCTCTTTTTAGAATAGATAAAAGACAATATTGACTTGGTAAATAGAGCTATTTGCTTAGATTTGAGCATTTTCTCTTTTTTATCAGCAAAATGATCATATTCAGAATAATCATATATAGAAATAAGTTCAACAATAAAAATATCAAGAGTAAGTCCTTTTCTTTTGTCAAGAAGATTATGTTTAACAATGTCTTAGATATTTGTACAAGAAAGGAAAAAATTGTATAAACAACAAAGATTTTATCTAGCTTGTGACTAGCCTTAACAATGTAATATATTTGAAATTTAAGAACAAGCCAATATAGTCTGACCTAGAAGTATATTTATTCTATTTCTTAAAATAAAGTTCTTGAAAATAATAGTGAATATTAGTATTCTATCTTTGAGTAATATAGAGTTAATAGAGATGGTCCTACATTTCCTTTGATAAAGTAACAAATTGGATATATTTGTACTGTTCAAATTCAATAGCCTCTCATATTAGGCCTATAGTAGCCAAATCAGATTTGAGCCACAAAATGTACTCATTCTATAAGCAAATCTATTCCTTATAGTTATTAGAGCTAAAAAAGCAATGGTTTATTTGTTATAGCATTGATAAAAGGGTTAGCAGAGAGTTTAGGAGAAGAAGATCACTGGTTATCAATAATAAGCTAGAAGAAGCATATTGTTGGTCTAAGCATGGTGATTATTTCTGTTTAATTTAGGAAAGGTAAGCATTGAAGACATATTACTAATAGAAACTATAACCTTATAGTGAAAATATACAGATAAGTTCTTAGAATGTTACAAGAATATTGTTATGACTTGACAAAATAGCTAAGTCATTATTTCTTTTCTTTTTCTTTTCTTTTTCTTTTAATTAGAAAATTAACAGATGTGTAAGAAGAAATGACTCAAAGGAAAGGTATAGGACTTTATAAATAAAAGTAAATACAGAAGGTGTATAAGTAGTATACAGCAATTGGATAAGGACTTTATTAAGTTCTTTTTGTTAATTTGGACTAAGAGGGTGATTAAGTCATCTCAGGCTAAGTTGCTATACCAGAGCTCAATTTTCTCATTGGCACTGTTCATTATAGAGCCCTACTAGCTTATTCTCTTATTTTCCTCAGTACCTAGGTGACACAACTCAGGACCACTATGACATAGCTAGGCCCTAGGCTTAAGAGGACTTTGCAGTTAGTTAGGAACTGTAGATGAAAGTGTGGCACTAAGCTCAGGTATCATTACTAAGACCTGATCTTACAATTAAATAGGCTGGATAGTTATTTATATTGCTTTTCTACTATAAACTTTGTGCTACAGATACATTGTCATTTGTTTATGCAGAAGAGTAATGCTATATTCTTAAGAAGGTGTTTAGGTTAGGGATCCTCTCCTTGGAATAATAGTATAACCATAGTATTAGAGCAGTAGTAAGTAAAACAATAAATGTCTAGCTGGGTGAAGATCTTGTATCCCAATAGATATAACAAGTAGTAAAATCATTCTAATTTCTCTAGAGACGTAGCACCATATCTCTAGATCAATATAATAACCTCTTGAGTAATATGCTCAAAGAAAAGTGAGCCCTTGCTTCACTAAGGGCACAGTTAGAGGAAAGAAGAGAAAGAAAATGTTGGAGTTGTAAGAAGCTTGGACACCTGGTCTGTAACTATAAAAATAGAAATCAGAAGGAGAAGAGAAAATCAACCCCCCAGAATAAATTTGAAGTATTGGCAAGCAAGGTAATGAGATGTAGCATAAGAAAGGAAGTAAAGGTGAGGAGACAAGAGGTAGTAGAAAAAGTACAGTATTTTAGATATAGAGAAATTAAGCACTACAAATAGGAGTATTCAAATATTGAAGTGGAAAAGGAAAAGAGGAGATGAGAAGAGATGGCATGCTCTATAAAGGAAAAAGTATAGCAACAAAAGGAAGTAAAAAGATTAGAGCTGGCATGTTCTAACTGGAAAAAGATATAGGAATATTGTAAAGTAGAGAATATGCCAGAGGATGCATGGTTGTTGGAGTTAGGATAGATGATAGGAGAGGTCATAGTAACCTATATAAAATATAGATGGTATGAAAAGAAAAAAATATATCAGGAGAACAATAAAGGGCAAGGAGTTCTCAGAGAGAGAAAGCTAAAGAAAACCAAGTAGTATAGATGCCCAAGGCAAAGAAGAAAGGAGAGTAATGTAGTGTATCCTATATAAGAGAAAACGCAGCCAGGCAGCATGTAAAGTGAACCTCCAAAAAGTACAACAAAAGAGAAAAGTAAGCAAAGGAAAGTAAGGAGAACATTTAAGATATTAAAAGAAGTATGGTTGAATATTGGTATAGAAAAGATGAACATTCATAAAGGGATAACAGTAAAAGCGCTCTTGGATAGTAGTACAACAGGAATATTCATGGATAAAAGAATGGCAGCTAGACATAGGTTTAGACTGCAGAAATTGAAAAGACCAGTGTAAATAAAAAATATAAACAGCACAAATAACAGTATAGAGACAATAATACACCAAGTAGAAGTAAACGTGTACTACAAAGGTTATGTAGAAAGGATAAAAATGGATGTGTACAATCTGAGAAAGACAAATGTTATATTGGGGATACTATGGTTACAAGTATACAATCCAAAAATTAACTGGGAAATGGGAGAGTAAAGATAATGAGGTGCCTACTACTGTGTAGAAGGAATATAAAGCTGAAAGAAGAGAAGAAAGCAAAGAGAGTAAAAAGAGTAGCAACAATAAAAGAAGAAAAAATTGTAAGATGGACAGTAGATAATAAAAAAAGACTAGAGAAGGAAAGAAGAAATTAAAGTGGACTATAGAAAAATCAAAAAAATAGTACTACAGAGATTTCTAAGATAGAGAAAGGTGTTTGAGAAGGTAGAGTCAGAGAGGATATCAACAAGAAAAATCTAGAATCATGTCATAGATCTCAAGGAGATATTTAAACCCAGGAAAGAAAAAATCTACCCTTTGTCCAGGAATAAAAGAAAAGAAGTTCAGAATTTTATAAAGAATCAACTAAGAAAGAGGTACATCAGACTATCAAAATTCTCTTAAATATCACCAGTTTTCTTCATGAACAAAAAAGATAGAGAAAAGAGAGTGGTAATAGACTACTATAACTTAAATAACCAGACGATGAAGAATAACTACCTACTTCTGTCAATTACAGACTTAATAGACAACATAGGGAGTAAACAAGTATTTACTAAGATGGATCTTTGGTAGAGGTTTAACAATGTGAGGATCAAGGAAGAGGATGAGTGGAAGGGAGCATTCATAATCTATGTAGGGTCCTTTAAGCTAACAGTTATGTTCTTTGGAATAACAAATTCGCTGGCCACATTTTAGGCAATAATGAATGAGATTCTAAGAGACATGATTAACAAAGGAAAAGTTGTGGCTTTTGTGAATAATGTATTAGTAGAGATAAAGACAAAAGAAGAGTATAATGAAATTATAGAAAAAGTACTAAAGAGGTTAGAGGAGAATGACTTATATATCAAGCCAGAAAAGTATGTATAGAAGGTGTGGAAGATTAGATTCCTAGAGGTTATCATAGGACCTAATGGAATCAAAATGGAAAAGGAAAAGATAGACAGAGTGTTAAGTTGGCCATAACCAAAGAATATAAAAAACATTAGGAAGTTTTTAGGCCTTGCCAACTACTATAGGAGGTTTATTAAAAACTTTGCTCAAATAGCAAGACCAATGAATGTGTTGACAAAGAAGAATGTAAAATGGTAATGGAAAAAAGAACAATAGTAAGTATTTAACAAGCTAAAAGGAATATTCATGACTAGACCAGTATTGGTAGTTCCAGATCTAAATAAAGAATTTAGAGTAGAAGCAGATGCTTTGAACTATACTACTGGAGGAGTACTAACAATAGAGTGCTCTGATGAGTTATGGAGGCTAGTTATTTTTATTTCTAAGTCCTTAAGTAATATGGAAAGAAATTATGAAATATATGACAAAGAGATGTTAGTAATAGTCAGATGTTTAGAAGCATAAAGGCATTTTCTGGAAGGAACAACCATAAAATTTAAAATATAGACAGACTACAAAAATCTTAAATATTTTATGAAAGCACAGAAATTGAATAAAAGGCAAGCAAAATAGACATTGTATCTATTAAGATTCAATTTTATGCTGAAGCACATTCCAGGAAACAAGATAAAGAAAGCAGACAGTTTGAGTAAAAGGCTGGACTAGAAGGTAGAAGTAGAGAAGAATAATAAGAATGAAACAATGGTAAAACTAGAGTAGCTAGAAGTCAGAAAAACAAAAAAGATAAAAGTAATAGTAGAAGGAATGGATTTACTAGAAAAAGTGAGATGATTAAAGATGAAAGACAATGAAGTAGTAAAAGTGGTCAAAAAAATGAAGTAGGTAAGAGTGAAAATGTTGAGAGATGAAGAGTGGAGGGAAATAAATGGTATAATATACAAAGAGAAAAAGGTATATGTACCTAAAGACAATATATTAAGAGTGGAAATAATTAGGTTACATTATGATATGCTGGTAGGAGAACATGAAGGACAATAGAAGACAGTAGAACTAGTCACTAGGAACTTCTGGCAGCCAGAAGTAATAAAAAAGATAAAAAGATATATGGAAGGGTATGACTCCTGTCAAAAAAACAAAAACCACACAGAATAGCCAGCTGGCAAATTAATATCTAACTCTATCCCAGAAAAACCCTGGACATATATATTAGCAGACTTTATTACCAAACTGCTTTTAGCTCAGGGATATGACACTATCTTAGTAGTAGTAGACTGACTAACAAAAATAGAACACTTTATACCAACAACAAAAAGAATGTCAGCAGAAGAGTCAGTAAGGTTGTTCAGGGATAATGTACAGAAACTACATGGTCTACCCAAAAGTATCATATTGGACAGAGGACCACAGTTTGCAGTAGGACTAATGAAAGAATTGAACAAAATACTAGAGATTGAAAGCAAGATATCTATAGTGTTCTACTCTCAAACAAATGAACAAACAGAGAGAGTCAACCAAGAGCTCAAGTAATATTTAAGAATGTTTATAGATCATAGGCAAGAGCAATAGCCAGATTGGCTAGGAACAGCAGAATTTGTATATAACAACAAAGTACACTTAAGCACAAAGACATTGCTTTTTAAAGCAAATTATGAATAAGATCCTAGGATAGAGTTCAAAGTGAGAAAGAAGAGAAAATATGAGGGAGCAGGGAAATTTGTAACAAAGATGAAAGAGATACAGGAGGAAGCTAAAGCAGCACTAGAAAAAGCATAGAAGGAGATAAAGAAATATGTGAATAGGAGAAGAGAAGAAGTCAATAAGTATAAAGTAAAGGACTTGGTGATACTCAGCACCAAAGATCTGAAGTATTAAATGGTTAGTAGAAGAACAGAAAAGCTAATGGAGAGGTTTGTAGACCTTTATAGAGTAAAGAAGATTGTATTAGCAAATGCAGTTGAATTGGAGTTACCTAGTACAATTAGAATACATCCAGTAGTAAATGTCAGTAGGGTACATAAATACATAGGGTAAGTGAAGGGGCAGAGAAAAGAGCAATCAGCTTCAGTTATAATCAAAGGAGAAGAGGAATGGGAGGTTGAGAGAATACTGAACAAGTAATGGATTAGAGAGAAGAATAAGTATTTGGTACAATAGAAAAGGTTTACAGTCAAATCCAATACTTGGAAAGGAATAGAAAACTTGGAGAATACAAAAGGAGTAGTCAAAGAGTTTGAAAAGGAATACTAATAGGATATGGAAAATATAAGACAACAAGAAAGAAAAGAAAAAACATTCAAGAGAAGAGAACTGCTAGAACAATTTATGGCAAAGAAACTATTTGGATAGTTAGATAAGTGGTATGACAAGAAATATTGGGGAAGATTAGAAAGGAATTGGAGATGATGGAAAGAGAGACAAATAAGAGGAAAAAAAACTTTAGAAACAATTTAGAAAGAAAAAAAAGAAATTGAGCAGAAAGAATTAGGAATTTGGGAATGGACTAAAGAGGATGAAGACAAAATGGGCAACATAGTCAATCCTGACTATGAATTATAAAAATCCTTGAGACAAGGAATCTTGAGAGAGAAGTGGTATCATAATTTGGCAAAATGACCAAGTTATTATTTCTTTTCTTTTTCTTTTCTTTTTCTTTTAATTAGGAAATCAATGGACATGTGAGAAGGAATGACTCAAAGAAAAGTCACAGGACTTTATAAATAGAAGTAAATACAGAAGGTGTATAAGTAGTATACAATAATTGGATAAGGACTCTATTGAGTTTTCTTTGTTAATTCAAACTAAAAGAGTGATTAAGTCATCTCAGGCTAAGTCATTACAAATGTCAGACTGAGGTTCAAACAGAAATGACTGGCCTTAGAGCTTACAGAAAAGTTCTTTATATACAAAGTAAATATATGTAAAAATACCTAGAGAATAAAATTGCTTTGGAATTTCTATATATGTTGCCAAGGTGATAATGACAAGTGAGCAACAAATAAACATTGTTAGATACCAGAAATTTGGTATAAACTAATATTAATATTTATTTTCTTTTTATTTTCTTTATAATCTCCGATCCTGACTTTCTAAATTGTCTACTCTTATAGAATTATGATATGGACCAAAATACTTGTACTACTACTTCTATTCTGGAATTGGTATAAGTACTTTATCAGTATATTATAGTTTTTTAGTTTGTAGATTAAAGTTATAAAGTCACTTTTCCCATAATATTGTAGTACCCTTTCTCTTTACTATATATCTCTTAACTCCATTACTTTTGAGTTATCTCTTTTTTGGATAATATTCTACTACTCCAAAATATACGACTACAACAAGTGACAAAAGATTGAGATACAGTGTATAAGCTGAGGCCAAGATTGTTCTACTCCTATGTTATTACTATGTTTTCTCCAGACTGTTATAAGCTATCTTGGCTATAATAACTTTTTATTTTTTTAATTCTTTATCTTTCACTTTACTTTACTTTACTTTTAATTAGATAATAGGGAAATCACATGATCTATCATATTTCATGTGACAAACAGGTAACAAGATCAGTTATATCACACAGGTCATATATCAAGGAACATTCTAGTAAATTTGAATAGATTACTAGTAGATTAGGGTTAGTAACACAGACTATGTATAAAAGATATAAGTAGTAGCCCAGATCTGAGAGGAGCTTTGTTGAGTTCTTTTTGTTTATCCCAAATAAAAGATAACTCAGTTCTAGGCTCAATCCAATAGTTATACTACACAGACTAGCTATAAAACTACAGAACCAGAAAGCAATGTTTCTCATTTCATTCAGTAGTATATTCTACTCTCCAATTCTATTCTTTGTATCACTTTTCAGAACCTAAAATGCATATTCATAGTATATTTATGGTATATTTATAGTAATTTCTAGTATATTCTTAGTTTTCCCATGCTATTTTTCTCCTATCTGACAAGCATATAAGTTAGAAGAATAAATAGAGTAGAAAACAATAAATAAAATAATAATAAGATAAATGATTAAATGATATCATACTTTGTTAGGATAGACTAGCTCTTGAAATTGAGCTATAGAAGACTATCAGTCTCTACTAGTTACTAGTTACTTTGATATATAACTTGTTACTTAATATTCATGAGTAATATAAGAGTGACCAGAGTGAAGCTTCTAAGAAAATCCTCAGAAAAAGTATAGTATATATAAGTGTATAGCTTTGAAAGTTATATCTTTGAACATATTACCCTTAGTTGTATCTCTATGTAAGACATATTTATGTAACCAGATATCTTCTTTAGTAATTTTATATTTTATAAAATAATTGTACAACATTAGTAAAGTGGTATCAATTACAGTATATACACAAGAATGTTCTTGAATGCTAGAAATGCTGGACTGAAATTCAGATAGAAAAACTAAAATAAATTATTATAACTAGTAAAACAGTAAGTACATATACCTAAGATCTGGACAGAAAGACTAGGTCTTAGGTTTATATCCAAGTAGTTTAAGTACTGTAGATAATATATCTGTATTTACCAAATAGTATGAGAGAAACTTGGGGTAACAAAATAGTTACTAGGTAACAGTAATAAATAATGGAAAAAAGCAGAATATAAGCAGAGTAAGAGGTATTGATGAAAAAATAATGAAGCAAAGAATTCACTCTGTGTAGTTACTTTAGCACTTCCACTTGTTGAGTTATCATTCTAATAATATCACTTCTAGCTCATTTCAGAATTTTTCAAAGAAGTCTTTAGGTAAAGCCTTGGTAAATATATCTATAATCATTTTCTTAGTAAAAATATAGCATAGTCCAACCTCTTGATGTTCAATGTGCTCCTAGATAAAATAATATTATATATTAATATATTTGGCCTGGAAGTGAGAAACAGAATTGTTTGCAAGGGCAATGCAGCTCTGGTTGTTAGCAAAAATAATTGTTGTAGCAATTGAAGATACTTTGTCTTTACAGATGAAGTTGCTATAGTTTGTTGCTTCTTGGAGAACTATGAAATTAAGCTACCAGCAACGTCAAAGATAAATCCAGAAGTAAAATAGTAGTCATCCAAGTTTTGTACCCAATTGGAATTATTCTATTTTATTAAGTTAAAACTTCTCTTTCTGTATCTCTCTAAGACCAATTTATAAGCAGTACCTTTCAAGTATTGAAGAATGTACTTAGCAGTTTCAAGGTGACCAATTTCTAGATTATTACTAAACTAAGCAACTAATCCAATAGTAAATTGGATGTCAGGCCTAGTCTAGATAACAAACAAAAATGAGTCTACTAGAGACAAATAGTAGGTGTCTTCTACATAATTTTTATATACATGTTTTTTGGCTTTAGTTTTGGGCAACTGGGCAAGAGAAAAATTGTGTTTGATGGCAAGAGGAGTAAAAACTAGTATAGAAGTTTCTATACTAAACTGGAATACTGTTTAGCAAATATATGCTATCTGATTAAGATAAATAAGTCAATTTGGACAGTTTCAGGTTACTAGGACACCTAGCATATGGCTGAGCTTACCTAAGTCAGAGATTTTGAAGTCCTTCTTGAGAAAGGATTTGAGAGATACAATTTAAAGTTTTTCAGGGCTAACTGTCATATATTGGAAATTTTGGTATAAATTAATAATAATAATAATATTATTATTATTATTTATCTTCTATAGAAGTATCATGTTTCAGACTAGAAGCATTATATTTCAGACTGGCTCTCTCCTACTCCAGTTATAGTATATATATAGGATAGATATATAATAGCAATCTAGTTTATAGATTAAAGTCTTAAACTACTTTCTCCTATATTCTTGTAGTGCTCTCTACTATATAACTCCTTGCTCCTGAATTTACCTCTCTTTCAGATAACATTCTACTACTCCAAAATAAGCAATTACATATATGACAAGAGATTGAGGCATAGTACATGAGCTAAGACCAAGGTTATTCCACACCTGTATCATTGTTGTATTCCCTCTAGATCAGTTGTAAAACCACAGGACTGGAAAACAACATCTTTCCTTTCACTTAGTAGTGTGTTCTACTCTTTGACTTTACTTATTGCATTACTTTCCAGAACCTGGAGTATACACTCATAGTATATTTATAGTAATTTATAGTATATTCTAGCCTTCCTATACTACTATTCTCTTTCTACTTGACACTAGCAATAGCTATGTTATTAACATAGACAAGTATTAGTAGGATAATACTTCTTTGGCATTATTTTATGTATAAACAGTCATCAGAGAGAGCTTAAGAGAATCTGAATTTGGTTAGTACTTCATAGTAATGCTTTTTTCACTATCTCCTAGCTTGCTTTGGACTATAAAGTACTTTCTTGAGCTTTTAGTAATGTCTGGAACTAGAGCCTTCAACACCTTCAGGGATAGTCATACATATATCTTTATCCAGGGGGCTATGTAAGTAGGCAGCAACAATATTGATATAATGTAATTTCCAATTAAGATAGACTATATAGAAGAAAAAAGTCTAAAGAGTAAAAAACTCCACAACAAAGAAAAAAATATTAGTGAAATCTTTACCAGGGACTTGTGAGAAGCCTTTGGCTACAATTTGAGCTTTGAACTTGAGTAAGTTGCCATATTCATTATGTTTTTTATAAAATACAATTTTGCTATCTATAGTCTTCCTTTTTTTAGGTAAGCCATCAATGACCTCAAAAACATCAAGTTTATATAATTGCATATACTTAGATTGTACTACTATCTTCTACTGCTTTGAGTATAGAAAATGGATTGCTACCTGGTAAGTTTCTGGTTTGTTTGCTATGGCCACAAAAGTAATATTGACAAAACCCTTTGTAATAGTATTATTGAATATGAATAGTACAAAATGGCTTGGCAACTTTCAATTATGACCAGAACATTATAGAGAGGAAATACATGAGTTTTCAGTAGGTATAATGATCTTAGAGGGTATAGAATCTTTGAGGATATCTGGAAAAGAAGTTGTGGGCAAAAAAGGAGAATCTTTAGTAGTAGTGAGAATATTATTTTCAACTTGGGGTTTGGTAGTGTCATTTTCTATTACATTGTCAATAAACTCATTAATGTCAAGTAGAAAGGGAATAGTAGTATGGGAAGGCTATAATATACTGTAAATTACTATGAATATACTATAAGTACATACTCCGGGTTCTGGAAAATGATGCAATGAGTAGAGTTGAAGAGTGGAATATACTACTAGATAAAATAATATATGTTGCTCTCTAGTCCTGTAGTTTTACAGCTGGTCTAGAGAGAACACAATAATAATGCAAGAGTAGAACAACCTTAATCTCAGCTCGTGTACTATATATCAATCTTCTGTTACATATATAGTTGCTTATTTTGGAGTAGTAGAACATTGTCTAAGAGAAAGGTAAATTCAGGAGTAAGAAGTTATATAGTAGAGTGTGCTACAGAAATATAGGGGAAAGTGGGTTTAGGATGTTAAGACTTTAGAACTTTAATTTACAAACTAGATTGCTACTATGTATCTACTCCATATATATATCAACTGGAGTAAGAGGGAGCTAGTCTAAAATATAATACTCCTAGTCTGAAATGCAATACTCCTATAGGAGATAAATAATAATAAAGAATATAAATATTAATATTAATTTATACCAAATTTTCTGGTATATGACAATTGATATTTTTGTCACTAGTAGGGTTTTTAACCTTGATGACTGCCAACTCACTTAGCAAATTATTTTCAAAGAAACAAATATCCTGGAAGGCAATTAGCTTGTCATTTTCAAGATCTTCAAGTCAGTAACCTTTAGCTTCATCTATCTACTATTCAAGCATTCTAACTTTCATAGCTTGTGATTCTAACTTTCTCTTATAACAAACTCTAAGTCTAGACTATCTTTTGAGTATGGCTAGTATATTACAGACAGCAATACCAGTGTTGTAGTAACTTAGCCTAAGATAACTTAATCACACTCCAAGTCCAAGTTAACAAGAAGAACTTAATAGAGTTTTTATTAGATTCTGTATACTATTTATACAACTATTACATGGTCTGTGCACTACTTTTCCATACTTATCATGTAACATCCTTGATATATGACTATGATATACAATATTGTCATATGACAATTTTCCACACTCCTTCCTTATGTAGTAAGTCCAAATGAAAAGAAAAAAGAAAAAGAAAAGAAAAGAAATATAAATAATAACTTAGCCATTTTGCCAAGTCATGACAAGTGTCTTTTTTGGTATGTAATAGCCTTTCTACTGGGTAGCAATAACTGACCTCAACAATAGTCAGTGCATACAGAAATCTATTCTAAGTAGGGACAAACATAGAGCCAGTGAGGTTCATGACAACTAACTCTATCTTAGAGTATTGGTTATTACTGGATTTAGGAAAGAGAAAGCAATACAGTTTTTCATTTGCACATCTACTGCATAGGTGGTTAAAATCTTGAGATGTATTTGTATTTAGACCCTTAACAAGGTTTTGATAACACATAGAGCTAATAGTATAGGAACTTAAGTATTCCATACAATGGTACTAGAGACATATGCTGTCTGGGATTTTGGTAAGGTAAGCTGTATTACTAGCTAGAGATATACATTGAATATGATAAAGAGTGCCAGTTGATCCTGTTAAGGAAGTTCTAAAAAGCTTTTTACCATTTTTCAAAAGTACTAAGTTGTTATCAAGGCTTTTTACAAATACTTTCTGACAATATAGAGCACTAAGACTAATGAGGCTTATACCTAGATGAAGAATGTGGAGAATGTTATGAAGAGTTATGTTGAGGTAACCTTTTGGAAGCAGTACTAAAAAACAAACAAAACCTTGACCTGTTACAGAGATGCAATTATAACCTCCAACAGTTATAAATTCTTCTAAAGACTTTGTATACTTTATAAAGTAGTTGCAGCTTGTGAACATATAAAAGGTAGTACTACAGTTAAGAAAAATACCAATACTCAAAATAGAATCAGATAATACTATAAGCATTTGACTAATTTCATATTTTTCCAAAGACTAAAAGTGTTTAATAACTAGGTTTGCAGAACCTTTAGGATAGTAAAAGTCATCTCTTCTATTGGTTTTAGAGCAGTACTCAGAGGTCCAATGGCCTCTCTTGCTATAGATATAATATCTGGTACCTGTAGGATGAGGGCTTGGCTTTTTAGATTTGTTATTTAACTTTTTTTTCCTGGGTTTCCTTCTAAAGAGGTTAAAAGACAATCCTGACTTTGCAAGTAGGACCATTTGTTTTGATTTCACCTTTTTATTATTTTTGTTAGCAAGACAATCACATTCAGAATACTTATGTACAGAAATGAGTTCAGTAGTAAGAATATCAAGGATAAGGCTTTTTCTCTTGTTAAGAAGGTTATATTTGACAATATCCCAGATATTGGAGTGAAGAAGAGAATAAAGAATGGTATATATAACAAGTATATCTTCTAGCTTGTGTCCAGCCTCAACAATATGGTATTTCAAGTTTAGGAATGATCTGATATGGTTAGACATTGAAGTATGCTCATTCTATTTTTTGAGATAAAGCTTCTGAAAGTAATAATGAATATTGGTGTCCTGTCTTTGGGTAACATGGAGTTGGCAAAGATAGTCCTATATTTCCTTAGATGAAGTACAAGACTAAACATGCTTGTGCTGTTCAAATTTGATAGCCCTACACATTAGGTCCATAGTGGTTAAGTCAGATTTGAGCTACTGAATGTGCTCATTCCATAAGCAGATCTACTTCTTATAGTCATCAAAGCTAAAAGACAATGGTTTATTTGTTGTAGTATTGACAGGAGGGTTAGCAGAGGGTTTAGAAAAAGAAGGTTACTGACCATTAATAATGAGCCAGAGAAGCTGAGCCTGAAGAGCTGATATCATGTTGTTAGTCCAGGTATAGTAATTATTCCTATTTAATTTGGGAAAATTGAACATTAAAGATGTTTCACTAACAGGTACCATAACCTCATAGCATATGTACAGGAATGTTCTTAGATACTAGAAATGCTGGACTGAGATCCAGACAGAAAGACTGGATCTCAGGTTTACATTCAAGAGTTTAAGTACTGTAGACAATATGTCTGTATTTGCTGAATAGTGAGAGAGAGACTTGGGATAACAAGATAGTCACTAGATAATAGTAATAAATGATGAAAAAAGAGTAGAATATCAGTAGAGTAGATGTTAAGTAGGAAGGGAATAGCAGCATAGGAAGGCTAGAATATACTGTAAATTACTATGAATATACTATGAGTGTATACTCCAAGTTCTGGGAAGTGACACAATGAGTGAAGTCAAAGAGTAGAACATGCTTGTCACAAACTTTATTCAGATCATAACTCTGGGAATACTTGACCAATTTCAATGATCTAAATGGCCACCAAAAGCCCTTAAAAAGACCTTTTGAATGGTACCAAAAACATCTCAAAGTGATCAGTATTCACCAAGTTATCAGCAGATCAGTTAGTGATCACCAAGTCACTAGACACTAAATTGCTAATATCTTGTGAACTGCTTAACATAATCATTTGCTTCAACAACTATCATAAAGCTCTCTTTAATGCACTTCTTTCGGCTATAAATAGAACCAGAGGTGATAAGATCCCATAGAGATACAAGGTCCTCAATGTTTGTATATAATACTGATTTTTACCTATAGATTATCATTTGTTCTTGAATAGAACAAAGGACTGCCCTAAGATGGTTAGGTTATCTCTATTTCAAGAACAATAGCACTCCTATATGTAGAACAATAGGTAGTGATCATGTAGTAGGCTGTTCTGGTACACAGACTACCACAATCATATATTTAAGGACTGTATGTCTGAGAATAAACCTCAGACTTAACAATATCTTTTGCTGCTTGTCTAACTTTGCTTTTTTGAGTACTTTAATTATCAAATTAACCAATCACAAATTAGTAAGTGGCTATTTGTGATAATACTACTAGATGGAATGAGATATGTTACTCTCCAGTTCTATAGTTTTATAGCTGGTCTAGAGGGAACACAATGATAATACAGGAGTAGAACAACCTTGGCCTCAGCTTATGTACTGTGTCTCAATCTCCTATTGTATATATGATCACTTATTTTGGAGTAGTGGAATGTTGTCTAAGTAAGAGGTAAATTCAGGAGTAAAGAGTTATATAGCAGAGAGTGCTACAAAAGGAAGTAGCTTTATAACTTTAGGACTTTAATCTATGAACTAGGTTGCTCTCATATATCTACTCCATATATATACTATAACTAGTAGAAAAGAGCCAGTCTGAAATACAATACTCCTTCCAGTCTGAAACATGATACTCCTATAGGAGATAAATAATAATAATAAAGAAAATGAATATAAATATTAATTTATACCAAATTTTCTGGTATATGATAGTAGGAGGTATTAGCGAAAAGATAACAAAGCAAAGAATTCACTCTATATAGTCACTTTGGCAATCAAGGTTATTATGAGAATCAAAGTTATATATTAAACTTTCTGTTAATGCTGATTTTATCTAACTCTGCTCATATTGCATTTGGTCTGCTTTGCTTACTTCTATTGCAGAATTATATCATATTATGAAGTGACATCAGGTTGTCTTGGAAACTTCATTTGCTAGAGCACTGCTTTGGATAATTATATATATAAATGGGAATGTAGTTACAGTTTTATCAAGTCTTTCTTGCTTTCTCTCATCTTCTCTTGCATGCAATTCATTTTGCTGCATCAACTTCCTACTCTGTTCTATTACCTGGTTATTTTTCATTGAGCTCACTCAACTCTTGCTCCAACATCTGTTTCAGCTGAAGAGAGCCTGATGTAAGGAGACCCTACCAATGCTGCCCCTGAAACACCAGACTTACAGCCTGGAGTGATCCTGCACTTAATTAAATATTACTATGTAATATTTAATTCTCTTTAGCTTGACTCGGATACTCCTGACCCTGACTAACAGGACTACAGGATCAGGGATGTTTCAGCAGTAGGAGTATATATATTGTAAAAGTATGCCCCAGGAGCCTTATTCTAATCTCTAAGAATTCTCCTGGAGTCTATTCCACTCCAGTCACCCTTATACCTGATAGTTACTATATCAACACAGGTCCTGAATTCATCCTCAATGATGTTGTGTGTCTTATAGGATTAACTCTGACAACCAGGACAAATAATTTTATATTGGGGCCAAGAAGGATGTCACT
>Ga0153935_1000010_pt1 | contig 35801 bp, 33 predicted proteins | sample TSNJ019MetaG_FD_104677 | JGI IMG/M metagenome (GOLD analysis project Ga0153935, IMG submission 104677) | Attine ant fungus gardens microbial communities from New Jersey, USA - TSNJ019 MetaG | ecosystem: Host-associated > Fungi > Mycelium > Unclassified | place: USA: New Jersey, Wharton State... | reverse complement strand
AATAAAGAAGAGAAACTTGAAAGAAGATTATAAAAGAGAATTACCAGAGAGATATATAAGAAAAACAAAAAAGAAGATGAGCAAAAACACAAGAAGAGTGGGATAGAGGAATGGAACAAAGAAGATGAGACAGATAATTTATAAGACCCATATAATGAGCTATAAAGTCCTTGGAACAAGAACCCTTAAAAAGAGGATACTGTCATAAGTCACCTTGACTATGACAATGAGCTATAAATAGAATAGATATGAGCTGGAGTTAAACCAGTAGCTGATGGACAGCTTGTAGTTTAAACAAGAACAAATACTGTACTTGTATATATAATAGACTGTAATTAAGCAAAAACCCTATTGAGTTCTCTTTTAACCCTAAAGTATTACTTTGAGTTAACCCCTAACTTAAGGTTCTTGAGTCAGTTGCTGATAGGTCACCAGACTGTTAGTCATCCCAAAGAACATTACCAAAGGTTTGAAGAGCCCTTGGTTCATCCAGAAGGCAATCTTCTATTCATCTCCAGACTTAATGTATATGTTGTTGAAACTCTAGTAGATGTCTAGCTTGGTGAAGTACTTAGCTCTACAGAGCTGGAAGACAAGCTCAGAAATGAATAGGAGTGGATACTGATTCTTGACCATCATGGTATTCAAAGCGCTAATGGAAATAAATAAGAATACAAAGATAAGATCATAGATGAGAAAGACAAAATCTCCAAACTGTTTCACAGTTGTGTGTAGACAAGTAGGCACAGGGGAGATAAATCAAAAGAGAGAGAGCTCACAAAGAATAATGAATAGTTAAAAACAGAGTGGAAACTAGAGAAATATAGTGTTTTTGGTATCCTCTTGAACAAGCTCCAGTTGATTATGGATCTTAAAGATATGCATTCATTTTACACTGTGACACTACTCTTCTCAAACTAGTCTAGCAGCCTAGCTTGCCATCAATACAGCAGTACTGTCTAGAACTCCTATATTCTCATATAGGCTCTACTTCAACTGATTGTACAGTTGGAAATCTACTCTAAAAATATATAGTGAGTGGTTAAACTTCTAGTTGAGCAAATGCCCAAGTCCTTCTTAAAGTAAGATGTCATCCTGAGGGATATTTTGTATAGACTTTTTATAAAGGAAACAAACAGGAAAACTCAGTCACTCAAAAATAGCAGTGGAGCTCTAGAGCAACAGAAGGAGGGAGATAATAGGGGTAAGTTGTTATTAGGCCCCTCTGTGCTCCTAGAGTATATATTAGGATTACAAGTAATAGAATCAACAATTAAGAAACAAAAGAAACATTCCAATGACCTATTATAGTAGGAAGTAGAATGATAAAGCAGGGTTTCTTCCTGATCACACAGCTAGTGCTCTTTATCCTTCCTAATCTTTCTATCTGGTCTTCTCTTATGTCTATCTATTAAACCTGGCCTTTGAATATGGCTCAAGGAGCCTCAAGGTCAGTGTGAGTGACTTGCTCTCAAAGTCAGTGTCTTTATTGATCTCCCCAATTTCTACTTCCTTGATCCTTCTATCCTATTCTCCTATACTCCTGACCTTTTTTTCCAGTTTTGGATATCTCTTTCTTTCTAGATACTCTAACAGTGTTGCCCTTGAGAGGGTTGTTCCACTATTTCTAATTATAGTAAACATCAAAAATGATCACCAAGGTCTAATGGTAACACTAAAGCCTAATCCATCAAATAAGACAGCTACCAAACTATGATATTATTCTACCAGAAGAGACTAGTCTCTTCAAGGTCTGAACAGTCCTTGAGAATACTTCTAGAGGGGATTTTTGGGTTGTATCTAGTACAGAATAGCTGGACAGGTCCTATAAGACTAGTATAGTGGTAGTCATAGCCACTATTCTGCTACTTAGGTGATATACATGAGTCCAAGACTGGAGATCTAGTGGTATATAATTAGAGAGTCACTTTTGCTACTTGAGCTGAATTATAGTATAGATTTGTGACCAATATCACTTAAATTGCCTAAAAAGGCTGCCTGGCATGATAGTGTAATAATTCTGCACCAGCTAGAGGGAGCCATTTTTCTTTTTGATAAAGAAGACCAGAGCAGCTATAGGTGACTTAGAAGGGTAGATGCAACCAGTATACAAGTTCTTTTCTAGGAATATGTCTAGTTTAGTTTTCTCCACTGGGGATAGAGGATATATCTTTAATAACTTGGGATCAGACCCCAGGATCAACTTGATGGTATGGTCCCAATAGTAGTGTTCTGGAAGGACATCAAAACTGTTCTTAGTAAAAACAAACTCAAACCCTTGAGTATACTCCAGTAAGTGGATAGTGGGGTTTTGGGTTTCTGCACTATGTCAGGTACCTTCTACCAGGTGCTGAGAATTAGTGACCATAGCTCTAAGGTCAGTGGCTATAGGCTCAAAGAGTATCTATGTCATGAACAAGCAGTCTCCAAGTTCCCAGTCTCTACTATTAGTACTAGAGAGAGGAAGGTTGTCTACATTGTCTTCTAGGAACAATGGAAAGGGTCCATTTCTGCACAAATTGATAGCACAGAGCTTTGCTTTCTTCTACTATATCTGCTTTTTATATAGGGTGTGACTGTCTTCACAGTATTAAGGGCAATATATCATTTTGACCTTACCAGCCTCCTAATTGATCTTTAGATTGTAGTCCTTTAGCCAGTTGTATTCTAGGATCAAATCCTGCTTTCTGAGGTCTGAGACAGCAAGTAGCATTCTTTTCAAGTGAGTACCATACCACAGGAGGATGTCTACCACTTTAGAGATTTTACCAGCTTCATTTAGAGAGCTGTCTATATTGAAGACAGGAATAGAGTGCAAGATCGTCTGGGTGTTCAGTCTCTTAGAGTGGATGAGGCTTTGGTCTATGAAACTTCCTATGGCTCTATTATCTAGAAGAGTTTCCATGGAGTGGAGCTTGCTTATATCCATGGTACTTAGTTCTACAGTGAGCTGTAGTATTACAAATAGCCACTTACTGATTTGTAAGTTGATGATTTAATAATCAAAAGGCTCAAAAAAGCAAAGTTTAGACAGTAGCAAAAGATGTTGTTAAGTCTGAGGTTTATCTTCAGACATATGGTCCTTAAATATATGATTGTAGTGGTCTATGTACCAGGATAGCCTACTATATGATCACTACCTATTGTTCTATATATAGGAGTGCTATTGTTCTTGAAATAAAGATAACCTAACTGTTTTAGAGCAGTTCTTTGTTCTATTCAAGGACAGATAATAATCTATGGATAAAGATCAGTGTCATGTACAAATATTGAGGACCTTGTATCTCCATGGGATCTTATTGCCTTGGATTCTATTTATACCCAAAAGAAGTGCATTGAAGAGAGCTTTATGCTGGTCATTCAAGCAAACAATTATGTTAAGCGGCTCCTAAGATATCAGTGGTTTAGTATTTGATAACTTGGTAATTACCAACTGATCTGCTGATAACTCAATGAATACTGATTGCCTTGAGATGTTTTTGATACCATTTGAAAGGTCTTCTTAAGGGCTTTTGATGGCCATTTATATCATTGACATCAGTTGAGTATTCCTGGAGTTATGGTCCAGATGAAGTTTGTGATACATAAAGAGATTCCTTGTGCATCTAATATACTAGTAGAGAGTTGGATAGACAGTCTTCTTTCCTACTTTGGTCTCCAAGAGAAAGGATTGCACTTAGGAGCAGAGGGAGGGAATATATCTATGGGTTCACCATCATCTGTATTAGTCTCTATCTTGAGTATAGTAAACCTATTTGCTGGTGATCAGGGTACACTTGTCACCAGTCATCCTCCACAAAATCCTTATCCTCTCTGACTTCTCTGAGCTTTGCTTCTTGTACATTGTGCAATACCAGGAGATCTTCTATGAGCTTTTCTTATTTGGAGAAGAGCTGTCTTACATCAAGGCAATAGGGATAGTCCTTGACCAGATAATTGGCATCTCCACAATAGTAGCAACCTCATGGAGATAAGGGCTTTGGCCTTCTGACAGTATCTATATCCATAGAGATATCTATAGATAGCAGAGAGGGCAGTAGTTTTAGAATTGGAGGAGGAGTAGTGACTGGGGAAATCTAAACCATTGAGAGGAAAAGAAGCTGTGATGGAGGAGTTTTAGCTGGAGTAAAGGATGTAGTATGCTGAGTAGACTGGAAAGCCTTGGTTACAAGATACACTTGGTCCATTCTCCAGATAGCTCAATACCAAGCTTCTAGGTCTGTGTTCAAGGGGTATTTATAAGGTATGGTCGCAATTTGATTTTGGATGCCAATCCTCAGTCCTTGATAGAACTTGGCTATAAGAGTCCAAGGGTTGGTATATCCTATATCAGAGACCAATGACTAGAAGCTGACAAAATAGTCCTCCACCATCTAAGTTCTCTAGTAGTAAGAAATACTCTCCAGAGTGTTCACCATGTCTGCTTTTACATTTACCAGAAAGAGCTGTATCTTGAACTGGGCTTCAAAATCAGCCCAGATCTGAATGGAAAAGAATCTGGTATCTACTTTCTAGCAGAAGAGGTTTTTAGACCACTTTGCTATGTGACCACTTTTAAAGAAGGTAAAAGCCTATAGGGTCTTTTTCTCTTTATAGCTAAACTGCTCTAGGGCCAGGCATATATAGAGGGTGCAAAAGTTCAGAAATGCCTATCTGATACTACAATCTCTATTGAAATCTAAAGAGAAGAAGAGCTTGGGATGAGCACAAATATGAGAGGTTACTGGAGGAGGGGTTACCAATACAGAAGGTAATAGAGGGGAATTTGTCACTGGAACTGGATGTTGAGAGAGGATATTTGATACCAGTTATGTCAGTTGTTGGAGCTGGACTATTAGAGCAGAGAGAGCATTGTTAATGTTAGTCTTTGAGTTATTCTGTCTTTTGGTGACTTCATATAAATGATGCTGCAGATAGGCCAGGGTATCAGCTATGTTCTAGGAAGTGCTTGTGTGCAACATCTGCATAGAGCAGAGGCATAGAGTGTTAGATATAGGCAGTAGAGAGTAACTGGATAGAGGTTGTTTACTATGTTCTTACAAGATTCTGTTTAGGAGATTCTATTCTACTGTAAGGGTAACCAGAGTGAAGCTTCTAGGAGAATCCTCAGTTTATAATTATACTCTGGAGTATGTTACAACTCATCTTCCAGGAAAATCCTTAGAGAATAGAATGAGGCTCCTAGAAGAGTACTCTATACTATATATACAAGTTCCTTTAGCTATGGAATGTTCTAAGGGTTAGGGTCTAGAATACAAGAAAAGGCAACTAATTAAATGTTAGGTAATTATCATTTAATTAGTTCAGGATTACTCTAGTAGGCTACCACTAGTATATTAGGAATACGATTTAGTGTAGTTCTCTTATACTGTCTAGATTTTGAACTTTACTTTTGCCTCTTCCAAGTAGTACCTCCATAACTCTAAGCACCAAATTACTGCTAGCATCTCTTTGTTATGGATTTTATAGTTCTGCTTAGTCACATTCAATGACTTAGAGATGAAGGCAACCAGCCTTCACTTCTCATCCCTACATTTTACCAATAGTACTCTTTTTATTGCATAGTCTGAGGCATCTGCCTCTACTCTTATCTCCTTATCTAAATCTAGGATGACTAAGACTAGCTCTATTGTAAACACTTCTTTTAGTTTTCTGAATACTTTTCTCTGCTCTTTCCTCTACCTCTACTTTTCCTTCTTTCTGACTAGTAGGTGCAAAGGGGCTGTAATTCTAGCAAAGTCATTAATAAATTACCTATAATAGTTCACGAGCTCTAGAAACTTTTGTACTTTCTTTACATTTCTTGGTACTGGCTAGCTTAGAACTCTATTCACCTTTTCCTTCTGCATTTCTACTCCTCAAGGTCCAATTACCATGCCTAGGAATTCTATCTTCTTTACTTTTCACTAATACTTTTCTGGTTTAACAAACAGATTATTCTTCTCTAGTTTTCTTAATATCTCCTCTACCAGTTCATTATATCCCTTCTCAGTATCTGTGGCAACTATTATGTTATTAATGAATATTGTCATATTTCCCTGATTGATCATATCTTGGAACAGGTCATTCATTATAGTTTAGAAGATAGCTAGAGAATTTGTTAGTCTAAAATACATGACTATTGGTTTATATGCTCTAATATGTATTGTGAATGCCATCTTTTACTTATCACCTTCCTTGATTCTCACATTGTTGTATCCCCATCTAAGATCAAGTTTCATAAACACTTTCATCTTCTTTACTTCATCCAGAATATCTGCAATTAGGAATAAGGGGTATTCATTCTTTACCATCCACTAATTTATATAGTGATAGTCTTGTACCATTCTCCTTTTACTATCCTTTTTTGCTACAAAATGAACTGGTGAGATTTGTAGTGATTTTAATAGCCAAATATACCCTTTTTGTAACTGATCTTCCATGAATGCTTGTATCTCCTCTCTTTTCTCCCTTGATAATAAATATATCTTTCTCTTCTTTGGTACAAATTCCTTCTTTAGTTTTATCACATAGTCCTATGGTTTTCTGGCAGGTATTCTTTTTAACTCCTCTTTCCCAAATACTTTTTTCTGCTTCTAGAATCTTTTGGGCATTAATTTCTTCACTGTTTTTTCTTTTCTATCTTTCTTATCTGTCTCCTTCTTTGTGTTTTCTGCTTTCTTTTTTTACATATAGATAGACAATATATCAGTTTTACCTCCTCTTTCTTTCAGTCAATCTCTGGGTTATAGGCAGCTAACCAAGGAATATCCAGTATTACTTCTGTCTTTCCTAAATTGCATATATCTATTTATGCTCTTTTAATATGTCCTTTGAAGAACTCTACCTAGTGAGTGATTGCTCCTCCCACATTTACTGTCCTATCTATGAGGGTGACTGGAGTAGAGCTTCTAGAAGAATCCTCAGTCTATAAATACACTCTAGAGTATATTACAACTCACCTCCCAGAAGAATCCTCAGAGAATAGGATGAGGCTCCTAGAAGGGTACTCTACACTGTGTATACAAGTTCCTCTAGTTATGGAACACCCTAAGGGTCAGTCTTATGACTTGGCAAAACAACTAAGTTATTATTTATATTTCTTTTCTTTTTTTTTTCTTTTTCTTCTTATTTGGATTTACTATACAAGAAGGAAGTACAGGAAAGTGTCACATGACAAATGTCACATATCATTATGGTCACATGTCAGAATGTCATAGCATCACATCACATGATGAGTGTAAAAAAGTACTATACAGACTGTGTAGTAGTTATATAAGTAGTATACAGAATTTAATAGGAACTCCATTGAGTTCTCTTTGTCAACTTAGACTTGGAGTGTGATTAAGTCATCTCAGGCTAAGTCACTACAGTCAGGGTCAGGAGTGCAGGGGTAGGCAACTAATTAAATGTTATATAATTATTATTTAATTAGTGCAGAGTCACTCTAGTGGACTACTACTAGTGCATCAGGAGTATGACTTAATGTAGTCCTCTTACACTATTTACATTTCTCATTAATAAGAAGTTCTTTAGTTTCTCCAGTTTAAACCCTTTTTCTTTTGCAAATTTTGTATCTATAAACAGGCCCATTGCTCCATTATCTAACAGTATCTTCACTGCAATGCCCTTATGATTTTCCAGCTTTTCTAACCCCATCTTCATCTATACTTCTCTTAGTAGTTGTAGTGTATACTGCATATCTTTCACTCCCTTAGTGTTGCTTAGACACAAAAATTTATTTTCTAGTTTTTCTGGGTACAATATACTGTACAAATTATTGGAGGTCAGTTGGAAGCTCACTGTCCTTCATTTTCTTTTGCTAACTCTTGTAGCATCTTTGCTACCCTCTCTTCTCTTTCCTTTCTCTACCAACAATTTTTGGCCATATGGCCCTATTTTCCACAAACAAAATATATTTTATCTCCTTTTCTTTCTCTATCAATATCTATTGTATTAGGGTATCTTCCTAGCCCCTGTTCCCTCTGTCCCCCCTGGTTGTTCTATGCTCTTCCTCTAAAGTTCTAACCTCCTGTTCTCTATGTAATTTGATCTCCTCTTCCTCTATACAACCCCCTACCAAATTCTTCCCTTTGCTGTATATTTTCCAATAAGCATGCTATATTCTTTCCTAGCATTCTTTCTTCTGCTCTACTTTGCCTCTAATTTCTATCCAACCTCACCACTCTTTCCTGCCACTCCTCTATCATACAAGGGAGGCTCTTTGCTTCTGCTAACTTTCTTCTAATTTTCCCATTTAACTCCCTTTTGAATTCCTCTATGAGGGATTGCTCTTTATATCCACTTCCTCTCATGATTTTCTTAAACTCTTGGATATATTTGTTATACATTTTTCTTCCTTGTTCTATTATCCTCAACTGTTCCACTTTTCTTTTTTCCTCTGCTATTTCCCCAAACTTGTTCCTCATTTTCTTAACTAACTTCTCTACTGTTTTATCTCTGAACTTCTCTACTGTTTCTATCTCTGATTCTCCCTTTGACAACTCATCCAACAGATTATCCTTCCATGTCTCTATTACCCCTTCTTGCATATAAGACAGTACCCAGACCATCTTTGTTGATTCTGACTCTCCTGTCATCTTCATGCTCAAATACAATTGAGCTAGGTTAATGAATACACTCACTTCCTTTATTTTTCCACTAAACAAGAAAGGTTTTGCTACCTTCACTCTAGCTCCTCTATTTTGTTATAGTAGAGTAGCCACCTACTGCTATAGGCCAGCAATCAGGGTAAGAAGTTGCTCTTTCTAAGTGGAGGGAGGGAGTTGTGGTATAGGAGTAGTAGGTTGCTCTGTAGATTGTTGTTGTTGTTGTTATTGTTGTTGTTGTTGAGATATATATGATGGTAGTGGTAATGGCAATAGTGATGGTGATTTCTTATATAAGAAAAAGTAGTCTTCTTTGTCTGAACTTATAACTAGTTACTGACTAAAAGGGTAAAACAATATTATCTCTAAGAAGGGAATCTCTAAGCTAAACAGGCCTTTAAGAGGTTACTATTGTTCCCCTGCATAGACTGATCACAATGGACTAGTAGCATAGAGCTAATAGTAAAAGACTAAATATGAGTCCATTCTATTATGAGTTATTTCCAAAGAGGAAAAATATCTCCTATGCATTTGTTAACTTGATAGAAAACCTCCAGAAATACAACAAAGAAAAGCTATAAATAGTATAGGATAATGTTATGTACAACTATATAGTTATTAAGTAAGGGTCTTGTAATTGTAAAAAGTAGGCACATAGACCATGAGACATTTGTATAAGTAGCAGTAGAAATCTATCAAGGAACTCTATTGAGTTTTTTTCTCTCAATTGTTACTGGTTGGGGTCAGAACTTCACTTCTAAGTCCATACCTTAATACTATGTAACAGTAGGCAGTGTTATCTGTCAGCTTGCTACACTCCCTTCCTACAATAGTCTACAAGATTACAATTAGCTTGCTTTGCTCACTGTCTGTTTTGCATTAATTTTTGTTAATTTCTACTGAATTTTTCTGAGTTTATTGAGAATCCAGAGTGAAAAAGTATACTAAAAAGGTTTGGAAACAGGTGCTATTTAGTTTAATTTTTTTCTGAATTTTTGTAATTTTTAATGAATTTATTTGAATTTTTGAGTGAAAAGTATATGTATACTGAGAAATACTTGTAAAGTATTGGCTAAGCATTGGCTAAGCAGCTATTATTCCATATGAGGTTTTTATCTGGGCCTCCAGCCCAACTTGAACCCTCTACTAATTCTGAGTAAAGTTGACATTGTATTGTCTATCAGGTTGCTGTGCTCCCTTCCTCCAATAGTCTGTGTAATAGTGTATAATGTTGTCTGTCAGGTTACTGTACTCCCTTCCTCCAACAATTTTAGTATTATCTATAGTGCACTATACTTTCTTTCTCCAGTAGTATTGTCTGTAGTGTACACATTCAGTAGTATTGTCTACAGTTTGTTGTACTATTTTTCTCCAACAGTTTTTGTAAGAGGAACACTGAGAGATAGTCACTCAATAAGCTAAAAGAAAATCCTGGAAGCTAGTGTAATATTCAAGTAAAGATAGATCTATCTATACAAGCTATTATATATACTACAACAGATAGTCTGTGTACAGTCACATGAACACTAACCAATAATACCACAATGTTCTTATATAGTTAAATAGGTATTACCATGATGACACAAAACAGGAGAAGCATAGGAAAGAGTAGGAACACAATATAAAAAATATACTTAGCCTATAGATACTGAGCTTACCTAATAACTAAGCATGTCCCTAGGGTGTCCCCTTACAGTTTTCAGTTTGCTATATTTCCTTTCTCCAATAACTACTAGTAGTCTTGTCTCCAGTCTGCTATACTATTTTTCTCCAACAGTTTCCAGTTTACTATATTATCTTTCTCCAATAACTTCTAGTAGTCTTGTCTCCAGTCCACTACACTCCTTTCCTCTAATAGTCTACAGTACACTATATCTCCTTCCTCCAATACTTTGCCTAATTTTCTGTACTTTTTTCTGATTTTTTCTGATTTTATTTCAATTTTTAATGAATTTTGTTGAATTTAGAGGAAAAAAGAGAAAGTATGCTGACAAATGCTTGTAAAGCATTGGCTAAGCATTGGCTAAGCAGCCATCATCCCATGTTTGGTCTTATATACATAATAGATGAGACTTTCATCCAGGTCTATAGTCCAACTTGAATCCTTTACTAATTCTGAATAGTTGAGTATATGTTGAAGTCAGTCTGCTATACTCCCTTCTTCAACTTTCTGTGTATTCTATAATATTTTTTCAATCACTTACTGACTTAACTATCTTGACTGACCTTATTTACTTACTTCTAATATCATAGTAGAAATCAATCTCAAGTCCATTGTTCATACATATACAATCTATAATCTAATACTATTGAATACCTCTTTATATACTACATTAAGTGTCCTTCTGTTCTCCTAGCTCTGTTCTAGAAGAAGTACTAAAATGTTCAATGGTAAAGTACATCTTGAAAATACCACATAAAGTTGTCTACATAAGAACACTGATGTTTGCAGATTAATCCCTACATGCTCCACTGACTGTCCTTGAGATTTGTTGATGGCCATAGCAAAGGCCAACCTGACTGGGAATTGAAGTCTCTTGAGTGGCACAGGCAATATATTTGCATTAGATAATAACCTGATCCTTGGAATCAACATAACCTTTTTTCTAAACCTCCTATCCTTGCTGATAATCCTATACTAGAGCATCTTTCTTACATTCAACACCACTATTCTTATATTCAACACCACTATTCTTGTTCCATTGCAAAGTTCTTCTCCTAAATCCAAGTTCCTCAGTAAGATAACTGGACAGCCAACCTTAAGACAAAATAAAGCAGGAGGCAATCCACTACTATTGAGTTGTTGAAGAAACTCTACAGGATAGGTATGGTGCATTCCATCTTCCTTAGACACAAAGTTCACACTTCTCAGCATATAGACCTCTGCATTTGGTACTGGGTTGAACTGTTGGAGAATAGCTTCATTAATATTATGTACCTTATCATTTCTAGAACAGAGAATAATATGCTCCAAGAAGTATTGGTCATCTTAAACTCTTGGGTTTCCAATTCCTAGATAGATTCTGTTGATGAGAGTGTTAAGATTAGTGCAAACCATAGACTGAGGAACTTGTATCATCTCATTATTATCTATAGTTGATCTAGCACCAATTTTCAACAACCACTGAACATGTTAATTGTCAGCTTCAGAGTAGTCCAAGTGTATATTATATCTAAGATATAAGAATTTGATATGTCTCTATAGATTTCCTCTGCAAAGGGATGCTGCTACCACTTGTTGATGTGTTCCTTTAGGTACCATAGGCAAAATTTGACAAAAATCTCCTCCAAATACCACTTGTTGTGCGACTCAAGTTGAGTTGACTCAGCAGCTAAGTCTTTGAGGGTTACAAAGAGAACTTAATAGGGTTCTTGATCAATTGTATATCCTACTTATACAAGTACACTATTTGCCCTTGTTTACATTAATGGTATTCTATAGTCAGCCAAAAGACTACTAGTTTAATTCCCTTGTCTGTTATTCTATAAATAGATCTTTCTATAGTCAAGGCAACTCATGACACCACTGTAATTCCACTAAATAGATGATCATTCTAGATAATATGTCAATTCAACAGCTATCAAGTGCAAGTAATCACTTATTTCAAGCAAGTCTCTCAGACATTGATCAATAGCATCAATGTTATACTTGTGCTACATAGGAACTTCATCCCAGATGATAACCTTGGTCTGTTAAATGACTGGAAACATATGACTATTCCATTTTAGTCTAGCCACAGAGTCCTCATTAATGGAAAGAGAAATCTTGAAGCATGAATGAGATATCCTTCTTCCATCCAGCAAAAGAGCAGCAATTCCAGATGATGCTACACACAGTGCCACCTGTCCTCTCCTCCTAACCTCAGCAGCAATAGTGTTATAAAGAAATGTCTTTCTATAACCACCAGCAGTATGAATAAAGAAAAGATGATCTTGGTTGTTGGTGACAGACTCCAGAATAGCATCAAAAGCAGCAGCTTGTTCAGGGTTAAAAATTGCCCTCTGCTTATTTACCAAAGTTGCCATTTCATCTGCATCATACTGCTCAGCCTATAAGAGAGGATTAGGTATTCTGTGACCCCACTATTGTTGTGGAAGAGGTATGGGTGAAAACTCAGCAAAACTTCTTCCCATTTCTACCAACATCCTGTTTAGATCCCAAAGGCCATAATCATAAACATCATCCTCTGGTATTTTCTGGTCAGCTTGGTAGTGGCTCATATAATATAGTTTGTGCTTGACATCATCACAAAGTCCACTCTTGGTTAGTAAGATCACTACCAACAACCAGCAACATGCCACTTCAGGCTGCATTGTAATTACTTCCTCCAAGCAAATCCTTCACTTATTATCATCCTCCAGTAATCCTCTTGCCATATACACCTTCTTGAATGTGACAAATACTTGGCCATTCTAGGTTCTCAGATGCTCCTAGCTTTTTCCACCTTCAAATATAGTCAAGAGAAGTCATAAAAAAAACTGTTCTCCCTTTGACAGTAACACAAAGTACATTTTTCCAATTACCTTAGCATATTGTCTTGGATGCCATGACTTGGCTTTGGCATTCCAGGTATAGTATTGAGAGAACTACCAGTAGATAAGGCCCAAACCATCATTATGTACAGAGTTGTAGTCAAACCAAGCAGTAAGCCGAGTCTTCTCTACATTTTGTCTGGCCAATACTTCATTGACAGTCTGGTGTACATAAAAATTGACATAGTGCTCATTGGGAAGATAGACAGAAAGATGTTAAACAGCTAGTGACTCTCTATGCATGTTGAACTCAAAGATCTTCCAACAAGCTTCAGTTGGACTAATAAATATCCAAGTGTACTTTGATCTCATCCTGCACTCCACCACTAATCTCCATAGTTGCTCTGTCAGAACCCTTATAGATGTACTTGCTGAAATACTTGACAGTTCCCAATCCAGTAGAGACCTCCATATTAATATAACAATCAAAGAGAAGAAGTTGAGGACAGTAAGGGACCATATATTAATTGGTAAACCTGGTCCTATTGTATTCAAAAACCAAGCCATTGTTAGGCCTAGCATAAAGTGGATAACTGTTCTCAGTCCAGGCTGTTCTCTTTCTATAATCTTTGGAAAAACATTTACTATATCATCTATTGACCATATACTTGGCTTGGGGATTGTCAGTACTATATGGACCATATAACATATATTTGGTGACTTTTGCATAGAAAAGTGGCTGTAGCTGAGGATCAGGTAACTATACTGAGATCATGGAGTTTATATGATAAGGGTCTCAAATGCAATCTTGAGGGTGCAGAAAGATAAGCAGGTGAATATGGGGAAGATTTCTCTTCTAGAACTCAATGGTATGAATATAAGCTACTGCAGTACCAAAGAAGCCATTATCAATGAGCTTAAGAAGTACTTTCTTCTTCTGCTCAAAGAACCATAATACAATATTAGGATGATTAGTAGCTATCTGTCTAGGGAAAAGACTCTGAACAATTTCTGGCCACTTGGGATTAGCAGTCATAGTAAGGAAAAGGTCTAGTTTGTGAAAATGCCTGCAAATGCCCATAGCATCTTAGAACAATTGAGTCATAAACCTAGGACTCTCCACATGAGAAGAAGGAAGAATGAGTTTGTGTCCCAAAGGCCTAATATCTTCTCTATTATGCCTATCATGCACAGCAGCATCTTGTATTCCCTGGTAAAGTTCTGATCTGAGGGTATGTTGATATGTTCTAGCCTAGTTGAGTTTCCTCTATTTATAGTTTGCCCATGCATCAACAACAAACTGCTGAAATAGCTTTCTACTATAAAAGAGGGGTGGCTGAGGACCATCTCTGACATGAAGGTGATAGACATAATAATATGTATTAGAGACCACCTGTGAGCAAGCCTGTTCCTCTCTATCTCTCTATCTTCCATTCTTTCTTCGCTCTCTTAGTTGAGCACCACAGGCTGGAATTCTTGAATGCCATCTATTCTCTCTCTTTGGAAACAATAGAATATAATGGAGAGCAGCATATAAAGGACTGTTCTGGTTTATTCACTCAAGTTGTTTTCTTTTTGCCCATAACACTACATCTCTATTATCTATTGCATAATAGACTCCTTTCTCAGGAATGATAACTGCAATCTCTTTAATAGTAGGCAGATTGTGAGTTTGTTGATCATGCTGTAGATCTACATGCAATCTAATCCTGACCTTCTACTGTTCATCTACTGGTTTGTCCCTGATAAGCTCATATGCATAATGGTATCAACCAATATATGAATGGTTGTCTGGAAGCATTATCTGAAGATTGTCTATTACTACAAGATCCAAGTTATTGTTGTTGGCTCTTCTGACATTGAGCTGCTCTGCTATATCAAGAATATAGATTTGTGCATACATTGGAGTCTAATCTGCATAAGAGAAAAGAACACTAGTGAGATGATGAAGCTCTCTCTGGATTTTGAAACAGTAGGGGCCTGACTGCCTGGTGACTGAGTTATCAACTTTGACTCCTACTGAAGTCATGGCAAAGGCTGCATTATACTATCATATATTATTGTGGAATTCTTTTGAGAAATAGTCATCTCCAGTCAAGTAGTTGTGAAGAATTCCAGTAAGTGGCTAAAGAGGAGGCAGTTAGATCTGTTCTTGTAAACAGTACATGCCAAACCTAAGATAATTGACTCTTGAGAAAGTAAGCTTCTCACAGTCAAAGTGAAGAGCATGACAGTGAGAGCAGATAACAGTCAGCATGCCCAAATTGTTATACTGTATATCAGCCTCCAAGAATGGCTGTCCAGCAGGTGAATAAGATGCAGGGTAAGGAACAGGTGGTAGAATATCATCTACAACAACAGCTTCTTGATCCTGATAATTTATGAGTATATAGAATTTTATTATGCAAAAATCCATATATCTAAATCATATTATCTTCTATATCAACCTCTTGAATAATTCCTTCTCTAATATCCTGTAATATCTAATTAGAATTCATTTATCAATAATCAGTAAAATTTGTTACTCACAACTCTTAAAATATTTTCCTGCATATTCCTATCCATGTTTAGGTCTCCATTACCATCTCTATTCTGATACTCTTCATAATCTAGAGCATCTGCATTCTTGTTTCTCCATTCATCTACCATTTGATTAATTTAAACTATATGAGGTAGTTTTGCTCTTTTTTCTACTTGCAATGCTTTCAACTGTTCTGCTAATCTCTGTTGCTCAATCTGCCTCTCTTCTATCTATCTCTGTCTTTCAGCCTCTACTTTCATTATTTGTGCTCTATACTCCTGAGTTGTCCTTTATTGTTGCTCCCTTAATAGTAAATGCAAATGATCTAAGGCAGAGGTACTATCTTCTATAATTTGAAGTTAATGCTGTTCATTATATTAACATCTGCACAAATCAAGTATAACATCCTCAAGGTTTTGTGGAACATATATAGGAGTTGTTTGGACTTTTCTTCTTCCCCTTTCTCTTTCTCTATTCTAAACAGGAGCTGGAGGGATATTTTGAAGCAAAGCAAGTAGATAATAGTACTCTAGAACAACTACATGTCTTTGTGCTCACTCCTCAGCTCTTCTAACCTGATGTTCTTCTTCAACAGAGTCCATCTCTCACAATTGTCTTACTATCTCTCTTACAACTATTCTAAAAATAAAGGTATACTATCACTCCTAAGAAGGAGATTCCTACTCTAAACAACTCTCTTAAAGAGTAGCTGTTATTCCCTTGTGTATAAGGATCACAATGGACTCCAAGCACTAGGTTGCTAATAGAAGGGTATACAGGTACACTACTGCAGTATTGCTCAAGGAAACAGTTTGTCTAAAAGGGTAGACCTGAGCTTAGTCATACCAACCATGCTCTACATTACAGCTATAGAGTACTGTCCCCTTTACACCTAGGGTCCAGTATCCAGTCAAGGTATAGAGAGAGTAGAGGGATGAAAGAGTAAAAAGGGAGAACAGGGGATAGTGATTGAAAACAGAGAAGTTGATGAGCTGGCACTATTTGTACATATTTATTTCTCTCCCACATATCCAATTTGGGCTGAATATGAAAAGAAAAGGGTATTACTGAGTATATTTTGTTGTTAAAATTCAAAGAAAAAAAAGAGAAAGTAGAATACAATTTTTTCCAATTTTTCTCCAATTTTTCCTGAATTTATTGAGGAAAAAGTATATATGTGGGAAGAAATTTGATAACCAATTCTTAGCTAAAACTGACAAATACTTACATAATACTTACATAATCAATTACTTAGGCCTATTATCCCATATTTGGTCTTGCATATCTACTAGATTCTTCTTACATACTTACTAGATAAGGTTTTTACATGGGCCTCTAGCCTAACCTAAATATTAGTGCGAGGTTGTAAAGACTTAGGCTCAACCAAGGTAGTTGTTTAGGAAGAATTTGACAGAGTTCCCTATTGGATTCTACTAGATACTTATACAAATATTGGTTGGTCTGTACATCTGTCTTCCATAATCACATGACTATTACTAAGAACTATCTATATCTTACATAATTCTTCCCATGCTATTTATATCTTTCTTGCATTGTATTCTTGGATGTTTTCTATTAAGTTGATGAATGTGTGAGAAATAGTTTTCTTCTTGGGAGTTGTTTCATAACACTAAACCCTCTACTAATTCTAAGTGGAGCTAATGTTGTACTGTCTGTCAGCTCACTATGCTCTCTTTCTACAACAGTCTGTGTAACAGTGGATAGTATTGTCTGTCAGCTCACTATGCTACCTTCCTTCAACAGTCTACAAGGTCACAGCCAGCTCACTTTGCTCACTGTCTGTTCCAATTTTATAATATAATTTATTATAATTTCTTCTAATTTTTCCTGAATTTTTTCTAATTTATAATGAATTTATTGGAATTTTTGAGTGAAAGAAAGGCTGTGGGAATGATTAGGTACATGATTTATCAGTGCCATCTTCCCACATCCTTCTCACATACTCTCTTGAACTAGAAGACTAGACTAGATACTAGACTTGCACAAGATCCAAATCCCAACAAATTGTTTATCACAACTTGCTAATCATGTTACAAAAGATGAACGGACAAAAAGAATAAATAGTATTTCATCTACATCCAACATCATATACCAAGTGTCCAGTCTATTATCTTTCATATTCCTTCATCCATAGAGGTAGCTCCTCTATCACCTTGTGAAGCACCTGCTTCACTATCTCTGTAGGACTCTGAATGACCAAATCTCAAAGTTTCCATTGTCCTGGAACAAATGCTTTCATCCAAAGGGCAATTTGCTTCCAACAAGTTGAGTATCAATTGTGACACCTGAACAGCACATGAGTCAGCAGTGATAGGAAAAATATTTTGGCTTACAATAAAGAGATTAAGGAAGAATGAACTGCTGATGTTTGAATATTAAAGCTAGTATGGGAAAGACCAGCAACAATAATCACATACTAGGCTATGATATTTGAAATAGTCACAGATTCACTTTTGACATAAGCAGCTTCTATAATTGAGTAGACTTCGTAAAGAGTGAGTGCTAGTCCACTTGTTTGCCAATATCGCTTACCCAAGAAACTGAAAAGGATAGACAATTTTAGTTAGACCAGTAATATCTACCTTTGGACTCACAGTATGAATAAGAGTGTTCCATTGTGGTAAAATACATACAACAAATGAGTAGAGGATTTCATATGAGAAATGCAACTGCGTATTCCATCTCCAAAAACCCTCTGTGTTTTGTATGTCATGGTAAATCTGATAAAAGTCAAGAGGACTTCGACTGCTATTGCTATAGCTCTAGAAATGCTATTTTGTGTCAGAAAAAATATGTAAACCAGCAAAGTATTAGAACATGTACTAAAAGGCAAATCTAAGATCAAATTCTACAGGAAGAAAATATGTACTGGTCACCCAGCAGCCATGGAAAGGAAGTAGCTCTCCAGAAATTGAAGTGACATATACAGATAGTACCACTATAGATAGTGCAGCCTGAGAGATAAGATTGGTTAGTGGATAGGTATAGTACCATCTTTGAAGCTTACTAAGACCTCGACTAATTTCAACCATCAGTCATTTCTAATGATCAGAATGAAATTCTACAGAACATACCTGTTATTATGAGATAGAGAAAAAGTGTGACTGGAATCAAGATTATTAGAATAACCAGTCCATCTTTACATGTTTCTAGTCACCAATGAAATCCTTGTTCCAGATTGCTCGAAGGCACAGAACCAGCAGAATCTTTAGCACCAATGAACTTAACATTGTGATGAAACTATTGACATAAGCTGCTATAGTCCCTGACAGTTACAATAAAACTTACTTGAGAGCTAGTGATACACCAAAGAGACACCTGGAAAAGGGCCAGATCAGACCGACCAGCAAATATATTTGACCTATACTACTAAAATATCCTACTAGTCAACAAAAAGTCCAAAAATGAATAAAGAGTAGCATCTTACTGATGTTGATTCCCAGGCTTTATTATCAGCTGGTGAAGTTATCAATATATGTCAAATTACTTCAGATTACTTCCTTATACTGTATAAATTAATTCTAAGAATTTGGATCAGCCATCTTATTAAATAAAGTAAGAGAGCCATTCTTACATCATGCCTATCCAGTTATTTATCAGGACAGAACAGTAGATGACATGCAGTTTTGACTGCTTCTTCCTGAGTTTTCACACGTCAGAGGCAAATGGTCGACCAAAATTTCATAACCAAATTGAGAACATGCCTATAGAGGTGCTGAACCTAGGAGAGGCAAGATATGTCAAATCATTGTTTACGAATGGAAAGTCCCACCTGCTGAGGAACAAGATAGATGACATCATATACCATCAAAGTCGCAATAATGACTTGAGAAAATGCTTCAGCAGTTGCTTCGAGAGAAATAAACTGAGAACCAGCATACCTTCAATGTAACGTGTATTTATCAGTCTCTTCAGGTCAAAGATGTAAAGTTCTTGCGGTATTCCATCTTGATTGGCCATTCTGGTGGGATATGCAGACAGAAGGTATTTTGCATACAACTTGGTCAAAATGCTTCTATTATATATCAATTGGTTTCATGAGGTTAATCGATTATTGATCTTCTATTCTGATGTGTCCAGACCAAGATATCTGATGAAGGTCCAACCTGTGATCCTGTTTCATCCTAGAAATAATCAGCACATTGTAGCTGTGATGAAACTTGATCTTAGTTGAGATGGATGAGCTATTCTTACATCTTAAATTTCATGATGGGTAGTGGAAAGTTATAATAATTGAAGGGACTTGGTTGTAAAAGACCATTCTTCAGCTGTCGCTATTCATTGGAAACCGGTAAGAGACAGGTTCTGTGAAGTCTCAAGCTGCAGAGAATGTAAACCAGTATGTCAATTCTGTGTCAATCAATGGATACTTAGCAATGTCATGTTCATCACTACAATCTTTGAAGAAGCAAGATGTCTTCATAATCACAGTTTTAGCATCTAGTGATGCCTCTTTTGATGTCTCTTTCTTCTTACATCCTGTACTCACAATATCAATGTTCACATTTTGTTGTGCGTGCTGTCACAATGATTGTTGATATCAACTAGCAGCAACAACAGTTCCAACACAAGAGAGATCCAGTGGTTGCAGCAGACAAGATTGACCTCTTTCTTTCTTTCTATCTCTTACTATGATTGAACCTACTTTGTTTTCTCTCTTAGCTCTGTACCAGGCATATCTCATCAAAATCCCTTTGGCATCTCATGTGAGCTGCAAGAATAACCTGAGCATATTACAGGTCTGAAACCTGTGCTTTGTCTGCTGCTATCACCAATATGTCCAAGTTTATCCCATGAAACATGAGTCATGATTGATCTAGCATATGAGAACTATACATGACTCTCGTCCCAAGTAACAATGTGTGTGAAATCTGATATTGATGACCACATGATCAAAATCACAATGTGGGAACCCAAAGGTATGTGAATAGATGAGAGAAATAGCCTGATAGGCTCAATACAGATGCACCTTGACTGATAAGAAACTAAATGTTGAAATTTATATAGAGAGGTGTGGCTGCTATAGCAGCATAGTACAGTGGCTGAGCAACTTGCTACACACTTACAAGGTATACATCTGTTTTAATCTTTCAAAGATTGGTGGGTTGTATGTAGCAACTTAGTCTAAGATGACCTAATCATACTCCTAGTCTGAGTTGACAAGGAGAACTCAATAGAGTTCCCATTCAATTGTCCTATACTACTTATACACATTTGGTATTTACAACTGTTTACCAAGTCCCACATATCTCTTTTGAGTCATGCTGTCTTGTATATCCATTAATTACCTAATCAAAAGAAATGGAAAATAAATGAAAATAAATATTGACTTAGCTGTTTTGGCTGAGTTATGATATTATAGTCTTGATAGTAAAGTAGAAAATAGAGATAAGCAAGATTTGTAGGGTTTATAGTTGTCAGGAATGTGGAGTAGAATAAGGATTAGCTAATAGAGTAACTCCAAGATAGCATAGATCAAGGAGTAGAAGTACTAGCTAGTAAGAGAAATGAAATATATATATACTCTGAGATATATTAACCAAGGAGTAGGAGTTCAGTGACAACAATAAAAGATAATCTTGGCTTCAACATATGTATTGTGCCCTGATCTCCTATTGCAAATAATCATTAATTTCAGAGACAAGGAGATATTGTCAGATAACTGAATAAAGGTTCAAAGTCCAAGTTGAAAAGTATATAGAAGAAGGAAAAGGAATATGGACAAGTACAAGTAGATGTTAATCTATAAACTGGATTGCTACCATATATCTACTCCATATATATACTATAGCTAGAATAGGAGAGAACCAGTCTACACTACAATACTCCTATATAACTAGGAGTGATTATTTAGGAGATAAATAATAAAGAAAATTTGGTATATAACAGTACTTTCCCCTCAAGGCTAAGCCCTCAAAGCCCCAATGTATAAGCAATTTAATTATCACCTGATTGAATAAATAAAGAAACTTTACCAAATTTTTTTGCTCTTGATCCCTAACTATCACCATGTCCACCAACATAGATGCCATAGATGCTATTGATCTTGTCCCTTTCTGATAACAAAGTCTATAAACAAGAAAGGCTCTATCATTGTAATGAGCTCCAAAAACAAGAGAAGAAGAAGGCCACTAAATGTTTGTTATAAAGGCAAAAACATGCTGCTAAGAAAAAACAATAGGATGAACTTGTGGAACAACTCCAGTTCCAACAAGAACAAAAGGAGTAAGATTGTCTCTGTAAAGAAAAAGAGGAGAAGAACAAACATATAGAGCAGGAAAAAGCTACAAATGTATCAACTCATTGTCCTCTTGACAACTGCTTTTACCAGTTGGAGGCAATGCAACAGAATGTTGTTGCCACAGTCAAGGATAAGATCATAGTGAACAATTTCCAAAAACAAAAAATTCTCTGTATTTTCTTCTACAACAATTTTGAAAATATGATGCTGATTAAATCACTAGTCCTCCCCAAGAAACATTGGATGGAATTGCTTCCTATGGAGAGTCCAGCTCAACAGTAGAAGAGGAAGGAGTTAGAGGTAGAATTTGAAGAAGAAAATGTTATAGGTGGTCGTACTCCATGCCTACATTGGTATTAGTATAGAACAAACTGTGAGCTTCAAGAATTGATATAAGTGTTCTTTGTATTTCCAGTATGAAATTAACTTTGTATAGAAAATTGACTACTTGTTAAGTTTGTGCCAAAGCTAGAGTGGTTTGTCACCTGTCCTCCAAGGAATCTAGAAGGAAGGTAAATAAAGAATGGACCTCCAAAAGATTGAGGATAGTAGCAAGCAAGCATTTAGTGAATAAGGAATAGAAAGTTCACATAAAGTCATTGTTGGAACAATTGATCATTCAAGTAGGAAATTTGATGGGGATGGCAAATTGGATTGAAGATAAGTTGGAAAAAGTGGGCAAGAGTTCAAGGAGATTAGGGAGCAAGTTGATTATATAGGCAGAGACTATAAGAGAAGAGATGGAAACCAAAAAGAAAAAGAAAAGAAAAGATAAAGAAAAGAAAAAAGCAGAAGAGAAAATAGAAGTAGATAGTTCAGGAATAAAAGTAATAGAGATGGAGGATTTGGATATAGAAGGAGTTGAGGAGCAGTAGTATAGTCAAATGTCTTTCTTATTTTTAGTGAATATTATGCCATTGTCTGCTCCAAAAGATTTTCAGTATGAGAAATGGAGAAGAAATTGTTACAAGTATTTTAAGAGTGAAGTGTTGCTCCATTGCAATAGAAACTACATGATTTTAGAATACAAGTACTCAACTCTGTACAAAAGGAACTGCAACTCTGAAAAATACAAGTAAGCAATATATGCATAAAAAAACTGCACAAAGAGTGGTGTTATGAAACAACTCCCAAGAAGGAAACTATTTTTCATATATTTATCAACTTGATAGAAAATATCCAAGAATACAATGTGGGAAAGATATAATTAGCATAGGAAAGATTATGTAAAGATATGTATAGTTATTAGTAAAGGTCATGTGATTGTGGGAGACAGATACACAGACCAATGGACATTTGTATAAATAACTAGTACAATCCAACAGAGAACTCTATTGAGTTCTTCCTGAACAACTACCTTGGTTGAGCTCTAAGTCCTCATGACTGCACACTAATACAAGAACTCAATCTCTATTGTTGACCCTGCATCTTGCAGCCTCAACATTCTCTATTTTCATTTACTCTCTTATTATTCTTAATAGTGAGCATAGTACTCACAAGTATCTTGGATAGTGGGCTCTAGCTGTAAAGGGAACTTCACTGTCAGTTAGGAACAGTGAGTAGAAGGCCTGGACAAAACTCATGTCCCCACCCAAGACCTGACCTCTATATTGAGTATATTAAGATATAGACTTAGGAGTGAAGTTCTGATCCCAACCAGTGACAATTGAAAGGAAAAAACTCAATGGAGTTCCCTGTTGGATTTCTACTACTACTTATATATTAGCACAGGGTTATGAAGACTTAAGGCTCAACCAAGGTGGTTGTTCAGAAAGAACTCAATAGAGTTCCCCATTGAATTCTACTAGATACTTATACAAATATTAGTTGGTCTGTGTATCTGTCTCCTACAATCACATGACCCTTACTAAGAACTATCTATATCTTACATAATCCTTCCCATGCTATTTATATCTTTCCCATATTGTATTCTTGGATGTTTTCTATCAAGTTGATAAATGCATGAGAAATAGTTTCCTTCTTAGGAGTTATCTCATAATATTATACAAATGTCTCATGGTTTATATGCCTACTTCCCACAATTACAAGACCCTTACTTAATAACTATATAGTTGTATATAATATTATTCCATACTATTTATAGCTTTTTCCATCAAGTTAACAAATGTATAGGAGATATTTTTCTTCTTTGGAGATAACTTATAACATAGACCCCCCTTCAAGGTTCCTTGTTCCAAGGAGTTTTTCTATTTCTTTCAATTTTCTTCCCATCTCTTTTCCCTTTCTCTTTTATACTTCTTCCTTCTCTATCTGTATACTAGCTTGGCTGTGACCTCCCTTGGTAGTTGACAACTAAACTTCTTTTCTTCTTCTTCTAGCTTTTGTTGTCTAACTTCTTTGGCCTTTTCTCTATACACTCTCTCAAACTCTTTGACCAGTTTCTTTGCATTTTCCAAATTCTCCCTTTCTTTCCATGTGTCTGCCTCCACTGTATACCCCTTCTATTATACTAAGAGACTATCCTTCTCTCATACTTTTCTTTTATTTAGAATTTTCTCTATCTTGTACTTCTCTTTTCCATCTATAACTACTGGTTGTGGTGGTACTACCTTCTAGCCTTCTACTTGGGGTCTGTACAATTGTACTCTATTTATATTGACTACTGGATGTATTTTAATAGCTAGGGGTAATTTGATCAATTGCATTTGTTGAAACAACCTTTTTTACTTTGTATAGGCCTACAAACTGCTGTCAGCTTCTCTGTCCTTCTCCCTTTTATTTTTCATTTCAAGTTCTTTGTACTTAGCATTACTAAGTTCTCTTTTTGGTATTCATCTCTCTTTCTTCTTTTTCTATCTGTATACTGTTGATGGAGAAATGAAATAACAAGGGTAAACAGGACAGATCAGAGAGGCAAAATCTCCAAGCTGCTTTACAGTTGTACACAATTGAGTAGGTGCTGGAGAGGTAAATCAAATAATAGAGAGCTTATGAAGATTGATATAAGAGAAGCCAATAGAAATCTAGAAGATAAAATGTTTTTAGTATCCTTTTGAGAGTACTCTTACTGATTTTGGATCTCAAAGACACATGTTTATCTTATACTGTAATACTACCCTTCTCAGTCTAGTCTAGTAGCCTAGCTCACTATTAATACAGCAGTACTGCCTAGAACTTCCATGCCCTTGTATAAGCTCTACTTCAACTGATCATACAGTTGGAAACCTACTCTAAAAACATGTAGCAAGTGGTTAAACTTCTAGCCAAGTGAATGTCCAAGTTCTCCTCAAAGTCAAGTATCCCTCAAGGGAAGTTTTATAGAGTTTTACAAAGAAAGAAAAGTGGGAATAAATCTCAAATTACCCAAAGTAGTCTTTTAGCTCTAGAGCAATAGAAAGTAAGATAATAGGGGTAATTCATATGGTGCTACTCTGTACTACTAGAGTATTTTATTAGGATTACAAATCATGGAAACAGCAAAAGAAAAAAACAAAACAAAACCTCTAAATTCCCAAAGATAACAAGAGTGGAATAATAAGAAAGGATTTTATCCAATCATACAGCTATTCCTTCCCATTTCCCTAGTCCTGCTCCTAGTATCCTTCTCCAGTTAGTATGGCTGCTGTGAGCCTCTTGGCGGTCCATGAAGGGCAGAGTCAAACATGAGTCTGACTGCTCTCAAGTGCAATGTCTTCATTTGCCTCTTCTTTTATCTCTCCAATCAACTTCTCTTGTTCATACTTCTACTCTTTCTACTTCTATACTCATATTTCTCTCTTCCAAATCTTCTTTTAGTATGTTTGCAATGTCCTCTCAAGAGGTTGCTCTTTTCAATTCTATTTATAGTTGGCTATCAAGAATAATGGCCCTAATATGATAGTAATCTTACTCTTTCTAGAGGTTGACAGTTATTGAGACATAACATCATTATAATAGGAAGCAAGCTCCCTAAGGCTCTGTTCACTCTCGAGAGTACTTCTAGAGGGAAGTTTTGTTATAGATATGTTATGAAATTCTCTAGGCTGTTTCTATGAGATTTAGATAGTGGTGGTTACAGCCACTACTCTACCACTTAAGTGGTGTACATAAGTCCATAACTGGATGTCTAGTGGTTATATTTGGAGAGTCAAACCTGCTTTTTGAGCTGGATTATAGTATAGTTTTGTGACAAATATCATAAATATTGCCTAAAAAGACTATCTGGCATAACAATGGTGATGTTATCACTAAGTCTTGACGACTCAAGGACTACTTGAGATGAGTGTTTAGGAAGAACTCGATGGAGTTCTCCGTTGGATTGGACTACCTACTTATACTACTTTTACAAGTGGCTGTACACTACTAGTCCACAATCATATGTCCTTCTAGAATGTTCTATGATCACCTGACCTTGTCACGTGATATGATTACTTAAGTTTCCATGCTATTTATATCTTGTCTGCATTGTATGACTTGATATTTGCGACTAAGTGTTTGAACACGTAGGAAACTTGTTCCTTTCTTAGGGCTCTCATAACAGGTGAAGAACAACTATCTACTTCTATTGATTATGGATTTAATAGATAATATGGGAAGTAAAAGAGTATTTACTAAAATGGACTTACAGTGGGGGTTCAACAATGTAAGAATAAAAAAGGAAAATGAGTAGAAGTGTTACAAACTTCATTTAGACCATAACTCTGGGAATACTTGACCAATTTCAACAATCTAAATGGCCACTGAAAGCCCCTAAGAAGACCTTTCAAATGGTACCAAAAGCATCTCAAGGCAATCAGTATTCACTGAGTTATCAGCAGATCAGTCAGTGATTACAAAGTTACCAGACACTAAATCACCGATATCTTGGGAACTACTTAATGTAATCATTTGCTTCAATGACCATCATGAAGCTCTCTTCAATGTGCTTCTTTTGGCTATAAATAGATTACAAGGCAATAAGATCCCATGGAGATACAAGGTCCTCAATCTTTGTATATGATACTAATTTTTATCCATAGATTATCATCTGTCCTTGAATAGAACAAAGAACTGCTCTAAAACAGTTAGGTTATCTTTATTTCAAGAACAATAGCACTCCTATATATAGAACAATAGGTAGTGATCATATAGTAGACTGTCCTGGTGTACAGACCACCACAATCATATATTTAAGGACTGTATGTCTAAGGATAAACCTTAGACTTAACAACATCTTTTGCTACTGTCTAAACTTTGCTTTTTTGAGCCTTTTGATTATTAAATCATCAACTCACAAATCAGTAAGTGGCCATTTGTGATAGGAAGAGAGTGTTCACAATGTATGTGGGATCCTTTGAACCAATGGTTATGTTTTTTGGAATGACAAATTTGCTAGCTATGTTCCAGGTAATGATAAACAAAATCCTAAGAGATATGATTAATGAAGGAAAAGTGGTAGCCTTTGTGGACAATATATTGGTAGGAACAGAGGCAAAGGAAGAACATGACAAAATAGTAGAGAAAGTGTTAAAAAGACTAAAAGAAAATAACTTGTATGTCAAACCAGAGAAATGTATGTAGAAAGTAAAAAAGTTTGGATTTCTAGGGGTTGTCATAGGACCCAATGGAATAGAAATAGAGAAGGAAAAAATAGACAGAGTGCTAAGTTGACCAGAGCCAAAGAATGTAAAAGACATTAGAAAATTTTTAGGCCTTGCAAACTATTATAGAAGGTTTATCAAAGATTTTGCTCAAGTAGCAAGGCCAATGAATATACTGACTAGGAAGGATGTGAAATGGCAATAGGGAGGAGAACAACAACAAGCATTTGATAAGCTTAAAAGGATCTTTACAACCAGACCAGTACTAGCAGCCCTAGACTTAGACAAGAAATTCAGGGTAGAAGCAAATACTTCAAATTATGCTACTGGGGGAGTGTTATCAGTAAAATGCTCTAATGGGATGTAGAGACCAGTTACCTTGATTTTAAGATCTCTAAGTGATACAGAAAGAAACTATATGATATATAACAAAGAAATATTGGCAGTAGTTAGATGCTTGAAAGTATAGAAATATTTCCTGAAAGGAACAATAACAAATTTGAGATTTGGACAGACCATAAGAATCTTGAGTATTTCATAAAGGCACAGAAGTTAAATAGAAAACAAGCTGGATGGGCTCTATACCTGTCTAGATTTGATTTTACACTAAAACATGTTCTGGAAAGTAAGATAGGGAAGGCAGATAGCTTGAGTAGAAGACAAGACTAGGAAATTGGAGTAAAAAGAGATAATGAGGATGAAATACTGGTAAAGCCAGAATAGTTAGAAGTAAAAAGGACAAAAGAAGTGGACTTATTAGACAATATAAGGCAATCAAAAGTAAAAGATGATGAAGTAGTTAAAGCTGTAGAAGAGATGAAGCAAGCAGAGGTAAAGATGCTAAGAGATGAAGAATGGAGAGAAGTTCATGGCATAATATACAAGGAGGGAAAAGTGTATGTACCTAAGGACAAGAAGTTAAGGGCAGAGATCATTAGACTATACCACAATATACTAGTAGAAGGACATGGGGGGCAATAGAAAACAGTAGAATTGGTTACAAGAAGCTTTTGGTGGCCAGGAGTAATAAAGGAGGTAAAGCAATATATGAAAGGGTATAATTCCTGCCAAAAGAATAAAAACTATACAGAACAACTAGCAAGCAAATTAATGCCCAATTCAATACTAGAAAAGTCCTAGAGTCATATATCAGCACAAAGCTACCATTGGTGCAGGGATATAACTCAATCTTAGTAATAGTAGACAAATTAACAAGAATGGTTTATTTTATTTCTACTATAGAGAAAATGTCAGCAGAAGGGCTGGCTAGGCTATTTAGATGTATAGAAACTATATGGGCTACCTGAAAGCATTATTTCAGATAGAGGACCCCAATTTATAGCAGGATTGATGAAGGAGTTGAATAGAATATTAGGGATTGAGAGTAAGATGTTGATAGCATTCCATTCTTAGACAGATAGACAAACAGAGAGGGTCAACCAAGAACTTGAGCAGTACTTAAGGATTTTCATAGACCACAGACAAGAACAGTGACCAGATTGGTTGGGAACAGCTGAGTTTGCCTATGACAATAAGGTGTATTTGAGTACAAAGACATTGCCCTTTAAAGCAAACTATGGGCAAGATCTGAGGATAGAGTTCAAAGTAAAGAGAAAAGGGAAATACAAGGGATTAGAGAAGTTTATGACTAAAATAAAGGAGGTACAAAAAGAAGCAAAAGCAGCACTGGAAAAGACATAAGAAAAAATGAAAAAGTACATAGACAGGAAGAGAGGAGAAGTTAATAAGTATAAAATAGAGGACTTGATAATGCTTAGCACTAAGAACTTGAAATATTAGATGATTGGAAAAAGAACAGAAGTTTACAAAGAGATTTGTAGGCTCTTATAAAGTAAAGAAAATTGTATTGACAAATACAGTTGAATTACAGTTACCTAGTACAGTAAAAATACACCCAGTAGTAAATTTTAGCAGAATATGTAGATATGTAGGGCAAATAGAAGGACAAAAGAAGAAGCAACTAGCTTCAGTTATAATTAAAGAAGAAGAGAAATGGTATAAGAGAACTATACTAAGTCGCACTTCTGATATACTAGTGGTAGCCCACCAGAGTGACCCTGCACTAATTAAATAATAATTACATAACCTTTGATTAGTTGCCTACTCCTGTATTCCTGACCCTGATTCTCAGAACATTCCGTAGCTAGAGAGACTTGTATATATAGTGTAGAATACCCTTCCAGGAGCCTCATCCTATTCTCTGAGAATTCTCCTGGAAGATGAGTTGTAACATACTCCAGAGTGTAATTGTAAACTGAGAATTCTCCTAGAAGCTCTACTCTGGTCACTCTCATAGTAGAATAGAATCTCCTGAATAGAGCCTTGGAAGAATGCAGTGAACAGCCTCCACACAGTCGTCCTCTACTGCCCACATCCAACCCTCTATGTCTCTACTCCATGCCAGATGTCATACACAGACACCCTCCAGAGTATGGCTGATATTCTGGCCTATCTGCAGCATTATCTGTATAGAGTCACTGAGAGACAAAATAACTTGGAAACTAACATTAACAATGCTCTCTCCACTTTGACTGTCTAGCTGCAACAACTCATGTAGCTAGTATCAAACTCTCCCTCTCAACCTCTGGCTCTAGTGGCAAACTCTCTACTACCCACTGTATTGGCATCTCCCTCTCTAGCAAACCTCTACTCTCAAGTCTACCCCAAGCTCTCCTTCTCTCCAGACTTCAGTGGTGACTGCAACACCAGACAAGCGTTCCTGAACTTCTGCATGCTGTATATACACCTAGCTCTAGAACAATTCAGCTGTAAAGAGAAGAAGGCCCTGTAGGCTCTCATTTTCTTCAAAAGTAGTTGTATGGCAAAGTAGTCTAAGAATCTGTTTTGCCAAGAAACAGACACTGGATTTTTTCCAATCCAAACCTAGACTAACTTTGAGGCTCAGTTCAAGGCACAGTTCTTTCTAGTGAATACAGAAGTAGATGCAGTCAACACTCTGGAAGGGTTCTCCTATCACTAGGGAACTTGGACAGTGAACAACTACCTTGATACATTCCAGTTATTGATCTCCAACACAGACTATACTGACCTCTAGACTCTCATGGTCAAGTTCTGCCAAGGGCTGAGGATTGGTATCCAGAACCAGATTGTAATTATGCTCTATAGATATCCCTCAGACATAGATCTGGAAGATTGACCAAGTACGTCTTGCCAATAAGACCTTCTAGTTGACTCAGTGTAGCATGTCCTCTGTCCTGGTCAGAACTCTCCTATCATAGCCCTTCTCCCTCTTAGTAGTTTGGATCCCTCTGCTATTGCTCTGACTCTGACCCCAATTCCAAAGCTAATGCTTTCTCTTTCTTCTATGGATATCCTCATAGACATAGACACTGCCAGAAGATCAGAACCCCTACCCCCTCCCCTCCCCCCCAAGAATGCTACTGGTATAGAGACACAAACTACCTAGTTAAGGATTGTCTCCATCACCTTGATGTGAGACAGCTGTTGTCCAAGCAATGAGAGGAACTCATGGAGGACCTCTTAGCAATGCATAATATACAAAAAGTAGAAGCCTGGGAGGTTGGAGAAAATGAGAATTTTGTAGAGAGCAACTAGTGACAAGTACGCCCTGACCACTAGTAAATAGGTTCACTGTACTTGAAGTAGAAACTAATACAGATGACAGTGAATCTATAGATGCACCTTCTTCCTCTGCCCCTAAACACAACCCCTTTTCCCAGAGACCAAAGTAGGAAAAGAAATTGCCCATCCAACTCTCTACCAGTATATTGGATGTACATAGAACCTCTCTACAACTTGCTATAGAACTAAGTACCACAGATACAAGTGAGCTCTACTCTATAAAGGCTCTCCTGGACAGCAGAGCTACAGGAAGCTTCATAGACCAAGACTTTATCTACTCCAAGGGACTTAACACCTAGATAATCTTGTGCCCCATCCTTGTTTTTAATGTGGATGGCTCCCCAAATGAAGTTAGTGAAATTTCCAAAGTGGTGAATGTTCTCCTACAGTATGGCACTCACTCAAAAAGAATACTATTTGCCATCTCAGGCCTTAGAAAGCAAGATTTGATCTTGGAATACAACTGGCTGAAAGACCATAATCTAAAGGTCAATTGGGAAACTAGTAAGGTTGAGATGACATGCTATTCTCTATGCTGTGAAGAAGATTATGCTATACACAAGGAACAAATCAGACAGAAGAAAGTAGAGCTCTGAGCCATTGATTTGTATAGAGATAAACTCTACCTTTTACTTCTGGAAGATAATGTGAATGAGCCCTCTCCCTCCAGTACAGATGGTAGAGACTAGGAACCTGGAGACTGCTTGTTCATAATGAGGATATTTCCAGAATCTACAACCACTAATCTCAGAGCTATGGCTATGAATCCTCAATGACTGGCAGAGGGTACCTGGCACAGTATAGAAAACCAAAACTCTACTGCCCACTTACCAGTATATACTCAAGAGTTTGAGTTCATCTTTACCAAGGACAGTTTTGACATCCTCCTGGAGCATCACCATTGAGACCATACTATTGAGCTGACTCTGGGATCCAAGTCCAAATTGTCAAAGATGTACCCCCTATCTCTGATAAAACAAACCAAGTTAGACATATTTCTGGAGGAAAACCTATGTACTGGTCATATCTGCCCCTCTAAGTCATCTATAGCCATACCAGTCTTTTTTATCAAAAAAAAGAACAGTTCCCTCTGGCTAGTACAAGACTATCATGCTCTGAACTCTATAACAGTCAAGAACCAGTACCTACTCTCTTATCTCTAAGCTTGTCTCCCAGCTCCACAGAGCCAAGTATTTCACCAAGCTAGATGTCTACTGGGGATTCAACAACATACATATTAAACCTGGAAATAAGTAAAAGACCATTTTCCAAATGAACCATAGACTCTTCAAGTCTCTGGTAATGTTCTTTGGGATGACTAACAGTCTGGCTACCTTTTAGACCATGATGAACAATATCTTCCAAGATTTAATTGTAGAAGGAATTGTGGTTATGTACTTGGACAATATTCTCATCTTCACTAGAATAGTAGAGGAGCACACTTGGGCTGTCCAGAGAGTACTGGAGATTTTCACTGAGCATAAGCTATTCCTCTGTCCTGAGAAGTACAAGTTCCAGAAAATGAGGATCAAGTACCTAGGTCTGATAATTTTGGAGAACAAAGTATCTATGGATCCTGTCAAGGTCTCTGGAGTCCAAGAATAGCCCACTCCAGAAAATCAGACTGATATACAAATCTTCTTGGGATTTGCCAACTTTTACCGCTAGTTCATCTGCAACTTCTCCATACTAGCCTGACCTCTGTTCAATCTTATAAAGTCTGACATGCTCTGGTCCTGGAATGGTAAGGAACGTAGAGCCTTTGAAGTGCTTAAAGCAGCAGTCACTAGTGCTCTGGTCCTTGTGTCTCCCTAGGACTTAGAGCTCTTCTGCATTGAGGCTGATAGTTTGGATTTTACCACTGGAGCAGTCCTCTCCCAACAACTACCTGGAGACAAGAAATAGTACTCTGTTATGTTCTATAGCAATTTTCTATCTCTAGTAGAACAGAACTACAAGATCTATGACAAGGAGATATTGACTATTATTCATGTACTGGAAAAGTAGAGACACTTTTTAGAAGGAGCAAAGTATCCAGTAGAAATATGGACTGACCACAAGAACTTAGAGTACTTTATGATAGCTAAGAAACTTAACTGTCATCAAGCCTGCTGGTCCCTCTACTTGGCTTATTTTGACTTCACACTTGTCCACTGCCTAGGCCATTCTATGAAAAAGCCAGATACACTCTCTTGGAGACCAAACCATGGTATAGAGACTTCCAACAACAAAGACATTACTCTCTTCTATCCAGAGATATTTACTGTTTAGGCCTTGGAAGGTGTCAAACTAGAGGGGGTAGAAAGAAACATGCTCTCCAATATCTGCAAAGACAACTGTAGTAGAGACCAGGAAAAACCTATAGCTTAGGCAACTTGCAAACTCCAACAGTTCTCAAGCCAAATGGTGCACTCCACAGAGTGGTCAAATATTGATAGTCTGCTCTACTTCCAAGACAAGATATATATCTTCTGGAATCCAGAACTTCGTAGATATATTATTTTGCTATGCCATAATACAGGGATTGCAGGACACCCTAGCTGGTGAAAAACTCTGGAACTTGTATCCTGGAACTACTGGTGGTCTCAGATGTCTTGGTACATTGGATAGTATATCAGCATGTGCAACCTGTACTTAAGAACAAAGCCTATGCAATACTCTCTAGTAGACAAACTCCATCTCCTCCCTGTCCCAGAAACATGGTGGAACACCCTGAGCATAAACTTTGTAGTAGAACTCTCTGAGTTATCTAGACATGGTATAGTAATAATGGTAATAGACCCAGTATTGAAGAGAGTACACTTTATTCTGATATACACAACAGTGACCATGGAAGAAGTAGCTAGGCTGTTCCTCTACCATATCTGGAAACTCCATAGACTTCCTAGGTGAGTAGTCTCAGATAAAGATCCACAGTTCATTACACTCTTCACTCAGGAACTTTATAGGCTTCTTGAAATCAAGTTGGTTTCCTCTACTGCTTGGTACCCTCAAACAGATAGACAAATAGAATGTGTCAATCAGGAGCTAAACTAATACCTCTGTATCTTTGTGAATGAATAACTGGCATGACCTCCTCCCAATGGCAGAGTTCTAGCATAACAACTATGTCTATTCTTTTACTCGACAGTCTCCATTCCTACTAGATACTGGAAGGAACCCCTTATATAGGATTTGAACTGTAACAGCACCCTTCCAGCCTAGAAACTGTCAATAAGTTTATGGAGAGGATGAGAAATGCTGCTGAGAAAGCCAAGTCTACGATATAGAAGGCCCAAGAAGATATGGTGAGATATTACAACCAACAGAGAATCCTGGCCTCTGTCTTCAAACCTGGAGATAAAATATTCCTAGACATATTGGACATTCAGACTATCCAACCCTCTTAGAAGCTCTCTTACTGAAGACTAGGCCCATTCACTATAGAACAACAAGTCAGACCTATGGCCTACAAACTGAAACTACCATATTTGATAAGACAGCTTTATCCTATCTTTAATGTAGTCAAACTGTCCATTACCCTAGAAAATCTGATACCAGACCACAAACTGGAAGAACACTCTCTACCTATACTCATCAATGAAGAAGAGGAGTGGAAAGTGGAAGAGATCCTCAACAGCCACTGGTATCAGAGATAGTTCCAATACCTCATTAAGTAGAAGGAATATGGCCACAAACATAACTCCTAGAAGCCCACCTCTGAAGTTTCTGTATCTGACCTTGTGGTAGACTTCTATTGCAGACACCCAGAAGCCCCCAGATATATCTACCAGACTGAGTTTAATGCAATTTCTCTGCTCTAGACCTGTTGCTTCAAGATGTAGCAACCTTAGAGGGGGGGTAAATGTAAGAGGACTACACTAAGTCACATTCCTGATACACTAGTGGTAGTTTACCAGAGTAACCCTGCACTAATTAAATAATAATTACATAACCTTTAATTAGTTGTCTACTCCTGCATTCCTGATCCTGATCCTCAGAACATTCTATAGCTAGAGAGACTTGTATATATAGTATAGAGTACCTTTCCAGGAGTTTCATTCTATTCTCTGAGGATTCTCCTGGAAGATAAGTTGTAATATACTCTAGAGTGTAATTGTAAACTGAGGATTCTCCTAGAAGCTCCACTCCAGTTACCCTCACACTAACAAGCAGAATACAAATACTCAACTTTGATTTCTTCTTTTTTCTTTTTATTTTTACTTTATTTTATTTTATTTTGTTTGTTTTTGAAATAGAGTCAGAAGAATAAGAGGTATTGAAAGTAAGGAATGATGGAGAATGTTGAGAGAAAGTAGAAAGAAAAAAGATAGGAAATAATAGAATATCAGAGAGTATACATGATTGTTAGTCTTTTAGCCCAATTTAAGTGGTCTAGGCTTGGACAGATATCTAGAGTGAAAATTGCTTATTAGTTCTTGAGTATAAGTCAACTCTATGGCAGACAACTACTTGGAATTGTCCTCAGTATCCTTATACCCATGTTAAGACTCTATACTACAAGGGTGAATATATACTTCAACCTTGAGCCTATGTCAATACTTGATATCTCTTTGTCTCTTTACAAAGGGTCCAGTTAAGGTTTTCAGAAGAGTTATATCAAAAGAATGAATATCGAGGCTTTTAGTCATACTCCACAAGTTAGTCCAAAGACTGGAGAGAATATAAGGTTCCAAGAAAAGTAGGTTTTCAGATGAACTACAGAAAGAGAGAACTTGCTATTCCCTTCTTTTTCTGGATTGTATTTATCCTAACTAGTAATGTTACAGAAACTACTATCCTAAGTACTAGTAAGTAACAGTGAGTAACTAGTT